>Ga0302266_10000382_pt1 | contig 45386 bp, 43 predicted proteins | sample III_Bog_E1_2_FD_194559 | JGI IMG/M metagenome (GOLD analysis project Ga0302266, IMG submission 194559) | Peat permafrost microbial communities from Stordalen Mire near Abisko, Sweden - III_Bog_E1_2 | ecosystem: Environmental > Terrestrial > Soil > Wetlands > Peat | place: Sweden: Abisko...
TGTGACATCCATCACGCCACCGGAAGTGACGACGGTGCATATTTCGGCAACACTGGAGAGCATGGTTGCTCAGTACATCTTCACCATGCGGGACCTCCGCCGCTTTTACCCACCGGACCGCGAAGTGCTTCGCGGGATCAATCTCTCCTTCTATCCGGGGGCGAAAATCGGCGTCATCGGGGCCAACGGCTCTGGTAAATCCTCGCTGCTACGAATCATGGCCGGGCTCGACGACGGCTTCACCGGCGAAGCTCGATTGACCCCGGGTTTCAGTGTCGGCTACCTCTCGCAAGAACCGCAACTCGATGAGACCAAGGACGTCGTGGGCAACGTCGCCGACGGGGTCGCCGAGCAGCGCGATCTGCTACTTCGCTTCAACGAAGTCTGCGCGGCGATGGGCGACCCCGACGCCGACTTCGACGCGTTGCTGAGTGAGCAGGCGGACCTGCAGACCAAGATCGACGCGGCCAACGCCTGGGACCTCGAGCGCACCCTCGACATCGCGATGGACGCGCTTCGTTTGCCACCACCCGACGCCGAGGTCTCGACCTTGTCAGGCGGCGAGCGACGACGAGTGGCGCTCTGTCGTTTGTTGCTTTCTCATCCCGACCTTCTGTTACTCGATGAGCCCACCAACCACCTCGACGCGGAGTCCGTCGCGTGGCTCGAGCGCACGCTCCAGGACTACTCCGGCACCGTCGTCGCGATCACGCACGACCGGTACTTCCTCGACAACGCCGCGCAGTGGATCTTGGAACTCGACCGCGGTCACGGAATCCCCTGGGAGGGTAACTACTCCTCGTGGCTCGAACAGAAGCAGGCCCGTCTCGCCGCGGAGGAGAAGGCCGACAAAGTGCGCCAAGCATCGCTCGAGCGCGAGTTGGAGTGGATTCGACTCTCACCGCGAGCGCGCCAAAGTAAGGGCAAGGCGCGCCTCAACTCCTACAACGAACTCGTCGCGGCGTCGGAATCAGCCGAGCGACGGGCCGATCGACTCGAAATCGCGATTCCACCGGGCCCGCGCTTGGGCGACGTCGTGGTGAACGCGACGGCACTCACGAAGGGTTTCGAGGATCGACTCCTCATCGAGGACCTCACCTTCTTACTGCCCCCGGGCGGCATCGTCGGCGTGATCGGTCCGAACGGTGCGGGCAAGACAACGCTCTTTCGCATGATTGTCGGTCAAGAGAAGCCCGACGCGGGCGACATCGTCGTCGGCTCGACCGTGGAGTTGGCGTACGTTGATCAGTCGCGTGACTCACTCGACGCGGAGAACACCGTCTTCGACGAGATCAGTGGGGGCCAGGAACACATGGTCGTGGGCTCGAAGGAGATTCACGCGCGCGCCTACGTGGCGAGTTTTGGTTTTAAGGGGAGTGATCAACAGAAGAAAGTTGGCGAGATATCCGGCGGGGAGCGCAACCGTGTTCAACTGGCCAAGGTGTTGCGCCGAGCCGGGAACGTGTTGTTGCTCGACGAGCCGACCAACGATCTCGACGTCGACACGCTACGCGCACTCGAAGACGGGCTCCTTTCCTTTCCTGGCTGTGCCGTCGTGATCAGCCACGACCGGTGGTTCCTCGACCGCATCGCCACGCACGTCTTGGCCTTCGAAGACGACGCCGTCGTGCGTTGGTTTGAGGGAAACTTCTCGGACTACGAAGCCGATCGCCACAAGCGTCTTGGCACCGACGCCGACCAGCCGCACCGTCTGCGCTACAAGCCGATCACCCGCGCCTAACCCTCTAAATGGCGACCTAGAGTGCACCCTGTGGCAAACGGCACCGACTACTCGACGTATCTGCGCATCAACGACCTCTTAAAGCTTCAGATTCCGCTGACCGATGATGCGCCCGACGAGTTGCTCTTCATCGTCGTCCACCAGGCCTACGAACTGTGGTTCAAGTTGATGATCGACGAGTTGCGCCGAGCCTCGACGGCGCTACATCGCAACGAGCCGTGGCTGGCGATCTCGCATCTGCGCAGAATGGTCGAAGTCGAAGAGCTCCTCCTGGGTCACCTTCGCTTGCTCGACACGATGTCGCCCGAGGGCTTTCTCGAGTTTCGTGATCCACTCGACCCGGCCTCCGGGTTCCAGTCGTTTCAGTTCCGCGCGATCGAATTCTTGAGCGGCGGGGGTCGCAAGGCGGTCCTCGAGTTCGACTTCTTCGACGACGAACAGCGCGAGTGGCTGCGGGCGGTGAGCGAGGCGCCCGACGTGTGGTCGGGCTTCGAGCACTCTTTGCGCGCAACGACCGGCGCGTCCGCGCAGGACGACTTGCTCGACCTCGTACGTGCGTTGTACCGCAGTCACGACGCCGCAGCGCTTTCAGGCTTGCACGCCGTCGCCGAGCTCCTGATCGACCACGACGAGAATCTGGCCCTGTGGCGCTACCAGCATCTGTTGATGGCGGGTCGTCAGATCGGCCGTCGCCCGGGCACGGGGGGCAGCGAGGGTATGGCCTTTTTGGACACGACGCTCAACCAGCGGCTCTACCCGGTGCTGTGGGAAGTGCGTTCGGTCCTGTGACCACGCGAGCCGTCTGCGCGGCCCTCGACGCGACGGATTCGCTCGCGCCGTTGCGCGAGGAGTTCAACTTGAACGAGGGCGAGATCTACCTCGACGGCAATTCGCTGGGACCGGTGTCACACTCTGCAGTGTCGCGCGTGAATGATGTAATGAACCGGCAGTGGGCGAAGGACCTCGTTCGTGGGTGGAACGACGATAGCTGGATGGCGCTCCCGACCCAACTCGGTGATCGCATCGCGCCGTTGATCGGGGCGATGCCCGGCGAGGTCGTCGTCGCTGACACGTTGACGATTCTGCTCGCCAAGCTCATCGGTGGCGCGCTGGAGCTTCGCCCGGATCGACGCGTCGTCTTGACGGATGTCGCGAACTTCCACTCGGACCTCTACATCGTCGACGCGGTGGCTTCGCGCGCGACCCGGCCCCTCACGGTGCGGGCCATTGACCGGGGCGCCCTCGCGGAGGAACTCAGCGACGACGTGGCACTCGTGATGTTGACCCAGGTCGACTACCGCACCGGTGAGATGCTCGACCTGTCGGGTATCACCACCTTGGTGCACGATGCGGGAGCGCTCATGCTCTGGGACTTCGCGCACTCGACCGGTGCGGTCCCGCTCGACGTTGAAGGCGCCAACGTCGACTTCGCCGCCGGGTGCGGGTACAAGTATCTAAATGGAGGTCCGGGTGCGCCCGCCTTCGCCTACGTGCGCCGCACGTGGCAGGGTGTGCTCAAGAACCCCCTGCCAGGCTGGCTCGGTCACGCTCGACCCTTCGACTTCGAGTTGACGTACGATCCCGCGGCGGGCGTGCAAGCGTTCGTCACGTCCTCGCCATCGATCATTGCGCTCGAGTCCCTTTCCGGGGCGCTGGATGTGTTTGAGCGCACGAGCATGAAGGAACTTCGCGCCAAGAGCCTCGCGTTGACCGACTTGTTCATCGACCTCGTCGAATCGCGCGTGCCCGGCGTCTTTGACGTCGTGACGCCCCGTGAACACGAACGGCGAGGCAGTCAGGTGGCACTTCGACACGTCGAGGCCTACGGCGTGGTCCAGGCGATGATCGAACGCGGTGTGGTGGGGGACTTTCGCGCGCCGGATATCTGTCGTTTTGGTTTCACGCCGCTCTACCTGCGCTACGTGGATGTGTTTGACGCGGTCGAGATCCTGGCGCAGGTCATGAACAGCGAAGCGTTTCTCGACGAGCGCTTCACGACGCGCAAACCCGTCACGTAAAAGCTGCTCCTCGATCCAACGATGGTCTGGGGTCACGGCGGACCCGCACGCCCTCGTTGCGGCAGGCCAGCGCGGCACCGATAGGCGAAACGAGTGATAACCGAGAGCCGTCTACCCCTGTTGATCAGGAATTTAAGAAAATATCTTCGGTGGCTCTTGACAAACGACTGATAACGATATATCGTTAGTTATCCGAAACTATCGAAAGGATACGTTTATGAGAAACAATGAGTTCGATCGCTCGTCAAATGGACGAGGAAGAAACCCAGAAAATGAAGGGACACCCTTCGACACCCGTTCGAGCGGCCGACGCCGCCACGGTCCGCACCACCGCGGTTTCCGAGGCGAAGAAGACCGCGAACGCGGAACCGGCGAGCGAGGTCGCGGCCCACGCCGTGGACGACGAGGCGACGTTCGTCTCGCCATCCTCTCGCTCCTCGAGGAGCGCCCCATGCACGGCTACGAGATGATGCAGGAGCTCGCCGAACGGACCCAAGGTCTGTGGCGCCCGAGCCCCGGGTCGTTGTACCCGGCCCTGCAGTTACTCGAGGACCAAGGTCTGGTGCGCTCGGAGAGCGCGGACGGTCGTCGCCAGTTCACACTGACCGACGAAGGACGCGCCGAGCTCAAGGCCCGACCTCGCCCGAGTGCTCCGTGGGAGACCATGGTGCACCAGGCCGATCAGGGCGACATGGCACTTCGCGCCGCGTTGCATCACGTCGCGGTCGCGGTACACCAGGTAGCCGAAGCCGGCACCGACGAGCAGAAAGCTCGAGCCGACGCGCTGCTCAAAGAGCTACGTCGACAGATGTACCTGCTGTTGGCTGAGACCCTCGCCCCTCAGGGCGAGGCGCCCGCCGAGGGAACACCCTTGGCGTAAGGCCCACGCGTCGTAGCGACGCGGTAGTACCACGATGCCCGGATCCCCAGTGGATCCGGGCATCGTGGCGTTCGGGGCTGCTACCTAGAGTCGTCGGCGAACGAATGAGCGCCGCGCGAGTCTCGCGAGCGCGTAGAGGGCGCCCAACAGGATCGCGGCGAACAGCAAGGGACCGGCTAGTCGGAGCAACCACTCAAAACCGTCGACGAAACCGGCGACGCAGTCGTGCCAGGCCTTCGCAAATCCGCTGCGGCGATGATGGGTCGTCGACGCGTGGCCCTTCTCAACAATGTTCACCGTCACCGAGGCGTAGGTGGTCTCGTTGTTGAGGACCTTCAACTGCCCCTGATACTGCTCGATCTGGCTTTGCAACTGGTTGATCTGACTCTGCACCGCGAGGATGGCGCTGATCGTCGTGGCGCGCGTCATGATCACGAGGTACTGGCTGCGGCTGACTTCGAGTGCGTGGATTCGAGCCTGAAGGTCAACGTAGTGAGCGGTCACGTTGTTGGAGTTCGTCGTCACCGACGTGGCGTGGCCCACGCGTTGCACCTGTGCCACCAACAGGGCGAAACTCGATTGAGGAACTTGGAGGACGACTGTCCCGCTCGAGAACCGTGTCGCCGAGCCCGAACGACCGTACGCATTACTGCTGTCAACGAGACCGTCGTCACCCGCGGCGAGTTTTGTCAGATTCGTGATCGTCGTGGCGACCTTTCCCGAGGGAACGACCAGCGCCACCGTTCCATTCGACTCAATGCGTTGTGAACTCACAACCGTCTTTTCCCCCGCGCCACCGTTCGCGTCGAAGCCCGATGCGGTGAGCGTGGTACCCGATTTGGTCACGGTCAGACCCACGTATCCGGATGCGGCCGCGGCCGCGGCCGCGGCCTGGCCGTGGACGATGACCCTCCGCGGACCGAGTGAGGCAGCGTGCACGGAGGGAGACTCCTGATTGCGCAAGGGCAACGCGATCGCGAGGGCGACGATGATCGCGGCGGCCACCGCGACCAGCGACCGGCTTCGTCGTGAGTGCATGAACCCCCCACCCACGGTGGAACGAGGCGTTGTTGCGTGGACCTCCGCCAGGATTCGCGAGCGGGCGTCCGGGGAGACCTCGAAGCTCTCGGCCGCGTTGTGTAACGCCTCGGAAAGGAGGTGTTCGTCGATCATCGTCATCCGGATATCTCCTTCAAGTTCTCTTGCTCCGCACCATCGGGTTGAAGGTCGGGGTGTTGGCCGAGGCGTCGACGCGCCTCGTTCAGTCGTGATTTCACGGTGCCCTGCTTTCGCCCAATGGCGATGGCGATCTCTCGCTCGCTGAGATCGGCGTAGTAGCGAAGGACAATCACGACGCGTAGGTGCGGGGGCAACTCGCCCAGGGCCCTCGTGACCATGTCGCCGAGCTCGAGTCGACTGGGCATATCGTCCTTGGCCGGCGCGTCACCCAAATCGTCGTCACTCTCACGCCGATCACGATGCGGTATCTCGCGTCGAAGTTTCGAATTGCACGTGTTGACGACCACGCGATAGAGCCACGGTTTGAAACTCGTCTCTTTCGAGAGAGAGTCCCGAAACCTCCAGGCTCGAAGAAAGGCCTCCTGAACGGCGTCTTCCGCGTCGAGTCGGTTGCCCAAGATCAGGTAGGCCGTGCGGACCGACTGCGGGTAGCCCTCCTCGAGCCAGGTCGCCAGGTCGCTCATATCGCTAGAGCCTTCCATCGATGAACGCTCGGCGCGATGGCAGAAGGATTGTCCCCATATAAAGAGAGACTCGTGTCATCCCCAAAAGGTTCGCGAGAAAAGTGACTTTTCGACCGCGACGTTCGCGGAGCGACGTCTGGCCAGGCGCCTACTGGGAGAAGATGACGGTGCGATGCCCGACCAGGGCCACTCGATCTTCGGCGACGAGCTTGACCGCGCGAGCCAACACGCTGCGTTCGACGTCGCGGCCCAACGACGCCAGTTCCGCGGGCTGGCGCGCGTGACTGACTCGAAGAACGTCCTGTTCAATGATGGGACCCTCATCGAGGTCGGACGTGACGAAGTGGGCTGTCGCGCCGATGAGTTTCACGCCCCGTTCGTACGCCTGGTGGTACGCCCGCGCGCCCTTAAAACCGGGCAGGAATGAGTGGTGGATGTTGATGATTCGTCCACTGAGGTCCCGACAGAGGCCGGCCGAAATCACCTGCATGTAGCGAGCGAGCACGACGAAATCGACGTGTTGCGTGGCGACGAGCTCGCGCAGGGCGTCCTCGGCCTGGGGCTTGGTCTCCTTGGTGACGGGGATCTCGAAGAAGGGCACACCGTAGCGAGCGGCCAGGGGTGCGCAGTCGGGGTGATTACTCACGACCGACGTGATGTCGAGGGGCAGGTCGCCTTGTTCGTGTCGATAGAGCAACTCGGCGAGACAGTGGTCGTAGTTCGACACCATGATCAGCGCACGCCGTCGAACGTTCTCGAGCCGTACGCCGAGCGTCGGAGTGAAGGGCGCGAGCTCCGCGTCGAGGGTCGAGCGCACGAGGGCGACGTCGTCGGTCTCGGTCTCGAAGCGGGTTCGCATGCAGAACTGGTTGGTGACCGGGTCGGTGAACTGATCGTTCTCCAGGATGTTCCCGCCCACCGTCACGATGGCGGCGCTCGTCGCGCGAACGATGCCCGGCACGTCGTTACAGCGCAGGGTCACCACGAAGTTGTTCACCGTGATCGCTTCGACATGGACGGACCGCTCGAGTCGCGGGGCTTAGGACGTGTAGGCAAAGAAGCCCTGACCCGACTTGCGCCCGAGGAGGCCCGCTTGGGTCATTCTCGAGAGGAGGGGCGGCGGTGCGAAGTGGGGTTCTTTGAACTCCTCGTAGAGCGATTCGGCCACCGCCATGGTGGTGTCGAGGCCGATGAGATCGGTCAGCGCTAAGGGGCCCATTGGGTGGGCGCAACCGACGACCATCCCCGTGTCGATGTCCTCGGGGCTCGCAAAGCCCGACTCCAGCATCCTGATTGCGGAGAGTAAGTAGGGGATGAGCAGCGCGTTGACCACGAAACCAGCGCGGTCGGGCGACGTGATGACGCGCTTGCCCAAGAAATTCGTGGCGTAGTCCCTCGCGCGAGCGGAGGTATCGGCACTCGTGAGGAGCGAAGAGATGAGCTCCACCAGTTTCAACACGGGCACCGGGTTGAAAAAGTGTAAGCCGATGACTTGTTGGGGGCGCTGGGTGGCCATAGCGAGTTTGATGATTGGAATCGATGAGGTGTTCGTCGCGAGGATGGCGTGCGGATCCTTGACCGCCTCGTCAATCTTGCGAAAGACCTCGAGTTTCACCCCCTCATCCTCAGCGACTGCTTCAATGACGAGTTCACAGTCCGCCAGGTCCGAGAAGTCCGTGGAGAAGGAAAGATTTGAGCGCACCTCCGCGCCTTCGGATTCGGCCATCTTCTTCGACGACACCGCTCGCGTGAGTGAACGTTCTATTCGCTCGAGCCCTCGTTCCATGGCGGCCACGTCCGACTCCACGACGACGACCTTCGCACCCGCTCGGGCGGCGATCTCCGCGATGCCCGATCCCATGAGTCCGCACCCCACGACGCCAATTCGATCCATCAGAACCTCCCCGTTTCGCCCACGGCAGTCTCTTTGAGGGCTCAGTCTACGTCTGGGATTTCTCAGTTTTGAGCGCGAAGGGTTGAGCGAACCCGCGAAGGGGGCCGATGGGGGCGGGTGAGTACGATTGACGACGTTCCGGTGCCACTCACCACGTCGAGTTCAAAAGGGGCTTCGCTATGGACAGCGTTAACGTCATCGTCGAGATTCCTCGATTTAGTCAGAACAAGTACGAGTACGACCACGAGAACCACACGATCAAACTCGATCGCCATCTCATCGTGGCGATGGGCTACCCGGCGGAGTACGGGTTCATTCCCGACACGCTGGGCGGTGACGGCGATCCGCTTGACGCTCTGGTGTTGACAGAGTTCCCGACCTTTCCGGGCTGCCTGATCGAATCGAAGATCCTGGGGATGTGCATCATGACCGATGAGAACGGCCGCGACGAGAAACTCATCACCGTGCCGAGTTACGACAAGAAGTGGAAAGACGCTACGGACATCACCGACGTCCCCCAAGAGATATTGGACCGCATCCGTCACTTTTTCACCGTGTACAAGGATCTCGATGAGGGCAAGTGGGTCAAGGTCGAGAACTACGCCGGTCGCGCCGACGCGCTCAAAGTCCTCGAGGCCGCTCGCGCCAATTTCGTGGGCTAACGAAGTGGAGGACACGGAGTGTCCGTCGATCCAACGCTCCGCCACCTCCTCGTACGCGTCAATGAACTCTCGATCTGAGCGCCCGGCACCGTAGGAACCATCGCTAGAATTAAGGGTCCGCCCCCGGACGTTCCTTTAGAAATGTGCCGTTTGTGAATCTACGTGTTGAGCAGTTCCCCGCGCCGCTACGCCCGTTGCTGCGACTGCTGCGTATTGATTTTCGCCCCACTGGTTCGCCGGCGGCGCTCGCGCTGGTGTTGGCGACCGTGGTCGCCCTCGCGGGGTCCCTCGTCGCTGACTATCTGCTCGTGCGACTCGGCACCGCGGTCTTTCCTTCGACGAAAGGCTTCGTGCACTTTCGCTTCTCGGACTACTCCAAGCTCACGATCATCGGGGTGGTCATCGCCTGCGCCGCCTGGCCCATCGTGGCGCAGATCTCCTCCAGTGCGCGCTGGCTGTTCCTTCGCGCCGCGGTCGTGGTGACGATCGTGCTCTTCGTACCCGACGCGTGGATCTGGTACCAAGGATCCTCGGCGACCGCGGTCTTCGTGCTGATTTGGCTCCACGTCGCTATCGCAATCGTGACCTATAACGCGCTAGTGCGCCTCGCGCCGGTTCGACGCGTCTCTCGGGGACGTCACGCGCGCGTTTAATGCAGTGGGGTCGCAATAAGGCCCTGAGAAAATCCACGGAAATGACGAGAATGTGACCAAAGTGAACGAAGTGGTCACGCGAGTTTGCTAATCTCTAGTACTTCCATCGTAATTAGTGTAATTGGAGAGCACATGAACCGCAGGATCAAAACATTCGTCGCCCTACCGCTGGTAGCGGCCCTGGGCACGCTCGGCATCGTGACCGTATCGGGGGCGTCCGGTGACACGGTTGCCGTGGTGGGGTACTCGACCATCTCGACGGCGTACACCGCGCTCGAGACCGCCTTTGAGGCGACCCCCGCAGGACAGGGTGTGACGTTTACGAACTCCTTCGGCGCCTCGGGCACGCAGGCCCAAGACGTCGCCGCGGGCCAGCCCGCGGACGTCGTGAACTTCTCGTTGATCCCCGACATGAACACCGTCGTCAAAGCGGGCCTGGTCGCGAGAAGTTGGCAGAAGAACCCCACCAGCGCCGCGGAAGATGGCTTTGTCGCTGACTCAACCGTGGTCATCGTGGTGCGTCCGGGCAATCCCCTCAACATCACCGGGTGGAACTCACTCACGCAGTCGGGTGTGCAGATTGTCACGCCGGACCCGATCAGTTCGGGCAGCGCGAAGTGGAACCTGCTCGCCGCGTACTACTCCCAGGTCCTCCAGGGCAAGACCAAGACCGAGCCGCACAACTTCCTCAACTCGGTCATCACCAACGTCGTCTCGGAGCCTTCGAGCGGCTCCAAGGCCCTTTCCACCTTCCTCGCCGGCACGGGTAACGTACTGTTGGCGTACGAGAGTGACGCCCAAGAAGCGCTGGCGAAGGGTTCGAAGATCCAGATCATCTATCCCGCCCAGAACATCTTGATTCAGACGCCCGCGGCGTTGACCGTCACCGGCTCGAACAACCCCGGCGCGGTAGCGTTCTTCCAGTTCCTCTTCTCATCGGCGGGTCAGACCATTCTCACGCAACAGGACTACCGGGCGACGTTGGCTGGACAGGCGAGCACTTTGAACAGTGCGTTCTACAATCCGGCCAAGTTGACCACGATCGCGAAGCTCGGCGGCTGGTCGAAGGTGTGGGCACAGTTCTTCTCCTCGACTGGTCTCTTTACGAGGATCGAGAATGCCCACGGCTACACCACTTGATACAACCTCGCTGAAGGTCCACTCGTCGCCAGCCCCATCGGGCTGGCGACGAGTGGCGTCACGGCTCTCGTTACCCCTCCTGATGGGCGGTGGCGGCACCCTCATCGTCGCGTACCTCTCGATCATCGTGATCTTGCCGATCGCGGCGATGGTGAGCCACGGCTTTTCGATCTCGATTGGGACCAAGGGCGCGTGGTTCGAGTTCTGGCGCTGGCACGTCGCGTTCGGATTCCGGACCTTCTGGGACGCCGTCACGGCCGTCGGGGCGCGTAACGCGATTCTTCTCTCACTGTGGCTTTCGCTCGCGGTCGCGACGATCAACGCGGTGATGGGGGTGGCGATTGCCTGGGTCTTGGTGCGCGATCGGTTCTTTGGGCGAACGTTTCTCGATTCGGTGATCGACCTGCCCTTCGCGCTACCGACCATCGTGGCGGGGGTGGTACTGCTCGCCATCTACGGGCCCGACAGCCCGATTCACGTTGACCTCTTCGAGACGTGGATGGGACTCATGCTGGCGTTACTCTTCGTCACGCTGCCCTTCTCGGTGCGCTCGGTTCAGCCGGTCCTGGCGTCCCTCGACCTCGACAGCGAGGCGGCGGCCCGCACCCTGGGGGCGGGTACCGTGCGGACCTTCGTCTCGGTGGTGCTGCCATCGCTGTGGCCTTCGGTGCTCGCCGGATTCGGCCTGGCCTTCGCGCGGGCGATCGGGGAGTTCGGCTCCATCTCGCTCATCGCCGGCGGCATCCCTCGCACCACCACCGCCTCGTACTACATCTTCAATCTGACCTCGGGATTCTTGTGGACCGACGCGGCTGCTGTCTCCACGGCGTTACTCGTGATCAGTTTGATCGTGCTGGTGAGCGCCAACGTCTTCTCGCGCAGATTCCAGAGGCGGCTGCTCTAATGCGCGCTCGCTGGACGTTACGCACCGTCGTGTTGGCCTACCTCGGGATCTTGATCGGGCTGCCCGTCGTCTTTCTCGTCCTGAAGGCGTTCGGTCACGGCTTCGGGGCGTTCTGGGGTGAGGTGACCCAGACCGACGCGCTCTCCGCGCTCAAGCTCTCCTTAATCATTGCGGCGGTGGCGGTGCCGATCAACACGGTCGTGGGGGTCGGCGCCGCGCTGTTGATCGCCCGACACGACTTCATCGGCAAGCGGATCTTCGACACCATCTTCGACGTGCCCGTGGCGATCTCGCCGATCATCATCGGCGTCTCCTTGGTGCTGGCGTACTCGCGGATCGGGTGGTTCGGCGCACCGCTCGCCCGCTGGGGCCTCAACGTGCTCTTCACCCCACTCGGCGTGGCGCTCGCGACGATGTCGGTCTCGCTGCCCTACGTGCTGCGTTCGATCGTGCCGGTGTTGACCGAGATCGGCCAGGACCAAGAACACGCGGCGCGCACCCTCGGGGCCGGGCGGCTGCGGATCTTCTGGAACGTGACGTTGCCGTCGATCCGCTGGGCCGTGCTCTACGGCGTCACGCTCACCATCGCGCGCACCCTCGGCGAGTTCGGGGCGGTGCTCGTGGTCTCGGGCAACATCACCGGCGTCACCCAGACGCTGCCGATCTACATCTACGACAGCTGGGACCAGCGTTTTGACGTGCTCGGGTCCTACTCGGGCGCGCTGGTGCTGGCATTAATCTCGGTAGCGGTCCTCTCGATACTGGCCGTGCTCCGCCGAAGAGAAAGAAAGCTCCTTGTCGATTTCGCTTAGTCATCTCACCAAGCACTACGGCAAGACGAACGCCGTCAACGACGTGAGCGCCGAAATCGGCCACGGGTCCTTGACGGCCATCCTCGGACCGTCGGGGTCGGGCAAGTCCACGTTGTTAAAGCTCATCAGCGGACTCGAGCGCCCCGACGAAGGGACGGTCGTGATCGACGGCGATGACGTCACCAAGGTCGATCCGCGACACCGCGACATTGGTTTTTGCTTCCAGCACTACGCCCCCTTTCGCCACATGAACGTCGCGAAGAACGTGGCATTCGGCCTGAAGGTGCGTCGTCGGCCCGCGAAGGAGATCGACGCGCGGGTTGATGAGCTGCTCGCGCTGGTGAAGCTCGAGGGCAAGGCGAAGAGCTACCCGTCCCAGCTCTCGGGCGGCGAGCGCCAGCGCATGGCCCTGGCGCGCGCCCTGGCGATCGAGCCGCGAGTGTTGTTACTCGACGAGCCCTTCGGCGCGCTCGACGCCGTGGTGCGCGCGGAGTTGCGCCACTGGTTAAAGGAACTCCACGGTCAGATCCACGTCACGACGGTCCTCGTCACCCACGACCAGCAAGAGGCTATGGAAGTCGCCGACCAACTGATCGTAATGAGGTCCGGCCGCGTCGTGCAGTCCGGTAATCCGCTCTCGCTCTACGAGAGTCCGGCAACGGACTTCGTGCACGAGTTCCTGGGACCCTCGACGATGTTCCAGGGCCAGGTGACGCGTCCGCACGACCTCGAATTGGTCTCGGTCTACCAGGGCACCGTCAAGGGCCGCATCACCTCAATCGTCTCGCTCGGCTTCGAGGCGCAGGTGACCGTAGAACTCAGCGACGGCACGACGACTTGGGTGCAGTTGAGTCGCAACGAAATCTCCACCATGGGACTTCGCGTCGCGCTGCTCGTCGGCGTGCGGCGTCGCGAGGACGACGTTTAACTCGACGCGGGGGCTCTCGGGACCCGCTCGCGAGCGCGACTAACGAGCGAGTCCCGAGAGGATTACCGCGAGACCGCCTCGGCGTACTCCCGCACGTTTCGGTTCTCGGGCCGCGCGAGCCCGTAGTGGTCGCGCAGCGTCGCGCCGGTGTACTCGCGTCGAAAGAGGCCGCGCGATCGCAGCAGCGGCACGACGTGCTCGACGAAGAGTTCGAGTCCCGACGGCAGCAGTGGCGGCATGATGTTAAAGCCGTCGGCCGCGCCGTTGGTGAACCACTCTTCGATGGTGTCGGCGATCTGTTCGGGCGTGCCCGCCTGCGTGAAGTGCCCGCGGCCGCCGCCGAGTCGACCGATGAGTTGACGGACGGTCAGGTGCTCTCGGCGTCCGAGTTCGACGATGAGCGAGTAGCGACTCTTGAAGTCCTCGATCTCGCTCTCGGCCGGCAGGTCCGCGGGTAGTTCGCTGTCGAGGTCCAGCTCGGCGACCGGGACGCGGAGGAGTCCGGCGAGCATGCGTTGTCCGTGCTCGTGGACGATGTTCGCCTCGAGTTCGGCTTCGCGCTCCTTCGCCTCCGCCACGGTGCTGCCGATGATGGGCACGATGCCCGGCAGAATCTTGATGGTGTCGGTGTCACGACCCACACGCCGGGTGCGCGATTTGAGGTCGTGGTAGAAGGCTTGGGCGTCACCGAGGGTCTGTTGGGCGGTGAAGACGGCCTCGGCGTAGCGCGCGGCGAGGTCCTTGCCGTCGTCGGAGGATCCGGCCTGGACGAGCAGCGGGTACGCCTGGGGCGAGCGAGGACTGTTGAGCGCCCCGGCGACCGAGAAGTACTTACCCTCGTGCGCGGCGGGGTGAATCTTCGAGTTGTCGCCCCACACGCCGGCGCCCTTGTCGGCGACGACGACGTCGTCCTCCCAGCTGTCCCAGAGCTTCAAGGTGACGTCGATGAACTCCGCCGCCCGGGCGTAGCGCTCGGCGTGCAGCGGCTGTTCGTCGACGCCGAAGTTTCTCGCGGCTTCGACCCCGGCGGTCGTGACGATGTTCCAGCCCGCTCGACCGTTGCTGACGTGATCGAGCGCGGAGAAGCGGCGCGCGAGGTTATAGGGCGAGTTGTACGACGTCGAGGCGGTCGCGATCAGTCCCACGTGCTCGGTCACCAGCGCCAGGGCCGTCAAGAGGGTGAGGGGCTCGATGACGCCCGAAGGACGCTGGGCCACGTTGCCAAACATGACGGGACCGTCGGCCAGAAAGAGCGAGTCGAACGTGCCGCGCTCGGCGATCTGCGCGAGTCGCTGGAAATGCGCGACGTCGGTGGTCGCGGTGGGGTCGCTCTCGGGCAGTCGCCACGACGCTTCGTGGTGTCCGGTGCCCATGAGAAAGGCGTTGAGGTGCAGTTGACGGGTCATGGTGGTGCTCTCTCCTTAGATAGTGGGTGGGGGTGTTGGATCGTCGCTGCGGCGTCGCCCCGGCGACGTGGTCGCGAGGCGTGTGGTCTCGAAGTCCGCTTCGCTCGCCTCGCTGGGCGCCACGGTCGATCGCGGCGGCCGCTCTTCGACGCCGAGCTCTCGTAAGAGTCGGTGTCGTAGTTCGACGAAGGCCGCGTCGCCGCGGTCCCTCGGTCGCTCGAGGTCGATGCGCACGTCGAGCGAGATGGCGCCATCCACCAGCACGACCGCGCGGTCGGCCAAGAGGAGTGCCTCGTCGACGTCGTGGGTCACGAGCAGGACCGCGGGTCGGTGCCGCTCGCAGAGACGTTGTAAGAGCGCGTGCATCTTGATGCGCGTCAGTGCGTCGAGCGCGCCGAAGGGTTCATCGAGCAGCATCAACTGAGGCTCGCGCACGAGCGCGCGAGCGAGCGCGACGCGTTGGGCCTCGCCGCCCGAGAGCGTGAGGGGCCAGTCCCTCGCGTGCTCGGCGAGTTCCACCTCGCCCAGGGCGTCGAGTCCCTTGGCCTTGAGCGCTCCCGCGCCGTCCTCCCCGGGGCGAAGGCCGAGGAGCACGTTGGCCAGCACGCGTTGCCAGGGGATGAGACGCGCCTCTTGAAAGACGACCGCGCGGCGCTCGGGTACCAGCACGTCGCCCTCGTACTCGGTATCGAGTCCGCCGAGAATGCGCAACAAGGTGCTCTTGCCGGTGCCGCTTCGCCCCAACAGCGCCACGAACTCGTCGCCCTCGATGGTGAGGTTCACGTCGCGCAGTACTTCACGGTCGTTGAATCGTCGCCGCACGTTGGTCGCGATGACGGCGAACCCTTCGGCCGAGACGACCGGTGCGCTTTCTTGGCGTCGACGCATCAGGCCCCCGCGTAGCCGCGTCGCCACGTGAGCAGTCGGCGTTCGAGGAGTCGCACGAAGGCGTCGGCCAGAATGCCGAGCAGCGCGTAGATGGCGAGCCCCATCATCATGATGTCGGTGCGCCCGGTCGTTTGGGCTTGCATGATGAGATAGCCGATACCACTTTGTGCGTTGATCTCCTCGGCCACGATGACGATCAGCCAGCACCCCACCAACGCGAGGCGCAGTCCGACTAAGAAGTTGGGGAGCGCCCCGGGCAGGATGACCCGACGCACCAGCCCCCAGCGCGAGAGCCCGAAGGTCTGTCCGGCCTCGACCAGTTTCGAATCGACGCCCCTGATGCCCGCGAACGTGTTGATGTAGACCGCGAAGGTGCTGCCGAGCGCGATGAGGAAGACCTTGGGGACCTCGCCCACGCCGAACCAGATGATCGCGAGGGGCACCAGACCGAGGATCGGCACCGCGCGCGCCGCTTGAATGACCGGATCGAGGAGATCCTCGCCGACCCAGAAGAGCCCCGAAATCACCGCGAAGGTGAGGCCGATCGCCGTGCCGAGGCCCAACCCTTCGGCGACGCGCTGGAGCGAGATGAGCAGATTGGGCTGAAGGACACCCTCGGCCCACAGCTGTCGCGCAGCGTCAAAGACCGCGACGGGCGAGGCGACTTCGAAACTCGTAAAGACCCCTAGCGAGCAGGCGAGTTGCCAGACGCCGAGCACGATCAATGGACCGACGGTGCGCCGAAGGAGTCGCGGCACGTGCCAGCGCCGTCGACGACGACCGCGCGGGACCGGGGTGGTGAGCGCGATGACGTCGCTGGTGCGCGCGTCTCGGTCGTCGCTCTCGCGGCGTGGACGTTGCGTCAACAGATCAGTGACCGACATGGCGACTGCCTTTCTTCATCGAGGAGGGGTGACCGAGGGGAGCGACCAATTGCGGCACTCCCCTCAGCCGGGGACCTAGCAGTGTGTGGCGCTCAGCCAACTTGCGGGACCACCTTCAAGATCGCGTTGTAGTTAGCCGATACGGACTTGGAAAACAGCGGCGCAACGTTGTAACCCGAGGTCAGTGCGCCATTGCTCGCCAGCAGGTCCACGACGTTCTGCAGCGAGTTGATCTCGAGGCCGTTGAGGGGCACGAACTTGAACGTTCCGCCCGCCTGCAGGATCAGTTTCGCCACGGCGGGCGTCACCTGGAGCAGGTTGATGTAGTACTGGTCGACGTAGGCGTTCTGGTTCTGCTTGACCCAGTTCTCGGCCTTGATGAGGCGCTTGGTGAAGTCGTCGATCACCGCGGACATCACTTTGCTCTTGAGATCAGACGTCGTGGCCAGCATGTAGTCGTAGCTCGCGGGCTTGACGGTGTCTTGGGTGGCGAGCACGACCGCGCCGGGGTTGGACTGTTCGTACTCGGCCTTCTGCTCGATGCTCACGACCGACGCCACCGCCGCCCCGGACTGGAGCACGGTACCGAGTTGGTTGAGCGCGACGTTGACCTGGGTGATGTCCTTCTGGTTCAGTCCGGCCGACGCCAACGCGCGCAGGGCGAAGGCCTGCTCGGCGGTGCCCGTGGTGTAAGCGACCGTCTGGCCCTTGAGTTGAGCGATCGAGGTGATGCCCGGTTTGGCGAGGAGGAACTCGGAGGCGCCCACCGGGGACATCGCGATCACGGCCTTAACCGGGAGACCGGACTGCACCGCGAGTGACGCGGGTAGATCGCCCATGAAGCCCACGTCGAGCTGGTGGGCGGCGAAGCCGGCGTCCACGAGCGGGCCACTGCCAAACTCGACGAAGTTCACCTTGTAGGGCGCACCGTTGAGCGCACCGGAGTCGTCGAGCGTGCTCTCGAGGAACTGCTGCTGGTCGCCAACGTTCAAGACGGTGCCGGCGGGAATCGTGACGGTCGCCGGGGTGGACCTCTTCTTGGAGGTCGCCGAGGCGCGACTTCCCCCGAGCCACAAGCAGGAGGTCAGCAGCACGATCGCCGACAGCGCGAACAGCAACGAGCGACGATTCTTCGGTACTACGAGGGTCATGGAGGTGGGTGGTGTTTTCATAGCCGAGGACTCTAACGAGGTATTCCTATAATGTCAATAGAAATAGTAGAGTATTTTCAGAACCCTGATAAACGTTGGAGAAAATCATGTCATCACGACTCTGGTCGCCAGTTCAACTCGGCGCGATCCACCTTCCTCACCGCCTCGCGATGGCGCCAATGACGCGCGCACGTTCCACCCGAGAGGGCGTCCCAACGGCGCTCAACGCGCACTACTACGCACAGCGTGCGTCGATGGCGCTCATCATCACCGAGGGCACGCAACCCTCGGACGACGCGCAGGGCTACCCACTGACGCCGGGCATCTACCGCGACGACCACGTCGAGGGGTGGCGACTCGTTACCGACGCGGTGCACGCTGAAGGCGGGCGCGTCGTGATCCAACTCATGCACGCCGGGCGCATCGCCCACCCGCTCAACACGCCTCACGGTCGCCGCCCGGTCGCCCCCTCGCCGGTGCGTCCCTCGGGCACGATGTTCACACTCGAGGGCATGCGCGAGTACCTCGAACCGCGCCCGCTCTCCAAGATGGACATCGCGACGACCGTGCGAGATCACCGACGCGCTGCCGCCGCGGCCATCGCGGCGGGCGCCGACGGGGTCGAGGTCCACGCCGGCAACGGCTATCTCGCCCACCAGTTCCTCTCGAGCAACGCGAATCGGCGCGTCGACGAGTACGGGGGATCGGTGCAGCGGCGCATACGTTTCGTCGTGGAGCTCGCGGCCGGTGTGGCGCAGGAGATCGGCGCGGACCGTACGGGGATCATCATCTCGCCGGGTAATCCGCTCAACGACATCGAAGAAGACGACGTGCTGACGACCTACGGGACGCTCACTCGCGCCCTCTCATCCCTCGGCCTCGCGTATCTTCACGTGGGATCTCGCGGGGACGACGAGGTGGTGGAGATTATTCGGACCAATTGGCCTGGTCCGCTGTTGCTCAATCGCAGCGGCGCCGACCTCGAACGACGCATCGCCGACGTCGACTCCGGTCTGGCCGACGTCATCACCGTCGGCACGGACGCCCTGGCGAATCCGGACCTCGTCGCGAGAGTGAAAGTCGGCGCGCCGCTCAACGAGGCGGATCGCTCCACTTTTTACACGGGTGGGCAACGCGGCTACGTGGACTATCCCACCATGACCCCTGCGTTCGCCGAGTGACCCTACCGCGGCCTCGCTGAGGGGTTCACGACAAGGGAGTCGCACCTTCGAGCGCCGTCTCGTTCGTGACGAGCGCGGGTCGCGTTCCGCGCATCCACGACGTCACGGCCGCCATCGCACAGATGATGGTCGCGAAGTCGAGCGCCGGATGGAGACCGGCGGCGAACGCCTTTTGAATGATGGTGGGGAAGAACTTGCGTCCCACCACCGTGGCGTGGGCGCTCGGCGTAAGTGAGGCCAGGACGTGCGGGCCCAGAAGGTGGACCATCGGGTTGTAGCCCAGGAAGGACGCGAAGAGCGTCGTGACGGGGGGCAGCGTGGAGATATGGCGCGCCGTCGCCGAGGCGACCCCTTGGTGCGTGAGCCCGACGAAGAGCGCGTGAGGCAGCGTCTGGGAGAGACCGATGATCATCAAGGTGAAGAAGATCCCGATCGAGATGACCTGACCGGAGTTCTGGAACGTCGAGTTCATGCCCGAGCCCACGCCACGGTGTTCGGGGGGTAACGAGTTCATGACGCTCACCCGGTTCGGCGCGGAGAACGCACCCATGGCGAGTCCGTTGAGGAACAACAGCGCGCCGAACTCCGGGTAGGAGAAGTTCGCCGGAAGGAACTGCAACAAGAAGAACGACACCGCGGCCCCGATCATGCCGCCGACCGTGAAGGGTCGAGATCCGTAGCGGTCGGAGAGGAAGCCGCAGAGGGGCCCGGCCAAGAGGAAGCCGCCGGTCAGGGGCAACAGTGCGATCCCCGCCCACAACGGGGTGTTGGAGAAGTTGTAGCCGTGCAGCGGCAGCCAGATTCCCTGGAGCCAGATGACCATCGTGAACATCAAGCCGCCACGACCCACGGCCGCCATCAGCGTTGAGATGCTGCCCGCGGAGAAGGCCCGAATCCGAAAGAGGCTGAGGCGAAACATCGGATCGGGCGAGCGAATCTCGATGCGAGAAAACGCGACGAGCGACGCCACGCCGAGCGCCAGCGAGCCCAGCACCAGCGGACTCGTCCAACCCATGACGTGACCGCCGTAGGGCTGGATGCCGTAGGTGATACCGACCATTAGCGCGACGAGACCGACGGCGAAGGCGACGTTGCCGCTCCAGTCCACGTGGCTATCTCGCTTCCTGGGCACCTCGCGGAGTTTCATGTACGCCCAGATCGAGCCGAAGATCCCTACCGGGACCGAGATGATGAAGATCAGTCGCCACTGGATCGGTCCGAGCAGACCGCCGAGGATCAGCCCAATGAAACTGCCAGATATTCCCGCGATCTGGTTGATCCCGATCGCCATACCGCGTTGGTGCTCGGGGAACGCGTCGGTCAAGATCGCCGTCGAGTTCGCAATCAGGAACGCTGCGCCGACGCCCTGGAAGAGTCGCATCACCACCAACCAGAGGGCGGCCGACGTCCCGGACATCCAGGTGATCGACAGCAGGAGCGAAAAGAAGGTGTAGATCACGAAACCGAGGTTGTACATGCGCACTCGTCCGAGCATGTCGCCCAGTCGCCCCAGACTCACGACCAGCACCGAGGTGACGATCATGAAGCCCAGGATCATCCACAAGAGGTAGAAGGTGTTGCCCGGCAGCAGCGGGTCGATGCCGATGCCCTTGAAGATGTCGGGCAACGCGATGAGGACAATCGACGTATCGATCGTCGCCATCAAGACGCCGATCGTCGTATTGGTAAGTACCAGCCACTTGTAACGATCGGCGTCGGGCGGAGGTAGCTCGCTTCGTCGTTCGCGAGTGGTCGTGACGCTCACGACACCGAGTCGCTGATCAACTCACTCGGTACGGCGTCGAGGCTGCGCAAAATCGCGTTCGCGAGGTCTCGCGCACTCTCGGCACTGAGTTCGAGCGCTACGCGCGCCGAAGGTCCCTTGGCCGGGTTGAGCACGTCGATAAGCAGCGCGTGACCGGCGGGATAGTGCACCGGATGATCGAAGTAGACCGACGCGTCGGTCATCGCCGTCCAGCCCTCGGGCGTCTTCGCGCTGCCGCGAAGCGACAGGGTCTCAGTTTGGTAGGTGCACACGGTCGCTCCTTAGATGAGTGTTCGTTCGAGAAAGGTGAAGATGTCCTTCCATCCTTCGTTCGCCGACTCGGGTCGAAAGCTTGGACGATCCACGTTGAAAAACGCGTGGCCCGCACCATCGAACGTGCGGAAGGTGAACTCCTTGCCGGCGGCTTTGAGCGCGTCGGCGAGCATCTCGGTCTGATCGGGCGAGGGGAACGTGTCGTCGGCACCGAAGAGACCCAGAACCGGACCCGAAAGGTTGCCGACTTCGCCCAAGAGGCCCGTCACCTTTAAGGGGAACTCCGCGGGTGAGTCGAGCGAGACGAAGGCGCCGTAACAGTCGATGACCGCATTGAGGGGCAGACGACATCCCGAGAGGAACGATTGGCGACCACCCGAGCAGTAGCCAATCACGCCGACCTTGCCGTTCGAGATGGCGAGCGACGTGAGGTGGGCCATGGCGCCCGCGACGTCGCCGACGAGTTGCTCGTCACTGACGCCGCCTTGGGCGCGCGCGGTGGCGGCCGCGTCGTCAGGGCTCGCGTCGGGGGCAATGCGGTAGTAGAGATTCGGTATCAGCGCCGCGTAGCCATTCGCCGCGAACTTGCGGGCAATCTCCTTGGTCCCTTCGTCGTAACCGGGAAGGTGGTGAATCACCACCATCGAGCCCACCGTCTCGACGTCGGTCGGCACCGCTAAGTACGCCTCAATCTCGTCGTCGTGATGTCCCTTGATGGTGATCGTGTCGGCGCGCAGATTGTGCGTCACGGTGAGCCTTTCGATTGATCGTCATCGCATCCGTTGACGCGCTGACGAAGACGTGCACAGAATTGGTATTAGTTACTTAGAGTTACTAACTGCTATGTTAGCGCAATGGCCACTGCGACGAAGGACCGGAAGGTCGACTCGACCCTCGAGCGGGAGTGGGGACGGCTCCGTCGAAGCCAGATCATCGGGTTGGTGCGCGCTTCGAACGCACCTGGTCACAGCCCGCTGTCGGTCGAACTACTTCGGGCCGTCGTCGAAGCCGGCGAGATCAGAGCGTCGGACCTCGCGAGTGCGCTGTTCGTTACCAAGACCTCGATCAGCCGCTACGTGAATGAGATGCTGAGGGAAGGACTGCTGGTCCAACGTCGCGACCCCTCGGACGGGCGAGCGGCGCTGTTGTCAGTGTCCTTAGAGGGTCGACGTGAGCTCGAAGAGCGAGAAGCCCGAAGGAGTGCGTGGTTGCGAGACCTGTGTCGAGGTTGGCCCAAGGGCGACGTCGCCACCTTGACCACGCTGCTCCAGCGGCTCAACGACGGCGTGAGTAGGCGACTCAATGATTCGGCGCCGCGCTAGCGCGAGGGCACGAGCCGAGCGTCATTCATCGCTGACCATCGAGTTGCGCTCGGCGGTACCGGTGACGTACGCGATGCCTCCCGAGACGAGTAACAAGAGGCCGGATGCCGTGAGGGCGAGGTTGAGTCCGTGGGTGAACGCGCCGTAGGCGGCGTGCACGACTTCGGCGATGATCTTCCTTACGCCGGCGCTGCTCTGACTGCCTTCTTCTTCGGCACGCTTGCTGACCGAGCCGGTGATCACGGCGTTGATGATGATCGAGCGGTAGCTCGCGGGAATACCCAGTTGGATGAGACGATTGGTCAAGTTCACGGTGAGTTGTCCATTGACGATGGAGCCGAGAATCGCGACGCCGGTCACCGCACCGAGCTCGCGACTTGTGTTGATGGTGGACGCCGCCATGCCCGAATTGGCGGCGGGGATGGAAAACAGCGCGGTGGCGTTGACCGGGACCACGATGATGCCGAAGCCGACACCCGCGAGACCCATGGTCCAACCGAGTGTCGAGAGTCCCGCTGTCGGGCTGATCACCGCGTCGGTGAGCAGCACCCCGAGACCCGCGAGGAGACAGCCCACCGTCATGGGGATCTTTGAACCAACGAGTCCGACCCAACGACCCGTGAAGAGCGAGGCGACGACCATGCCCCCGAGCAGCGGCAGGAAGTCCACGGCCAGGCTGTAGGGGCCCACCTGGGCGACCACTTCGAGGTAGAGGGCGACAAAGAAGAAGATTGAAAAGATGGCGAAGTAACTCGTAAAGGCGATGATCGTCGAGCCGGAGAAGGCGCGATTGCGCACCCACTTGACATTGAGCATCGGGTACTTCGTCTTGGACTCGACGATGAAGTACGTGACGAGGCTCACCGCCGCGATCACGTAGAGGGTGAGAACAGTCGAGGAGCGATACCCCCACGTCTCGCCCGCAATCGTCGCAAAGGTCGCAAAGCCAAGTGCCACGGCCGCCAAGACGAAGCCGTACCAGTCGAGGCGCCGCCGGACGTCATTCACGCTTTCGGGTAATGCGACACCCGCGACCACGAGGACGACCACGCCGAAGACGAAGTTGAACCAGAACACGGCGCGCCACGACCACAGGCCAACTAGTACGCCACCTATGACTGGACCGAGCGCGAGGGCGAGGCCCGAGACGGCCGCCCACGCCCCTAAGGCCCGAGCGCGAAGGCGCTTGTCGGGGTAGATGTGGCGGATCATCGAGAGCGTGCTCGGCTCGGACCCGGCGGCGCCGATGCCCATGATGACGCGACCGACGATCAGTTCCTTCGGCGATATCGCGAACGCGCACACCAGCGAGCCGGCACAGAAGACGATGACGCCGTAGAGCATGATCCGCTTACGACCGAAGTTGTCACCCAACGACCCACAGATCAACATCAAACTCGCGAAGGCCAGTGCGTAGCCGCCAACGACCCACTGAAGTTGCGAGACGCCCGCGTGCAGTTTGGCTTGCACGCTGGTGAGCACTGCGCTGGCAATCGTGTTGTCGAGGAACGTGAGGAAGAGGATGGCGAGCAGCGACGCGAAACTGAAGTGTGTCTTGAGCTGACGGACAATGGAGCGCCGACGTTCGTCAAGCGTGCGCGTCAGCAACGACGACGTGTCGCTCACCTCAAACATACGCTCCCTCCAACTGGCGAGGACGCACTTGACGCACGGCCCCGAACACTGCGCTTCTCGTACTACTGCGAACGCCGAGTGTGGCGACGATCGCGTTGCTGCCCGAGTTTGGCTCGAGGCAACGTATGTGCAATTACTTCAGCGGTGCTTTAAACGCAATCGGCCCAACGGCTGAATCAGTACCGGTTGCGTTGCCAACACTGACGGCGCACGCTTTTAGATTGGCCTTGGTCGTCCCGCACTTACCACTGCCAATTTTTCCTTCGACGACTTTAAAGGACATGCGCGGCAACAGTCCAGTCTTGGAGATGGTGGCCGATGGCGGGATTCCGTTCACTTGGCAGTCCGATTCGCCCTTGGCTTTGACGAGGCACTCGACAATGAACACTGAGTCGCCCGGTTTGAAGCCGCTGCCCGCGATGCTCACCTTTTCGCCACTTCGGAGGTTCGTTGAGGGGGTCACGACGATTTTCGGTTTCCCTGCGGCCGACGCGCTGGTCACCGAGACCACTCCGCTCGAGAGTCCGACCAGTCCCAGCATTGCGACGCTCACAGCGACGCGCAGTCCTCTAGTTGCCTTCATTATTCCTCCCTAGATCTTCGCGCTCGTCACAGTGACCGACGAACTTCACGCGATTCTGTGCCGTGGTGGCAGACGAACGTACCCCGACGAAACGTCACGTTTATCGTAGTCAGGCCATTCGCGTTTTGTTTCGGACTCACCGACGGTCACTCGCGGCCCTTAGTAAATGCTGAGAGCTCGTACAGGAAGAGCGCGATTACCTTGCAGTAACGCGGCCCAAGCTTCCGCCGCGTATGTTCAGCGGCGAGCACCCGGTGCTGGACTAGGGAGTAGAAAAAGCACCCGTGCGGTTAACGGCGCGACCTCGGACGGCCGCTCGAATTGCACTGAGGACGTCGGAGATCGAGGAGTTTTTCCCTAGAAATCCGGCGCATCCCGCGTCGCGAGCGCGAGCCACCAGGGCGTCATCCGCCGCCGTACCGAGCAGCACCACGCGAGTCTTGGGGGACTCGACAAGAATTTCTTTGATCGTGTCGACGCAGTTCCCGTAGGGCAGTTGATAGTTCATCAACAGCACATCGGGGTACTCGCGCTTGATGAGTCGCATCGCGTCGATGGTATTGACCGCGGTACCAGCGAGCTCCAGGTCGGGCGCTTTCGTGATCGACAGGGCGAGCATCTCCGAGACGATGATGTGGTCATCCACGACGGCCACTCGTGTCGCGTGCGAAAGTGCGTTTTCCATGTTGACTTCAAGGTTAACGATGGCCCCATAGATGTAGGCATGAATCGCCCGTATTTTGTGGCGCGATATTTGACGACTTTTTATCTGTTCTGGTCGACACCGCTCGTCGAACGTGGCAGTTCACTGCGATGTCGACGCCGGGCGGTGAATCTTCGATAGTTCGAGCTATCGAAAGTCGTCTTGGAGTTGTCTTAGTTCGTCCGCTCCAGGGCAGAGTCGCTCAAAAGGAATCGTATTCAAACCGGTAGCGGGAGTTTGGTTGAGGTCGTGTAGCTCTTGACCTGACTCAGTGAGGTAGAGAATGCCCGTCGCGATCTCGCCGCGGCTTTGGCGATCGCGCACGTACTCCTCCACCGAGGAACGCTCGCTCGGGTCGTAGCCGTCGGGAACGGAGCGAAAACGAATCACGCTGCCGTCGTGCATGGTGACCGCCTTCGCGTCGTCGTTAGGGATTCGTTCACGGATAGGCACGTGCAGTGGTACGAAGTCGGACTCGATCTCTTTCACCTCGTGCGCGCGCATGAACTTATAACTCTTGGTCGAGCCCTCGTGGTCGTTGAAGGTGACGCACGGTGAGATGACGTCAATCAGCGCGAAGCCGTTGTGCGCAATCGCGGCTTTCAAAATGGGAATGAGTTGTTCCTTGTCGCCGCTGAAGCTGCGCGCCAGGAACGTCGCACCGAGGGCGAGGCCCATCAGGATCGGGTCAATGGGGGCGAGGTGGTTCGCTTCGCCCTTTTTGGGAGCCGAACCGATATCGGCCGAGGCCGAGAGTTGCCCCTTGGTGAGTCCGTAGACGCCGTTGTTCTCGATCACGTAGACCATGTTGACGTTACGGCGCATCGCGTGGAGCAGGTGACCGAGACCGATTGAGAGGGAGTCGCCGTCGCCGGAGATTCCGATGTAGGTCAGTTCGCGATTCGCCGCGTTCGCCCCCGTGGCGATGGTCGCCATGCGACCGTGGGCGCTGTTGAAGCCATGCGCGCCTCGCACGAAGTACGTCGGGGTCTTTGACGAACACCCGATGCCGCTCAACTTCGCGATGCGATGAGGCGGCGTGGAGAGCTCGAAGAACGCGTGGCTGATCGCTGCGGTGACCGAATCGTGTCCACACCCCGCACATAGTGTCGACATCGCGCCCTCGTAGTCGCGGATCGTCAGGCCCAGCTCGTTCTTTGGCAGCGGACTGAGGGGAATGAAGGGCTTAAGTATCGAGGGCATCAGGTGATCTCCATCTGGGTCAGTACGCTGTCGACGACTTGCTTGGCGCTGAGGGGGAACCCGCCGTAGGCGAGCACCGAACTCATTGAATCGATCGCCACCCCGGTCTCGATGGAGATCAACGAGCGTAGTTGGGCGTCACGGTTTTGTTCGACGACGAAGCAACGATCGTGAGCGTCAACGAAGTCGCGCACCTCGTCGACGAAGGGGAAGCCCCGCACTCGCATGAAGTCGGCCACCACGCCACGCTCGGCTAACTCGTCGATCGCTTCTCGCACCGCGAGGTCACAACTTCCAATCGTGATCACGCCGATGGTCGCCTTCGCTCGTCGAGTCACGATGGGAGCTGGCACGTGCGGTGCGGCGGCGGCGTGTTTGAGCTTGAGGCGGTCGATCACTTCTTGGTAGTGGTCGGGGATCTCGGTGTAGCGACCGAACTTGTCGTGACCAGATCCCCGCACGAAGTACGCACCCTTTTCGTGTGAACCGGGCACCGTGCGCGGGGTGACGTACTCCTCGTCCTCGTCGGTGTAGCGAAAGAACTCCTTGATGTCGGCGAGGTGGCTGTCGTTGAGCACCCGGCCGCGATCGGGGATGAACTCGTCGTCCCAGGTGAGCGACGGCACCACCCAGTCGTTCATACCAATATCGAGGTCCGAGAGCATGAACACCGGCGTCTGGAATCGCTCCGCGAGGTCAAAGCTCGCCACGGCGAACTCGAAGCACTCGTGAGGGTTGGCGGGGAAGAGCAGGATGTGCTTGGTGTCGCCGTGACTGGCGTAGGCGCACATCAAGATGTCGCCTTGCTGCGTGCGCGTCGGCATGCCCGTCGAGGGACCGACGCGCTGGACGTCGATGACGACCGCGGGGATCTCGGTGTAGTACGCCAGCCCGAGCAACTCGCTCATGAGTGAGATGCCCGGGCCCGAGGTGGAGGTGAAGGCCCGCGCACCGCTCCAGCCCGCGCCCAGCACCATACCGATGGACGCGATCTCGTCCTCGGCCTGGATGATGAGGTAGTTGTTCTGGTACGTCGCGGGCGCCGTCGGGTCGTCGCTGTCAACTTTCACGCGTCGGTACTTCGCGCAGAGTCGAGTGAAGTTGTCCATCACCGCGGTCGCCGGGGTGATCGGGTACCACGCTGCGACCGTGGCCCCCGCGTAGAGACATCCCAACGCCGCAGCGGTGTTGCCGTCAATGAGAATCGAGTCCGCGTTCGCGTTCATCGCTTCCAAGCGAAACGACAGCGGGCAGTCGAAGTGTTCGCTGGCGTAGTCGTAGCCGAGACGAAGGGCGCGCTGGTTCGAGTCGAGCAGCGAGGCGTTGCGCGAGAACGTTTCGGTGAGCAGCGTCGACGCGATGTCGAGGTCGATGCCGGTCAACGCAACGATGGCGCCGGCGTAGACGATGTTCTTCATCAAGATGCGCTCGCGGGGCTTCGCGAAGTTCTCCAGACATATCGTCGCTAATGGCACGCCAAGGAAGTTGACATCACCGCGTTCGAGGTCGGGGTCGAGCGGCCAGGAGGAGTCGTAGAACAGGTAGCCCCCCGAGGCGGTCTCGGCGATGTCGGCGGCGTAGGTTTGGGCGTTCATCGCTACGACCAGGTCGTAGTCGAGAGCGCGGGCCGTATAGCCCGAGGCGTTGACGCGGATTTCGTACCAGGTTGGTAGGCCCTGGATGTTCGAGGGGAAGAGATTCTTGCCAGAGACCGGCACCCCCATGCGAAATATCGCCTGCACCAACAGGCTGTTCGCACTGGCCGAGCCCGTGCCGTTGACGTTGGCGAGTTTGATGGCGAAGTCATTCACCCGACGCGGGCGTTCTGACGGCGCGGACCTCTCCTTGGCGGTCATCGTCACAAGCGGACGCCGTTCCCGCCAAAGCCCACCGCAACCGGGATGAAGTTCTTCGAGCCCGCGTAGGGGATCGTCAAATCGAACAGTTCCATATCCCACGCCGCCGTCGGACAGCGCTCGGCGCAGAGACCACAGTGCACGCAGACGTTCTCGTCCTTGATCATGACGCGCCCCGTCTGGGGCAACGGCTCAGAGACGTAGAGGTCTTGGAGGAGATTGGTGGCGGGCGCGAGGAGTCGACGTCGCAGGTCGGCCTCGTCGCCGTTGCTCGTGATCGTGAGACACTGCACTGGGCAGATATCGAGACACGCGTCGCATTCGATGCAGAGTGATGCCGTGAACGCGGTCTCGACGTCACAGTTCAAACAGCGCTGTACCTCACGAGCCGTCTGCTCGGCGCTGAAGCCGAGTTCGACCTCCAGGTTGAGCGATTCGAAACGCTTGGTCAACTCGACGTGGGTCATCTTCTGGCGACTCGAGGGGTTGTAGTCGTTGTGGTAACTCCACTCGCTCATGCCCATCTTCTGGCTCACTAGCGTCATACCCTGCGCCGGTCGATCGAGGAGCGAGACGTCGTGGCAATGGTTGTCAATTGAGATCGCGGCCTCGTGACCGTGAGCGACGGCCCAGATGATGTTCTTCGGGCCCCAGGCGGCGTCACCGCCGAAGAAGACGCCCGGCACGCTCGAGACCATGGTCGTCTCGTCCACCACGGGCATGTCCCACTCGCCGAACGTCATCCCCAGGTCGCGCTCGATCCAGGGGAAGGTGTTCTCCTGTCCAATCGCCAGAATCACGTCGTCACAGGGGATCACGACCGTGTTCACGGTCGTCGAACGCGCGGCCCCCTCGTCCCATTCGAGGACCTCGAACTCCATACCAACGAGACGACCCTCTTCGAGCACGAAGCGTGTGGGCGCGTGGTTGACGAGGATCTCGACTCCCTCTTCTTCCGCGTCGTCGAGCTCCCACGGCGACGCCTTGAAGAAAGGCCGAGGTCGCCTCGCCATGACCTTGATGTCGCGGCCGCCGAGTCGGCGAGACGTTCGACAGCAGTCCATCGCGGTATTGCCAACGCCGATGATCAACACTCGTTCGCCGATCTCACTCACGTGCCCGAAGGCCACCGACTCGAGCCAGTCGATGCCGATGTAGATGTGGGTGTCGCCGACTTCGTCGTGTCGCCCGGGTAGGTCCAGTTCCTTGCCCCGCGGCGCCCCGACGCCTACGAATACCGCGTCGAATCCCTCACTGAGGAGACCGCGAAGACTGGTCACGGGCGAGTTGTATCGAATCTCGACGCCCATGTCCAAGATGACCTGGGTCTCGTCGGCGAGGACTTCTTCCGGCAAACGGAACGATGGGATGTTGGACCGCATGAGTCCGCCGGGCTTGTCGTACTGCTCGAAGATTGTGACCTCGTAGCCAATGGGCATGAGGTCATTCGCGACGGTGAGCGACGCGGGTCCCGCCCCGATACAGGCGACGCGTTTACCGTTCTTCTCTATCGGGATCTGCGGCAATCGGTCAGTGATGTCGCCTTTCAGGTCGGCGGCCACGCGCTTGAGTCGACAGATCGCGACGGGCGCGCCGTCTACTCGCTCGCGACGACAGGCCGGCTCGCACGGACGGTCGCAGGTCCGGCCGAGGATGCCCGGAAACACGTTGGACTCACGGTTCAACATGTAGGCGTCGTCGAAGCGACCCTGGGCAATCAGGCGGATGTAGCCCGGGACGTTGGTGTGGGCGGGACAAGCCCACTGACAGTCGACCACTTTATGGAAGTAGTCGGGACCTTGAGTGTCCGTCGGCTCCACGCAGTATCCCCCCTTAAGCAGGCCCACGGCAGCCAAACTACGAACGCGTGCATAGGTCCTTCGGTTTCACCATACTTCGTCCACTCTCAGCCATTGGAGCACCAACGCCACCCGAAAGCGCCGGTCGTCGCGTGTTTCGTGTTGACGCGTGACGGGCGCCACCTAGGGTTTGTCCATCGGCACCTCAGGGCTTTCGAGCAGCGGAGAACTTCAGCGCATCATGGACGCGGCGCGTGCGCCCGAGTGGAGTCTCACCATTGGTCAGCGCGGCCAGATCATGGCGACGAGGGACTCGGGCCAGATTGGCCTGCCCTGGGTGGTGCTCGCTTCGCGCGCGGGCAAAGGTCTGCGGGTCTCGAAGTATCAGCCGGGTGATGACCTCGACGTCGAGGGCGACGTCGTCGCCGAACTCAAGGGGAATCCTCGAGAGATGGGGCGCCAACTTCGCGACGTGCTCTGCGACATTGAACTGAGCGACTAGGACACCACGTCGCAGTTCACGGCCACGCGGGCGGGGATGAACTGCCTTGCTCTACGAGTTCATAGTGACCGAGGAGATCGACGCTTCGTGACTCGTTGTCGAGCACTTCACAGTCCGCGAATTCAACCGGGGCGAGGGTCCCGCCCCCGTAGATCGAGGCGACACTCTGACAGTCGGCGTCGCGGTACTTGAACCAGAGGTCCTCCGACGTCACGAAGGAGCGGCGCTGGGTGGCGCCGTCGAGCACTCTGAAGAGCAGCGCCACCTCGACGTTGATGCGATGATCGGTGGCGAGCAGTTGGCCTTCGGCGCAGCCCTCCAGGCCGACCGTCGTTTCGTGGTTGCACGGGAGAACTGTGAATTTCTCGCGTATCACTGGCGGCGAGAGTTTTCCTGTAGCGCCGGACGCGCTCGCCGCGAGCGCGGTAATCGTCAGTGCGAGCACGAGGCTAAACCCGAGGGCTCTTCGAGCACTCGAGGGCGCCCGAGTCGCTAGAACCAGTGCCACTGCGAGAGCGGCCAGATCTTTACGAAGGCCTTGCCGATGATGTCCGAACGTGGCACGGTGCCCCAGGTCCGCGAGTCGCACGAATCAGCGTGGTTGTCGCCCATCATGAAGTACTGACCAGCGGGCACGGTGAAGTCATGGATTGCGCCGTCGGCGCCCAAGGCGGGGAAGTGCGACCACTTCTGCTGCAACTTCACCCCGTTGATGTAGATCGTGTTGCCCTTCGTACTCAACACGTCGCCGGGCACACCGATGACACGCTTGACGAGGTCGGCTATGTCGTCACCACAGTCCTTCGCCACCGCGGGCGGCGCTTTGAAGACGACGATGTCGCCCACGTTGATGGTGCCGAAGTCGACGCTCAGTTTGTTAACCAGGATTCGATTGCCGATGTCGAGCGTCGGGCGCATCGAACCCGAGGGTATGGAGTACTCCTGGACGACGTAGGTGCGCACGAGGAACGAGACCACGACCGCAGCGATCAAGACAATCAGCCACTCGATGAACCCTCGTCGCTTCGACTTCGTGGGTGGTACGACCGGCACCTCTTCGGTCGGCTCCTTCAGGTCAAAGGTCACTCCGCAACCCTAGAGCGCGAGGTCGTGGCGGCGCGTTCGGGTGGCGCGAAGCGTGCCTGATCAGGCGGAGGGCCGAGGGTCGCGGGGCGACGTCGAATCAAGGACGTCGAGGGCGATCTCTCCGTCGAGCATCTCCTCGACGCCGTGGGCCGCTTCGATGGCGAGCTCGTTGTGAGCGGGTGACGCGGCGAGAGGGCGAGGACGTCCGAGCCGGCTCGCGACGAGGCCGGCGAGTACCGTCGTCGAACCGATGTACCACCAGAGGTGATCGAAGTTGTGCAGGGCCTGTGCGGTGCTCGTCGGGGTGCCGAGGATCACGACGAGGATCGCGACACCGAGGGCGCCGCCCACCTGGCGCGCGGTCTGGTTGACGGCGCTGCCGACTGAGTACCGCGCGGCTTCGAGGCTCGAGACCGCGGCGGCGCTGACGACCGGAAACGTCAAAGCGACCCCGAGTCCGACGATCAACGTGCCCGGTAGCCAGACACTCGGATAGTCCGGCGTCGTGGTGACGCGCCACAGGTACCAGGCGATCCCGAGTGTGAAGATACCCAACCCACTCATAATCACGTTGCGAAACCCAACCCGCACCGCTAACTTGCCGGCGCTGCCCGACACCAGGGCCACGACTAATGGACCCGGGGTCACCGAGAGACCAGCGTCGAGGATGGAGTAGTGCCAGACGCTCGTCAAGAACAAGATATTCCCGAGCAGCATCGCGAAAAAGCCCATCGAGTAGAGCAGCATCGTCGTATTGGCCACTGAGAATGTCCTCGCGCGAAAGAGCGTCAGGTCGAGTACCGGCTCCTCGTGGTGCACCGAGCGAAGTAAAAAGCTCGCGAACAAGATGACTGCCGCGACGAAACCGCCGATGATCCGTGCGTTGGACCAGCCCCAGCTCGGCCCCTCGGAGATTGCCAGCACCAGTAGTGCCAACGCCGCGCTGAGGAGGATCACGCCTGGGAAGTCGGGACTGGTTGACGATCCGGTGCCGGAGGACTTCGCGAGGACGCGACGTCCGACGAGCCAGGCGATCAGCCCGACTGGCAAGTTGACGTAGAAGGCGGCGCGCCAACTAAAGGCGGTGATGAGGACCGCCCCGAGCGAGGGGCCCGTCGCGACCGCCAGTGCTCCAATGCCGCCCCAGAGGGAGACGATCTGCGAACGCTTCTCCTTCGGGTACGCGCCGAGCAGTAGACCGAGCGACGACGGGAGCACCGCGGCGGCACCGACACCTTGTACGACGCGACCCATGATCAAGGTCGCGACGGAGGGTGCGACGCCGCAGAGTAACGAACCCACACAGAACAGTCCGAGCCCGAAGAAGAACACCCGTCGGCTCCCGAGACGATCGGCCGTACGGCCCGCGACAACGAGCAAGGAACCAAAGACAATCGAGTAGCCCGTGATGACCCACGACAGGCTCGCGCGAGTGTCGTGGGAGAAGGCGCGCTCGAGGGCCGGGAACGCGACGTTAACGATCGAGAGATCGAGTGACGCCATGAACGCACCGAGTGCGGTGACGATGAAGATCGCCCGTCGGCGCCGAGCGGTGACCTCGGCGGCGTCTAAGTCCGTAGCAGTCAGTTCTGTCATGAAACTTAGAGTACATGGTTGCGTAGCATGATGCAACTGACTAGGCTCGTTCCATGGAACGAAAGAGTTTTTCAACCATGGACTGTTCCGTGGCCCAGTGCCTCGAGGTCATTGGTGAGTGGTGGAGCATGCTCGTCGTGCGCGACACCTTCATGGGGGTGACCCGCTTCGAGGACTTCCAACGACGTCTCGGGATCTCTCGCAATATTCTCCACGACCGACTGACCTCGCTCATCGAGGCCGGCGTGCTGGTTCGCGTCGCCTACAGCGAACACCCGCTTCGCTACGACTACAAGTTGACCAAAAAAGGCCGCGACCTCTGGCCGGTGTTGACGGCCATGCGCCAATGGGGCGACGCGTACGCGGCGCCGTCTGGCCCGCCGATTGAACTCGTCCACCAGGGCTGCGGCGAAGTGACGCACGCCGAACTGACCTGTGCGTGGTGCGGCGAACGACTGACCTATAAGAACGTGAAGGCCGTCCCCGGACCCGGACGCGACGGGCGGATGTTGCTCACGTCGTAGTTTCCTCGTTCGTCGCGCTCGGCGGGGGTGAGGTACTGGGCGGGAAGTGACCCTCGTCGGCGCCGACAACCTTGCCAATGTTCGAGACGTGAAGGTGTATCTCTTCCAAAAGATCCGTAGCGCTCTTCACGGCTTCGGTCAACGCCGTGTTCTCTTGAATCAACTTCTTGATGTCGTCGGTGTTCGTCGAGGTGTGTAGCGCCACTTCAGAAGAGATCGCGTCGGATCGCTTGGCGGCAATCAACAGGGCGGCCGCCTGGACGCCGGCCATCATCGAGAGGAAGAGGTTCAACAAGATGTAGGGGTAGGGGTCGAAGGCCTTGTGGTGCAAGACGTGCTCGAACAAGACGGTGTTGACGAGCGCCCACGCGATCATCACGGCGAAGAAGCCGAAGACGAAGCCCCACGAACCCATCATGTTGCGCATGCGGTCGGCCGCCCGCTCGCCTCGCGTGAGGTCCGCGCCCGAACGCACGCCGGGGTGCTTGTGCCAATGACTCTGAAACCCTTTGATTGTCATCCCTGAATCGTGGCACACCCTCGTGCCGGCGCCCGACGCGTCAGGTCAGAAGTTGGGCTCGAAGTCCGGTCGTAGGGGCATGCCGCTCGCACCCTCTTTGGGTCGCACGTTGAGGACCTGGTGGATCTCGAGGTGATGGCGCTCAAAGCCCACCGCCGAGCCGGCCATGTAGAGCCGCCACACCCGAGCCCGCTCGGCCCCGACTTCCTCGACCGCTTCGTCGAAACGCTTCATGAGGTTGTCGACCCATCGCCGCAGCGTGAGGGCGTAGTGCTCGCGCAAGCTCTCGACGTGACGCACCTCGAATCCGTGGGCCTGGAACATCGAGACCATCGTGCCGACCTCGTGGAGTTCGCCGTCAGGAAAGACGTAGCGATTGATGAACGCGCTGCCCGTTTTCGATGGTCCGCTCAGTCCGAGGGCGATCTGTATCTGGCGGTTCAACTCCGAGACCCGAGTGGGTTGGGGGTCATCGTCGTGCGAGACGGGTTTGCCGATGGCGTGATTGAGGAACCGCCCCCCCGGGACCAGGAGGTCCCAGATGAGTTGGGTGTAGTTGGGCAGGGACTTTCGCCCCACGTGCTCGGACATGCCGATAGAACTCACCGCGTCAAAGGGTCCGTCGGTGATGTCGCGAAAGTCCTGCAGGCGAAACTCGACGAGATCACTGACTCCCGCGAGTCGAGCCTGCTCGGTGGCGTAGGCCCGCTGCGGTTCCGAGAGCGTGACCCCCACGACACGCGCCCCGTAGTTGCGCGCGGCGTGAATGCCCATCGCACCCCAGCCACAGCCCACGTCGAGTAGCCGGGTGCCCTCTTTGAGGTCCAACTTGCGCGCGACCAGGTCAACCTTGCGGGCCTGGGCCTGCTCGAGGGTGTCGCCGGCGTGGGCAAAGACCGCGCACGAGTACGTCATCGAGGGTCCGAGCACCATCTCGTAGAAGCGGTTCGACACGTCGTAGTGGTGCGTGACCGACTCGCGGTCGCGATTCTTCGAGTGCAAAGCTCCTCGCGGTCGCGCCTCGACCGCGGGCGGCGCGATCGGTCGCAGGGCGGATGCTCCCACCACGGCGAGCACGGATCGGACGTTGTTGAGGTTGAGGAGCTGTCGAAGCGGTGGGAGGGAGAGTTCGAAGAAGGGATCCAAGTCCCCGTCAAGGTCGATGTCGCCCGCGACGTAGGCGCGCGCGAGTCCTAACTCGCCCGGATGGGTCAACACTCGCGTGATGGCGTCGCGCGAGAGGATCCGTAAGGTCATCTCGTTCGCCGAAGAGACCACGGTCGGTTCGGCAACGCTGCCGTCGTAGGCCTCAACGCGAAAAGGAAGTTGGCCGTCAAAGACATTGGCGACGAAGGTGGCGACGTTCAACATGCTCCTTTCCACGCTCGTGCGGGCAGCGGTACTGACTCCCGTCGTACTTTTTACCAGGAACTTTGACTCGGTGACACGGAGAAAGTCCTCAGAAGCGCCGTGGCTGCGCCGTCACCGCGTCGCGGACCGCCCGCCAACGTCGCGCCGCCTCGTGCCAGGCCCGTTCTCGAATTCGGCGAAACGGGCTCCGATACACTGCGAATATCAGCCACGACACGACCAGTTACCTCGACTGACACGCCGTTTTGAGGAAGTAGCAGCTCATGGATACTGGAATAGTTCTCGCCGTCATCGCCGCCATCATCGTGCTCTTGGTCATCGTGACGATCTCCAAGTCCGTGCGCATCGTCCAACAGGGTTTCGAGGGCGTGGTGACACGCTTTGGTGAGTTCAAGGACATCAAGAACCCCGGGTTGACCTTCATCTTCCCCTTCATTGAGGTCATGAAGATCATCGACGTGCGCGAGACACCACGAACCGGTGACCGCCAGCAGGTCATCACCCGCGACAACGTCGCGGTGATCGTGAACGCGACGATCTTCTCCCAAGTCGTCGACGTGCGTCTCGCGCTCTTTACGAACTCGGACTATCTGGTCAGCGTGGACAACCTCGCGCGTACCTCGGTGCGAGCGGTCTTTGGCTCGATCAGTCTCGATGAGGCCTTCTCCCAGCGCGAGCGCATCGGCACGCTCCTACAGACCCAAATGGAAGAGGCGACCGACAAGTGGGGCGTGCGCATCAACCGAGTCGAGGTCTTAGAGATCACCCCGCCTGACCAGATCCTCCAGGCGATGGCGCTCCAGAAGCAAGCGGACCAGGAAAAGCGCGCGCGCATCTTGGAGTCCGAAGGTCAACAACAGTCCGCGGTCAACGTGGCGGACGGCCAACGACAGGCCGCGATCAAAGAGGCCGAGGGCGCCCAGCAGTCTCAGATCTTGCGCGCCGAGGGTGCCCGCCAGGCCCAGATCCTCGAGGCCGAAGGTCGGGCCCAAGCCATCGCCCTCGTTTACGCCGCCATCAAAGGTCAAGCACCCGATGCCACGTTGGTCGCCATCTTGCAACTCGACACATTGTCGAAGTTTGCCGAGAGCGACAACACCAAGCTCATCATCCCCGCCGAGAGTGCGGCGCTGCTCGGCGCGGCCCAGGCGATCAAGAGCGTGATGGAAAGTGTTCCAGGAACAGCGCAGATCTAGGCGTTACCGCACTTCGACGTAGTAGTTAGACGCGTTCGACCCAGAGCGTCGTGCCGTAGGTCTTTCGCACGATCACTTGCGCCCCATCGGGGATGGCGTCTGGCGAATTCGACACGGCCTTCCAGAGTTCGCCCTTTATCTTGACGAGTCCCGGGTGACCTTCATCGCCCACGGCGTCTTGGACGAAGCCGGTCAAGTTGGTCATCGAACTCTTCGAGGGTGCGGACAGATCTACGACGCCACGTCGTTGGAACCGGTGGAGCGCCGCCGGTCTCAGCGCGGCGAGCAGCACACCGGAGATGACGACCCAGAGGATCGCCTGAAGGGGAAAGTTGACGCTGGCTAATGCCAGGAAGAACGGGATGATCGCCCCCGCGCCGACGAACACGGTGATGAACGCGTTCGTGTGAATCTCGGCGAAGATGCACACGAGGATGATGACTAACCAGAACGCAACCGCCATAAAGCGCAGTATAAGTCCGGCCCCTCCGAGAACTTCATCGTTCGCTGGTTAAATCGCTGGGACGTCTCGAGTCCCTGATAGTGACCGAATTGCCCGAGGCCGAGCGCGCGGGAACCGACGATACGTTGGAGTGACGAAAAAGGAGTCGCGGTGGCCAGTGGGGTTGAGGATCTCGAGGACGGACGCGGTCTCCTGGCTGAGGTGACGCTCTCGCTCGAGACCGACATCGACAACCTCGATCCGCGTCGAATCGAGTTGCGACGCTGGCTGGTTGATCATCCTCACCCGACCGGTCGCGAACTCGCCGACGCGAAGTTAGTGGCACCGTCGTGGCCCGAACCCTGGGGTCGTAGCGCGTCAGTGGAGTACCAACTCCTTATCGACGACGAACTCCGCCGGGCCCACGTCCGTCGTCCAATCAATCCGATCGGCATCGGATGGGCGGGGCCGACGATCCTCGTCGCCGGAACCGACGAGCAGCGCGCACGGTGGCTACCAAAACTGCTCAGTGGCGAAGAGTTCTGGTGCCAACTCTTTAGTGAGCCCGACGCCGGGAGCGACTTGGCGTCGCTCACGACGTCCGCGACGCGTGACGGCGACGAGTGGATCGTGACCGGTCAGAAGGTGTGGACGAGTTACGCCCACATCGCGACCTGGGGGATTTTGCTCGCTCGCACCTCTCACGCGGGTTCCCCACAGAACGGAATCTCCTACTTCATCTGTCCGATGAAGGCCAAAGGCGTGACCGTGCGACCGCTCATCGACATGACAGGTGACCACGCCTTTAACGAGGTCTTCCTCGACGAGGTACGACTCCCCGCCGACGCGTTGCTGGGCGAGGTGAACGACGGATGGCGACTCGCCAAGGTCACCCTCGGCAACGAGCGAGTCTCGCTGTCGGGCGAAGGCGTGCTGTGGGGTCGAGGGCCGACCGCGGCTGACCTGGTGGATCTCGTGCGCGAGCGGGGCGAGCAGCTCACGTCAATCGAACGTGACCAGCTCATTCGGGCCTGGTCGCACGGCGAGATCCTCCGACTCTTTCGCCTCCGCCTTACCGCCAACGCGCTCGCGGGCCGCTCTTCGGGTTCTGACGCGTCGCTTCGAAAGGCGCTGGCCGACGACCATGGACAAGAGGTCATGGGTCTCGCCCAACGACTGGCGCGCAGCGCGGGCATGCTCGACGGCCGTGGGCCGGATGGGATCGCCGGGGAGGACGGACGATCGTGGTCGTGGGGATTCCTTTACGCCCAAGCGCTCACCATCGGTGGCGGCACCTCGGTCGTACAGCGCAACATCATCGCCGAGCGAGTCTTAGGTCTGCCCAAGGACGCGAGCGCGTGACGGCCGACGTCAGCGGCTCGGCAACTCTCCGAGTCCTCGAACGTTCGGTTTCGGTCCGGCGTGCACGTTCCCGTAGCGGTGATTGGTAATCGCCACACTTTGTTCGAGTAGCCAGCGAGGCAACTCGACGTCGCCAGCCTGCGCGAGCGCCCGACGGTCCACGTTGACTCCTTGTTCCAAGAGCGCCACCGTCGGCGCGGCTTCCACACTGAGCCAACGCACCTTGGTGGACGACGACGCGCGAACGACGAGTTCGTCGATCCCTTCGAGCGTCACGTCGAAGAGGCCCGGAACGGGACGCTCTGCGCTGAACTCGACGCGAATGCCGGTCAGTTCGATCAGCCCGCGAAGGTAGTCGCGCTCGATGGCGGGGAACGATGGATCAACGCGCACGACGACGATCCCGAGTTCGAAGCGGTATCGAGCGACGTTCGTCTCGCTGCGCAGCCCGCTCTCGTCGAGGGCCCGAGCCCCGTGGTCTTCCCACCACGTGGCCGCCGCCGCGAGCGCGGTGTCGAGATCGGCGACCTTCTTCCACTCGCGCAGCGCGTTGACGTAGTTGAGACCTCCGGCCTTCGCGGTCGGTCCGACGCTGGAGCGTTTCCACCCGCCGAAGGGTTGACGGTGCACGACCGCGCCGGTTGTGCCGCGATTGACGTAGAGGTTGCCCGCCTCGACAGCATCAATCCACCACTCGCACTCGGTGCGATCGAGCGAGTGCAGGCCCGCGGTCAGGGCGTAGGGCGTCTGGTTCTGCCAGTTCGTCGCCTCCTCGAGGTTGTCGGCGACCATGACGCCGAGCACCGGTCCAAACCACTCGTGGAGGTGACTCCACGATCCCGGTCGGACCCCAAGTTTGACGCCGGGTCGCCAGCGAAGTCCACCGTCCTCGAGTGATTCGGGCTCGACCAGCCAGGACTCGCCGTCGTCGAGTTGGCTGAGCGCGCGATGCAGCGCAGGTTCTGGCGATCGGATGATCGGCCCCATAGTTGTCGAAAGCTCGGTCCCGGCACCCACGTTGAGACTCGTGACGGCGTCCCTGAGCTGGGTGAGAAATCGCGGGTCATCGGCCACGGAACGCTCCACGATGGCGAGACTCGCGGCGCTGCATTTCTGCCCGGCGTGACCGAAGGCGGACTGCACGAGGTCTTTGACCGCGAGGTCGACGTCCGCGGCGGAGGTGATCACCAGTGCGTTCTTGCCACTCGTCTCGGCCAATAGCCGCAGCGTGGGCTTCCACGAACTAAAGAGGGTGGCCGTCTCGAATGAGCCCGTGAGCACGACGGCGCTCACCCCGACGTGGGTGACGAGGTGACGACCACACTCGTCATCGCGAGTGGGCACCATCTGGAGCACCTCACGGGGGACGCCCGCGCTCCAGAGCTGGTTGACTAACTCCACGGCGACCGCGACCGCCTCCGGCGCGGGCTTCAAGATCACCGCGTTCCCAGCCGCCAACGCCGCGAGGACCCCACCGGCGGGACTCGCGTAGGGAAAGTTCCACGGCGGGACGACCAGGACGACGCCGAGCGGGGTCGACGCGTCATCGCTCACCGCGCGGGTGGAGTAGAACCGCGCGAAGTCGGTCGCCTCACTCACTTCGGAGTCCGCCTCGCCGAGGGTCTTGCCTCCATCACGTGCCATCACCGCAGTGGTGCGGGCCCGACTGGCGCTCATCACCTCCGCGCATCGCAGCAGTATCGTTCGGCGCTCCTCGAGGGGCAGTCCGTGCCAGGCCGCAAAACCCGCGCTGGCGAACTCGAGGGCCTGATCGACCTCTGCTGTCCGAGCGACCCGGTAGCGATACCACACGGCGCCGCCTTCGTTGGGGTCGTGGCCCGACTCGAACTCGGGGGGGTCGTCACCCTCGAGGTGCGCGAGCGTGTCGATGACGACGTCGCGCTCGGAGCGAACCTCTGCGAGCGCTTCGTTGAGCTCGCGTACGAAGTCGAGATTCGTCGGGTCGCCATCGGGTTCGTTCGAGAAGGAATCGGCGGTTCGCTCGAGTGGAACGCGGCGAGCGTCGAGGCTGATCGAGTGACGTGACTCGAGCGCAGCGAGAAAGCGCTGGCGTTGGTCATCGAAGATCTTCGGGTCCTTCGCGATGAAGAGCGCCGCACGCAGGTAGTTCTCGGGCGCCGTGTTCTCGTCGAGTCGACGCACGAGGTACGCAACGGCTGACGCGAAGTCGTCGCGGCGCGCCACGGGCGCGTAGAGCAAGACGGGCTGGCCCTGCGCCACGAGCGCCGCTGCCTCGGCGTTGGCCATTCCTTCGAGCATCTCGACGTCGAGTTGTCCGAGCACGCCTCGGGCGGCGGCTAGTTCGAGCGCCCAGGCGACGTGGAAGAGGTTGTGACTGGCGACGCCCACCCGCAAGTACGCGGCGTGCTCGGGTCGCAGCGCGACGTCGATGAGCCGCAGGTAGCTCGCGTCGACGTCGTGCTTTGATCCGTAGGGCGCGGCGCGCCACCCGTGCAGTTCGGACTCGACCTCTTCCATCGCCAAGTTGGCGCCCTTGACGAGGCGGACCTTTATGGCGCCGCCGTCATCGTCGTGGCGGCGGCGGGCGAACTCGAGGAGTTCGTCGAGGGCGCCGTGGGATTCGGGGAGGTAGGCCTGCAGGACGATGCCCGCCGAGAGCTCTCGAAACTCCACCTCGCTGAGTACCGTGACGAACGCGTCCAGGGTGAGGCGAAGATCACGGAACTCTTCCATGTCCAAGTTGACGAACGTGTGGGCACTGCGAGCTTCGCGGTAGAGGAGACGGAGTCGCTCGCTCACACGGTTGAGCGAGCCCGTGTGGTCAATCGTCATCAGTTGACTGACGATTGCCGAGAGTTTGACCGAGACGTAGTTAACGTCGCCGCGGCGCATCATCGCCAGGACTCGCGACAACCGGTCCTCGGCTTCCCGCTCCCCGAGCACCGCCTCACCCAAGACGTTGACATTGAGTGCCAATCCCTGTTGTCGATGCGCGTCGAAGACGGCGTCCAGCGTTGCGGCATCGTCGTCGATGATGAGATTCGCCGTGAGTCCGCGGATTCGCTCACGCACGATCCGTAGCGCGAGCGGCGACGTCGCGAGCGACAGCGACGCGACGGCGCGAAGACCGAGACGGTTCACCGCGCCAAAACCTTTCACGGAGGCTCGCCGGGCCGCCACTCGCAGTGCGCGCGCGGCGCTGCGCGCCGAGGTGAACCGCATGACTTCGTCGGTGAGCGTGATCGTCACCCCGACGGCGTCCGGGTCGGCGAAAAGCCGCCGGAGACTCTCGCGGGTACGGCGCTCCGCCCTCGAGCGCGGCACCGCGGACGCGTCGATTAATGCGCGAGCGCGTGTGAGGGCCGCGTCGAGGACCGAAGGGGGCAGTTGGTTGTCGGTGTCGATCATCGACGACGGCGACGCGTTATTCGGTGTCCGCGGGTGGATCGACGTCGCCAGGAAAGGTGGTCGTGACGAGGTCAGAGGGCGACCGGGTCGAGTACCAAAACTCTCGCAGCAGCACGTGCATCGACGCTGCCGCGGGCACCGCGAGCAAGACCGCCACGAAACCTCCGAATATGCCGTCGATCCACGCGCCGATCTCGGCACCAACGAGGATGGCGATGAATACGGTGAGCGGGTTTATCTTCTCGGTCCGACTCATGATGATCGGATTCAGCACGTGGTTCTCGACCTGGGTGTAGATCATGAACACGATCAACGTGACGATGCCCGCCGTCGTTGAGTGAACCAGCGCGAAGAGAACAGTCGGGATGCCCGCGAGTGCCCCGCCGATTTGGGGTAAGAAGTCGACCAAGGCGACCCATAACGCCCAGAGGATCGCGAATGGTACCGAGAGACAAAACAACGTGACGAAGATAACGGTCCCCGCGATCAGCGACGTCGTCAGGTTCGCCAGCATGTAGCCGAGCGCGACCTTGGAGATCTTTCCGCCCACTCGAGCGACCCACGCGCTCTTCTCCGGCGTCATCATCCCGAGCAGCGCCACGCGAATCTTCGGACTCTCGAGGAGCAACAACACGACGAACGCGAAAAGGGTGACGAGCAACAGGAGAACTGTCGCTGCCCCTTTGCCCAGGGCGAGCGCGGGCTTGGAGAGGCCCTTGGCGAGACTCACCAACTTCGAGGAGTTCTTGGTCAACCACTTGGCGATGTGGTACTTATGCAGGAGGTGACCGATCCACCCCTTGTTGTGTTCAGCTTGTCGCACGATCCTTGGCAACGAGTTCGCCAGGTGCGTAATCGAATTCACTAACGGATACCCGAAGGCGACGGCGAGTCCAATGAAGGCCAGCACCGAAAAGGCCATCACGACGAACACCGCAGCACCGCGCCTCGGAATTTTCCACTTCTGAAGGAAGTTGACGAGCGGATTGAGGACCAGCGCAATGAACCCACCGACCAGCATGAGCAACAAGATGTCGCGTAGTCGGTAGAGGACCAGGCCGAAGAAGTAGACCACGACCACGACGAAGACCGTCGTCAGGATCGTACGGAGGGGGACGTGGAAGTTGTCGGCGCGTTCGAACAGTCTCGAGCGTCGCGTGGTGGGTCCGTCGCTGCGCCGTCTCATCGGCATACGAACTCCTCTCCCTCGATTACCTGGCGCTCACGCTAACCGGTTGACGAAACGCACCTGATCTACGTAGCTGGTTCGCCCTGTTTCAGCGCACCGTAGCGACGGCGATAGAGGATGTAACAGACGCCGCCCGCAATGGTGGGGAGCCAGTACGAACCGATTCGAAAAGCCAGCGTCGCGACCACGGCGTTCGTACTCGGGACGTGGGCGAGGACGAGGAGCCCGCTGAGGCTGGCTTCGACGATGCCGAGTCCCCCGGGGGTGATCGGCAGCAGCGCCAGTACGGCGGTTGCCGAGTACGCCAAGAGAACGAGGGAGGGATTGGGCCGAGTGCCGGTCGCACGAAGTACCGCGAGGAGGCTGCCGTAGTCCAACCCGATGCGACCGGCCACGAGGAGCAGCGCCTTCCACCAGTTCTTGCCCAAGTCGGTGCGAACCTGGTCGCGCTCGTGCAGCAAGCGTTGACCCAAATCGCCGGGGCTCTTGCGCCGCCGCGGCATCTTATTGAGGGTCCACTGAAGGAATCGACCGAGGGTCAGCAGCGTTTTGTCCGTGGTCAAGATCACCGCGCCGAGGGCCATGATCAAGACGAACCCGATCGCACCGAGTTCTCCGGCGTGGACCAGGCCCGCGCTCACCCCTTCACCACCGATGATCACGGGTAGGGCGAAGATGGGCAACGAGAACAGCGCGGCGACGCCGATGATGGAGCTCACCGCGAGACCTCCAGCGGCTTGGACCGAATCGATGCCGGTGCTCGCGAGCATCCGGTACTGCACGCTCGCGCCCACCGCATCACCGCCGGGCAGCGTGTTGGTCACGGCGTTGCCCGCGAGACCGGCGGTGACGACGGCGAACCAACTCTTGGTTCGCAAGACGAGGCGCAGCAGCGCCATCGCGCAGAAGAAACTCGACGCCTCGGCGATGAACGCGACGAGTAGCCACCAGGGTTCGAGAGTAAAGAGCCTCGGCCCCGCGGACGCGACGCGCACGAGTTCTGGGAGGAGAATGTAGAGGCCGATTCCGGCGACGACGACCGCGACCACGCGACCAACCGTGGACCGTTTCGTGTGAGATGTGGTCTCAGTGGCGATTGATTCAATATAGGGCAGCCAACTTTCGAAGCAGTCGGACCGCACTCGTCTCGTCGACATATTCGCTCGGGGCCCGTCGTTCGCGGTGCGGCGGGTAGTTTCTCGTGGTGGCTAACTACCCCGTGAGTACGTGGTCCGTCCCGTACGGGTGGCTCGTTGCGTCGAGGCGATGAAACGCGTCGCCGTCGTCGGCTCGGGTGGCGCCGGTAAATCGACGTTCGCTCGGGCGCTCGGCGTGGCGACCCACCTGCCCGTGATTCACCTCGACGAGTTCTACTGGCACCCGGGCTGGATCGAGACGCCCCGTGACGAGTGGCGCACGGTCCAAGGTGCGATGGCCGCTCGCGACGAGTGGATCATCGAAGGGAACTACCGCAATACCTACGACATCCGCTTCGACCGAGCCGACACCGTGATCGTGCTCGCGCCGGCCCGTCGCATCTGCATCTACCGCGCGCTCAAACGCGTCATCAAGAACTGGCACCGGCCAACGCAGGCGCCGGGTTGCCCCGAGCATTTCGACTGGTCCTTCCTCATGTGGTTGTGGCGCTTTCCCTACGACGCTCGACCCCAGCTCGACGAGGCGCTCGCGCAGTACCGAGGTCGACTCGACGTGGTCGAGCTAACGACCCGACGCGAGGTACGTCGATACCTCGACACCGCTCGTTGACGGGGGCGTACCCGTTAACCCACGAAGGGCCGCAGTACCATCGCCTCATGCCGCTGACGCCGGAGGAGTTCTACGCGAACGCGCTCGGCGACGCCGACCAGGACGGCCGCGTGGCACTTTCGCGCATGACGGGCTGGAAGATTTTTCCCTTCGAGCGAGAGGGGCTGCGCGTTGTGCCACTGCTACGCCCTGAGGTTCCCGAGGCGCCGCGACGCGGCGAGGATGGGTTGGCCTGCGGCGGATGTGATGCGCCGCTTGGGGACACGCTCTGGGAGAACGAGCGGTGGCGCTTGATCACGTTCGGCGAGCCGTCGGGGGCACCGCTGGTGATGATGCTGCAACCAAAGGGCCACTACGACTTGATCGATCTTCCAGAGGATCTCGCGGCGGAACTCGGTCGCCTCGTCGTCCACGTCTCGCGAGCTCTTGAATCGTTGCCGGGCATCGCGCGCGCGCA
>Ga0302266_10000384_pt1 | contig 45048 bp, 37 predicted proteins | sample III_Bog_E1_2_FD_194559 | JGI IMG/M metagenome (GOLD analysis project Ga0302266, IMG submission 194559) | Peat permafrost microbial communities from Stordalen Mire near Abisko, Sweden - III_Bog_E1_2 | ecosystem: Environmental > Terrestrial > Soil > Wetlands > Peat | place: Sweden: Abisko...
CGCGGGTCAAAATACAGCCCCCGCCCGTGAATCACCCGGCGGCGCAGGAAAATGGAGCTGGTCAAGATCGGGAAGCGATACCAGACATGCTGCGGATGCGGCACGAGCGAGTGGCGGTGGCAGAGGTATCCGCCCGCGGCATCTACAATCACCGAACCGGCCAGCAGGACTTCCACCTGCGGATGCTGTTCAAAGTAATCGTGGACTTGTTTCAACGCGCCGGGGAGGTATTGCTCGTCGCAATTCAAATAAGCGAGAATTTCGCCGGCGGCCCGCCGGTAACCGCGGTTCACGGCGTCATACATCCCGGCGTCCTTTTCAATGAACGCCCGCACCCGCGTGTCCCCGGGCAGCCAAGCCTGCGTCCCGTCATCGGAACAGGAATCCTGCACCAGGTGTTCCACCGTCACTCCTTCCTGATCCGCCACCGAGGCGATGCAGAGCTTGAGCCAGTCGGAATTGCGGAAACTCGGGGTGATGATGGAGATGAGCATGGGCGGATCTGTTTATTTGAGCGCGCTAACCGCCCGAAAGCGCTGGGCGATGGGGACGCGCCGGCCCATGCCAAAGGCGCGCGGGGAAATCTTCAAGCCCGGCGCGGCCTGCCGGCGTTTGTATTCACTGAACGTCACCTTGTTCAGGACGTCGTGGACCACCGCCGCCGCAAAACCGCGGCCGATGATTTCGTCCGGCGCGAGGTTGTGCAACACATAAGCCTCGAGGATGCCATCCAGAATTTCATACGGCGGCAGCGAATCCTGGTCCTTCTGATTCTGCCGCAACTCCGCGCTGGGCGGCTTCGTGATCGAGGCCGCGGGAATCACCGGGCGTTCGCGGTTGATCCACGCGGCCAGCCGGTAAACGTCGGTCTTGAACACATCGGCGATGACCGCCAGCGCGCCACACATGTCCCCGTATAAGGTGCAATAACCCACGGCCATTTCCGACTTGTTGCCCGTCGTCAGCACGAGCGCGCCAAACTTGTTTGAGAGCGCCATCAACGCCAGGCCGCGCAGGCGCGATTGCACGTTTTCCTCCGCCTCATTCGGCTGCGTCCCCGCAAACACCCCGGAGAGTTGGTGTTCCACCGCCTGAAAAACCGGTTCAATCGGCAGCACGTCGTAACGAATCCCCAGACTGGCGGCCAGCGCCCCGGCATCCGCCAAACTCCCCGCGCTTGAATAACGCGAGGGCATCGCCACGCCCCGGACATTTTCCGGGCCCAGCGCGTCAGCCGCAAGCGCGGCCACCAGGGCCGAGTCAATCCCGCCGGACAAACCGATGATCACCGATTTAAAACCGCATTTGCGGACATAGTCCCGGATGCCCAGGGTGAGCGCGCCGTAAATCTGTTCTTCCCGCACCGGAAAATCCGGCACCGCGACGGCCGGCGGCGCACCCAGATCCACCACCAGAATTTCCTCCGCAAACCCCCGGCCGCGCGCGAGCAATTCGCCCCGCTCATTGATCGCCGCGCTGTGTCCGTCAAAGATCAATTCGTCATTGGCCCCCGTCAGGTTCACCTGGGCCAGCGCCACCCGTTCATCCCGCGCCAGCCGTTGGAGCATTTCCAGGCGGGTTTTCTCCTTGCCTTCGTGCCAGGGCGAGGCCGAGAGGTTGAGGATCACGTCCGCCCCCTGCGCGATCAATTCCTTCACCGGATCGCGGCGGTAACGCCGTTCCGGCCAGAAATCCGCATCGTTCCAAATGTCCTCGCAAATGGTGAGGCCCAGTTTGCGCCCGTTGAATTCAAACGGCGCGATGGTCTGGGCCGGTTCAAAATAGCGGTCCTCGTCAAACACATCGTAGGTGGGCAGCAGACTCTTGGTGGTGCGCCAGACCAGCTTCCCGTGCTGCAACACCGCCGCCGCATTGCGCAACCCGCGCCCCGGCCGGTCCGGGTTATGGTCCACAAACCCCACGCACAACGGCACCGACCCCGTCAGCGCGGCCGCCTCCGCGAGGGCCGCCAGGTTGGCCGCGATAAAATCCGCCCGCAGCAGCAGGTCGCGCGGCGGATAGCCGCACAGAAACAATTCCGGGGCCAGCACGAATTCCGCTCCTCGCGCGCAGGCCTGCGCGTAACCCTCCAACAGCTTTTGGCGGTTGGCGGCAAAGGCGCCAATGGTGGAGTTTAATTGGAGCAACGCGATTTTCAACGGGCCGATTATAACCGGACCAATGCATTTCGCAATAATTCAGGCGGGCGCCTTCGGAAGTCCGGCGGGTTCCCGTTGTCATCCCGCCCGGCTGATTGTAACATGGCGGCCAGTGAATCGCATTCGTCTCCTCTCGGAACAGGTCGCCAACCAAATCGCCGCGGGCGAAGTGGTCGAGCGGCCCGCCAGCGTCGTCAAGGAACTTGTCGAGAACGCGCTGGACGCCCGGGCGGAACGGGTGACCGTCGAGATTCAGGCCGGCGGCCGCAGCCTCGTGCGCGTGTCCGACGACGGCCTGGGCATGAGCCGGGATGACGCGCTGTTATGCCTCGAACGCCATGCCACCAGCAAAATCAAGCTGGCCGAGGATTTGTCCGCCATCACCACCATGGGTTTTCGCGGCGAGGCCCTCCCCAGCATCGCCAGCGTCAGCCGTTTTTCCCTGACCACCCGCGAGCGCGCGAGCGATTCCCCCGAGGGCACCCAGGTGATCGTCGCCGGCGGTCGCATCGCCGAAGTCAAGGCGGCCGGCGGTGCGCCGGGCACTTGTGTCGAGGTGCGCCAGTTGTTTTTCAACCTGCCCGCCCGCCGCAAATTCCTGCGCACCGAGGAGACCGAGGCCGCGCAAGTGCAGCATTATCTCACCCTCGCGGCGCTCGCGTATCCCGAAGTGGCCTTCACGTTTCAAAAAGACGGCCGCCTGGTCTGGCAACTTCCCGCCCAGAAATCCGGCCCCGCCGTTTCCAGCCGTTTGGAGGCCCTGCGCGAACGCCTCCGCGCCCTCCTGGGCGTGGAAAAACTCCTGCCCGTCAACTTCCTGACCGCCCTCGACGAATCCGCCGCGCCCGCCGAACCGGACATTTTTGAAACCGCCCTGCCCGCCGGCGCGCCGCCCGCGCTGGCGGAAACCCCGCCGCCGCCCGCCACCCTCCGCGTATGGGGGTTCATCGGGGCCCCCGGCGTTTCGCGTGCCACGCGCGAGGGCCAGCACCTCTTTGTGAACCGCCGGCCCGTGGAAAACCGCGGGCTGAACTACGCCCTCATGGAGGGTTACCACACCGCCCTCATGAAGGGCCGCTATCCCGTGTGCTGCCTTTTTCTCGAACTGGATCCGGCGGCCGTGGATGTCAACATCCACCCCGCCAAACGCGAGGTGAAGTTTCACCGCGAAGCCGAAGTCCGCCGGCGCGTGTGCCAGGCCATCCGCGAAACCCTCCTCGCCTTTCACACCGAACCCGAGCGGCCGCCCGTCAATCCGCCGGCCGCCACCGCCGAACCGGTCGCGCCGCCCGCACGGCAAGCCGCCCTGCCCCACTTCCCCGAACCCCTGCGCCCGCCCGACGTCGTGGACCCCTCGCCCGCGCCCGAACCCACAACCACACGCACCGGTCCCGCCCCGTCGCCGGTGGCCACGAACCTTTTTCCACCCGCTGCCAGCGCCCCCCGAACCGGGGTAACCCCGCCGACCCCCGCGCTGCCCCTGCTCCCCGCCGGTTCCGGCGAAGCCGTGACCCCGGCCGCCCTGCGACCGGGCACCACTTCCGCCTCCGTGCCCCTGCTGAACGTGCCGCTGCGCCTGGTCGGCGTCATCGGCCGCCTCTACGTTGTGCTGGAATCTGATCGCGGGTTGGTGCTCCTGGATCAACACGCGGCCCACGAACGCATTTTGTTCGAGCAAATGATGACCCGCATCGAAACCAACACCGCCGCCCCGTCGCAAAAACTCCTGCTGCCCGAGACCATTGAACTCCCCCCGCGCGACGCCCAGTTTTTGCGTGAGCAACTCTCCGCCCTCACCCGCCTGGGCGTGGGCCTGAGCGAATTCGGCGAGCGCACCTTCCTGCTCGACGCCCTGCCCCCGTTCGTGAAAGTGCCGGACTCGCGCCGGTTTGTCTTTGACCTCGTGGATGAACTCCGCGCCGCCGGCCGCGAGGTGAACCTCGCCCGGCTCGGCGAACTCACCGTGGCCAAGACCGTCTGCCGCCACGCCGTCAAGGCCAACGACCCCCTGGGCGGACCCGAACTGGATCACCTCATTGAAGACCTGCGCCGCTGCGCCATGCCCTACACCTGTCCGCATGGCCGCCCCACCCTCATCGAAATGAACTACCGCGAACTTGAGAAAAAGTTCGGCCGCAGCCAGTAACCCAACTCGCCTCGTAGCGGCGTCTCTGGTGAGCGCCGCATTAAAACCCCTCGCCCCGCAGCAGCCGGGGTGACGAGGCGCTGATATTACCCACCCGAATTCTCCTCTCTGCGCTCATTGTGTTCTCTTAAGAAACATCTTCGGAACATATTGATTGGTAGCCAGTTTGAAAAAATGTTTAATAAATGCTTGGTCGGAAAGCGAGCAAGCGGGGCCACCGCTCCGCGACTTTGAGTTGATTTTGCCCGGGTACCGGTCTGATTTCGCTGGAAAATTAACTTACCAAATGGCTGAATACGCGCTAAATTGCCGTTGGAATTTCTATGGATGCATCTAACGGCAAACCGATTGCAGTCGGCGGCGGCGGCGATTACACCCTGGCTTTTCTCGTCCTGCGCGCCTGGCTCGGGGTGCGGGCGCTGCTGGCGGGCCTCGAAAAATACGCCAGTTTCAAAACCATTCAGAAACCCCTGGTGGATCCGGTCACCGGCATGGAGGATCCCAGCGGGGCCATGGTGGATGTGAAGCTCAAATATTACGCGCTCACCAATTACTCCGGCATTCCGCCGTCACTGAAGGACAAGTTCGCCGCGGAACCGTTGCTGCCCAAATTCGCCCTGCACCCGTTTGACGCCCTGCTCGGGCCGGCGCTGATCCTCACCGGGGTGATGCTCCTGCTGGGTTTGGGCACACGGGTGTCCCTGTTCGTGCAGGGTCTGATCTACACGGCGCTGATGGCCGGGCTGCTGCTGATCCAGCAGGATGAGGGAATTGCCTGGCTGGGCATCCATGTGGCCCTGATCGCCCTGGCGCTGGTGCTGGCCAAACACAACCGGCTCTGCCTCTCAAGAAAATGGTGACCAACCCCCTTACCCGGCGCGAATTCGTGCGCACCACTGCGGTGGTCGGCGCGGGCCTGTGGCTGGCCGGCGGCACTCCGGTCCGCAGTGCGGCGCCGGAGGCCAACCGCAAACTGAACATCGCCCTCATCGGTTTCGGCGCGCAGGGGCGTGTCTTGCTGGAGTCCCTGTTGGTGATCGAAGGCATTCAACTGGTGGCGGTGGTGGATATTTGGGATTACGCCCGCACGTATGCCGGCAAGTATCTCAAGAAATTAAATGTCGAGGTGCGCACCTACGAAAATTACGAGGCGCTGCTCGCCGGCGAAAAAGACTTGCAGGCGGTGGTGGTGGCCGCGCCGGATTTCTGGCACGCCCCCATCACCAACGCCTGCCTCCAGGCCGGCCTGCATGTCTATTGTGAAAAGATGATGTCCAACACCATCGAAGGCGCGCGTTCGATGGTGCAGACGATGCGGTCCACCGGCAAACTGCTCCAGATCGGCCACCAGCGCCGGAGTAATCCGCGCTATCTCTTCGCGCTCCACCGGCTGTTGCAGGAGGCCAGAATCTGCGGCCGGCTCACCGCCGCCCAGGCGCAATGGAACCGCGCCGTCTCCGAAGACTTCGGCTGGCCCAAAAAAGCCGTCATCCCGCCCGAGACCCTCGCCCACTACGGCTACACCGACATGCACCAGTTCCGCAATTGGCGCTGGTTCAAGGGCCTCGGGGGCGGTCCGCTCTCGGACCTCGGGGCGCATCAGATTGATATTTTCAACTGGTGGTTCGGCCTCACCCCGCGTTCGGTGATGGCCAGCGGCGGCGTGGATTATTATAAAACCCATGAATGGTATGACAATGCCATGGTGATCTACGAATACGCCCTGCCCGAAGGCGTGGCCCGCGCCTTCTACCAGGTGCAGACCACCACCAGCGCCGGCGGCGGTTACTTTGAAATGTTCATGGGCGACGAGGGCGCGCTCAAAATGTCCGAGGATCCCAAACTTTGCGCCGTTTATCGCGAAGCCCGCGCACCCTCGTGGGACGCTTTGGTGGCGAAAAACTATCTCCGGGGCCAGCCCGCCCCCGCCCTGGCCGCGCCCGCCGACGCCACCAAGGTGGACGCGCGCGAAACCGCCCAGCTCGCGGCCTACGACATTCCCGTGTCCTTCAACAAGCGACCCCACCAGCCGCACTTGGAAAACTTTTTCAACGCCATTCGCGGCCGGGCCGCTTTAAACTGTCCGGGGGACGAGGCTTTTACCAGTGAATACGTCATTCACAAGGCCAACGAAGCCATCCCGCTGGGCCGGCGCATTGACCTCACTCCCGAAGAAACCAAAGCCTGAAATGAAAACCTCCCCCCTGGCCATCCTCCTCGGCCTCGCCTTGGCCGGCGCGCTCAACCCCGCCTTGGCGGCGGATCTGGTGCCGCTCAAAACCGAATTGCCGCCCCCGCTGTTCGTGGGTACGCCCGTGCCGATAAACCTGCCGAACCTGGAACCCCCCCGTGCGGGCAAGCGCCCGGACTTTTTCGTGCCCGCCGGCACGGTGAACCTGGCCAAAGGCAAAACCGTCACCTCGAGCGACAATGATCCCGCCGCCGGCACCCTGGATTTGGTGACCGACGGCGATAAAACCGGGGACGAGGGTTCCTGGGTGGAACTCGGGCCGGGCAAGCAATGGGTGCAGATTGATCTGGGCGCCGAGGCCACCATTTCGGCCGTGATCGCATGGCATTTCCACCAACAGGCGCGGGTCTATCTCGATGTCGTCGTGCAGATTTCCGATGACCCGACCTTCAAGCAGGGCGTCACGACGATTTTCAACGACGACGCCAACAACGATCTGGGCCTCGGGGCGGGCAAGGATTTTGCCTACGTTGAAACCTACGAGGGCAAGCTGATGGATGCCAAAGGCGTGAAGGGGCGCTACGTGCGCTTATACAGCAACGGCAACACCACCAATAAACTCAATCATTACATCGAGGTCGAAGTTTTTGGGAAACCTGCGGCATAGTTCCCACGAGCTTTCAAGAAACATCTTTGGAACATGTTGATTTGTAGCCAATTGCGTTCAGGGCCAAAGTTCTTCGCTGTTTTCAGTGGAATCAATACTGGCTTGGCGTTTCGCGCCGGAATGGCCTACCGGGACGCAGCGTCGCTCCGCAGTTCCCAGCCCGGAGGGCTGACCGACAATAGCCCGGCGATTCATCGCCGGGTTTGGCCCCCACCCGCCACCAGTCCCGAAGGGACGACTGAAATTCAGGTCAAACCGAGGGATATGCCCCATTTTCAGCCGTCCCTGCGGGACTTTAGCCCTGCAAAAGCACACCCGGCGTTGAAACGCCGGGCTACTGTCAAACGTCGCTCCGCGACGACCAAACCCGATGCCGCACACTGATAATTCACCGCGATGATCACCCGTATCCTTGCTTTCCCATTCCACTGAAAACAGCCAAGCACCAGGGCCAAAGGCCCGACTTCATACCAGCCGGGGACACTCGCCCCAGGTTCCATGACCAATGAACAAACAAGGGCTGAAAGCCCGATCCAATCCTCAGTCGCCCGCCCATGAAAGTTTCTACCATGAGCACAGCCCGATCAGGCGGATGGGGGCTTTTAAGATGAGCCGAAGGCACAGGATTTTGGAGATTCGCGCACTGCGGGATAACGAGCGAGCAACGCGGCCGGCATTCCAAAAGACCAGCGAATTAGGCTCAGCTTGAAAGCGATTTGGAATCAACTCTTGTGGCTGCTCTTGGTCAGCCTGGCCTGCCTGGCGCTGGCGGTCCGGCTGCCGCAGTCCGGCGCTCGTCCCATGCACACGGATGAAGCCGTCAATGCCTATATCACCGGCCGGTTGTTGACCGGTGGCGCTTACCATTACGATCCCCGCGACCGTCACGGCCCGACCCTCTACGCCGTGGCGTTGCCCCTCGCCCGCGTGGCCGGTGCCAAAAATCTGGCCACCTTGAAGGAAACCACCCTGCGCTTGGGGCCCATCCTGACGGGCAGTCTCGCAGTGCTCTTGTTCGCCCTCCTCGCACCGGACCTGGGCTTGGTGGCCGCCCTCTTCGCCGCCCTGTGCTGGACGCTGGCGCCCCTGCCGGTTTATTACAGCCGTGATTTCATCCACGAAACCCTGTTCGTGACCGCCACGCTGGGGCTGCTTGCATACGGCTGGCGCTGGCTGAAGACCGGGTCCGTCGCTTCCGGGATGATGACCGGCGGTTGGGCGGGGCTCATGCTCGCCACCAAGGAAACCGCCGTGCTGAATTTCGCCGCCGCCGCCCTCGCCGGCGGGTGGTGGTTGATCCGGCACCGCCACCGCTCGTCGGACGCCATTCCCCGGCTGTTTGCCATGTCCGGCGGGTTCATTGATAAAAATGTGACCTGGCAACGGCCGGAAAAAGCTTCCGGCACCCTGGGCGCCCGCTGGCTGGGGTTTGCGTTGGGCGGCCTGCTCCTGTTGGGAATGCTGGCGGTCTTTTATAGTTGGGGCGGGAAAAATTGGACCGGACTGGCCGACCTGCTGCGGGCGCTGCCGCGCTTCCTCATCCGCGCCTCGGGCGAAGGGCATGAAAAGCCGTGGTGGTATTATCTGCGCCTGCTGGGCGGCGGGTGGTCGGGCTGGGTGCTACTGCTGCTGGCGGCGGCGGGAGCCTTCCGGGCGGTTCGCAGCCGCACCGCCGGGGCGCTCATTTGCTGGCTGATTTATGCGGTGGCGATCATCATTATATACAGTGCCATCCCCTACAAAACGCCCTGGCTGGCGTTGAATTTGTTTTTGCCGCTGGCCGTGCTCGCCGGGGCCGGCGCGGTGACCGCTTGGGAACTAACGGAAACCCTCGGGCACCGCCGGTGGTTCGCCGCCGGGCTGGTTGGCTTGATTTTACTCCTGGCCCTGGACACCCGGCAATGGGTGTTCCGCCGGCCGGCGGATGAGAAAAATCCGTACGCTTACGCCCACACCGGCGAAGATTTGCTGCGACTGCCGCAACGCCTGGGCCGGCTGGCCGGCCCCCAATCCACCTTCGCCGTGGTGGCGGCCGATCCCTGGCCGTTGCCCTGGTATCTGCGGAACTTTCCCCGGGTGGGCTACTGGCAGCCGGGCCGGGATCCGGGGCCGGCGGATTTTTATCTCACCTCGCCCGAAGCGGCGGGCGCGCTGAAACCCCGGCTGGCGCAATGGCGGCCGGAATACTTTGGCGTGCGTCCGGGCGTATTGCTCATCCTCTGGACCCCGCCTCCCCCCCCAGCCCCGCGCCCCGCGCCTCGCGCCTCCCCATGATCCACCTCCATAATCATCATGCCATGGCCACGCTCTTTCAATTGCGCCTGGCCAATGAGGAGGCGACTTATGCGGCCCAGGCGGCGCGGGCGGTGTTTGACGAGGCCGACCGGTTGGAACAGACGCTGAGCCGCTTCCGCGAAAACAGCGAGATCAGCGCCATCGCCCGGCTGCAACCCGGCGAATTCCTCCGCCTCTCGGAACCCACCCTGGCCTGCCTGACCCTGGCGCGCGAAATGGAACTGGCCACCCACGGCGCGTTTTCCGTCACCGCCGCCGCCCGCCAAACGCAGCCCGAACCACCCCGCTGGTCGCTGGACCCCGTCCGGCGCGCCATTCAATGCGAAGCCGGCCGGTTGGAATTGGATCTGGGCGCCATCGGCAAGGGCTTCGCCCTGGATCGCATGGCGGAGGAGCTGGCGGAATGGGAGTGTCCCGCGTTTCTCTTGATCGCGGGGGGCAGCAGCCTGCTGGCGGGCGACCCGCCTCCGGACCATCCCGGCTGGTCTGTCGGCCTGGGCGACGACCACAGCGAGCCGCGTCACTGGCTGAAACAAGCCTCCCTGAGCGGCTCCGGCATCGCGGTCAAGGGCCGGCACATTTTGGATCCGCGCACCGGCCAACCGGCCCAACGGCGCACCCGCGCCTGGGCCATGGCCCCCGCCGCTGCGGTCTCCGACGCCCTCTCCACCGCCTTCATGGTGCTGACCGAACCGGAAATCGTCCAAGTTCTGCCAGGCCACCCCGACTGGCGGGCCTTCCTCCACGACGCCGGCAACTGGCGGATTTTGGAAGCGATCGCCGCGCCCGGCAACGCCTCATCGCCCTAACGCATTGTCTTCGCCCCTTCCCAGCCCCGCGCCCCGGCCCCACGCCTCAAGCCTCATTTTTCCCCTTGCTTTCCCGCGCCAACCATGGCTTATGTGGGCTCAACAACACGAGGCCATGAACTCCAGGGTGCCCATCAACCACCGGGATGCCAGCCGACGACCGGGAAGCCCGGTTTGCAAGGCTCAAGCCACCGTTTCCGGTGGGGCGGTTCGGCAGTGCCGCCGGACGAGTCGGCACCGCGTGCAAGGGTTTTCAATATTTTTCAATCGAATTAATGTTGACTTAACGCGTCCGCAGGAACTCTAAACTTATGGAATCAATTCATATTTTCGGAAACGATTCAGAATGGCTTTGGATCATGGTGCAAAGTTTGGCGGTGATCGTCACGGGAGTATTAGTTTTAAGGCAGCTTCGCCTGCAAAGAAACGCCCACTTGGTCAGTTCCTTCTCGATTTTACACGATCGTTGGAATTCCCAGATGATGCTGCGGGCCAGGCACCTTGTTTGCACGGGCTACAAGCCGGAATCAAGGGACATCAATTTTCAAAGCTGTTTGGTGGGAACGTTTTTTGACGAGTTGGGGGGATATTGCCGGCTGGGACACCTGGATATTAACATGGCATGGGAAAATTACTCGTTTTATGTCGAGCACTACTGGGTCATACTGGAAAACCAAATCAACTGTTATCGGGAAAGAAACGGCAACGACCGGTCATATTATCACCACTTCGAGCGACTTTACGATGAATTTCGTAAAATAAGTGAAAGCCGGAATGTGCCTGCTGGAAGAAGATCCCACGACGCCATTAAAAATTTCATAACCTTTGAAAATGATGCGTTTAAATTCTTGGAGAACTCTGGCAGCAACGGGACCAATTAGAGGTAACGTGATCTTACTGCGTGCGTCTATTTGCGGTCTGACCCGCCGGGGCGGCCGGGCGTAAATTGGAACCATGGACGGGTCAGGATCGGGTCAGTTCTTGATATTGACATATTGATCGGCGATGCATCAACGGGAAACGGGTCAATCCCTGGGTAACGGGCGCATCTCGACATTGCCCCACCACCGCAAGTCGGTCGGGGGCAGCCCCGAGATGCGCCCATGGGTAACCTCATCCCCCAGCGCCGTAGGCGCGACCTATTTGTAGCCCCGCATCCCACCAAACCAACCAGCCCCGTAGGGGCGGCCTATTCAGAAGATCCTTCTTCGGTGGTTTCATGAACGGGGGATTGGAGGCTGCAAATATCTCGCCCTGGGCGCGGCCGGCCACGCCCGGGGCGGGCGTGCTCCCCAAGGGAAAGGGGCCAGAGCCGGGACGGCTCGGCCACTTTGGGTCAGGTCTTTTCCTCGATCAACTCGCGGCGGGCGCCGCCAAGGAGTTGTTCCACAAACGCGGTGGAATAGACCCCGCGCCGGAAATTGGGGTCCTGCATGATGGCTTTTTGGAACGAAATCGTGGTTTTAATCCCGGTGATCAGATATTCGGACAACGCCCGGTAGGTCCGGTCCAGGGCCTCGCGCCGGTCTTTGCCGGTGGCGATCAGTTTCCCGATCATCGAGTCGTAGGTGGGCGGGATGGTGTAGCCGGCATAGGCATGGGTGTCCACCCGCACGCCGCGACCGCCGGGTTGATAATACATCTCCAGCCGGCCGGGGCTGGGGCGGAAATCATCGAACGGGTCTTCGGCATTGATGCGGCACTCAATGGCGTGGCCCTTGAATTGGATGTCGCTCTGGGAATGCTGGAGGGGCTCGCCCATGGCCAGCAGGATCTGGTAGCGCACCAAGTCTATGCCGGTGACTTCTTCGGTGACGCAATGCTCGACTTGAATGCGCTTGTTGACTTCCAGGAAATAGTAGCGCCCTTCTTCGTCCACAATGAATTCCACGGTGCCGGCATTGGTGTAGCGGGCCGCCTCGGCGATGCGAACGGCGGCCTTGCCGATTTTATCGCGCAATTTGCGGAATTTATTGTCCAGGAACGGCGAGGGGGATTCCTCGATCAATTTTTGGTTGCGGCGCTGGATGGAGCAGTCGCGTTCGCCCAAATGGATGATCCGGCCCTTGTTGTCGCCCAGGATCTGGATTTCGATGTGGTGGGGGTTTTCGATGTATTTCTCGATGTAAACCCCGGAATTGCCAAAGGCCTTTTCCGCTTCGTTGCGGGCGGTGTGATAGCCTTTGACCAGGGAAATGTCGTTGTGGGCGATTCTCATGCCGCGGCCGCCGCCACCGGCGACGGCTTTGATCATGACCGGGTAACCGATGCGCTTGGCAACGGTCAGGGCGTCATGTTCCTTCTCCACGACGCCTTCGGAGCCGGGCGGGGTCTCAACGCCCGCCTTTTTGGCGAGGGTGCGGCTGACGGCCTTGTCCTCGAGGGCCTGCATGGCCCGCGGGCTGGGCCCGATGAAGCGGATGTTGCAACTCTCGCAAACTTCGGCGAAATGGGCGTTTTCCGAAAGGAAGCCGTAGCCGGGGTGGATGGCGTCCACGTCGGCGATTTCGGCGGCACTGATGATGCGGTCAATGCGCAGGTAACTCTCCGAGGCGGGGGCTTTGCCGATGCAGATGGCTTCATCGGCCATCTGCACGTGCATGGAGTTGACGTCGGCCTCGGAATAGACGGCCACGGTTTTGACGTTCAGCTCTTTGCAGGCGCGAATGATCCGAACGGCGATTTCACCGCGGTTGGCTACGAGAATTTTCTCAAACATGACTTTTTAATGAAAACCAGCGAACTTCGGTCGGTTGGGTTGGGTCCGTCGGACCAGGTCTTTCAGGTTGGCGGGTCAGTTCGGCCGCACTTTGAACAGGGGCTGGCCAAATTCCACCGGTTTGCCGTTTTCCACCAAAATCTGGGTGATGACCCCGTTGATCTCGGCTTTGATCTCATTCATCACTTTCATGGCTTCAATGATGCATACGACGGTCTCGACATTGACGGTCGAACCGACCTCGACGTAGTTGGTGGCTTCGGGCGAGGGGGCGCGATAGAGGGTGCCGATCATGGGAGATTTGATGTCAACTTCTCCGGTGGCCACCGGAGCGGCCGGCGGCGGCGGGGTGCCACTCAAAACCTGAGGCTGGGACGGGATTCCATAATTGGCCGGCGCATAATCTTCCGCTTGATTGCCCGGGCCGCTGAGCCCCCGTTTGAGCTTGATTTTTGAGTCTTGCCGTTCCAATTCAAACTCCGTGATGGAGTTTTTCTTCATTAAATCAATAATGGCTTTGATGTCTTTTAGATCCACAATACGTTTTCGTTAAAGTTAAGCATAATTGGGTTATTTTTGGCAAAAACACCAAAATTATCAGCACGATTTACAAATCGAGCTTGGTTCAGACTCGGATCGTGGTTTCAGAATAGCGGTTTTGCCGGATGGGGTCAAGGGCTAAAATCGGGGTGAAAAAGGGCTTTTTTGGGTGAAAAACGGGCAAAAATAGGTCAGTTTGGCCCGTTTTCACGTTTTTAAGGCGTTTAACGCATTCAAACGCTCTTTTAATGTCTTTAACCGGTTTTAACGCCAATCGCCGCCTCCAATCCCAACAGGTAGGACTGCGGGCCAAAGCCACAAATCTGTCCCCGGCAAACGGCGGCGATGACGGACTTATGCCGGAACTCTTCCCGGGCGTGGATATTGGAAAGGTGGATTTCGATCGTGGGAACCCCGACGGCCGAGATGGCATCCCGCAGGGCAATGCTTGTATGCGTATAGGCGGCGGCGTTGATGACGATGACGTCGAACGTTCCCTTGGACTCCTGAATCCAACCGACCAGTTCGCCCTCGAGGTTGGACTGCCGAAATTCAACCGCCGCGTTCAATTGGCCGGCGCGCTCACGAACCTTGGCCTCGATGTCCGCCAAGGTGTCCCGGCCGTAAACGGAAGGCTCGCGTTGCCCGAGGAGATTCAGGTTTGGCCCGTTCAAGAACAGGATCTTCATGACGGGGAAAAGCCTAGCCAAGCGCCGCTTTTTTGTCGAATTCAATCGTTGAAAGGCGGATCAGGCAGCCCATTAACGTAAAAGCCGTCCAAGCCAGGGCGGGGATGTAGAGGCTGAATTCGCCAAATCCTTGAACGAACCACGCCAGTAAGCCACCGAACAAGGCCACGCTTAAGTAATCATTTCCCCGCCACAATCGCCGACCCGTGGTGATCAAAGCCATGGCAATCCAAGTGAGGTAGGCGATTCCGCCGATCAGGCCCGAGTCCGAAAACTGTTCGAGGTAATCATTATGGGTCAGCCGGGCCATTTCCGCATCGGGCGCTTTCAGCCGGGCGTAGGGGCGTTGGAAAGTTCCCGGGCCGGTGCCGAACAGGGGGTAGGCTTCGGCGGTTTGGGCGGCCGCCCGCCAGTAATCCAATCGCGCCCCCGCGCTGGTGGCGCCGGCGGCAAAATATTTGTGAAAGCGCACGGCAAACACCCCCAAACCGACCATGAGGATGATCGCGAGCGCCCCCCATTTGAGGCGGGTTGACCAATCGAGCCGGAATAGCATCAACCCACCCAGGGCCAGCGCCAGCAGCCAGCCGAGCTTTGAGCCGGTAAAGAAAAAGGCGGCCCCCCCCAGTCCAATGGTCATGGCAATGACCGCTCCGCGAATGACCGGTTTTAGCTTCCCGGTGCTTTTGAAAGCCAAAGCGAGGGCCGGGGGTAATAATAGCAGGATCACGCCCGCCATGGCGTTGGGATAGACCAGGGTGCCACTCACCCGGCCTTTGGCAAATTTTGCCAGAATCGCGGGGTTGGCCACGTCAATACCATTGGTGTTAATGATGACGTGCTCAGATTTCATCTCCAACAGGGTTGCGGTCGGGATATTCGTCCAGCCGTTTTGCTGGCCTTCCACGAGGCTTTGGTAGTTTACCGGATATTCAAAGAGTCGTTGATCCACCGCCCGCATTAAACAGAAGGTAAACGCCACCAAGACGCCGGCCAGCAACCAACGCAGGAGGGCCGGTCGGCCCAATAACATGGCCCCAAGAAAATAGCAGCCCACGCAGCCAACCAATTGGGGGAGCGTACTGGCGGTCAGGGAGGCATCCACGGTGGCGGTGGCGGCGAAGAATTGCCAGCCCAGCCAGATCAAGGGGAGCAGCCACAGCCAACGGCTGGCCAGCCAGGGCCGCCGGGTTTGGGCGATCAACCCGCCGCCCACCACCGCCAGGGGAAGCCATCCCCGGATGGCCCAATGCGACGGCCAGAAATCGGATATTAAATCAGAAACTGAAACCGGGGGCGGAATTTGTTGATCCAAGATCACCGGGTTGCCGAACTTGAGGATGGCCAGCCCGAGGAACAGTCCGAAGGCGAGGGCGTAAGCGGTCACCACTGGGGATTTTTGCGCCGGCGTCATGCAACAATTATACCCCGGTTGGGCGGGCATCAGAAGTGGAGCTTTAACAAGCCCACTTCCAAAGCCAGGGCTTCCTGCACATTGGTGTGCAGCAGGCGCTGGGTTTGTTCCACGGTTTTGATGTTTTCCAGGGCCTGCCGGGCGGTGATGCGTTTGGCCACCGCTTCGGCCCCGGCGATTTCAGGAAATTTCAGCAAATCCCGCCCGACGGCCAGCGTGTGAATCCACGCATCCCGCAGCCACCATTGGATGAGCATGAGCAAATCCGCGCGTTGACGGCGGTATTCCGCCTCGATGGCGGCCGTGAGTTCGGTTTCCCAACGGTCGCGCAAATTTTTCTCCGCATCCTCGTGTTGTTCCAGCGGGGAGCGGGCGCTCAAGGATTCATCCACCCGCGCCCGGATTTCACCCAGCCGCTGCAAAACGGTGTCGAGCAGGCGGTATCGGCTCATGAGGCTTTTGCTTTCGCCGGCGGCCAGGGCGCTAAACCGGGCCAGCCAATCCGCCTGGTCCGGGGGCAGGGCAGGCAGGCCGTCCCCGAAGAAATTCAGGCGCAGGCAGCGCGATAAAATCGTGGGCAACAGCCGCTGCGGCTCCGTCGAAAGCAGGATTAAAACCGACTTTGGAGGCGGTTCCTCGAGGGTTTTGAGAAAGGCGTTGGCCGCCTGGGTGTTCAGGCGATCCGCCGCGGAGAGGATCGAGATTTTATAACCCGCCTCGGACGGCTTGAGTTGAATTTGCTGCATCAAGTCCCGCATCTGCTCGACGGTGATGACGCGCAACTTGGATTCCGGGCGGGCCCAGTGGACATCCGGGTGCAAATCCTGGGCGATTTTGCGGCAGTTGGCACAGGCATCACAGGCATCCGTCGCCACGCCGTGGGTGCGGACGGGGTGGAGGCAATTGAGGGTTTGGGCGAGCGTCCGGGCGATGGTTTCCAGCTCTTCCAATTGATCGCCCGTGAACAGGTAAGCGTGCCCGAGCCGCCCGCGAGCCAGCGAGCGTTGCAGGAGTTGCACGCCTTGTTCATGCTTGGAGAAACTCGTGAATGCCATCGAAAAAGATGGTGCCGACGGAGGGGGTCGAACCCACACGGCTTTAAGGGCCACTGGATTTTGAGTCCAGCGCGTCTGCCAATTCCGCCACATCGGCACTCTGATAACCAAGTGCTGTTAACCGATCACTGCTCCCGGAGCCGGCCCGGGGTTTCATCACCGCCGGGTCAATTCCGGCTGTCACTATATCTGAGGTGATTTTGGGAACGCAAGCGCACAATTGGGATTTGTGAGGGGGCGGGTGCATCCTGCTGCCCCCAAATCGCCAATGTCCAAAGCGGCGGATTATCCGAAGCTCCTGCCCCCCACCGGGTTCAACGGCCGGCAGGTTTGTCCCGCAGAGCGGGATGCGAGACGGCAGGCTTGGAAGTCTGCGGTACTTGGCATCCGACTGGTGGGGGCGCCGAGCCTACGGGATGCACAGGGTAAGCCGGTCTCTGCCGGAACCATGCAGTTGAAAAAGAGCTTAACCGCAGATGGACGCAGATGGACGCAGATAAAAACCGGGGGGAAACGTTGATCCAGTCCAGACCTGGCCGAATGCCCGTTGGGGGCTCGGTTTTTCGGGCTTGGTCAGCACTCCTCATCTTGCGGTTGAAATGAATCGTTCCGGCTCAGACCGGCGCTCCGGGGGGCGGACAACGGCGGCACGGATTGGGGCGCTGGAAAAGGGTTCCTGAGTTTTGGCTTTGAGCGGTTAAAAACCAAGCGGTTGATTTTCCTTGTCGAAGGGCCGGTCGTCCAAGACGGGGTCCGGGCCGGTTGCCGACGGAGGCGGTTCGGGAAGGTGGAAAGCCGGGGAACTGCCGAAGGGTTTGCGGGGCCCGGCCGGGGAACTGATTTTCGGCGGCTGCGGTGGCACCTGATCACGGGTGAACGGCATGGTTTCATCCGGGTGGATGCGGTTGCCGGCCGAGTCCAAGATGGAAACGGTGGCCAGCACCAGCAGATGTTTCTGATTTTTGCCATCATGTTCCACCGGCTGCCCGGTGCGGGGATCCACCGGCTGACTCAGGACCAGGGTCTGGCCGTCATACAAATTCTGGGTCGTCACCAATTCGCGTAGATTGAAATGGGGACGCACTTCCGGCACTCGGTTCTTCCAGGGCCGGCCATCCACATAGACCGTGACGGAGTTGGTGGGGGTGTCATACCCGGCAAATTCATCCTCTCTGGCGATGACGGTTAAATTGACCGTGTGGTCATCCGCCAGAACATAGGGCACGACATCAAAGATCGGGCCAAATTCCACGACGGTGCCACACATGAGAGAGGTTCCATTGGTGAGACCGGCACTGTTGGTGGCCTCAATTCCGGTGAGGCCGGGCGGGGTGAGGGCTTTGGGATTGATCCCGGTGAGGACGGTCTGTATTTGCGTCGCCCGCATTTCGGTCTGTCGGCCACCAAGGGTGGTCACCTCCGGCTCACCGAGCCTTTCACTTCCGGGCTTCTGCTCAAGTTGGTGCAACCAGGGGCGCGCCGACCCCGGTGCCAGGATGCTGACCCTGGTTTGTCCATCGAGGTAGTTGGTGAGGGCGGGGATGGCGCCGGGATCGCCGGTGACTTCGAGGAACCGGGCTTTGATGTGAATTTGGGGTTGAGGTTGGTTCAGCGTTTCAAGGGCGCTTTCAATCGTGTCCAAATCGTCCTGCGTGGCTCTCACGAAGAGCAATCCCAGCCCGTCATTGAAAAAGGTCGCCTTGGGCGGCTGCAGGTTCACCCCCATCCGGTCGAAAAGAGCGTGCATCTGTTTGCTCAAATTCTGCGGCTCATCCGTGGCGGGTGGTCCGATGGCTGCCTGAATGCCCGCAAAAAAGGCTTTGGTATTCAACTTAAACGTGCGATCAAAAAGATTGGTGGCTCCGTCGGGCGCGGCACCGCCATGGGCGAAGATTTTACTGTAAGGGTTATGGAAGTTATTGGTGGGGAATCCGTTCAAATCCACCATCATAAGATGCACCGCCCCCAATTCCGCAGCGGTGCCCCGCACCAGCAATAAGCCTCGGTCACTCAGCCAGATCATCCGTTCGGCGGGCAGCACGGTTCCGGCCTTCGCCAATCGTTTGGAAAAGGCCGCCAGATATTCGTCCGGCGTGCTGTCGGCGGTGAGTCCGGTTTGCTGGCGGAATTTCAGCAAGCCGGGCGCTTTATCTAATTTGAAAACTCTTACCTTCGAATTGGGGGGGACGGGCGTGCCGGGCGAGTAAGAACCCGCCCCATTTTCCACGATCAGGGCGGGCACCCAACTGCTGGGGTTGCTCGTGTTCGGCATCGCCTGAGGTATTGAGCCGGGGCTTTGCTCCGGGTCCCGGCTGGCCGTTCGGGAATTGGGTTCAGGCACGAGGTCGGCGGCCGTTGTCCACGTCGGTTGATTCAAAGCCTCCACAACCCATTCAATCGCGTTCAAATCCTTTGCGGTGGCTCGCACGAAGATCAACCTCAGCCGGGGATTGCAAAATATCGCCTTGGGTGGCTGCAGATTCACTCCCACCCGACCGAAGAGCGTGCGCAACTGTTGGCTCACATTCTGCGTGTCATTCGTGGTGACCGGTCCGACGATTTTCTGCATGGCCGCGTAAAAGGTGTTGGTATTCAATCTAAACGTGCGATTAAAAAGATTGGTGGTTTCCACCGGCGCGGCTTCGCCATGGGCGAAGACTTCACTGTAAGGGTTATGGAAGTTATTGGTGGGGAATCCGTTCAAATCCAACGCCAGCAGGTCCACCGCCCCCAATTCCGCAGCGGTGCCCCGCACCAATAACAAGCCGCAGTCGCCCAGCCAGAGCATCCGTTCGGGGGGCAGCGCGATTCCGGCCTTGGCCAACCGTTGGGAAAGTGCCGCCAGATATTCGTCTGCAGTGCTGTCGGCGGTGAGGCCGGTTTGTTGGCGGAATTTCCGCAAGCCGGAGTTCGGTCGCAGTTGGAAGGTCACCAATTGTTGAACTTGGTTGCTGGGGGCATCCGGTTGATCGTTGGAAGTGAAAGTGGATGCCGACGGGTTGGCCGGGTTATCCGGCGCGAGCGGCGGGGCATCGCCCATGGGCACGGCCACCGCCGAAAACACCAGCAGGCCGAAGGTGGCGGCCAGGCTCAACCCGGCCCGGCGCGGGGCGGGGTCAATCACGAGGCGCTCGATCCGTTGGCGCAGGGCGCTGCGCGATTCCAAAATGCCGACCAGCCCGAGGCTGGCGAGCGGCCGTTGCAGGGCGAACTTCGCCACCGCCAGCAGGGTGGGCGCATAAATATCCGCCTCGTCCCGCAGGGCGGCCATCACGGCGTCGTCCACGGCTTCCTCGCGCAACCGGCGGATGCGGGCGTTAGCCACCCAGACGAGCGGGTGCCACCAATATATAATCTGGAGCAGCGCCTGGGCGAAGTTCACCCAGACATCGCCCCGGCGTACATGCATCAGTTCATGCATCAGCACGGCCCGCAATTGTTCCGGCGCCAGGGTTTCCGTGAGGGATTGCGGGAGGAGAATGACCGGCCGCCACAGGCCGCACACGGCCGGGGACAGGGTGGCGCGGGTGATTTTCACCCGCACCCGGGACTGGCAGTGCGTCCGTTGGCAGGCTTCCGCCAGCAGCGGGGCATACGCTGGATCCTCATCCGCCGCCCGGGCCGTGCGCACGACCTGTCGCCAGCGCAGGATTAGCCAGCCCAGCAAGGCGAGGCTCCCGCCGCCGGCCGCCAGCAGGCTCCACGCGGCCAAGGTCAGCGCGGGGGGCGGCGGGGGCGGGAGCGGAGCCAACGGCAGCGGGGAGAACGCGGTTTCGGAGGGCGGCAGTTCCGCCGGGGAATTGACGACCGTGGTGAATTGATATTGCGGGGTGGACGCGGGGATGGGCGCCACGGCGCGGCTCCACCACCAGGCCGGGCTGGTGGGCAGGGCCAGGGACGGCGGCAGGATTAGTTTGACGAGCAGCACCAGCCACAAGGCGTAACGGACGGCGGCCCGGACCCGGCGGCGCAAGCCCAAATCCAGCGCCAGGATAACCAGACCCAGCAGGGTGGATTGCCAGAGCAGGGTGCCGGCCAGGGAGGGAAACGGCGCGCCCCAGGCATTCAGGTGTTCAATGGCGGAATTCATAGGCTGGACCCGATCGCTGGCCAATGGAGGTTAATTTGGGAAAGCGCATGGGGATTGTTTTTTGGCGGCCTGTTTGCGGGACGGGACGAGGGCCGCTGGTGAGGTCATGGTCGGTTGATGCATGATTGAGACATGATATTTACGTTTGTAGATAATGTAAAGCGGAAAATTTACAAATGTAGATGTTTCCCCGCAGCGGGCCTGGGTTGGACGTCCGCCGCCAGTTTCGTCCCGGCCATTGCAAATTGTGGGCCGATGGTTATACTTTGGGCCAGATGACAACCATGGACCAGGCTGACCGTTACATTGACCGGGTGAACGACCTCCCGCCGGCACCCGCCATAGCCGCCGAGTTGCTCGGGCTGCTCAGTGATCCGCGGGCGCACACGGACCGTTTTGTGGAACTGGTCCGGCATGATCCCGCCCTGACGGGCCGGGTTTTGAAATTGTGCAACAACGGATTTTTCGGCGAGGAGGATCCCGCCGCCGATATTTTTGACGCGGTGATGCGGCTGGGCTACTACGAGATTTATTTTGTGGTCGCGGCGCTGGTGAGCAGCAATGCCATGGCCATCGCCAAAAACGCGGAGGGGTTTGACATCAATGAACTGTGGCAGCACACCGTCACCTCGGCCGTGGCGGGCGAAAAGCTGGCGCAACGGGTGGGGGAACCGCCGGCGGTGGCCTTTACGGTGGCGTTGTTGCATGAGATCGGCCAGTTGGTCTTTGCCGCCGTGGAACCGGCGCGCTACGCGGAGGTGCGGAGGCAGACGGAAATGTTCGGGGGCAGTCTGGCGGTGGCGGAGCGGGCGGCCTTCGGGGTGGACCACGCCACGGTGGGCGCGCGACTGCTGGTGCGGTGGGGGTTGCCCGAGAGTGTTTGCCAGGCCGTGCGGCACCATAATGATCCCCCCGCCGCCGCCCGGCCCCATGAGCGGCTGGTGGCGGTGGTGCAAATGGCGCACACGCTGGCCGATTACCTGGCCACGCCGGATTTCAGTCTTGAGGATTGGTCCGCCGGCCATCCGGAGGCCATGAATTTGCTGGGGTTGACCGCCGAGGATTTGCCGCTTTTGCTGGAGCAAATTGAAACCCGCTGCGAACAGGTGCAGGGCTTCTCGAAGCTGAGTTTCTGCGCGGCGGTGTGACGGACTGGGAATTAAAGCGTGTTCGACCAGGGCGCGACGAATGGCGCGCTGGGCGGTCACGACCTGTATTTCTGCCGCACAGCGGGGCGAACGATTGCCGAAAGTGATTGGAAACGCTTCCGGAAACTCCATCCGGTGGCGGGGCACCGCCGGTGCGAGCGCATTCTGGCGGAGGCCCAAAACAAGATAAACCGCCCATGAACGTCATTTAAGCCTTGAGCGGCTCCCGGGCCGGCAATGATCTGCGCCGGGCATGGCTCTGGTCCAATCGGGCGTCCTCCATTCCCCGGCTTTCCCCGCATCTGGCATTTTCCGCCCCCCACCAAGGCGGGGGGAGAATTTAAGAAAATCCATTTGACGATCCCCGTTGGAGTTGTATAGTCGAAATCATGAAGGTTGTGCTGTCGTTGCTGGCCGTCCTGTTTTCCGCCGGATTCCTATTCGGCGCGGGCTTGACTTCCGTGGAGATTGACGGCAACACCTTTACCAACATCACCAAGGTTTATCCCAGTGCCAATGGCCGGATCATCATCCTTTTTGACGGCGGGGGCACGTCGGCGGCCGCCGACAAATTGCCGGCGGATTTTCTGGCCTCCTGGCTCAGCGCGGATACTCTGGCCGGAGCCAAGGCCAGCCAGACGGCCACGGCCGAGGCGAATCTGGACCGGGCCATCCGCACCGGACGCTTCCGCGAGGTGGCCGGGGTGGTCTATGATACGCGCCGGGGGCCATCAGGCTTCGTCACCTTCCAAAACGTGAAAGTCATTCAAGTGCTTGATGATGGGGCCATCATTGACACCGTTCCGCAGGATGTTTACACCGATATTCCCATTTTTGTCCGCCATCTGCCCCCGGTGGGGGACACGGACTTTCTTTCCTTTATTGTGCGTCCGGACGGCACCTACAGTTATGTCAATAAAAACGGGGATGACCGGACGATCCGCGCCTACGATTACGGGAAGATTTGCGCCCGGGACGATATTCCAGAAACCGTTTTGAATGGACAAAAGGCGTTTGAGGAAACGACCCTGACCCATGCCCCGCAAAAGGATGTTTACGCCACGCTGCCTGACAGTGATGATTTGGTGAAAAGTGGGAGCGGGTTTTTCGTTTCCAAAGACGGTTATCTGGTGACGAATCATCACGTTGTCAAAGGCGCGCGGCGGATACAGGTAAAGACGGTGGCCGGCGCTTTTCCCGCCACGGTGGTTCGGGTGGACACGGTCAATGACCTGGCCTTGTTGAAAGTCGCCGGGGACTTTCAACCGCTGGCCCTGGCCACCAATGACGTGCAGTTGGGCGATGCCGTCTTCACCATTGGTTTCCCCGATGTCGGTTTGCAGGGCACACAACCCAAATACACCACGGGCGCAATCTCCAGCCTTTCCGGCATCCGCGATGACCCCACCGAATATCAAATCAGTGTGCAGGTGCAACCGGGCAATTCCGGCGGCCCGCTGGTGAACCAGGCTGGCAACGTGGCCGGCGTGATTGTGGCCCGACTGGATGACTTTGCGGCATTGCGGTCCATGGGGAGTCTGCCCCAAAATGTCAACTTCGCCGTCAAAGGCGGATTGCTCCATGATTTTCTGGCGGCCGGCCATGAAGTGAACTTGAACCAGTTCGGCCCCGCCATCGCCCCCGGCGCGACCGTTGCCACCGTCCAAAAGTCAGTGGCCTTGGTATTGGTCTATTGATGCCGGGCATCCGGTAACGCCGGTAACCCGCCCTTCAAACCGAATATTGCCGTAAATATTTTAACGCCACTTTGAAATCCTTGGGCAGGGGGGCGACGATGGTGACGGGTTCCTGGGTGACGGGATGGTTGAGTTGGAGCTGTTCGGCGTGGAGGGCCACGCGGGCGAGCAGGGGGCGCTCCTCCCGGCCGGGCTTGAGCCGGTAATCAGATTTCAAGCGTGAGAGCCAGAGGGGCTTGCCGCCATATAATTCATCGCCGACAATCGGCAGGCTGAAATGGCTGGCATGGACGCGAATCTGGTGGGTGCGCCCGGTGAGGGGGCGGCAGCTCAGGAGGGCGTAGCCAAACCGGGGGAAGTTTTCGACCACCTCAAAAATGGTTTTGGCGTGTTTGCCGCCCTTGAAATCCGCGCGCATCATGCCAAGTTTGACGGGATGGGGCGCGAGCTTGACGGCCACTTCAAACCGGGTTTCCGCCGGTTCGCCGCGCACGAGGGCCAGGTATTTTTTCTCGGGCTTTTCGGTGCCAAACAAATTGGCGAGGGTGACGAGGGCGGGTTTGTTTTTGGCGAGGAGGATGACGCCGCTGGTTTGCAGGTCCAGCCGGTGGGCGTTGCTCAGATAGGTCAGGTGGCGTTCGCGAGCCCAGGGTTTGCCGGCGGCAATGCCATCATGCAGCAGCCGCATGAGGTTCGGGCGGTCCGGGTCATAACGGTCGGGTGAACTCAGCAGGCCGGCGGGTTTGTCCAGCGCCAGGAGGTGTTCATCTTCAAACAGGACCGGGATTTCCCAGAATTCGCGGGTGGCGGGCGAGGAAAGTTTAAGGGCGGCGCTCACTCGGATTTGGGCGTTTTTAACGCCACGGGGGCCTCGGACTGGAACCATTCATTGAACGCCTCATTGTGGCGCGCCTCGCGCAATCGTTCGGTAAAGTCGGGCAAATCGGCCTTCATTTTGGTTTGATCAATCGGGAGCTTGGATTGGACGAGGAGGATGAAGCCGCCATCGCCGGTGGGTTGAAAAGCGCTGGGTTTGCCCAGGGGCGTGGTATAAGCGGCCTGCCGGAGTTGCGCCAGGGTGGCGCGGCCTTCGAGTTCGGGGAGATCCTGGGTGCTGGTCGAAAACGGCGGGAGAAACTCGGGGGGATGGCCGGCGGCAACGCAGGCCGTGGCGAAGGTTTTACCCGCCGCCAACTGGTTGGTCAGCGTCTGGTAAAAGGCCAGGCCCGCCCGCTGGGCGAGGAGGGTGGATTCGCGTTGCTCATAGTCCACGGCCACTTGGAAGCGCAATTGTTCAAAGGACGGAATCGCGCTGGGCAGGGTCTTGGCCAGCGCGAGGACATAGATGTTATCCCCATCGGACACGGGCTCGGAGATGGGGGAATCCGCTGACAAGGCAAACGCCGTCTTGGTGAAATTACCGGCACTTTCAAATTCCTTCGGGCCGGTGTCTTTGGCGAAGGGGGCCGTCAGATGCACCGTCAGGTTTTTTTGGTTGGCCATGGTGGTGAGATTTTCGGGTTTGACGGGTTCGAGGCCGAACGCGGCGGTCGCCAGGTCGTTGGCGTCCTTTTGGGCGTCCACTTGGGCGCGGGCCATGATGAATTCGTTGGTGATGATGGTTTTGGCTTCCGTCGCCGATTTAGCCCCGTGATACGTTTCCCCGACCTGCGGGCGGCGGAAGAAAGCCTCGACATTTTCCAACAGGTTGGTCTTGGCCCATTCGGCGCGGGATTGGGCCAGGTAATTGCTCGGATCAAACACGACGTAACTGACCTGCACCCGGTCCGGCAGGCGGTAGGCGGCCTGGAAATTGGTGTAAAACTGGGCGAGGACCGCCGGGGTGGGTTTGACCATGGCCAGATAATTGGACGCATTGAAAAACACAGCTTGGGCGGACAGTTCCTGATGTTCAACCTGGTAAGCGGCGGCGGCTTCCTGCGGGGTGACGAGTTCGCCGGACAAACCGAGGGAGCGTTCCAGTTCTTCGAGCATTAAATCATGGCGAATGTAGTTTTCAAAGTCGGCGGCGGTAAAGCCCCGGGGGGCGAGGGCTTGTTCGACCAGCGCTGAGAGGGTGACCACCTGGCCATTGCGGCCCAAGGCCTGAAGGCGTTGGGCGGCGGCGGTGGCGGTGGCATCGTCGCTGATATAAATGCCCATTTTCTCGGCCTTGGCCGTGAACATGATGCGCTGATCAATGGCCTGATCAATGGTGGCGGGGGTCAGGTCCGAGTTGTCGGCCCATTTGCCGGTGCGGAAGAAGTAGTAAAGGTAAAAGTCCTTTTTCGCGGTGAGGTAGGCGTCGCGGGTAATTTTTTTGCCATAGACCGTCCCCAGGCTGGCGGTGCCGCCGCTGCCATACTTGGATTGACTCGTGCCCCAGAAAATAAAAGAAACAATGGTGGCCGTGATGATGACTGCCCAGAGCCAACCCGAATGCTTGCGTATCGTACCGATCATATGTGTTGTTTAAATAGGAACGTTAACCCTAACCAGACCGGCCAAGGCGGGTCAAACCAAAAGCGCGGGAATTTCAGCCGGCCTTCAGCCATCGGGCGGCGTCCGCCGCCGCGTAGGTGATCAAAATGTCCGCCCCGGCGCGCCGCATGGCGAGCAAACTCTCCAGGGTCACGGCTTTTTCATCAATCCACCCGCGGGCGGCGGCGGCCTTGATCATGGCGTGTTCGCCGCTGACGGCATAGGCGGCGGTGGGCAGGCCGAATTCGGTTTTCACCCGGTGGATGATGTCCAGATAAGCCAGCGCGGGTTTGACCATCACCAGGTCCGCCCCTTCCTGGATGTCCAGCGCCACCTCGCGCAGGGCCTCGCGGCCGTTGGCGGCGTCCATCTGGTAGCTCCGGCGGTCGCCGAATTTGGGAGTGGACTCGGCCACCTCCCGAAACGGCCCGTAAAAAGCGGAGGCAAACTTGGCGGCGTAGGACATGATGGGAATATCCTCAAAACCCTCGCGGTCCAGTTCGGCGCGAATGGCGGCGACGCGGCCGTCCATCATGTCGCTGGGGGCGACGAGGTCGGCCCCGGCGGCGGCATGGCTGGCGGCGGTGCGGGCGAGCAGTTTGAGGGAGGGATCGTTCAAAATCTTGCCGCCCCGGACAAGGCCGCAATGGCCGTGGTCCATGTATTCGCACAGGCACACGTCGGTCATGACGAGGAGGGCGGGCAGTTCCTTTTTGAGCAAACGGACGGTCTGTTGCACGATGCCATTTTTGGCATAGGCCCCGGAGGCTTGGGCATCCTTCTGATCCGGGATGCCGAACAATAACACGGCCGGAACGCCGACCGCGTGGGCGGCGGCGGCTTCGCGCAGCACTTCATCGGGGGAAAGTTGAAACACGCCGGGCATGGCGTCCACGGGGCGGCGGAGTTTGCGCCCGCTCCGGGCGAAGAGGGGCAGTACGAACTGGGCGGCGTTCAACTGGGTTTCGGCCACCAGCCGCCGCAGGGCGGGGGATTGCCGCAGGCGGCGCGGACGTAAAACTGGAAATGAGGCCGGGGATTGCATTTTCAACGTCCGATTATAGGTCGATTCCGGCGGCGCGATCAAGCGGAGATTGGGGCGGTTCCGGCCGCCCCAATCCTTCGCGCAGGGGAGGGCGGTCGCAGGCCGGGAAAATGGCCGGAGGGGCCGGGGTGGTGAAAGTTCAAATTCCAACCGCCGACCGAAGGGAAAACCCGTGGTTCAGGGCGCGGAGGCGCGCGGTTTTAAAATTGATCATCGGGTCAAAAATCGGGATTGAAACGCCGGGGGCAGCCTGATATAGTCACTGCAGACTGCGACGAGCGAGAACGGTCGTCGCCGGACCAGTCAGATCGGGGTGCCAGCTCATGACGAACATTCAAGACATCACCACGCAGCTTGCCGATATCTGGGGGGCAAAGACGCTTTCCGAGTTCCGCAATGAAGCGGCAAAGGAATTAAACGGCACCGCTTTTGTCTCCCTGCGCGCGGGCAGCAGTCCGCGGCATGTGCTGGCGTTCTGCCTGACCGGGGAACACGAGATCGCCCAGGTGAAGAAAAAATTCAAGCTGACCAAACGGGCGGCGTTCAATTGGAAGCAAACGACCCTCCCCAAACTGGCGGCGCGCGCGATGTTTGAAGGCGGGTTTATTTGTGATGCGGAAATCGGCCGGGACAACCGCCTGACCGCTTTGGTGATGATGTCCACGGACCCGCGCACAATTGCGATTTTGGAAAAAGCCTTCAACATGCCGCCCTGAACGGGGGCATCAAATTTTGGGCGGCGCCATATCGGAGGCAATTTGAGCGGCCACGGCTTTAAATCCAAATTTGCGGACATAGTCCCGCAAACACTCGCGGTCGGGCTTTTCGAGCAAATCGAACCAGTAGCGGAAGATGGCATCGCAATCGGCCTTGGAAATCTGCCCCTGACGCTTCAAATGCAGCACAAACTCGAGGCACTTTAACAGGGTGTCCAGATGGCAGAGCATCAGCTTTTCCCCGGGGGTGAACGGGGCCTGCTCGTCCCGCACCATCCGCTCGATGGCCGGGCGCAGTTCGTCATTGAAATTAAAATCCAAATTGAGGCGGAGCGGGAGCAATTCCTTGTCCAGATAAAAGCGGCTGAACAGTTCCTGCAGCCGGCCGGTGGCCTCGCTGCGCTTGGATTTCCAATAGGTGTAAACCGTAAACAGCGCGGCGGGCACCAGCGCCAGCACGGTGGCCAGATCGTGATGCCGATCAATCAACAGCAGAACGGCCTTCACCCCGGCGCCAATGGATGTGATGGACATAAAAAAAGTTTCCCGGCCGCCGCCCCGCCGGCGCCGGACGCCCCAACGCCCGGAAAATCAGGGGTTGGCCAGACGGAAGAACAGATTTCCGGCCGGGGGCGAGAGGGTGACGCTGTTCGTGCCATTGGCGGTGGCGATGGAGTAGCCGCTCGGGGTCCAACCCGCCGGGGCGGCGAGATTGTTGTTTTGTTGCAGGGTGTAGCTCCCGGTGTCAGGCCAGAGGATTGTGACGCTGTTCGGCCCATTGGGGACAATGACCAGCCTGGGCAAGCCCGCCGATTGCACCGCGGAAATCAGGCTCCAGAAACCGCCCGTCAAAGAATAACCGCCGCCGGTCATCGCCCCGCCCGCGTCCGGCTGGCCGATGGTGCCGCTGACCTGATACGTCCCGCCCGTGCTGGTGCCGCCGCCCCCGGCGATCTTATACCAATCAATGGTGTAGGTTTGCGCCCCGCCCGCCAGGGGCAGGAACAAACTCAGGAGCAGGAGGGTGGATTTCATGGTTACATTTATGCTTCCGCAGGTGATTTTACCACCGCCGCCGGTTCATTCAATGGTTATTTTGGGCCGGGCGAGCCGGTGGGGCGGTGAGCCAAAGCATGGCCGGGAACGGCCATGAATCCTGGCTGACCCCGGCTTTTAAAAAATACCGCCGTCGATCTTAAGGGTGGCACCGGTGATATACGATGATTCGGCACCGGCCAGAAACCGGACGGCGGCGGCGACTTCCCCGGGCCGGCCAAAACGGCGCATGGGGATTTGTGCGAGGGTCCGCTTTTTCGTTTCAGCGTCCAGGCCGGCGGTCGCCTCGGTGTCCAGGTAGCCGGGGCAGAGGGTGTTGACGGTGATGCCCAGGCGGGCGACTTCCTTGGCCAGGGACTGGGTGAGGGCCACGACCCCGGCCTTGGCGGCGGCATAGTTGGTCTGCCCGGGCGGCGCGAGCAGCGCGCTCAATGAGGCAATATTGACGATGCGTCCGTGGCGTTGGGAAATCATGGCGGGCAGCACGGACTGGCAGCCGTGAAAGACGCCATCCAGGTTGATGGCCATCACGCGGCTCCACGACGCGGGGTTCATCTGGGCGAGCAGGGCGTCCTCGTGTTGCCCGGCATTGTTCACCAGGACATCCACGCGGCCATGCACGGCCAGGATTTCGGCGACGGCCGATTGCCAGGCCCCCGGCTGGGTGACGTCCAGGGGGGCCGGGCGGCAGCGCCCGGGATATTCCGCCGCGAGGGCTTCCACGCCCGCGCGCTGTTGATGGACGCCCAGCCAGACAAAATTTTCGGGCGATTCCTCCAGAAACATTTTGGCGATGGCGGTTCCCAGAGCGCCATTGGCGCCAGTGACCAGGATTATACGCAGACTCATAAAGAGATTTCGCCGGGCGGACGGACGAAGCGCGCGCCGATGGCTTGTTGGTAGGCGCCCACGACGGTGACGCAGGCGGCGGGATACCGGGGTTCACGGAGGGCGTCGCAGGCGAGGACGCACTGCCAGGCGGCGGCGGCGGCGAAGGATTCGCCCAGGATGGCCCGGGGTGACCACTGCGGGCCGGGCCAGTCGGGCGCGGGGGAAGGATGGGCGGCGCTGTCGCACAGCAATTCGTCGGGTGCGCCCGGGCCGAGCTGGGTGCGCACCCGGCGGGTGGCGGCGGCGCGGTTTTGGGATTGGATGATTGGGAAGGAATCGGTGATGGCGGATAAAACCGCCGGAGCCCCGGGCGATTTTTTTAAATAGAGCGCCCCTGCGCCGCCGGCGTAAATGGTGGAGCGCCGGAACAGCCGGGCGGCGTCGGCGATGATCCAGTCCAATTCCTCCGCGCCGACGACGACACAACCCTCGGCGCGGCCGGATTCCAACCATTGGGCGGCCAGGGCCAGGCCCTGTAAAAAGGAGCCGTCATCGCCCACCAACGTGTAATTGGTGGCGGAGGAATTCAGATAGGCGGCCAGGTGACTGGCGGGGGCGTTGAAGACGGTTTCGGAAAAAATGAGCGGGCCGGCGGTGGAGGGTTCCTGCAACACTTCGCCATAAAACCGGCGCGAATAGGCGACGCCGCCAGCCAGGGTGCAGACGATGATGCCGAGCCGCAAGGTGCCGGTCTGCACGGGGATCACATCCGGGCCGAGGGCTTCGAGCGCGGCGGCCAGGATGTGTTGCGCCATGGTGCCGGCCCGGCGCAAGCGCGGATGGGCCAGGAAATCCAAGCGCGCCGGGGAGGGGGGCACCGGCCGCACCGGGAGTTTTTTTTCCCAACCGGGGCGCTCGCACATTTGCACGGGCAGGGGCAGGTTTTTCTCCAACGCCCCCCGCAAGGCGGCCACGCCCCAACCGGCGGGCGAAACGGCGCCGAGGCCGTGGATGAATACGGCGCTCACGACCACCTCCGAAAGATCAACGAGGCATTTGCCCCGCCAAAGCCGAAGGAATTAGAAAGCGTGATCCCAACTTTGGCATCCACGGGTTGGCGCACAAGGGGAAACTGGCAGACGGGGTCGGGCGTGGCGAGGGAGGTTTGCGGCGGCAGCCATTGGCCGCGCAAGGCCATAAGGCAGACCACGGCCTCGACGGCCCCGGCCGCCCCGAGTAAATGGCCGATGCCGGCTTTGGTGGAACTGACGGGCAGCCGGCAGGCGCGGGCACCCGCCCAGCCGTTGATGGCGGCGGATTCGGCGGCATCGTTTTGGGGCGTGGCGGTGCCGTGGGCATTGATGTAATCCACCTGTTCGGGCGTGATGCCGGCGTCGGCGCAGGCGGCCTGCATGGCGGCCCGGGCGGCCCGGCCTTCGGGATGGGGTTGCGTCAAATGGTGGGTGTCGGTGGCGGCACCGTAGCCGATGATTTCACCGAGAATTTCCGCCCCGCGTTTTTTGGCGTCGGCCAGGGTTTCCAAAGTCAGCACGGCGGCCCCTTCGCCCAGGGTCAAGCCATGGCGCTGGGCATCGAAGGGGCGGCAGGGGGTTGGCGCCAGCGCCTGCAGGGAATCAAACCCGGCGAAGGTCAACTGACACAAGGCGTCGTAGCCGCCGGTCAAGACGCGGCGGGCGTGGCCGTGGCGCACGGTTTCAAAGGCGTGGCCGATGGCGTTGGCCCCGGAGGCGCAGGCGTTGGAGATCACGGTGAGGGGGCCTTGAAAATCAAACGCGTCGCACAACAGCAGCGCGGGTCGTTGGACCTGGTAATAAGCCGCGCGGGTGGCCTGGCGTTTGAAATCGTTCGGGGTGTGCAGGGCCTGGCGGAGATAATCCTGGCCGAGGGACATTTCGCCGCCGGTGGTGCCGAGGACGACGGGCAATGGTTCATCGGGTTGCCAGCCGCTTTGCCGCCAGGCCTCGTGGGCGGCCAGCAAGAGCATGCGGGCGGCGCGGTTGAGCCGGCGTAATTGATTCGCGGTCAAGCGGGTGGCGGGCAGGTCGGCGGGGAGGTCAATTTCCGCCGCGATCTTGGCGCGCTGGCGAGAAACGTCGAACAGGCTCACGGGTCGGAAGGCCGTGGTGCCGGCCCGAAAGCCGGCGGCATTCGTTTGCCAACCGTTGCCGAGCGCGGTCAGGATGCCGGCCCCGGTGATGGCCACGCGGTGGGGAATGCCTGATGGCGGTGGCGGGGGAAACAACACGCGTTCAGGAGGTTGGCGCGCGCATGGGAATGGCGTGGTGGTGCTGGGGGTGCCGGTGGTAATATTCCGCCAATCCGATTCGCGAGGGGGTCAGGTTCTCGGCGGCGATGGCTTGGAGCACCCGCTCCTCGGTCATGATGAACCGGTCGCGCTTGTAGATGACGTAATCGTCGCGCACCGTTTCGGGGGTGAGATTGATGGTCACGAGATTGGCGCCGGCGCGCAGGCCATGGCGGTAACCCTCGGGGGCCGCCAGATTAAAAGCGCTCACGGCGGGGATCACCCAGTCCGGCCGGAGCAAACGCAGCGCGCTCACGCTGTTAAAAGTCCAGTTGGCGTTGGCCGCGGGAGTCGCCGCGAGCGGGGTTTCGTTGCCGGGGATGAACGGGCTGACGCTGCAACCGCTCAAGGGCAGAAGGCGCGCGACGGCAAAATTGTTCCGCAGATCACGCAAGGTCTGACCGGGCAGGCCGGCAATGAAACCGGAGCTGACGCGCCAGCCATGCCCGGCCAGATGACGCACGTGGTGCAGACGTTCCGTCAGCGTGCCCGGGGCGGAAAACTGTTCATATTGGGCGGCGTCACCGACCTCAAATTTCATGATGAAAATATCCGCCCCGGCGGTTTGCAGGGCGTCGTAGAGTTCCGGGGCCAGGGTGCCGAGGCAGACGCTGATGCCGAGCGGGGTTTCCCGCCGCAAGGTCTCAATGAGGGGCAGCACCACTTCGCGCACGGCCACCGGATCCTCGCCGGTTTGGATGTTGATGTCGGTGACGCTGGCGGGCCGGTGGTGGATGAGCAGTTCGGCGAGCTGGTCATGGCGGGCGCGAAAGCGGTGCAGCGCACGGTTGCTCCGGCGCATGCCGCAATAGGCGCAGTTTTGGCGGCAGTAGTTGGAAACTTCCACCACGGCGCGGACAAAGACATTTTTCCCGAATTCTTCACGGGTGGCCGCCGCCGCGCGTTCGTGGAAGGCCGCCTGGGCCGCGCCGTTCAAAGCGAGTTCGGACTCGGTAGGAAAATAGTCGTAACGTGACACCGGTTTATAATATTAGGCACAGCCCGGGCTCCGCCAGTGGGGTAAACACCCCATGGCTGCCAGTCCCCGGCCGGTTTAACTTTCTGGGCGGGGCGGCGAATCCTTTGGTTGCCGAAGCCTGCGCTGAACATTATAATACATTACCATGAAAGTTAAACAAACAAATTACCTGTTGAAGACGCTGGTGGCGGGGGGCATGATCTTGGCGGTGGCGGGCGGATCGACGCTGGCCGCCGGTCCGGAAGCCTTGGAATTGATCAAATTGGGCGACCCGTATGTCGGCATCCAATCCAAGGACAAGGTGGTGCAGATTCGGTCGGAAAAATCCATCGCCAGCCTCACCCCGGACATCTGGTATGTGGTGTATTACGATCCCGATGCGACATTCCGGGCGGTGGAGGTGAAATTCGGGGCCGGGGAAAAACTGGACGTCTCGCACCCGGGACGGGTGCTGGAATGGTTCGGCGACGCCAAGGATCCGCTGGATCCGACCAAACTGAACATTGATTCCGAGCGCGCGATCAAAATTGCGGCGAGCCAACCGTTGCTCAAAAACCTCACGCTCAAGGCGACGCAGCTCTGGCTGGAACACGGGGATTTGGGGCCGCAATGGCGGGTCAAGCTGTGGGCGGCCAAATTGAATGACCCCGGTGAGAGCGCCGATGTCGGCATTGTCATCCTTTCCGCCGCCGATGGGGCGGTCATTAAAGAGGATTTACATCCCAACAGCGTGGATTAACCGGGCCGGCCTGGCATCAAAAGCTGATGGATTGGAAACGCCAGTGTGCCGCCGTCATACCGTGCTTTAACGAAGCCGCCGGGATCGGAATGGTTGTTTCCGAAACCCAAAAGCATCTGCCGACGGTGATTGTGGTGGACGATGGGTCCACGGACGCGACGGCGGAGAACGCGCGGGCGGCGGGCGCGGAGGTGGTCCGGCTGGCGAAAAATTCCGGCAAGGGGGCGGCCCTGCGCGCCGGTTGGCAGCGCGCCCGGGAACTGGGTTTCGCCTGGGTGCTGATGTTGGATGGCGACGGTCAGCATGCGGCGGACGACATCCCCCGGTTTTTTGACTGCGCCGGGAACAGTGGCGCCGCCCTGGTGGTGGGGAACCGGATGGGAGATTGCCCGGCCATGCCGTGGCTGCGCCGCCAAGTGAACCGTTGGATGTCCCAACGAATTTCCCGCATGACGGGCGCGAAACTGCCGGATTCCCAGTGCGGTTTCCGGCTGGCGCATTTGCAAACGTTGTCCGGTTTGACGCTGTTCGCCAACCGGTTTGAAATTGAATCGGCGGTGCTGGTGGCCTTTTGCCGGGCGGGGTGGAAAGTTGAATTTGTCCCGATCCGGACCCTTTATGGGAACAGCGGGAGTAAAATCAATCCGCTGACGGACACCTGGCGCTGGTTAAACTGGCAGTTCCAAAATCAAACGATTGAATGGACCGACTGATGGCATGTCAGACCTGCGGGTTGGTGCAGGAGGCGGATGAGCCCCCGAAAGGCTCGGTCCTCCGTTGCGCCCGCTGTCATTTTCAGCTTGACCACCGGCGCCCCAACAGCCGGAGGCGCACGCTGGCGTTTTCCCTGGCCGCCCTGCTGCTGTATTTTCCGGCGAACTTGTATCCCGTGGTCACTGCCGAATATCAGGGACGCCACAGTGAAACGACGGTCCTTCAGGGAATCAATTCGCTCTACGCACATAAACAATTCTTCATCGGATCGCTGGTGTTTTGCACGAGCATTTTGACCCCCATGGTGAAAATCCTCGGGCTGATCTTCATCACGCTCACCCTGGACCGGCCCGGCGGGAAAAAGGCGCGCACCTGGGCGTATGAAATCATCCGCATCATTGATCCTTGGAACATGCTGGAGGTGTTTTTGCTGGCGATTGGCGTGTCCATGGTCGAAATGGGCGAAATTGCCACGGTGCATCCGGGACGCGGGGTATTCGCCTTTTCGGCGGTGGTGGTGCTGACGCTGCTGGCGACGCTGAGTTTTGATCCCCGCCTGATTTGGGATTCCCCCGCGGAGCAGAAGCGTCATGAATGAAACCCGGCCAGCCCCGCCCCGCGCGAGAATAGAAAAGAGCCGAACGAGCCGGTTTCTCTGGCTCATTCCATTGGGGGCCGCGCTGGTGTGCGCTTGGTATGTCAGCCGCGATTTCCTGCTGGCGGGGCCCACCATCACCATTTATTTTCAGAATGTGGACGGGTTGCAGGAAAAAAACTCACTCGTCCAATATCGCGGCAAACAGATCGGCGAAGTGGAGACAGTGAGACTTACCCGGGACCGGCAACGGGTCGCGGTCAGGGCCAAGCTGGATTCAGCCGCCGCCGACCTCGCGCGCGAAGGCTCGGTTTTTTGGATCGTCCGACCGGAACTCAAGCCGGGTTCGGTGAGCGGGCTGGGGACGCTCGTTTCGGGCAATTACATCAACGTGGAGCCGGGCACCGGTGCGCGCACGAATCAATTCACCGGGGCGGAAAAGGAGCCGATTGAACCCATTCCGGCCCTGGAGATTGTGGTGCTGGTGCCGAAGCTGGGTTCCTTGCAGCCACGATCCCCGGTTTTCTACCGGGACGTTCAGGTGGGCGAAGTGGTGGCCTGCCGCCTGAGCGATGACGCGCGCGAAGTGATCATCCATGTTCGGATTGATGAGGAATATGCGCCCTTGGTGCGGATGAATTCCAAATTCTGGAATGCCGGCGGCATTCATATTCATCTCGGCTTGTTCAGCGGTGCAAGCATCAGCGCTGAATCCGCCCAGACGCTGATCAGCGGGGGCATCGCCTTTGCCACCCCGCCCGATTATCAAGCGGCGGCGACCAATGGGACGGAATTTATCCTGAATGATAAATCCGAGGAGGATTGGGAAAAATGGTCGCCCGCCATCCCGCTGCATTTTGTGCCGGAAGCCGCGATTAATAAAACCCCGGTGCCGAACCTCACTCCGAAGTAATCTTGCTTGCATGGAAGGCTCGTTAAAAAGCATGATGCAAGCAAGACCAACATGGATGCCCATCGAATGCCAGCAAAGAAACCCGCCTTGATCCGATTTTTATTGCGCAAGGCGGTGGTGCTGGCCCTGGTCACGCTGGTTTTTGGCTGGCTGTATGGCTGGGCCGCGCCCTGGGCGTATTCCGGCAAACCGCCCGCCGGCTTCGGCTATGGTCTGTTGCATGGGGCCATGATGCCGCTCTCGCTGCCCAGTTTGGTGATTGGCAAAGAGGTGCCGATTTACGCGGTGGAGAATTCCGGCCGCTGGTATAAGATCGGATACATCTGCGGGGTTAATATCTGCGGCCTCGCGTTCATCGGCCCGTTGTTTTGGCGTCCCCGCCACTGCGGGGCGGTCACATCCACCAGTTCCGAAAAATCTCAATGACATTCAATTCGCCGCCCGCCCAGTAAGCATTGGGCCGCAATGAAAAGGTCTGGGTGCGGCGGTCGAACGTCAATTCCGTGGGGGCGCTGGGGTGGTTCGGATCGTAACCGGAAAATTTGAGGCCGGCCGGCGCGGGGGCGGCCGCGAATAAAATCATCCCGTGATTGATGGTTAGTGCGGGGAATTTCACGAGGTGGATGATGGGTGCGCGGAACTCGGCCAGCGCGCCGGCCAGGGCTTGGGCCGTGCGGGTCTGGTGGGGGCGCGAGATGGGGAAAACCATCCGCCAGTGGCTGCGCAAAACATAGGACCGCCAGGCCCCGCCGCACTCGGCCTTCAATAATTCTTCCCGGGCGGCGCTGAATTCACGCAGGCCGGCGTAACCGGGGATTACAATCCGGCGTTCGGGCGGGCAGGGGGTGCGCGGGTTGCGGCGGACAATCTGGCGGATCAGGGGCCGATAAATTTCATCGCCCAGGGGTTCCGAATCCGCCGCAAACCGGGCATGATAGAGAAACTGGCGGGCGGCCCGCGTGAGCACAAAACACCGCAGGGCGTATTCCGGCCGGGGTTCGCGCCGGCGGAACTCCGTGCGGCCGGTCGGCGGGTCGAATTGATATTCCCAGAGCAATTCGTTGGCAAAGGCGAAGCGGTCGCGGTCAAACTCGAAGCGGCGGCCGCCGGGGGGGCTGGATTTTTTTTGGGTGTCGGTCATCAATTCGCTTGCGGAAGAAGTTACGGGTGCTTTAACAAACTGACAATGCTTTACGATCACTGGCGGAAGGTTGCCGCAGGGCGGCGCAACGAGCTTGCGCTGCAGGATTTTGCCTCGGGCCGGCGCTGGACCTTTGCGGAACTCTTCGCGCAGGGCGAAAGCCAGGCGGCGGGTCCGGCGGCCACGGCCTTTCCCCAGGGTCATTCGCCGCAATTTATTTTCGACCTGCTGGCCGCCTGGCGCGAAAACCAGATCGTTTGCCCGCTCGAAGCCGGACAGGCCCCGTTGGAAATTTCCCGGCCGCCCCCCAACTGTGTCCACCTGAAATCCACGTCCGGCACCGGCGGACTGGCCCGGTTTGTGGCTTTCACCGCCGGTCAACTCGCGGCCGACGCGGATAACATCGTGGCGACGATGGGGTTGCGGGTGGACTGGCCGAATCTCGGGGTCATTTCGATGGCGCATTCGTATGGCTTTTCGAACCTAGTGCTGCCGCTGTTGTTGCACGGGATTCCGTTGTTTCTGGCCCCCGCGCCCCTGCCGGAAATCGTCCGCCGGGCGGCGGGGACGGCGGTCGCCATCACTCTGCCCGCCGTGCCGCCCCTGTGGCGCGCCTGGCATGAAGCCGGAGCCATTCCGGCGAACGTGCGGCTGGCTATTTCCGCCGGGGCGCCCCTGCCGGTCAACCTGGAACAGACCATTTTTGCGACGTGGGGCCTCAAAATACATAATTTCCTCGGCGCTTCGGAATGTGGCGGCATCGCTTACGATGCCAGCGCCACCCCGCGCCTGGATGGAGCCCTCGCCGGGTCGCCGCTGCGGAACGTCGCCTTGTCCCGCGATGATTCCGGTGGTCTGGTGGTGCAGAGCAGCGCGGTGGGGGAGACGTATTGGCCGGAGCCGGCCAGCGGGTTGGGGGCGGGAAGGTTCGAGACCAGCGATCTGGCGGAATTACCGGACGGCCGGGTTTTCCTGCGCGGCCGGCGGAGTGACGAAATCAATGTGGCGGGACGCAAGGTGTCGCCGGAAAGCATCGAGGGCGAATTGCTGAAGCATCCGGCGGTGCGCGAATGCCTCGTCTTTGGGGCGCCCAGCCGGGATGCCGAACGGACCGAGACCATCGTGGCGGTGGTGGTGGCCGGGGCGACGGAAGCGGAATTGAAGCGGTTTCTGTTACAGGGTTTGCCCGCGTGGCAGGTGCCGCGGGAATGGTGGTTGGTCGAGGCGCTCGCGGCCAACCACCGCGGCAAGCTTTCGCGCGGGGACTGGCGGCGGCGGTGGCAGGCGGAAAAGAAGTCATAACTGACAACTTCGACCCGGAAAAATCCGTCGCAGAATCGGGTTAATGGCGTTGGGGGCGCATTCTGCCGCTGAATCGCCCATATCCAAATCGGTGGATGATCCGAAGCTCCCGTGCCCCACCGGGTTCAACGGCCGGCAGGTTTGTCCCGCAGAGCGGGGACGTCCTGTGGGGGCTGATGCAGGAAGAAACGTTCCTCAGACGGGCGACTGAGGCATTGGATCGGGCTTTCAGCCCTTGGTTATTCTTTGGGCACGGAACCTGGGGCGAGGGCCCCAGGCTGGTATAAAGTCGGGCCTTTGGCCATGAACGCAACTGGCTACCAATCAACATGTTCCGAAGATGTTTCTTAAAAGCGGGAGGCGAGACTGCAGACTGGGAAGTCGGCGGTGCTTGGCATCCGGTGGGTGGAAACCGGGGGCCGTGCCAAGATGCGCCCTGGCGTTGGCCGCCAAACCGCGTCGGGTTCCGGGAAAGCAGGCCCCCCGGGCGGGTGGGGTTTCACCCCATGGCGGCGGGGCCGGCCACCGGGGTAGGGTGTGGGATAAATATTACCATACCGATGAAAACTGAGAAGCAGCGCATTCTGGTGGTGGACGACCGGGTCAGCAACACGCGGCTGATGAAACTATCGCTGGAACAGACCAATGATTACGAGGTCCGGGAGGAAAATAATGCGCTGGCCGCGCCGGCCACGGCGGACGAGTTCCAGCCGCACTTAATCTTGATGGATGTGATGATGCCCGGCATGGACGGCGGGGAGTTGGCCTCGCTTTTGAAGGGGAATCCCAAATTGAAAGACGTGCCGATTGTGTTTCTGACGGCGGCGATCACGAAAGCCGAGATTGCGGCGAACGGGGCCCTGCGCGGCGGGTATCCGTTTCTGGCCAAACCAGTCGTGCTGGCGGAGGTGGTGGCTTGCATCCGGCATCATCTGGACGGAAAAGGCGGCCAACGCTGACGTGACGGAGGGTGGCCGATAATGGTCGCGGCACCCGGCCGAGCACGGTGCAAAAACAAATGTGAAAACCAATCCTGTTTTGGACGACCCACCCGTGACGCTGGAGATTGTCACCGAAATCCGGCGGGAGGAGGCGCTGCTGAAAGCCGGGGCGTTGCAGAACGCCATTTTCAACAGCGCCAACTTCTCGAGCATCGCCACCGACGAGAAGGGGGTCATTCAGATATTCAATGTGGGGGCGGAACGCATGCTGGGCTACGCCGCCGCCGAGGTGACGAACAAGATCACGCCGGCGGACATCTCGGATCCCGAGGAACTCATCGCGCGCGCCAAAGCCCTGAGTGTGGAACTGGGCACCGCGATCACGCCCGGGTTTGCGGCGCTGGTCTTCAAGGCGTCGCGCGGGATCGAGGACATTTACGAATTAACGTATATTCGCAAGGACGGCAGCCGGTTTCCGGCGGTCGTCTCGGTGACGGCCCTGCGCGATGCGGAGGGCGGGATCATCGGGTATTTGCTGATCGGCACGGACAACAGCGCCCGGAAGCGGGCGGAAGAAGCGCTGCTCAAGGCGGGCGCGCTGCAGAGCGCGATCTTCAACAGCGCCAATTTCTCTAGCATCGCCACGGACGAAAAAGGGGTCATTCAATTGTTCAATGTCGGCGCCGAGCGGATGCTGGGCTATGCGGCGGCGGAAGTGATGAACAAGATCACGCCGGCGGATATTTCGGATTCGGAGGAAGTCATCGCGCGGGCCAAGGCGTTGAGCGCGGAACTGGCGACCACCATCACGCCGGGGTTTGCGGCGCTGGTCTTCAAAGCCTCGCGCGGCATCGAGGACATCTATGAATTGACCTACATTCGCAAGGATGGCAGCCGCTTTCCGGCGGTGGTCTCGGTGACGGCGCTGCGCGATCCCCGGGGCGGCATCATCGGCTATCTGTTGATCGGCACGGATAACACGGCGCGCAAGCAGGTGGAGGCGGAGCAGAAACGGTTGGATCAGCGGCTGCGCGACCAGCAGTTTTACACGCGTTCGCTGATCGAATCCAATATTGACGCGCTGATGACCACGGATCCGCTCGGCATCATCACGGACCTCAACAAACAGATGGAGGCCCTCACGGATTGCACGCGCGACGAATTGATCGGCGCGCCGTTCAAAAACTACTTCACCGACCCGGACCGGGCCGAAGCGGCCATCAAACTCGTGCTGAGCGAGAAAAAAGTCACCAATTATGAGTTGACCGTACAGGCCCGGGACGGCAAGAAGACCGTGGTGTCCTACAACGCCACGACCTTCTACGACCGCGACCGCCGGTTGCAGGGCGTATTCGCCGCCGCGCGCGATGTCACCGAGCGCAAGCGTTTTGAGCAGGCGCTCCAGGAAACCAACGCGGAACTGGAGAGCGCGAAATCGGCGGCGGAGAAAGCGAACCTGGCGAAGTCGGATTTCCTGTCCAGCATGAGTCATGAACTGCGCAGCCCGCTCAATGCCATCCTGGGTTTTGCGCAACTGATGGAGGCGAGCTCGCCCGCGCCCACGGCCGCCCAGGCGGAGAGCATCACGCAAATTTTACAGGCGGGCTGGCATTTGCTGAAATTGATCAATGAAGTGCTGGATCTGGCCGTGGTCGAATCCGGGAAGGTGTCGCTCTCGCCCGAACCGGTGTCGCTGGCGGAAGTGCTGGCCGAATGCCAGGCGATGATGGAGCCGCAGGCGCAGCAGCGCGGCATCAGCATGACGTTTCCCAAATTGGCGGGCGCGTGTTTTGTCCAGGCCGACCGGACGCGGGTAAAGCAGGTGTTGATCAATCTGCTGTCCAACGCCATCAAATACAACCGGCCGCAGGGCAAGGTCGAAGTGCTGTGCGCCGCCGCCGGGCCGGACCGGCTGCGCATCAGCGTTCAGGACACCGGAGCGGGGCTGCCCCCGGAGAAGCTGGCGCAATTGTTTCAGTCGTTCAACCGCCTCGGGCAGGAGGTTCGCGGCGAAGAGGGCACGGGTATCGGGCTGGTCGTGAGCAAGCGGCTGGTCGAGCTGATGGGGGGGATCATTGGGGTCGAAAGCATCGTGGGGGCCGGCAGCATGTTCTGGATTGAACTGCGTTTGACCACGGCGCCGAGCCTCGTGACGACCGGTGGCGCCCCCGTGGTGGCGGCCCCCGCGCCCGTGCCGGCCAATGCGCGGGTGCGCACCCTGTTATACGTGGAGGATAACCCGGCCAACATGAAGTTGGTGGAAAAATTACTGGCCCTGCGGGCGGACATCCGCCTGATCGGGGCGGTGAACGGGACCCTCGGGGTTGAACTGGCGCGGGCCACCCTGCCGGAGGTGATTTTAATGGACATCAATCTGCCGGGCATCAGCGGTATTGACGCCATGAAAATTTTGCGGGAAGACCCCGCCACGAAGCACATTCCCATTGTGGCCCTGAGCGCCAACGCGATGCCCCGCGACATCGTGCGGGGCCTGGAGGCCGGATTTTATCGTTATCTCACCAAGCCGATCCGGGTTGACGAGTTTATGGAAACCGTGAACGAAGCGCTGGCGTTTGCGGAAACGGGCGTAACGCCCCGGAAATGAAGCACGAAGGCCACACCCGGAGCGGACCACGGCGGAGCGGCCGGTGGCCGAAAGATTACGCCGGCGACCGCGAGGATTTTGAGCCGTTGTCGAATGCGTCTCGACTGCGCGCATCGGCGGTGGTGATCGTGGAGTGCGGCGGCAAGACGCCGCTTTTGGACGAGACGATCCCGCGACTGCGGGATCTCGTCCAAAAGCGCGGACCTGTCCGCGCACTCCAAAATGGCTTTCGGTCTGAAAACCGCCAGCAACGCCGGGATGCACCGTCGGGCGCGGGGGCGGCGCGTTTGACATTTCACCCTTTGGTGGCAAAGTAACCCATGGATAAACCCGCCGCAACTGATTCGCCGTTGTCACCGCACCGCCCGCTCGCCGAATATTATCCGGCCCCGGCGGCGCGCCAGGACTTTGTGAATCAAATGTTCGATGAGGCCGCGCCGGATTACGACTGGGTGAGCGCCATGATGTCGTTTGGGAGTGACCGGTTTTACCGGCGGGATGCCTTGCGCAAAGCCGGGTTGCGGCCCGGAATGCAGTTGTTGGACGTGGCCAGCGGCACGGGGTTGATGATCAAGGCGGCGCTGGAGTTGGGGGTGGATCCAGCGATGGTGACGGGCGTGGATCCCAGCCGGGGCATGCTGGCGCAGAATCGCCGGCGCCATCCGGTGACGCTGCTGGAAGGCAAGGGGGAAGCCCTGCCGTGCGCGGAGGCGGCGTTTGATTTCGTGTGCCTGGGTTACGCCCTGCGCCACACGGAGGATCTGCACCGGCTCTTCGGCGAATTCCACCGGGTGTTGCGGCCGGGGGGGCGGGTGTTGATTCTGGAGATCACCCGGCCCACCAGCGGGCGGCTCTTGCGCTTGATGCGCTTCTACATGCAAACCGTGGTGCCGCGCCTGGGCTGGTTGCGCCGGCGGAACCGCACGACGGTGAAGTTGATGCAGTATTATTGGACGACGATTGAGGAATGCGTCCCCCCCGCCGTCATCCTCGCGGCGCTGGCGGCGAGCGGTTTGAAAAATGTCCGGCGCACCACCACCGGCATGGTGCTGAGCGAGTATGTGGCGGAGCGTTGACCGGCGGCCGGCGTTGGGGGCTGCACTTACACGCATGTGCCTCAAATCAATCAAATTCCGACCGGCCAGTTCCTTTCCCGAATCCCAACGGGACCTTTCCCGAATCCCAACGGGATTCCGCCCCCAAGCCCAGGGTTGCGGCCCGTCGGGTGGCGGGCCGGGCACAACCCCGTTGGGGTTGAAGAAACCATCCACTTCCTTCCCAGGGTAGGCGCAGGGCGCCAACCCCGGGCTTTGGGCCACAATCCCTTTGGGATTGCCAAAGCGGTTGCCCATTTAATCCATGAAATGCGTGCAAGGTGCGGCCCGGCGGCCTGATCCCCATGTGTTTACAAACGGAGTTCATGACGTCATTTAACTTGCTTATACAGCAGCCCCCGCCAAAGATTCGGGCGGTGCGAATATGAATCCGGTCGCGATTGAGGGGCATCTCAAATTGGTATTGCTGCAATGGCTGGTGATCATTGCGGCGGCGTGGGCGTTTGGGCGGCTGGGCAAACGTCTGGGCCAGCCGCTGGCGGTCGGGGAAATCGCGGCGGGGATTTTGCTGGGGCCCTCCGCCCTGGGTCTTGTCTGGCCGGCGGACTGGCCGGTGTTATTCCCCAAGGAAACCCAGCAGTCGCTGCAATTGCTCGGCAAACTCGGCCTGATTTTTTTACTGTTCCAAGTGGGCATGGAATTTGATTACAGCCATCTGCGCGCGCGGTCCCGGACGATCACGATGGTTTCTTTGCTCGGCATGGTCGCGCCGTTTTTAAGTGGTCTGGCCATCGGCCCGTGGCTGCATGACCGGTTTGCGCCGGAAACGCCGCGGCTTGGCTTTCAGTTGTTCCTGGGCATCGCCCTGTCCATCTCGGCGCTGCCGATCATGGGGCGGATTTTATTGGAAATGCGGCTGGAACGCACGGAGTTGGGGGCGATGGGCATTAGTGCGGCGGCCATTGATGATGTGATCGGCTGGATTTTATTGGGCGTGGCGACCGCGCTGGTGACGGCCAAGTTCAGTCTTCCGCATCTGTTGCTGCAACTCGCGGGCATTGCCGGCTATTTTCTGCTGCTGCAACGGGTCATCGGCCCGGGGCTGCGGTGGCTCTGGCGTAAAACCCCGGCGGGTGCCGACGATCAGGGGATGCCGCATTCCTTTCTCGCGGTGTTGCTCATCGGCTTGTTCGGCAGTTGCCTGGTGACGCATGAACTGGGGATCTTTGTCATCTTCGGCGCGTTTTTATTCGGGGTCTGCCTGCATCAGGAGACCACGCTGGTGAAGGCCTGGCGCGATCGTTTTTCCGGCATGGTGCTGGTGGCCTTTGTCCCGATTTTCTTCACCAACACCGGGTTGAACACGAAAATCGGGCTGTTGCAAACGCCGGCGGCGTGGCTCGCCTGTGGGCTGGTGCTGTTGGCGGCGGTGGCGGGCAAGCTCGGTGGTTGCTACCTCGGTGCGCGGCTGACCGGCCAGCCGCCGCGGGAAGCGGGCTGCATCGCCGCGCTCATGAACACCCGGGCGCTCATGGCGCTCATCGCCATCAATGTCGGACTGGACCTGGGACTGCTCAGTCCGGCGTTGTTCACGATGCTGGTCATCATGGCGCTGGTCACCACGGCGATGTGCGGGCCATTGCTCCGCTGGTGGCTGCCGGAGGCATTGCGGAAACGGGTGCCGGGTTAAATTCCAATTCATCCGCCGATCCCAGCCGGCCGGCGCCAGCCACTATGGCGGGGAAAGGCGGGAGCGGGACGAGGAAAAGGCCCGCCGCCGGGTGGCGGAACAACTGCCACGGCTCGGGTGGCCCGCCGCCGAACTGGCGAAACGCCGCCAGGGCGACGCCGAAAAGGTCGCCCTGGCCCGACGGTTGCGCGCGGAAACCACGATGAGTTTGAAGTGGATTGCCGGCGAATTGCACATGGGGAGCTGGACCTACGTCGCCAATCTCCTCAGCCAGATAGCCCACAAAAGTGTCAATAGTGA
>Ga0302266_10000385_pt1 | contig 45027 bp, 20 predicted proteins | sample III_Bog_E1_2_FD_194559 | JGI IMG/M metagenome (GOLD analysis project Ga0302266, IMG submission 194559) | Peat permafrost microbial communities from Stordalen Mire near Abisko, Sweden - III_Bog_E1_2 | ecosystem: Environmental > Terrestrial > Soil > Wetlands > Peat | place: Sweden: Abisko...
ACGTTAACGGAAATCTTGAGTGCTAAGTTAATTTTTTTATCCGCTTCCAAAGCAGATCCGACACATGAAACCGACAGATTTTTTTCATTGGTAAGAACCATTCTTGTGGACGTTTCCAACTTCATATCGGTTTCAACATTCCCAGCTCCGGAGTTTGAAAACACGCCCTAGGATGCCCAGACCCCTGTGCTGTGCACCTTGGCCGCGGCATCCAGTGCGACGATCTCGTTTCTGTCAGAATTGCCTTTGCCAGCTACCGCCTTATGCTGTGGGTGTGCATAAACCCAAAAGCAAGCCCTCGGACCCCCGGCTTATGCGGCTGATTGACGAGCATATATTTCACAATTTTATACTGGGGGCCTCGCTGTTTCTGGCGAGTGTTGGTCTGGCGGTCGGCCAGCCGATTTCCACGGTTCTGTCCATCACTTCCTCGGCGAATCCCTCGAGTTATAACAACGCCGTGAATTTTACCGTCACCTTGCCGTCGATGGCGACCGGATCGGTGAACTTTTTGGACAACGGCCGGTTGTTTGACACAGAGATCTTAAGCAATGGCACCGCGACGAGCGCGGCCATCTTCGTGCTGCCGGTCGGGTCAAACAGCATCACGGCGCAGTATGCGGGGGACGCCAATTATCTGGGCAGCACGAACACGTTGAACCAGTCGGTGGTAATATTGCCCGTCTGGTGGAACAATTTCCCACGCATCATCAATGCCGGCTCCGTGGACACTGCCCAGGCCTATGCCGCAAATGCGGACATGAACGGGGTGGCGAACGACCCCGGCTGGGGCTTGTGGTTCACTTATGGAAGCGATAACGGGACGGCTTCCTCAAACCTGTGCGCCAGTTACTCGGCGGCAGGCATCGCCAGCCTCAGTTACAACGAGGGCTTCGGGCAGACCGCCACCGTGATCGTCGAGTTGCAGTGGAATGCGGCCCTACAACGCTATACCCTGCTGAATGATTTCTGGGACTGGCAGAATTACGCCGGCGGACCCGTTGCCTGGGCAGGTTTTTTGGATTGGTTCGACAGTTTCTCGAATGTCTCATACACCACCCGCGACGAGCCGAGTTATTTTGCGCGGCCCTATACCCGCATGAATCCTACCTACGGCGGTGCCCCGATGTTATATCCGAACGGGACCATCGCCACCGGATTTTTGAACAATGACACAAATGCCACTGATCCGCGCAATAGCCGAGTTTATGATGCCGGTGCGGCCAAAGACATTTACGGAAATCTGCGGCTGGATCCGAACTACAATTCGGTCGCTTCCGCCACAAACCAAGAAGTCTGGATATCTGGGGCAGGTCAATACTCCGGCCTGTTGTGGATCAGCAAGGATGCGGCCTGCCCCTGCTGGACCAATATCGTGAGTGCCTTCACGTTGGCTTCGGTGGAATTGACCGGGCTGCCGGGAAGCTGGACTGACAATTTCAGTTCCTGGGACAGCTTCATGTGCAATGGGCCGGTCGCCAGCGCCTTTGGCGACTGGAGCGTGGCCCGGTTTCAAAATTACCTGACGAATCAGTTTACGGCCGGACAGCTTGCAGGCTGGGGGGTGCTGGCCACCAACAACCCGCTGACAACCATCACCAACTTCGACGTGCGAGCCTATTTTCTGAACGTGGCCTCAAATCAATTCGGCCTGGGCAGCCCCAGCCTCACGGATTCGGCTTGGGATAACCGTGGCTGGTTGAACCAGCCGATCTGGTGCGCCTTCAAGATTTTCCGGCGCCAGAACGGATCGGCGGCTTTGACTGGTTACGACCAGGCCGTCCATGGTGCCGCCACGCAGGGCGGCCAGACGAACTTTGCGCTACTGGCCAACGATATCACCCCGGCCATGTTCGGCTGGGCGCGAGGAACGTTCGACTTGACCAGCACGGAATTGTCCTTGTGCCAGCAAGGCACCGGCGGCCCGAACGGTTTCGGTCTGCCGCCGTATGCCCGTTTGTCACCGCTGTATAAATACGCCCGTGAGCTGGGGCGGAGCCGGTTTGTGACCGTATGGCTCTACAACGACGGATACACCAGCCAGTTGACCAATGCCGGCCCGGTCAACGCCCTGTATTACGAGATGCTCGCCACGCATACCCTGCCACAGATAGTCGTCGGGGACGCCCGGTATCCAGGCACCCCGACCCTCCAACAAAATTTTATGAATTTTGTCGCGCAAAATGCCGCGCCGGCATTCGCCAATCGGGTGCCAATCGAGGAAGTCGGCCTTTATGTTTCCACTTCCTCGATCCTTACGAGGGCCTTGCCGGGGGATGCTTTTGATTATGCGGACCAGTATCATCAATATGCCGTCTGGGGCTGGGGCACGGCCTTGAGCCAGTTGCATTATCAATACCGGATGGTGCCGGAATGGAGACTGAACCGCAGTCTCCTGCAAACACTCAAGGTTTTGATCGTCCCCAATGCGGAGGCCTTTGAACCAGGCGATGTTGACACGCTTCAAACCTGGGTGGCCAGTGGCGGCTGCCTCATCGTCACGGGCGACAGTGGCTCGCGCCTTGGTGAATCCGGCAACTTCGCTTTAACCAACAATCTGGTGCTGGCCCCGTTGACCGGGGTTGTGAATTTCAACATCGCTCCGGCCGCCCAGACCAATCTTCTAGGTGCGGGCGTGGTTTATTATTTCAGCAACAATCTCGGCAGTGTTTATTATAATGAGTCGACAACGTCGCGGGCAGCACAATTGCCGTACATGGCCACTGTAGTTGCCAATGCGTTCGCCATTCTTGACGCCCGGCCGGTGCTCGCTTCCTCCAACGCGCCGGCGACCGTCGGTTTGACCCTTTATCAGGATCCGATCGCACAGCGGACGTTTGTTGACCTGAACAACTTCAACGTGGATACCCATTCTTATGTCACCTATCCCACGCCAGTGGTGGAGGTGGACCTGCCCCTGCCAGCGTGGCTGACCAACGGGCTGACGGCGGCAGCCACAGTCATTTCACCCGATGGACCGCTAAGCGTGATCTCCCTGAACACGGATTCTAACCGGGTTTATCTGCAGTTGCCGTCGGTCACCAATTATTTGAGCGTCATTTTGCAGCCGAAGACCCCGCCCAGATTCGACGGCTGGGCGGCCAGCGGGAACAACTGGGTGTTCAGTGGCAGTAATGGCGTTGCGAACTGGACTTATTACTTGCTGGCTTCGACGAATCTGGGCTTGCCCCCAGGCCCTTGGACGATCATCTCAACCAACCAGTTCGACGCGAAGGGCCGTTTCAATCTGACCAATCCGGCAGCTCCCAGCGCACCACATACCTTCTTTCGACTGCAGCTCAAATGACTGATTTCATTGACCCGCAACTAAGCTGACCAACCGCCAGAAATGGAGCAGCACGGAATTATCCGGGTGGGCATGCTGATCGGGCAAAGGAAAGTGCTGGCAATGCCCGTGAATAACAACCGGACGGAAACCGGTTTTACGGGTTGCGGGCCAGGTTGACGGCGTGATCTTGTCTCCCAAGGGAGACAGAGTTAATTCCGCACAGCGGCCTCGGTTAGGATTTACTCCAATCTTTGCAATTCGGGATTGGTTTTGAAGTGACCGGTGACAATAAATACGACTTGTGTTGGAACGATCGCAAAAATCTCGACTGAAAAAATTAATACCGGTCGGGTTAAAAACAAGCAACCAACGCTAATTTTTGTCGTATTGAAGCGCCAATTGTAATTGGGCAATCGCATTGTCACACGCAGCGAGCGCCTCCACCCGATGGCCTCCAAAATTATGCGCAGCCGCCTGCATGTCCTTTTTGGCTTCCTCCAACGCACGGATGGCATGCCGGATGGCAGGATGGCGCTCCGAATGCGGAGCCGAACCGGCTGCTGGTGGCGGTGTTTCCTGCGCCATAGCCTTTGGTAGCACCATTGAGAGGACACCAGCCATGGTCAGGCCGGCAATGATGAGTATTAATTTCCTTTTCATATCATTTGTTTGGTTTTGGTGTTTCAGCAGAGCCCGTTTAAAGGCTCCGTTGACTGGTCAGACGAAGAATGGACAAAAAAGTTTCAATCAAATTCGCCAGATGCAAGTAGGAACGGCCATTCACGCCCTGAAAATCCAATTTAGGTGACTCCCAACAACTCCCGACCCTTGACTTTCATAGATTCCAGAGGCACGGTAAAACATATTTTAATTCAACCCATTAAGGATTGTGATTTTTTGCGCCGATGGAGTTTTCTCCGTGGAACGGTGGTTGAATCATGCTCTGCCATCACTTTGGGTGCTGCGGTTGCGCTTCTGATTTTGTTCTCGGCAAGCAGCGCAACAGGGCAAATGATTGACCTGAATGGGAACGGCATCAGCGACGTCTGGGAATGGGTTTATGGCGCGAATAACGTTAATCCCAATGCCGACCCGGACGGCGACGGCTTCTCGAATTTACAGGAGGCCATTGCTGGCACTAATCCGTATAACTCCAATTCCTACCCGCGCATTCCTATTACGTCTTTTTCGTCAACCAATTTTGCGGTGACGATACCAAGCGCGCTGGGGAAACTTTACCAGTTGCAAAGCATTCCCGCACTCGACAGCACCAACTGGTTTGTGGAAGCCAATCAGGAGGCATTGGCGGGAACCAATATCACGCTGTCCGTGTCGCCGACGAACACGATGAAATTCTATCGCATTGCCATTTCCGACGTGAATTCCGACGGCAGCGGTTTGATGAACGACTGGGAAAAATTCCAGTTTGGTCTCAACCCAACCAACGCTTGGAGCAACGGCCAGCAGGACATGAACGGCAACGCGATGAGCGATTTCACCTATGCCACCAACCTGCTCGCGTCGCAAAACGTCATGAACCTCACAGCGAGCGGCCCGACGGCGACTGAGCCGGATCCGGGCAATCCCTCCACGGCCACGGGTCAGTTCACCATCACACGCGGCGGATTTCCGCTGAACTCCATCACGGTCAATCTCGGTTCCGACGGATCTGGAATCGGGTTTGCCACGGCGGGTTTGGATTATAGCAACAATCTGCCGTCTGCAATCACACTGCCCGCGGGAACCAGTTCAACGACCTTCGCCCTCATGCCGCTCGCCAATACCAATCTGCAAACTCCGGTTCTCGCGCAACTGCAATTATTGCCCGGCGCAAATTATTCAGTTGGCCCGCAGAGCAACGCGGCGGTGGTGATCTATCCGTCACCCACGGCCGGCGGCACGGGTCTGTTCGGCCAGTATTACACAAATTCGAGCACGGTTTATTCGAGCACGAACAATTTCAATCCGTTGAACCTGTTCACCAATCGCATTGATCCGGCGATTGATTTTGTGTGGGGCGGCACGAATCTGTCGCCGAATTTGAGCAACGGGCTATACTCGGTGCGCTGGACGGGACAGGTGCAACCGCAGTTTTCCGAAACTTACATTTTCGACGTGCTTTCCGATGATGGTGTTAAGCTCTGGGTCAACGACCAGTTGCTCATCGATAAATGGCAGAAGCAAAACGGTGGTTCAGAATGGACAAACTCTATCACCTTGCAGAGCGGTACCCGCTACAACATCAAACTGGAATACCTGCAAAACGGCAGCAATGCGCAGGCGCATCTGTATTGGTATAGTGCGGACCAGCCGAAAGTCGTTATCCCGAATACGTCGCTTTATCCCACCAATAATTCCGTCTCCGGCAGTTCCAACGCGCCCGCCGTCGTGACCAGCGCGTTGAGCGCGGTGGCGTTTTTGGGCCAGCCATTTAATTTCACAGTCACGGGTGCAAACACGCCGCTCGGTCTTACGGCAAAAGGCCTGCCGCCGGGACTCGCCTTGAACAACACCAACGGATTAATTTCTGGCGTGCCATTGGTCGTTGGAAATTTCCAAGTCGCGCTGACCGCGAGCAATCTGACCGGCACGGGTGCGTCGGTTTTGAGCATTGCGGTTTTGAACACCGGCAGTTCCATCGTGCAGGAAATCTGGACAAATGATCCCGGCAGCAGCATAACAAATATCCCGACCAGTACGCCGGCAAATTTCATAAACGTGCTCGGCGCGCTGCAAGGCCTAGCGAATTACGGCAAAAACTACGGCGAACGTGTGCGCGGCTATTTCACCGCTCCGGCCACGGGCAATTATTATTTCTGGATCGCGGGCAGCGACTCGGCGCAGCTTTGGATTTCCGACGACAATAACCAGGTCAATCAGGTTTTGCGCGCGTGGGTCACGCCGACGAACAATCCCACCGCCCCGGGACAAAACGGGACGTCACCGGGCCAGTGGAATTTGCAGTCATCGCAAAAGTCCGGCTGGCTCTCGCTCGTGGGTGGACAGCAATACTACATCCAAATGTTGCACAAGGTTGGTGCCGGTACGGGCGACAACTGGTCCGTCGGGTGGCTGCAAGACCCCACTGGCACCAACAATACGCCCGCCGGCGTGCTGCCGGGGTATTTGTTGTCGCGGTATTATCCGCCGCTGTCGGGCAATATTCCCGGCACGCTTTACTCCGCAAACTTGCTCGCGCTGCCCGGCGTCGTCAGCACCGGCGTCGGCTCGGCGACGTTGCGTGTCAACGCCGCCGGCACGCAGGCCACTTTGGTTTTTTCCATTACGAACATGGTCGGCGCGCCCACCGGTAAATCCATTAACTCGGATTCGTATTTGAGCGATCCCCCGGAGTTGATCTACGACATCTCCGCCGCGAAGCCGCAACCCAACGGCAGTTATCTTTGGAACATCAAAGCCACCGGCCCGCTCCAGACGAATGACATACTGAATATCATCGCCAACGGCGACGCCAGCATTGTCATCGAAAGCACCGCGTTCGCTGGCGGCGAAATTGGCGGACACTTCACGCTGGCCAACGGCTCACAAACATTCACCCCGCCACCCTCGCCGCCCGCATGGACAGATGACTCGGCGAATCCTGACGCCGCCGTGCGCTTCCTGAATCAGGCGACGTTCGGCGCAACGTCCAACGACATCGCCCTCGTCCAATCACTCGGTTACGCCGGCTGGATTAGCAATCAATTTTCGCTGCCCACGACCCACGCTTTGCCGAATGTGGTGGCGCATCCGTATTCCGACCCGACCGATTTGTATCAAAGCCCGCTGTGGTTCAACACCTGGTGGCAGAATTCCATCACCGCACCCGACCAGTTGCGCCAGCGCGTCGCGTTTGCATTGAGCGAAATATTCGTCGTGTCTGAAAACAGCATTCTCGTCAACAACGCCGACGCGCTTTCATCCTACTACGACACGCTGCTCAACAATGCGTTCGGCAATTACCGTTCGCTGCTCGAAGCCGTTACCTTGCATCCGGCGATGGGGTTGTATTTGAGCGCGCTCGGCAACAACGCGGGCAGCATGGTCACCGGCATCCATGCCGATGAAAATTACGCGCGCGAAGTACAACAGCTGTTTTCCATCGGTCTGAACCGCCTATGGCCGGACAGCTCGCTGGTTTTGAATTCGCAGGGCAACTTGGTGCCGACTTACGGCCAGAATGAAATCATGGGTTTCGCCAGTGTGTTCACCGGCTGGAATTATTATCAGACCAACCAGGCGAACGGCCGGTTGCCGTCGAACTGGTATCCATATTATAACGGTACCAACCCGATGGTGCTTGTGCCATCGCACCACGAACTTGGCACCAAGCTCGTGCTCGACAACGTCATGCTGCCGCAGGCATGGGGCAATCAGGCGGTAGCTTCGACGACGAACGACGCCTATTGCTCGCAGGACTTGGAGCAGGCGATGAATTCCATTTTCCACAACCAGAATGTCGGACCCTACATCTGCCGCGAGTTGATCCAGCGGCTCGTTACCAGCAATCCCAGCCGCGATTATGTTTATCGGGTTGCGCGGGTGTTCAACAATGACGGCACCGGTGTGCGCGGCAATTTGCAGGCAGTCGTGCAGGCGATTTTGCTGGATTATGAGGCGCGCAGCCCGAACCTGGTTGTGGACCCGACTTTTGGCAAGCAACGTGAGCCGCTTGTGCGAGTAACCCAGTTGGCCCGCGCCTTTCCTGCGCCGCCCAGCGTCAACGGCACTTACAGCCAGACCACCAACCAGACCATCACCATCACCACGGTCAGCCCGCATTTGCTCGGCACGAACGACACGGCATATCTAACGTTCACCGACACGTCGGGCAACGCCGCGCCAACCGCGCAGGGCTATACTGTGACCATCACGTCGCCGACGAACTTCACCGTAAACGCGCCCCAGTTGACCACCGGTACGTATGGACAGACAAACGGCGTCATCACCGCCGCGTTTTCCGGCAACGGCCTCGCCGTCGGCAATCCAGTTTATATCGTGTTTACCACCGGCGGCGCTTCGAACGCGTTGTTTCAGGTGGTCAGTGTGATTGATGCGACGCATTTCACCGTCACCAGCACGGATTTGATCACACGCGCGGGCAATTGCCTGCTGCCAAAATTGAATGTCGGTGGCTACACCCAGACCGGGACCAACATCGTCGTCAGCACCACCGGCGCGCACGGGCTTGTCGCGGGCAGCCGCGTCTATATCAATTTCACTTCCGGCTCGGCGGCGGATGGAACTTATGTTGTGGCGAATGTATCAGACCCAACACATTTCACGGTGACGACGACCAACTCCGCAAATCAAAATCAAAACAGCCTGACGGTTTATGATTTACAGGCGCCGATTCTAGCGCGTTCAGGCAATGTCGTGATTCAGGAAGGCACTTGGAACATGAGTTACACCGACACCGGCACCAGTTCGAGTTTGTCGCAATCGCCACTGCGGTCGCCGACGGTTTTCAATTTCTTTTATCCCGGCTACGAATTTCCCGGCGCGCTCGCGTCCGCCGGTTTGACGACGCCGGAATTTCAACTTACTACCGCCAGCGGGGTGGCCGCGCAGATGAATTTCATCGAAGGTGGTATTTTAAACAACGCTGGTAATACCAACGGTTTATCCAGCTTCAGTGGTGGCAACGGTTCCATCGTACTGAATCTCGCGCCATGGATGTCGATGAATTACACTGCCGACGCTGGCATTCCTACGCTCGTGAGCAATCTGAACACGCTGCTCGCCGCCGGTCAGTTGTCCGCCGTCGCGCAGTCGAACATCATCAGCTACGTCGCGAACACCGCAAACTTCGCTTCGCCGACCAACCAGACGCAGATGCGCGACCGCGTCCGCGCCGTGGTTCATTTAATCGCCAGTTCGCCGGATTGCATCATCCAAAAATAATGTTATGAACGACAAAAAGTTTGCCGAACTTTCGCGCCGGGAATTTCTCCGCCGCGCCGCCTGCGCCGCCGTGGGCACCGCCGCCATGACCTCGGCCATCAGCGATCTACGCCTGATGAACGCCGCCGTCGCTCAATCCAACATCGGGCCGAATGATTACAAGGCGCTGGTCTGTATTTTTCTCCAGGGAGGAAACGACTCGAACAACCTGATCATCCCGACTTCGGCGGCGCAATACGCATATTACAACCAGACGCGCTCGCCGGTCCTGGCGATCCCATCGAATTTCATCCTGCCGGTCGCCTCGCTGGGCAGCAACGGGACCAATTCCGGCGACGGCAACACCTACGGCCTGCATCCCAGCTGCCCCGAACTGCAGCAGCTTTTCGGCGAGGGTAAACTTGCGTTTCTGTTCAATACCGGCACGCTGGTTTATCCGCTCACGTTGGCGCAGTATTCCTCGAACTCGGTCCCCCGGCCGCCGCAGCTTTTTTCACACGCGGACCAGCAGACGCAATGGCAGACATCCGTTCCCGACCAGCCACCCACCACCGGCTGGGGCGGCCGCTGCGCGGATTTGCTGAACTCGGTCCAGCCAAATGCGCCGATCTCGCTCATGGTGTCGCTCGCCGGCGCGAACACGTTTGAAATCGGCAACATCGTCGCGCAGTATTCCGTCTCCAACGGGGGCGCGATTTCCCTGGCGCTGCCCACGAATCCTGGTGGCGGCGCGAACACCAACCGTCTGCCCGCACTGATGAGCCTCCTTGGCCTGCCTTATTCAAATCTGCAGGCGCAGGCTTATGCGAGCGTGGCCGAACAGTCCATCAACTCCGCCGCCCTCCTGAACAACGCCATCTCCAACACGATCGCCCCAAGTTATTGGACGAACGTGAACACCAACACCGGCTTGGCTGGATTCCCGACGAAAATCACTTCGCCCGTGACCGGCAGCCCCGCGTTCGCTTCCTCGCTGAGCCCGCAGCTACAGATGATTGCGCGGTTGATCGCCGCCGGCAGCACCGCCGTTGCGAACGGTGGTTTTGGCATGAAACGCCAGATTTTTTTCTGCCAAGTCGGCGGCTACGACCTGCACACTGGCCAGACCAATTACAGCAGCAACTCGCCAAACAATGTGCTGCTTGGCTCGCACACCAACCTGCTCGCGGAATTGAGCCAGTCCATGTTCGCCTTTCAGCGCGCGATGGAACAGCTCGGCCTCTCCGAGAGCGTGACCAGTTTCACCGCCAGCGATTTTGGCCGAACCTTTCCGAGCAATGGCCAGGGCAGTGACCACGGCTGGGGCAGCCATCATCTCATTCTCGGCGGGGCAGTGAACGGTCAGCATACGTATGGCCAGTTCCCCTCGTTCCGGGCTAATAGCCCAAATGACCTTGGCACCGGCCGCTGGATTCCGACCACGGCCATTGACCAGTATTTCGCCACCCTTGCGACGTGGTTCGGGGTGGACCCAGGAAATCTTTCCACCGTGTTCCCGAACATCGGCCGCTTCACCTCATCCAACCTCGGCTTCATCTGATGAAAAACCGTGTTCTGGTAGCGGTGATCTTAATTCTACCCATCGCGCTGTTTCTTTATTTCTGGCGTCTCCCGGATTTGGTTAAAAATTCGTCGGTAAGCCCGGATAAAAACTCGCAGGATGTTGCCGTTGCCAGTGCGTTGGCGAAACAGAATCCGGCCACTGTCGCCATCATCGAGTCGAATTTTGCACGCCTACAGCCACCGGCGGCGAATTCCAGCTCCGACTCGACCACCAGCTCTCCTCAGCCTTCCGGGGCGCCAGCACCTTTGCAGTTTACGAATTTTTCACCCGTGAGCGTTTTGGAAAACATGAGCCGCGCCGTCCGACAATACGGCGCGATGTTCGGCGGTAATCCCGTTGGCACCAATCCTGAAATCACCAGCCAGCTGTCTGGCAATAATCCAAAGCATGTCAACTTTCTAAATGCCGAGGCCGGGATGCGCATCAATGAAAATGGCGAACTTGTGGATCCCTGGGGCAGACCCTATTTTTTCCATCAAATCTCGGCCCATGAAATGGAAATCCGCTCCGCCGGCGCGGATGGGAAAATGTGGACTTCCGACGATTTGGTGAGACAGTGAAAGATTTATTTAAACATCTTAATTGGACTTGGTTTTACATGAAGAACGAATTTAATATGGCTTGGCAATGGGATGATTGGGTTAATTACAAACGGTGAACGCATTTTGACCATGCAATCCGGATTCAATGCGGCACAAAACACCGCCATGATGGTCGGTGTCAGGATCAATACCCACCAGAATGACGCCGGGCCGGTCTAGTTCCGGCAAGGGAACGACTGAATCCGGAATCTCAAGGTTGACGTGCTCCCGGCTGCCAAGATCGCTCCAGCAGGCTTTATCGCGATCCGAGAAGTGTGGTAGCGATCTTTAATGGCCGGCCCGTCGGTCCAAACAGTTTGCTGGGATGCACCGGCCATGGTGCTTCGCACAGGGGCCGTTGGCATCCACTTGAATAATTCCCCCTCATGGCGCTGGCGGCGTGGTGCCCGCTGTTTGGCGGACAGGTTCGGTGGCTGATGGCCGTGGATTTCCCAGCAGCGCGAGGTGGGCATCCTTTTCGAGCATGGCGTGGTCGGGGCGCTGACCAACACTTTTGATTCGGCGGCGCTGATCGGCCGGATATCTTCAAGGCCGGTCGATGATGCTGATAGAGCTTGCATACGATTGCCTGCCAGACCCACCCAGCTGAAAACCACCAGTCTCCAGCTAAACGGTCTTGGCGGTTCAGATGACTTCCGCCGCCGGTTTGAACAGCACCCAATCGAGCTTCAACCGCGGCGTCACCCGGCTGAGCCCCTGAAAATCCACCGGCTTGATCAAATAGTCTTCCACGCCCAAACGGCGGCACCGGGCCATGTCTTCCTGATAATTGGATGCCGAGAGGATGACGACATGCGACTGTGAGACCTGCGGATCCGACTTGATCTGGCGCAAAACCTCCAGCCCACTCACCTTGGGCAGGCTCAAATCCAGCAAGATCACCTGCGGCAGTTTCGCCGACGATTGGTCGGCATGTGGACCCCGGCGGAAAAGATAATCCAGTGCTGCCTGCCCGTCCGTAACCACGGTGACCCGGTTGGCAAACCGCGCCTGCTTGAACGCGCGCAAGGTCAGTTCCACGTCATCGGCATTGTCCTCCACCAGCAGAATTTCCACAAAGCTTTGGTCCAACCCAGAGCGGCCATGCCCGCCAGTTGCTGCGTGGTTCAACACATCGGGAAACAGGGTGGCCACTGAAATATCCAGCGCCTGTGCCAGCCGGACGATACTCTCCAAAGACAGATTGCGGACACCTCGCTCCACATCCGAAATATACGTCCGATACAGATCCGAACGTTCCGACAAAACCTCCTGAGAATAGCCCATCCGTTTCCGCCACCCTTTGAGGGTCGCCCCGAACGTTTTTTTAACATCGTTTGTTGCCACAAATTACAAATTGCACAACCAATTTATTTATTCAACAGGAACGTCAACGCAAGGCAACGGATTGTAGAACATTTTGTAATCCATAAAACAGACCATGAGTGACATAATTCATATTGAGTGGTCGTTTCTGGTTTGAACGTGTAAGGTAATCGCCGCCAGGGCTCGAAGAGCTATGCGGCGCAGTTGGACGCCCGGGGCACACTCCAATAATTTGCCCGACCAGCGTTGCGCTGAAATCTTTAAAAACTCCTTGCTGGGCTGGGCTTCTGCATTAAAAGTAAAGCCATGAGCCAGCCCGAACCCAGGTCACCATTCTCCGACCCATCACGGACGGAACTGGAATTGATCCTAGATGCGACGAATATTGTGGCGAAAGGACACCCGCTCGTTCGCACCCCGGAACAAGGTATCGCAGACATGGAGTCACGGATTGCCCTCATCATGACCCAGATCCAGCAGGTCAAGGAACAGATTAAACTCCAGAAGGCGGACGAAAAATTCCAGACTCAGGCCGGAGCGGCGTTGGAGTATCTTAATCGGGACCTGACCGAAGCCCAAGACCGGCTGCATGAATACCAGACCCAGCAGCAAGATTTAAATTAGCCTCTCACGTCAAGGGGTCAACCGTTGAAAATCAATCCGCCGGACATACCCGGTATCGTTTTCCACGATGATTAGATTGCCCTGATTGTCCATTGAGACGGAGCGCAATTGCCCGAAGAAATTATTGGTCGGTGAATAGAACCATTGGCCATCACCGGCATGGTCATCATTCTGACCATTCACTAAAATATGAACCACGCCCGTGACATCCACATACAGAAATTGAGCACCATAATCTGTCGCCAGAAAATATCCGCCGATGGGCGGCTGCCAAACCCCGCGAACTCCGTAAAGACTGTTGGTGGCAGCGAGCGAGCCGTCCACGACAAGGTTTTCGCCGCCGTTACCAAATAAGAGTGTGCGGGTGCCGGTATTCGTGGTCACGAGCCAGACGGTGTTATCACTCCGATCAGTGGCAACGATATTGGTGCCGCTGATAATGATATTACCGAGGTCGTTGAATTGACTGTTAAGATTCACGCTGCCGCCGGTAGGAGTCCATTGACGCAAATGACTGTTCGAAGCATAATAAACGAGCGATTCATCAGACTTCACCCACAACCCGCGGCCACCGCTGATACCCTTGCTGTCGGTAAAGAGGGTGGTCAACATGCCGTTGGTATCCAGCCGCCGCACCTTGCCGTTGCCGGTGTCCAGCACATAAACCGTGCCGTCACCGCGCACCCACAAGCCATTGGGCGTATTCATCGCAACATTCGTGGCGATGGTGGAAGCGTCCGGGCCGTTGCCGATGGCGTGCGTGCCGGCGACAGTGTGGATTCTACCATCCGGCGTGACTTTCAGGACGGAATCACTGTCCTTGTCCACGATGAATACGTTACTGAAATCATCTTCCATCGCAAAGTGCGGCCGTGACAGCGCGGCATTTGTGGCATAACCGCCTTCATAATTTGGCTGCCAGTAATTCGTCACATCCTTGCCCGGATCGCTGTAACCCGCGTCGCCGTTGCCGGCGATGGTGTGCAAAAAGCCATAAGACTGCACCAGATTTGTAAACGCCAGGGGTGTGTCGCTGGAAATATCAACCGCCAGCAGGCGAAAAAAACCAATGCTAGACGTGAAAGAAAAACCACCCTCGCCGGCAGAATTCGTGGTGAAATAGTTTTGCTGAGGAATCCAAGCCGTGTAACCGTTGGTACCGCTCAGTCGGGCGGCGGTTTCCACCGTGCAAACCCCGCTGGGGAAAGCATTGGTCCAAGAAATTTGGCTGCGGCAATTAAAGTCAGTGATCTGGAAATTAGTTCCGGCGGCCTGTCCGAGCAACGGAATGATGAGCAAAACCCAACCTAACTTTCTTGTTTTTTCCATCAAAGCTTGGACATAATATATGACAATATTTCATCGGCAAGAAAAGAACAAAAGATCATCTTGAATTCGTATTACGCGCCAAGCCGCCTTCGGGTTTTAATTCACCAGCCGCAGGCGGAAAAAGTCCTGCGGCGAAGAGCCAAGGTTGTTGGTGAGCGTCAAGGTTCCGCCCGTGCCGGTCACCGGATTACCCACCGGCGTCCAGACCGGGGTCGCCAGATTAGTTGTGGATTCGAGTTGATAGGTTTGTCCCACCACACCGGACCAGTTTAGCAAGAAATTCGTACTGGAAACCTGGATGTTCACCGGCACGGGCAATGGCACGCTCGCCGAGAAGCTCAAGTTATCAATACCCAAGCCCTGCGCCTTGCCGGTGGAATCGGTCATCTGCCACATGAGCCACAAAGCCGCACCGGGCGGCCAGTTGGTGATGGTCTGATTCAGCACGCTCAAGTTGGTCTGGTTGATGGACGCCGTGCCGTCCACCGCTACGCCGCCCGAATCTGCGGCGACCGTCGGAATGCTCACGTTCAACGCGGGAATAAAGGCGGTTCCGCTGCCGGGGAACGTCGCGACGCCGGTCGGGTCAATGAAATAATAAAACTGCAACGTCTTGGCGACATTGGATTGCCGCCAGACTTCGCCGGTGAATTGCAGGTTCATCCGCGTGAGCGTGGTGGCGGCGCCGTTGATGAACCGCACGCCAAACGCCGTTCCACCTGTGGAACTGGTGGCGAGCAATCCGAGCGCGCGATTGGAACTGCTCGGCAATCCAAAACTGATCTGGCCGCCCGTGGTCTGGTCGCCATCCGTGGCGCCAAATCTGGAACTGGAAACGCCCGAACCATACCAGCCAGCCAGCGCGGAAATTCCCAGCCCGCCATTGGCGGCCACCGGAAAGGCGAAATCATAAGGATTGTTAAGCGAGTAGGCGACGCTGTTAATTGTCACCGGATTGGCCGCGTTGACCGAAGTTGCCCCCGGATTCGGCAGACCATCGAAGTTTTGCGTATAGACCGAACCCGGCGAGGTGTAGTCAATGAACGATGCCAGCGGCGTGGCCGTGCCGTTGTTCGGAGCGCCGGGCGTGGCCTGGAAAAATTCCTGGCGGTTGAAACTTTGCCCGTCCGGCAATGAGCCGTAGGAATCATTCGGAAAAATATTCTGATAGTCGACGTAGTCGAGCACCTGCTGCTGACCATTCGAGGCAAGCCGGGTCAACGCCAGCGAACCCGTGCCGCTGGACAGAACAAAACTGGTGTGTAGTTCGTTGGTGGTGGAAAGATACGTCTCGCCGTCAGCAAAAATCACTTCGAACTGGCCGACGTTGATGCTCGCGTTGGCCGGGAAAGCCCATTGCAACAAGTTGGTGTAATTGTTGGCGAGATAAAGTCCGTTCAAGGAAATGACATTGGTGCTGGGATTGTAAAGTTCCAGCCAGCCGGTGCGCTGACCGGCGCGGTTGGTGATGCCGGTCAGATTGTCCGCCTGCAATTCATTGATCCACAAGGACGGGAATGGCGTCAAGGAAGTCGCGACACTGTTCAAAGCGTCAGGCGTGGCGGAAATCAAGCTGGGCGACGGGGGAGCGGGATTGACCGTCGCGATAGTGCCGGATCCAGACAAACGCAAAGTCAGCGGGCCGCCGTTAGTGCTGGGCAGATACCAGAAGCTTAAAGTGTAAGTCGCACCGCTGTTCAATGCGGGTGAAATCGACTGCCAGATCGCGCTGCTTTGCGTCGTGCCGGCGGCGGTGGAAATCAGATGCAGGCTACCGTGGCCAGAATGTTTGACGACGGTGCTCAAGACGGAATTGGTCAGATTCGGAGAAACCGTCCACGGGCCGGGAAAACCGGATTCAAAATCACCGTCAACTAAAGTGTTTGTTCCCGCTCCCAGCACGGAACCCGCGACCAATTGGATGTCATCCACATAAACATCACCGGTGGACTGCAAATAGATATAAAACAAGGAAGACGACGCCGTTCCCGTAACTGTGACATAAGTCCATTGCGGCGTCACCGGCGCGTTGGAGAGCACCGTCGTCCAGTTGCCGACGCGCCAGTTATCCTGACTGGGATCAATCAATTGCAAGGACGCGCCGGTGCCGCTGGCATTGGTCGGCCACGGCAACTGATTTTCGTATTTTACCTTGGTCACCGGCGTGTTGCTGGCGAGGTTTAGTGTCAGCGTTTCACCGTTCGGCGACAAGGTTCCGCTGAAAATATCAAACACCGGATTAGTCGCGCCGTAAGCGGCCGCGAAGGCGGCATTATTCGCCGCCAAAACCAGATAGTTCGTCGGCGCGAGAACCGAGCCGTTCGGGAAAGTATATGACAATCCTTGAAGCTGCCAGCCCGACAGATCAAACGCCAGATTGGTCGAGTTGTTGTAGAGTTCCACGAACTGCGCGTTGTTGATGGCCGGAGCATACATGATTTCATTGATCACGATCTTGCCCACGGGTGACGAGTTGGTTCCGTTATAGACGACGCTGACGGTGTTGCTGTCGCCCGTGATCGGCTGATTATTTTTGTCCACACCGACCACACTCAAATTATTTGTCCCGCTGCTCAGCGGCAAGGTGATGCTCCAATTGGTCAGGCTTGTCCACGTCAGCGGATACGCCGCGCCGTTGATCCAGACGTTGGCCACATTTACCGGAGCCTGGCCGGTGACATAGGCCGCGTTGTTGCTGGTCGTCACGACCGGATTGACGCCGAAACTCGTGGCATTCTCGGCGGCCAGTTGCGCCGCGATGCTGCTTTGCGCTTGGGCGAGCCACGCTTCGATGCCCGGGTAGCCTCCGCCAGGCGCGGTGGCAGCGGTCGGGTTTTCGACGGACAGGCCATTAGCAATGAAAGCATTGTATTTGGACATCAGCAACGGCCCGCTGTTGGCGACATTGAGCGGACCGTTGACCAATTCCTGCAACGCGCGCCAATACATCCGCAGGAAAGTCGGGTTGCTGTAGATGGCCGCCAAGTTGTAGTCTTGCGGGTTGAGGACGAAAAGATTTTGACCCGGCCCCCAAGATTCACTGTTGCCGATGACGATGTTGAAATCCCACATCAGCAGCGAATATTTTGTGCCCAACGTGCCGATGTAGCCGTAAAGATTCTGGCCGGTTTGCGCGCCGAAAGTATCCCAGTTGCCGGCGGCGTGGTTGGCCGCAAACACGCGCATCCAATTTTCCATGTTCGCCATGTTTTCCATGTTCGCGACATAGTTAGGCGAACTGGAAAAGTTGGCGGCGTCAATCACCGAGAAGACATTCGTGAAGTCGCTGTCGGAATCGGGCGTGCGCCGGACTTCGTAATTATAGCGGTAGCGCGCCACTTTTTTCACACCGCTGGTGGTCGTGTAAGGCAGCAGGTTGCAGAACGCATTATTGTTGTAGCCCATCGAGTAGCCGGACGGGAACGGTTGAAATTCAAACCACGGCTGCATTTTGTAAAGGTAGCCGTCCGTGTCGTTGGGAAAATTTTCCTTCACCACATCGCCGCCCGGCACCTGGGTGTCTTCCATCAAACTGCCCCGCCGGTTGCCGTTCACATAAACCGCCACATAACGCTTGTAAAGCCATGGCACGCGGAGAGCGCGCAGGAAGCTGTTGGCCAGTTGCTCGCGCTGGAGGCTCGCGTCATCGCCGGGATTATTGCCCGGCTGATGAATCTTGCTGAAATCCGTCGCGCCAAGAAATTTATCGTCGTCATTGAATTCCCATTTGTAATGGCAAAGATTGCCAGTGGGAGCGTTAAAAGACTGCAGATACGGGCTGCCCGCATAACGCGCCTGCATATTGTAAATGACGCGGCTGCCGTTGACGAACGTGCCGTCGTTCCCTTCGTTGCTCAAGTCCGCCAGATTGATCCAGCGCGCCACGTTGGTCTGCGTGATCCACAAATGGTAAACGCCAAAACTACCGCCCGGATTGCCGTCGCCGAACATCACCACGCCTTCGCGCACCGGTTCATTGTCGTTGGGACGAATCGTCGGGAAGCGTGTCGCTGCGCCCAGATTGTCCGCGATAAAAATATAAAACGCGGCGATTTGATTCGCGGGTTGGCCGGGAATGGTTGCGCTATAAACCCCGTCGCCCGCGATGGCGTCGCCGTTCGTGCCACCGTCGTTCATCGGCACGGCGGTGTAAGTTGTCTCCGGATCCAGCCGATAGTAAAGCGTCAGATTTTGCACACCATCAGGATCGTGAACATTCGCGGTCACCACCACCGGCTGGTAAGCCGCCGGCAACGACGGCGTGTGCGTTACGTTGTAAATGGCCGGACCGGCGTTCGTCACATATTGGCTGTTCGGTCCGCCCGGTGAACCGAGGTTGGTCGGGATCGGCAGCGCCGCCGTGGCTTCCAGCCAGTTGCCGTTCAACCGCAACAAGGCTTCCGGCCAGCCGTGCAACCAGCGCGCCTTGAACCGCAAGGTCGCCGTCTGGCCGGCCACCAGCGAGTTCGGATTCAAGGCCACCTGACACGAGTTGTCTCCCGTCCAAATCTTGTCGCTGCACCGGATGTGCAGGGAATAGTTGCTTTGATATCCGCTATTTTCAAGACTGGAACGCGACATACAACCTTGGAACGACCAGCCGCTGGTGCCGTTCTCAAACGTGCCGTTGGAAACATAGTTGGTTCCGTTGTAATCCACTTCGAGGTTGTCCACCAGACATTCGCCGTCGTCCAGCAGGCCGATCTGGGCATAATCAATGGACGGATCATAATTCGCGCCATTGTCGAGCACGCCGGTGCATTCGACATTCGTCCAGACGGATTTTTGCGTCTCATCGCTGTCCGCCCAGTTCGCCGCGAGCCGGTGGTTGGAATGCGGATCAATCAATTCCAAGCTGCTGCCGCCGCCACCCGACCATTCGCCCCAGCGTCCGCCCGTGCCGTAGGTGACCTGATCTTCGGCCACCAAAATGGCGGTGTTGGTGTAGAGCGTTTGCGGCATGGACAGCTGCACCAGTTCGCCGTCGTGCGACAGCTTGCCGCTGTAATTGCCCACCGTGTTTCCGCTGTTCAAGTTCGGATATTTGGCGAACAGATTGGCGGTGTTGCGCGCGACCACCAGATAGCCGTTCGGGGCAATCGCGACGCTGGGAAAGGTAAAGGTGATTCCCGCAGTGAACTGCCAGCCGGCCAGATTGACGGTGTTGGTTCCTTTGTTGTAAAGCTCAACGTATTGGTCGTCGTCGTTGCCGCTGATCGGGTCATACATCAACTCGTTGATGACGATGTCGCCGATTAAAATTGCGCTGTTGTTCGTGCCGGGCGTGTTGGTGGTGAACGCGTAAAAATCATTCGCGCCATCCGGCCAGCGGCCATATGACACGCCGTTGGCCTGCGCGCCGAACTGCAAGGCGTCCAGAATGCGACTGTGATCCGACTTGATGAAATAAAGCGTCTCGCCCGCGCCGTTGAGCGTGAAACCGAATTGTGATTGCGTGAAGGAAATGAAGCCAGCCGGACCGATGACCGTGCCGGACGGAATGACAAATTTGTTGGTCGTCGGATCGTCGGTCAAAATGCAGCCAGAAAGATCTACGCTGTTCGTGCTGTGATTGTAAAGTTCAATGAATTGCGGCCGCGCCGGATTTTCCGAGTGCGGCAAAATCTCGTTGATGACGACATTCCGCAACGGGTCGGGCGTGAATCCGTCCATTTGTCCGGGCGAACCGCCGACCGTGTCGCTGATGTCCCATGCGCGCGGATCGCCCTCGCCGTAACTCGGCTTGGCCAACACGATGGAATGTCCCGTGCCACTCGCCGCCACCGGCCATGGATAAGTGGCGCTGTAAGGCATGGTCAGCAGCACGTTGCTTTGTTCGTCCAGCAGTTCGAGCGTCTCGTTTTTTTTCAGGCTCCCGTTGTAGGGGCCAAAGACATTCGAGGTGACGCCATAAACATTGGCGATGCCTTGCGGCGAAGCGGCCAAAACAAAATAAGCACCGCCGGGAATCAACGTGTTGTCGGGAAAAGTATAATTCATGTCCGCACACGTCACCTGATAGCCACTAATGTTCTGGAAGAACGGGTTTGAATTATAGATTTCCAAAAATTCCACGTTGTTGCTGTCGGTGCGCGCCGCGGGCTTGTACATGATTTCGGAAAAGACAATGCCAGTTTTGCGGCTGGACGGCCCGATCGGTTCATGCGGATTGATGATCGTGGCCGTCACCGAATTGGTCGGCGTGGTTTCGTAATCGGTAAATTGTGCCGTCGTCAGTTGGTTCGTGTCATGGCTGGCGATGGCCAAGCCGAGGTAAATCTGGTTCGGCATCGCCAGCGTCACCGCCCCGAGTTGCGTCCAGTTGATTCCGTCATAACTGCCGAAACCGGTGAACACATTGCCGACGCGATTGAGCCGCAGCCAGGTGTTGGGATAATTGACCGGAAAATTTCCCGAGGCGGTGGCCACGCCATTGGTGGTCGTGCGGCCGGCAAAGAATTCGCCGTTCATGCCCGGCGTGGCCAGCGTGGCGGCAAACGGACTGCCCGCCGCCAGACTCGCGCGCGCCATCAAGCCGGCCTGCGCCCACAGGTCGGACAAACCCAGCCCGGCCAGACAGACGGTGACGTCAAAATTGCCGTTCTGCGATTGGTACTGAAAATTGAATTGATCGTTGGTGCCACCGATGTCGTTGCCAGCGCTGCTGACGTTCACGCCGTTGGTCGTCAGCGTAAAACTGGAAGGAATGACCGGAGCGCCGATGTCCTGCGAGGCATAAGGCGAAACTGTGAAACCAGCCAGAGTGTTAGTTGCGATGTTGTCCGGTGGAATGGCCAGATCAAGAATGTTATTGATGACGATGACATAATTACTGCCATAAGCCAGCGGCACCGTCGTGAGCGTCACGGTCATATTATCCGCGCCCAATGATGCATTGGTTATGGCCAGTCCGTTTGCGAACGCATAATTTGCGACGTTGGTGGCGCTGGCGATCGTGACGGGCTTGGAAAATACGATTTCAACATTCGTCGTCCCGACGTTAAAAACGCCTGTGACCGTCGGCGGCACAGACGGCAACACAGTGAGTGTCGCCACAGCGCTGGTGATGGAGTTGAAACCGTTGGCCACAATCACCTGGTAGGCCAGCGCCCAATTGGTGCTCAAGCCGGAAATCGTCAGGACGTTGCTTACCGAGCCGGAAATCTGGCCGCTGTCTGTCAAGTTTGTGTAGATGCCGCTGCCCACGGCTCCGGCCTGCCATTGATAGCTTAACGGCGACGAAGCAATGACACCGATGTTTAGCGAAACGAGGTTGCCTCCAGAGTTGGTTTGTGAAACGGGTTGGGTCGCAATGATGAACGGACTCAACAGCAATTGAAAACCATTCACAATTGTAAAAATCTGTCCCGGACTCTCGGTCGCGGTGAATGAAAGCGTGCCATTGGTCAGGATGCCCATGAAAGCATTGTAGGCAACACCCAAGCCCGCTGAAATTTGCCGCGAGGTTGCGCTGGTGGTCAAAGTGCCGACAGTATTTCCACCCGTCGCCCCCGTCGTCAAGTTAAGGGTGGCACCTTGGCCGTTTTGGTCTCCGGCGGCGTAAACCACCAGGTTGAAAGCGCTGTTCGTATATTTTGTCAAACCGGTCAGACTCACCGTAACCGTCGCCGTGTAACTTGGATTGTTATAGCCAAATGCGTAATCCTCCATCAAAGCGGTGGTGTTGGCATCCATGGCGGTTCCCCCGGTATCGGTATACAGCTGACTGGCATTGACCAGTGTAAGCCGGACACCGCTGACGACGTTGTTGGATGAATCAAAAATGGTGTTGGAACTGCCATTGAGCGTATTCCACACATCACCGGTAGCACCCAAAACTGCGGCCCCGGTTTGAGTGGCGGCGGTACCGAAGTCGCCATTGATCAAGGTCGTCATTGGATTGACTTGACCGACTCCGGTGCTGATGCCCGCGATTAGGAACGAAGTTCCCAAAACAAAAATGCGAAATTGAAGCCTTAAGTATTCAGAGCAGATCAGTTGGTTCATAATGGTTAATCTTGAAAAGCAAAGTATTAGCGGCGTCAGACAATTTCACCTTGGGCTGATCTTTGCAGGGATTTCTGGCTCTGAACCGCCTAGGAGGATTTTCTAATTTAGCTTATTTTCGTTCTGTTCCACAGATTTGCAAGTCGTTTTTCTAGGGATACTTGGCGTTTTCTATGGAACAAGGGTTTTTCGACGTCATTTTTTTCATCTCCAATATCCTTTTTCTCCCGGAGGCCAAAACACTTCCTCGTTGTATTCGAGCGATTCCTTTAATTTTTTTCCTTAAAGTACGGCAAAATGGGAAAACCGGCAGGCGGCGTGGTGCCCTTTATTTCAGGAAGAACCGGGTGTCCCGTAGTGTCCAAATATTCGAATTTAAGGGGAAATTGTTGGGTAATTGGGAGCCGAAGTTGACTGTTCCTAGCGCTGGCGATCTCGCGGGGAAATTGAGATAATCCGGCGGTGAATCCGTTAAAGTATCCTTTGTATGGGCGACGGTAAGTCGACCAGCTGAATCGCCGGATAATGGTTCTTAAAGCAGGATCAACAACTTGTTTCCGACCACACGTTTGGCGATCTGGTAATACCTAGCTTCCGTGTGGTCTTGGGCGGGGAATCTGACTTCAGTCAATTTTACAATTTCGCCACTTTCGGTGGTGAGCGTGAATAAAATCTTTTCGGATTCCAAATGAGGCAGCACATTGATACCATCAAAGTTCAAGCCATTGAAGACTCCAGACACGGCCCAGCAAATTGGGTTGATTTTTGTAGTTTGATCTCCCATACGGATCTGCTTGTTAAGAATGGTGACTAAACCATCTAAAAGCAAGACGTTCGGTTGACATTGTTTAGTTACAAATAACCGACGTTTCAATTTTGAAGGGGAATACTTGAAACCACGGGAGTGGTGTCTTCACATCCAAGAGAAAATGGGCGAGCGGAGCCCAAACAGTCAACTAAGCACCGCAGTGCCAGAGAACAACCGGGACGAACTGAAAAATGTCTTTGCAAAGCTGTGGAGCAGGCAGAGAATCACGTAAAAATACGAAAAAGATCCGCGCTGGTCGTGGGTCAGAAACTAAATGGGAAATGCCATATTACATTGACTGGTTAAGAATCTTTTCGCGTCCGGCTGCCGGCGATGTCGCCCCTTTGGCTGATGGCGTGGAGAAAACGATTCCGGAGCACCAAGCGTCGAAGTTTAGCCGGTGGCTGCCGGTTGTGAGCCGGACGGTGTGGGCGCTGGGTTTCACCAGCCTGCTGACCGACATCTCTTCGGAGATGGTCGTGAGCATTCTGCCTGTCTATCTCGTGCTTTATTTGGGGATAAGCCCACTGGCATTCGGGTTGGTGGATGGTCTCTATCGCGGGGTCGCCGCACTCATCCGGATTGCCGGCGGGGTGCTGGCGGACCGCTGGCAACAGCATAAAACCATTGCGATCCTGGGCTACGGCCTCTCAGCCGCCTGCCGTCTGCTGATTTTCATGGCGGGAAACGCCTGGGGAATGATCACAGTCATCATCACCCTAGACCGCATTGGCAAAGGCATTCGCACCGCACCGCGCGACGCTCTGATTTCAAATCGCAGTCCTAAGGACCGGCTGGCCACGGCGTTTGGGGTTCACCGTTCCCTGGACGCGGTGGGCGCGCTGCTGGGGCCGATGTTTGCCTTTGTGCTGCTGGCCATGATGCCCGGCGCGTTTAACGTACTGTTTGTGGCGAGCTTTGGCATCGCCATTTTGGGGCTGGGCGTCATTACGCTGTTTGTTCCGTCGGGGGAGCCGGATGAAAAACTGATTTCGTCAGCACCCATCCCGCACAAGACCGTCATGCATTTGCGCTGCCGCTCCTGCGCGCAGGGTTCGGGCTGTGCCACGGAACGGATTTCGTTCCAGACCGCCGTGAAACTGCTGGGCGAGTCTGGATTCCGAGCGGTGGTTTTGACCGCCGTGGTCCTAGGCCTGGCCTCGATAAGCGATGGTTTTATATTCCTTATTTTGCAACGACGGCTGGACGTTGGCATGACGGCGTTTCCGCTGCTCTATGTCGGCGCTTCTCTGGTCACCGCCATGCTCGCCGTTCCGTGTGGACGGCTGGCGGATCGCGTTGGCCGGCGAGGCGTTTTGTTGGGCGGTTACGGATTGCTGGCGCTCGTTTACGTCGTATTGCTCCTGCCCGGCGGCGGGTTATGGCAAATATCCGCCGTCCTCGTTTTATTGGGCGCCTATTATGCCGCAACCGATGGCGTGCTGACGGCCATGGCAGCGGCGGTCCTACCCCAGTCGCATGCCGGCAGCGGTCTGGCCGTGATCGCCACCGCATCTGATTTGGCGCGTCTGGCCGCCTCGGTTCTGTTCGGGCTGGTGTGGTCGTTGGCCGGCATCGCTGCGGCAACCACGGTTTTTCTCCTGGCCCTCGCGGCGGCCATCGTCGTCGCCGCCAGTTTCCTGATTCGTCCCAAAGCGTATGATACCTGGTGACCCAAACCAACCGCCCGCGGGCGCAAAGGCGGACGGCCGTAAACTAATTCTGTTCGGTCTGCTGTGCATCGTGGTCATCACCGGCGTCGTGGCGTTTGCGATCCATGACCAGTATCAGCGGCGGCAACGCGCGGCTTCCACCGCTCCGCCCGGGGCCGCCGGTACCAACCTGCTCACCGACCTCCGGCGGCAGCCCGGGCTGATGTTTCGCAACACGGCACTTGGCCCAGCGTATGGGCAGCTTGCGCTCGCCCGGCTCGACGCCCCGGATGGATTGCGCCTGCCCACCGGGCTGCCGTGTGAACGGGTCTATGGCAACGGGCGTTCCGGCCTGTGCCTGCAATCGGTTCGCGAGGCCTTCCCCATTTTCCAGGCGGTCAGCTTCAACGCCAATTTCCAAGTGGTCCATATTTTCAAGTTGGCCGGGGAACCCAGCCGCACCCGGGTTTCGCCGGACGGCCGGATCGCGGCCGCCACTGTTTTCATTGCCGGTCATGGTTACAGCGGGGTCGGCTTTTCCACGCGGACAGCCATCTTTGATATCGTCACCGGCAAACCGCTGACCGATGACCTGGAGAATTTCTCCGTCACGAAGGACGGCCAGCCGTTCCATAACGCGGACTTCAATTTCTGGGGCGTAACCTTTGCCGGCGATGGGGACCATTTTTATGCCACGCTTGCCTCCGGCGGCATAAATTATTTGGGCGTCGGCTCCCTAGCGAACCGGCAACTGCGCGTGCTGCGGCCAGGCGTGGAATGCCCGTCCCTCTCGCCCGATGGTGTGCAGATCGCGTTTAAATCGCGCGTTACCAACGCCGCCGGCCCGCATTGGCAGCTGCATGTGTGGAATCTGAAGACGGGCACGGAGACCACCGTGAATGAATCTCGCAGCGTGGATGACCAGGTCGAATGGCTCGACGCCGACCACGTCCTGTATGGGCTGCCCAGAAACCTCGCCGGCAGCGCCACGTGGGACATCTGGATGGCCCGCGTGGATGGCACGGGCATTCCCAGTTTGTTCGTGCATGATGCCGCCTCGCCCTGCGTCGTCCGCAACGCGATGGTGGCGAGCGCGGAGGATCTTTCCGCCACGAGTGTTGAGACCTCGCCGGCAGCCCCGCCCGCCCCGGCGGGCAGCGCGGAAACTGTCACGGTCACCCCGTTGCTTTCATTGAATCAGAGTTACCGGCTGCGCGGCGATGGAATGGCGGTGGCCATTGATCTCGCCACCGGCGCGCTCACCAACGCGACCGCGGTAAATCTCGTGGTGCAATGCTGGACAGAAAAACTGGGCAAGAAATCCGGCCAGCGGTTCAACTGGCATTGCCGGCTGACGCTGCCCGGCGGCGGCCTGCTGGTCACGGACGAAAAAATTCCTGCGCTGGCACCGAACAACGGCTATGCGCCCGCCCTTGAAATCACCCGTATCGCCGACCAGACCGCCTGGCAAAACGAGGTCGCTTTGCCGCTCTACTACCATCTGACGGACGGGCGATATGGGTGGATGAACTTCTCCGTGTCGGTGGGCGCGCTGAATTATTGTGTGATTGACTCCCGGCTCAACCCTACCGGCTCCCAGGATTTAACGCCGGCGGCAGCGGACCAACCAAACTCGCCACCGCCTGCGGGCACGATGCGGGATATTCCTTCATTTAAGTAAGCGGGCGCATTCGCGCCGGCTGCTGGTGCCCGCGGGTTTGCAAGATCTGACGGCGGTCAATGGCCAAGAAATGCTCGGGCACGTGCTGACCAGACCTGTAGCTGCCCGCGGAGCCCAACCAGCCATAATCCGTCTCCGGATATCCACATTGATTTCGAGAAAGTGGCGGCGCCCGCTGAGCTGGTCGGTTCAAAGCACCAGACCGTCTTTTTTTCGTCGATGACATCTCGACCTAGCCGGTCACCCTTGGGGGCAATGATCGTCACGGACTAGCCTGAAGCGACCGCCTCCTTCGAGCTAGCAGGGCAGTGCCCTGTTCGCGCTTGGCGAACTCGATGCTACCACCGGTGTCCGGTCAGCGAACAGTTCGGGCTCCGATCCGCCCTGACAGGCGGCGGCGTTTTGCAACTGTCCGTGCTGGGTTTCAATGGATAAATCATGCCGGTTGGTGGCAACGTGGTGATAGCCGAAGTTTAGGGCGACATATATGGCTGCCGTGGCCAAATTGCAACCAGCCGCTAATAAATGGCAGACGACCGACGGCGGTAATTTTTATCGGCGCTATATTTGGTGCGATGAAATCAAATTTATCTGTGGGAGTTCTGATTATGTCCGCCGCGCTGATCCAAACTATGGCCTTGGCGGATGAATCAACGCCGGCACCAACGACAATAGCCAGCGCATCGGATACGTCAGACACGCGTTACGGGCTTTTCAACGGGCTTGACCATCGCAGTTGGTATAGTCAGGGAGATTTTCCAGAACCGTTCCTGGTGGACGATTCCGGTTTGGAAATAGATGAGGCGCGGATGGACTGGCTGCACACCGAGGCCGGCAGCAGCCGGCACGGCGACCTGGTCACCGCTGAAGCCGAGAAGGGTTTTGGCAATCTGACACTAGAAATCGAAGTCCCTTACGAGCGCGATTGGAATGCGGGCGCGGTTTCACAGGGCATCGGCAATATTGACCTCGGTGCACGTTATCCGTTTTATCAATTCGTCTCGGCTAATGACTTTTTTGATACGACGTTTGGCGGCGCAATTGAGGTTGGCATCCCGGCGAGTTCCGCCATCAGTATCAACCCAGAATTCGTTCCGAAAGTATTCAACGATACCAAAATCGGCGACCATTTCACCGCGCAATCCATCTTCGGCTACTCGACGCTGACCGGTGGCGGCGAGGATGGCGGTTTACAGACGTTTGAATCCGGATTTACTTTCGGCTATGCCATCCAGCATCACGAACTGCCGCTACCCGGCGTGCAGCAATTCATTCCAATGTTTGAATTGGTCGGGAATACGGCGATGAACCATGAAAATTCTGGTCAGACCAGCCTGACCGGCAATGCCTGCTTCCGCCTCAATCTCAAAACCATTGGCCACGTGCAGCCCAGAATTGGTCTGGGATATATTTTCCCGATGAATAACGAAGCTCGCGCAGATGTTCACAGTGGCATTGTCACCAGCCTGGTATTTGAGTATTGAAATCGGGTGAGTCGAGGTTTTTCAAATGCATGATTATCAGTTGCGGACGGTTTTGCCACTGACTGTGGGCTGCTGGCTACCGGTCACTTAGCAAGGCAACCTTTACCAAAACTACACCAACGTCAGCATCAAGTTCTCGTACAGGGGGGGGGTAAATTAAACCCATGTCTCGGTATTTCTGCCGACTAGGCATGGATGGCTTTTACAACGGACTTTATGGCTTCAGTGATGTGTTTTAACGACCGATCTTTCAATCCATCGGCGAAAGCATTGTCTTCTTCACGGTTCACATCTTTGCGGGCCTTCTTTAAAAAATCCACCGCTTCGTGCAAACGGCCGATATGATCAGGTTTTTCATCAACTTTCGGATGGTCGGCGAGGTCTTTTCCATCATCAACGGAAGCCTTTTTGATTTCATTGATGGCCGCATCAATTTCTTTGACCGCGACAACCTCATTGTCCGTTGCTTGCCAGTCGCCAGGCCGATGTTCAACCATCCAGCGTGCGGCACGCAAATCAGACAGGGCATGCAAGTAAAAAGGATGATCCGCTGCGCTCGCACTTAATTGTGTGAGGGCAAATACTGAGCCCAAAACGATAGCCGACAACAATGGTTTAATCTTCATAGATTTCATGGTGTATAGATTTGTACGAGGTCAAGATTCTCTAGTTGATGTTCAGCGCCAGCCAGCCCGTACCCAAACGCGTCGGTGTCCATGCCAGCCCCAACGTCCATGTACCCAAACTGCCCCTACATACGGACGATGCCCCCAGTAACCATTGACCCAGACCCAACTACCACGCCATTCCCAATTACCGCCAATCCAAATATAGGTTGGGTCTGGAGCAGCTGGAACGACCTCGACCTGCGGGGGTGGTGGTTCGGACGGTTGAGCTACGACGACAGTACCAGCAGGTGCGGGTTGCGGCACGTAAACTACCCGACGCTCGATACAGCCAGCAAACAATGGCAGGACGGCAGCGATTAAAATAGCTTTGATAAAAACCGATTTGTTCATATTCAAGGAAGGACGCGGTTTAAACAATTTGGTTACAAGTATATGGAATCAATTGGCCATTTTTCAGGATTAACCGCCGTATGAATGTCCACGCGCGATTTGCATTAAACAGATTTCCATCATTTGGCCAATCTTCGGCATTGAGACCGGGCCGAGATGGTCTATGATTTCAACTCCAATGGTTCGGGGCGTAGCGTAGCCCGGCTAGCGCGCTTGCTTGGGGTGTCAAAAACGTCCTTTTGTCCTGATTTAACATAACGTGACATAATGACAAAAACCTCGTCTTTATTGACTGAAACGCATTTTTACTTTTGTCATGCTAGTGTGTGGGATGACCTAAAAATGGCAAACAGTATCAGATGGCAGTATCAGATTAGAGGCGCACGGCTTTCGTTCAGATGATTACTCTTTCACTGATCAAGTTCCAACACTTGCCGTTGGAATTTGGTTGGATATGTCCACAATCACTTGAGAAGACAAGTCCACCATTAGACAAAAAACATTACGATCCTGAATGCAGTCGTGGGAGTGTTCTCGCCATTTCTGACTTTTGTAAATCCAGATTTTTCTGCCCATAATCCGGCTTCGGTTGAAACAGCACTCCCCCACGAAGACTATTTTGCAAAGTTACATCCGCTTCCTTTAGCCAGTAGGCGAACAGGAAATCTTGGCCGCGCAGATCGCGAAGAAGCTGGAGTAGGGTAAACATCCGCCGCGATGACATACGGCTCGGCTTTGTAGCGCGCCACGTCCCTTGGTTCACCGTCGTTCAGGCGCTGGTCAAACGTCTCGGCAGTGAGCGGCCCTTCTTCGGTTCCGTCGTTATAAACCCATACGACACCCGCCTCGTCTGGGTCCGGGGCGCTCAATGACCTGATTAGCTTGCAAGACCAGACATGCAGATATCAATTCCAAAGGTCGTCTTGGGCGGCCAAACTAGTTCCACAGGGCGACGCTTGTGCTAATAAAGTGGCTGATTTCTTTGCTTAAATGCGTTTATTTCGCCGATATAACTTTGAACAAATCCGCTGACAAAAGATGCTTTAGCCTCGGCTGTTTCGAAATCGCCTCCGGTGGCTCTAATTGTGCCACCACAAACATCTCGGAGTTTCTCATTATTTGGATTAGACCACATGTAGTTCGCGAGCTGGCTAATTTCTGATTCTGTTCGCGCCCGCATGATTCCTGTCGCAAGTCCAGCTAGGCACATCTTTTCTCCAGCTTTACTACCATAATCTTCTGAATTACTAATTACAGAGAGTTCCCATGCCGCTTCCCGTTGTGGCGCTTCACGCTCCCATTTAGCCTCCTGAATCTGTTTATTTACACGGTAAATAATCAAGCCAGCTACAATGCTGATCAGTACCCCCAGCAAGCCCAAGGTTCTTCCTTTTGGTCTAAAATCTGGTTGCGGTGATATACTCAAAGTTTGATCCACCGTTTCCGACAATTTCTTTATCCCACCACACCGGTCATATTCTCTAGCGGCGTTATGCGAGGCTGTCCAAACACTATCCATATCAAAATCTGCAAACGTGCCATGTGGATTTTGCAGTCTCAGAATTTCGGCGTTCCATTGTTCGCGTGAGGGATATATATTGTGCGAAGCTATATAATCCACCAAGACTTGTGCGCCAAGCATGACAGCTTCTGTCCACTTTTTCTCTGCTTTATCCAGTTGCTCCGCGCATTCATCAGGTTGAGTACCTGCGTTATCCTTTGGTGGAAGTGTGAGTTGAGGGGATTCGTCAATGTTTCCCAACGGAGGGGATTCATGTTTCTGTTGGTTCTTCCCGGGAATGAAGATGTTCGCAGGCTCGTTCGCGAGTAATGTGCACGGCACACTCGTATCAGGCTCCAAATCAGGGGGTAAACCTTGGAAAATCGCAATTTCCGACCCCGCTGGCTGCCATGCCGGCATACCTTCAGTCCATACTAGGTCAGACCTTTTGAGATCTTCACGGGCTGCCATCAGTTTTAATTCATCCAGCGTCACAGGGCCTTGACGTTTGCCATTCACCGCGTAGTAGTAATTTGAACTCATAAAATCAGGCTTCTGTCTCGTCAATCCCTCAGCCAATCTCCCTGACGACAGGAAGACTATGGGGTGACGGTCTTGGGATTCGGACCAAATCGGTTCGTGCCCGGCTTGCTGTCCTCTGCCCAAAAAATGATGTTTCCGATGGGCAATAGCACCCACCAACCGGTGCGTCACTGGACATTGACGACGTTGCGGGAGAAACTGATCAAGATCGGGGCGAAGGTCGTGCGCCATTCCCGGAAGATCGTCTTTCAGATGGCGGAGGTTGCGGTGCCGCGAGATTTGTTCCAGACGATTTTGGAACGGATTGGACGGCTGAGATTTGCAACTGCGATGTCAGGATGAGTAAAAGTGAAAGGAATCACATGAAAACCACGGCAACAACGGAGGCGGTGTCTTCGCCGCCGGAAGAAAATGAGCATTGGAACACAAAATGGCGGCGAACCACCTCCTGCGCCGGAAAAAAACCGGCGGCGGACTTGAAAAAGGACTTGCATAATCTGGAAGCAGGCAGAAAATCACGAAAAGAACCCACGCCGTTCGTGGGCATTAAACCAAATGGGAAATGTCAGATGAATAAGAAAACCTTCATCCTTGTGGCTTCATTTTGCGGCATGTTCGCCCAGATCGATTCCGCGCTCGCCCAAGGAACGGCCTTCACGTACCAAGGGCTACTCCAAAGCAGCGGCAGTCCGGCCAACGGCTCCTACGATTTCACCTTTGCATTGTACAATGCCAGCAGCGGCGGAACCCAGACGGGCACCACGCAAATGAGCGCGGCCGTTCCGGTCACCAATGGTCTGTTCACAGTCATCGAGGATTTCGGTGCCGGAGTCTTTGATGGAACGACTTACTGGTTACAGATCGGCGTCCGAACGACTGGAACCGGCGTTTTTAATACACTCGGCCCGCGTGAGGAAGTCACCCCCACGCCGTATGCCATCTCAGCAGAGAATGTGACGGGATCCATTGCGCTCTCCCAGTTGCCGGCCTCAGTCTCCAGCGTGACCGAACCCGGCACGCAAAATTTCTTTGCCGGCGCGAATTCCGGCAATAGCTCGCTCAGCGGCCAGGGCAATTGCGGCGTGGGGGATTACGCCTTGAGTGCCGTCACGAGCGGACTCTACAACACCGCCATGGGTATTGGGGCGCTTGGCCTGGATACCACCGGTTCTTACAATTCGGCATTTGGCAATGACGCGATGGCGTTCAACTCCACGGGCTCGAGCAATACGGCGGTGGGGGCGATCGCGTTGAGTTTGACGGCAGCGGGATCCTACAACACGGCCATCGGTACCGGTGCGCTGGCTTTTTCCGCGGGGGGGGGCAATACGGGTGTTGGATGCTCAGCGCTGCAAAACAACCACACGGGCTACAACAATGAGGGCCTCGGCTTTCTGGCCCTGGCCGCGAACATGAGCGGCGCGGACAACGTGGCCGTTGGGCAAAGTTCATTGCTCGTCAGCTTGACCGGCTCGGCCAACACCGGCGTCGGCACCTACTCCTTTCAAAAAATGACCGCGGGCAACGGCAATATCGCGCTGGGTTTCGAGGCGGGAGTCAATCTTCAGACGGGCACCAACAACATCTATATCGGCAATTCAGGAAACGCCTCGGAAAATGGCATCATCCGCATTGGCACTCCTGGCACTCATACGGCCACTTACATTGCAGGGACCGCTTATTGCCAGATTCTGGGCATCACCAGCGACCGCAATGCCAAGGAAAACTTCGCCACGGTCAACCCGCGGGAAGTGCTGGACAAGGTGACGGCTTTGCCGGTGACAGAATGGAATTACAAAACCGATCCCAAGGAAAACCAGCATATCGGCCCCATGGCGCAGGATTTTGCCGCGGCGTTTAGATTGAACGGAGGTGATGACAAGCATATTTCGATGGCTGATGAAGGCGGCGTGGCGCTGGCCGCAATCCAAGGCTTGAATCAAAAACTGGAAAACGAAAATGCGCAGCTGAAACAGCAGAATGATACTCTGGCCAGGCGACTGGACGAATTGGAGCGCGCCCTTAAGGGGCTCACAAACAAGAAGTGACGCGAGGTGGAGAACATCCATGAAAACTAAAGCGCGTCGCTTTTGTCCGTTCATCCCAGGGGTGGTACTTGCCTGCATGATGATTTTCGCCGGAGTCGTCACTCCCGCGAACACGATGGCGGGCACGATGACTCAGATCAGCACGACGATTCCGTCAGGGTTCAGCCCGGGCCATATGTTGCTGCTCTCCGATGGCCGAGTCCTGATGCAGGATAGTGGCAACAATGGATGGAAGTTTTTCCTGCCGGATTCGAGCGGGCAGTATTCCGATGGGTCCTTCTCCAATTGCGCCTCGATGCATGACACCCGGTTGTATGGCGCATCGGACGTCCTGCCCGACGGCCGGGTCTTTGTTGCCGGGGGTGAGTATGGTTCCGGCATGGCGACGGCGGAAATTTTTGATCCACGAGCCACTAACGGCTTTGGTTCGTGGACGTACATAAATCCTCCGAATTCTTTACTCAATCCGCTCCTGCCGACTCCCCTCAACGTCAATTCTAACCTACAAGCATTCCTCGACTCCGAAAGTATGGTCCTGCCCAACGGCAATGTCCTGGTGGCGCCGGTTAATCCAGGGGTATTTGGCGGAACGCTCATTTACAACCCGACCACGAGCACCTGGTCCGAGGGAGGTGTCGTCCATAGCTGCTCCGGCAATCAAGACGAATGCGGCTGGGTAAAACTGCCCGGTGACAGCATACTTACCATTGACAATTGCTATGAAGGCACCGGCGGAGCCGGCACGGCCACCGCTTGGACATCCGAGCGGTACATTCCGGCTTCAAACAGTTGGGTCTTGGTCCAGAACGCGCCTGGATATATGTTCTCCGCTAGTTTTGAAATCGGCGCCCCCATGCTGATGACCAATGGTCAGGTCTTATACTTCGGCGGGAACAATAAAAGTGCGATTTATACGCCGTCGCCCCTGGGAGGAACCAATTCAGGCACATGGTCCCCGGGGCCTGACATCCCCGCCGGCCTCGTGATGCGAGACGCGCCGGCTTGCACGTTGAACAACGGCAAAATGATCCTCGCCTTTCCCACTCCAACCAACGACTACCCTTTTTACATATATGAATACGATCCCGGCACCGGCACGTACAGTTCCAGTCCAGTTTTCACCGAAACCAAAGACGTGATCTCGGACGAGTGCTCCATGCTGCAATTGCCCGACGGCGATGTCCTTTTTGACGACACCACTAATGTCTATGTTTATAGACCCGATCCGTCGCCGCTGGCTGCCGGCCAGCCTGCCATCCAAAGCGTGTCGTGGAATGCCGACGGCAGTCTGCACCTGACAGGAACCCTGTTCAACGGCATTTCACAAGGGGCGATGTACGGGGACGAATACCATCAGGATAGCAACTACCCCCTGGTCAGTTTCACCGATGGCAGCGGGAATGTCACATACGGCCGCACGTACAACTGGAGCAGCACCAGCGTCCAGACCGGTCCGGAAATTGTGACCACGGAATGCGCCGTGCCTGCGAACGTCTACAAAGGTCTCTATTCCATACGCGTGATTGCCAACGGCAACGACTCGGCTCCCGTTTCGATGTACATGCCAGTCTGGGTGGATTTCAATTACACTGGCGCCACCCAAAACGGCAGTTACGCGGCTCCTTACAAAACGCTCGCGAACGGTGTCAGCGCCGTGGCCACCGGCGGAACGATTGCCATCAACGGCAGCATCCAGCCCAGCACTTCCACGGAAACACCGGTATTGTCGAAAGTCCTGTCAATTATAGGCGTCCCCGGCCCGGCCCTCATCGGTCATTGAGGGTCGATAAAAGAATGCTTGTTTGAGCCGAGCAGCGCCGCCTGACCACCCAAGCCGGAGCAAGGCAGCCGGTTCAGTCGTGATTGCTTGAACTTTTTACGCAGAGACATGGTTGCTCATTGGTATTTTGACGCTGTGGTTTTTATTCGATGCCGCTGATGGTGGATGGGGCATTTATTAAGCGACAGCGGATCTTCGTTGTTACCCTCATACGAATCAGAGGTTGGGAATCTTCCTGTGCCTGGATTGTATGTTCTCGCGCGAAAATAATAAGAACCAAAATCGGCATCCCATATTAAATCAACTAGCTGCAAATCAAAACCATTCAGGATGGTGACGAATACGCGGGGTTCCCACCGGCATAAGAGTAGGCAGCCTCCAGTGAAATCCATCCAACAAAATAGCCAATTTGTTCCAACCAGTTCATGCCATCAATTGGAGATGTAGGGCTCTTTTCAAACGTGCTCATGCTGGAGGTTCCAGACGATGAATACGAATCCTGGCCTGTCGTGGCGCATCCGTTGAAAATCAAGGCACCGAATACCACCAGACAGCACGTCAGCAATGTTCGGCACATGTTCACAAGCAAAAATAAACACCGGGCGAAGGATTTCGTTTCACAAGGGATGAAATTTCAACGAATCCAACCTCGCCTGACTTACCCGGCGGACGGTCATTGAATAATTAAGGCGCTGTGGCTGGACTGTTTTTGAGACTGGGCGCGAATGGGAACGTGAATGTGGATTTCGCCATGGCGAGCGCCGAACCAAAATCCATCATGGCGTGATAGCCATCGGTCGACACCGGGAGAGCCGGAATAAGCATATTCGCCACCATACCCTTAATTCTGCCGACAAAATCCTGCCAGAGACTATCACTGGAATCTGCCGGTCTAATCGTGGACAGCGATACTTCCATTTTTGGCGCACCAGATTTCAGGTAAAAAGCAAGTTGGTTGACCCGTGCTACGAGTTCGTTTTCATGTTGGATCGAACCATTTCGGTAAACCATGGTGTCCAAAATGATACTCACCGGACTGGCATAACCATGGCAGTTGAATAGCATCCGCACCTCAGTTACTTTGGGCACGCCTTTGGTCAGCGTGCCTTTAATCTCAACGCGTCCCTTGCCGGAACCTTGTACACTAATGAAGTCAAGCTGTGGTGGTAAAGGTTTGCCTGCCTTAAAATCTGCTTCATGCTGTTTGATTAAATCATCATGGTCAAAAACATTGCGCTCGAATCCATCACCGACGAAATCATATTCGCAGACGGCATGAAATGTAGTCCCGTTCGTCACGCAATTGGAAGATACCATCCTTACACGTTGGGTGTTGCCCGCGTTGTTCGTAACGGAAATTGGGGCTGGCCAAATCAGCGGCACGAAATACATGAATTTATTAAGCGGATTTTCAATCGGCTGGCCGTTGCCATAATCAAAATGCAAGGTTGGGCCGGTCGGTGCGGCCTTCAACCCGCCAGCCGTGAGGAAACAACTCACCAACGCCAGTAATGATGGCATGAACTTGATAGGGCAGGGAATCATTGAAGCGTATTTTCCGCAGCGGCTGTTTTATTACAAGGCATTTCAAGCCGTATCCCAGCCCGACCCGGCAACCAGCACCCAATGGAACCAGACCCTGTGCGACCGGATGGGCCAGTCTGTCGGTTGTGGATCAGTTTCGCTGGGTATGAGTGTGAACTGGAATCCCCGCTGAAAATCCATCCGCTACGAAAACTTCCCGTTCAACATCCTTTAATGCCACCAAAGGCGGCAAAACAACTATTCTTGTGTAAGATTTCAACATTGCTGAATCCAACCGAACGCAGTAGATCAATTTGGAACATCAATGGCCGGGGAGAATCTTCTTGTGCAATATAATCAAAAACATGGTCGCGATATGCCTCGTCTTTAATTTGGGAAAGATAATTTCCATATTGCTCCCACATTAACGACTGCACCCGCTTATCCGAATGCTCAATCAGATCTGAAATCCAAAACGAACCACCCGCCTTGAGCGAAGTGTAAAGTTTAGAAAATGTACGGTGCCATTCGTCGGTCTCCCGCAGGTGATGCAAAACGGCTGCGGCACAAATGATGTCAAAATTCGACTCGCCAATCCGCAACTCCCGCACATCACCTTGAAACGCGGTGACTCGGCCACTGGTCGCTCGACTGACCCGCTCGACGGCACGTTCCAACATCGGCCGGCTCAAATCAATCAGCGTCACATCAAGATTGGGTAATCGCTCCAAAATCTTCAGTGAATAGTTTCCAGCACCACAGCCAACGTCCAGAAGTGATGTCGCAGTGGGTGTAACTCGTGAAGCTGCATCAGCAATCAAAGCCAGTGACAGTGGAGCATCAATCGTGGCGGATTGACCGGTTTCAAGGTTGGAAAACCGCTCAACGTCTCCGTCAAAGCGTTCTCGAATTTGTTCTACGGTTGATTTACTCATGGGTAGTGACAGCAACGAGCATTGAGCCTTGTGACGTCTTCGGTCAAGAATTTAACTTCGATCTGGCAGACGAGTGGTGATCGGATGAAATTTTGAAAAATCTGGTTCACGTAACCTTCCCGGTGTTTGGCGCGTCACATCATGAACACATATGAACATCAATACACTTGTAGTATCCACCGTAGCGTCGGCGGTGGTTTTTATCACCAGCCATGCCACCGCTAATTCAACGTTAACGCCGCAACCCTTGGGCGGAGTAGCTGTTCTGGGCCAATTCCAGCCCGTGGCCTTCAGCGATTCAACGGAAGCGGGGATGTTGCAGAACGCCTATGACATTCTGGCGACCGGTGACCATGATTACAGCGGGCACCGCGTTAAAGCCCTTCACGCCGTTAAGGTGGCGGCTAAATTGTTGGGAATGAACCTCGCGGGTGACGACAAAGACCGTCAGCCCCAGCCGTTGTCTGATGCCAAACTGCGCGAAGCCCAAGGTTTGCTCCAAAACGTACTTGGAAACGCTGAAGTCATGAACCAAAAGCGGGTAGTGAAGCACCTCACCGAGGCCATCAACCAAATTAGTATAGCACTGTCGATCAAGTAAACCGGTCAGCGGTTTTATTGGATAAAACTTTCACAAAACTGAAATCGTTATTCACACAAGTTCGAGAACGCCGGTAAAGATGTTTATTGGATGAAATCTCAAATTTTGCAGACTCGGTAACCCGGCAGAAAATGCCACCGGATGCAATCAAGTCTAAGGCGGCGTAAACGTTTGGTTTGCCGGGGTAACGGTTGGTGAACCAAATGCTGGTTGGGTATGATTTCCGCCGCGCCAAGAAGAATCAGAGTCGTTCGGAGAATGATTGAGATCGGATGATAAAGGGCCGCTCTGACAGCCACTGAATAATACGACCACGGACACTCCAATTAACAGAAACCCAAATTTCCAGACAAGACTGTTTGTTCGATTCATTCAACTAAAATGATATTCTAGCAGAAATTTGTCTATGGGGTGTTGACCCCAGAATTTGGTGAACCTCGCGAGGTGATGTCGCAGTTAATTGGATGAAATATGATTTTGCAGACCCGGTGCTCGGCCAGATGTTTGGCGAATGAAGTTTTACTTTTTCATCCAGATCGATACAGAAATCGTGAACAACAGACAGCCACACACAACAAAATTAAGCTAGCAAGCTTTATATCAAAGGGCGGAGACTTGGCCTTTACCGTGAAATAGCCCGGCCTGACGCGTGGATGCGACCGGGCACCGTCAGACCAGAACTCAGATTAGCCCGGGAACGACCGGGAACCACGTGAGCTGGGACTCGGCCTGCAACCAGTGCTCAACCTCGTGACCCTGCGGGTGACCAGCTTTTTCCCAGATGGAATATGCGCATACTGCAATGCTATGATTCGCGATTTTACTGCTCGCGCTGGACATTGAAATTGCGGATTTTTTTGCAGCGGTCATCACGCCAGTCGTTTGGCGGCTAGGATGGTGATTATTCATGTAGGGAACCATTCCATTTTGAAGGAGAAGCCACAATGGGGTGAACACCCCTTGCGCGAACGAAAAGACCGCCGCCGCAGCCCCGGTTTAACGCCAGTAAGGACGGATTTAAGTAGCTTGATCGGATGAATCTTTGAATTTTCATCGGCACCATCGCCCTACTTGCGGGCGGGGTGGTAACCGTTGCCATTTCACAAACCAGTACCAACAGTCGGCTTGTAGAAGTCATCAGCAAGCAGACAGCGAATTCAAAACCCAAGGTGGTTTTGATTAAATCACACGGCAAAACAGTAGCAGAGTTGAAGGTGATGTCGGACGCTACTCTTGAAATCAAAGCACAGACGCCGGAGTCGCGGATGTTTGGAGTTCCTGGACATCTCGAAGGGACCGGCGGATTCAATATTTGGATAAGTATCGATGGGAAAGTGCCATTCACGGTCAAAGCTGACGAAATAGAATGGGATATGCAATGAAGTGAAGCCTATAAGACTAGCCGTGCACAACCCCATGCCCGGATGATTTTAACAGGTCGTTTTTAACCACGGAATTATCAAAGCGAAATTGCCAATACCTGGCAAGTTTTTTCCCAAATGTTTTCCCACAAGCGACCACCACCATCGGGGGACAGTCCACCACTCCGAAAGACCCAGCTCGGATATTCACAACCGTTTTGATTTTTCCGTAGCCGCCGACGTGAGTCGGGTCAAACACCCCCACCGACGTGGCTCATGGATATTCACGAGCTTTGCTGATTAATTCAATTTTTAGGGCAGCCTCGCGCGCTTGTCAACCGGGTTTACGACGGATGTGCCGACTGTGGATGGAACTGCGTGGGTAAAACCGACGGAGCGATGATAAAACGCCGCATGGTGGCTATATTGGACTGGGATCGTCCCATCAGGTTGCCCGTGGAGCGGTCTAATCGACCCGACGGAGCGGGTTTAACGTAAATCTGCTGGTTCGGATGCAGAACGGCAAAATCCTCCAGCTCACCTCGCCGCTAAAAAAGCGCGTTGGCCTCGAAAACGAGCTGGGGACATTGGCGCAAGCTTGCCACCCAAGCTCCATTTAAAATCGTAAATTTCTGGCCCCTGCTTTGCCTTTGTCCGCACCAGTGTGCACCAAATAAAGCTTGTCACTGCGTGATCAGATGCTACTATTGTAATTACTAACCCAAGAAAAGCACTTACCCTGTGGCAACCCAGCCAAAGCTAGTTGGTGAAAATCCGTCTAAAACTCGGATAAATCTGGGGAATTGTCATCTGGAGTCGCTTCTGCTGCCCCGTTGCCTTTACGTTGTGAACTTGTCTTGTCCCTCTTAAAGAATCCCTTCAACTCCTGACCCCTGCCCACCCCAAAACCGGTTAAACAAAATTTTTGATTATGAAAACTCAGTCGCAACCCTCAGCCTCGCTCACCCATATTAAACTAAAATTATCCACCCTCGCCCTCGGCGCGGCCCTGCTGCTGGCGGGAGCCGGCACCGGTGTCAGCCAGACGACCAACCTCATCAACTTCGACGCCGGTCCTGGTCCTGTTCAAAGCGGTGCGGCGATAGTGGGTGCCGCCGGCGATTTTTGGAATTCGGGCGCGACCGTATATCCTGCCACGTCTTTTACCTTGTCGTCGGTGAACAGTTCGGCGAACACTGCCTTGAGTGGAGTTCAAATTTCTTTTAACACTTCCGCGGGTTTTATGGCGCCAGAAGACCAAAACCCAGGCACTCTTCCCATGGATGCCGGCACCACCAACTTGATGGAGGACGGGGAACTTGCCACTACTGTAATCAATGTTAGTCTTAGCGGATTGTCCGCGTACAACGGCTACGCTTTCACCTTGGTGATTTATGGGGCGGTCGATTCTTCAGTCGGGGTGGGCAACTCGGCTGCAAATCTTGCCATGACGGCGGGCGCAGCGTTTGGGAACTCTGGTAGTACTTTGAGCATTACCGCCGCCTCGCGGAAGATTTCCGATGGCATTGGCGTTGCCTACAATACCTTCACAGGAACCATCAACGGCAGTACTCTTAGCTTTAAATTGAACGGGACGGCGACTTGGACTTTTCTCAATGGTTTTCAACTTCAGATGGTATCACCCACCGTTCCCACCATAGCGACCGCCCCTGTTTCCAAAACGAACGTCGTTGGGGCCACGGTCACATTTAACGTTGGCGCCACCGGGGCAACCCCTTTGAGTTATCAATGGCAGGCGACGAACAGCGCCACCGGCGGTTTTACGAACCTCCCGAATGCCGGCGTTTTCTCCGGCGTCAACTCCAACGTCCTGACCCTCACGGGCATCACCACCAGCCAGGGGCTGGCCTATCAGGTGATTGTGACCAACATCTACGGCTCGGTCACCAGCACGCCGGCGGCCACCCTGACGGTTCTGACCATCCCGAACATCACCGGCGAGCCGGTTTCGCTGACCAAATTTGTCGGTCAGGCCGCATCGTTCAGCGTGGTTGCCTCGGGCGTGGGGACCTTGGGTTACCAATGGCAGGCGACAAATCGGGCCACCGGCGGCTTCACCAACCTGATCAACGGCGGCCAGATTTTCGGCGCTAACAGCAGCACGCTTTATGTCACCAGTTTGACTCCCAATTGGGCCTTGTCTTACCAGGTGGTTGTGACCAATGCGAACGGTGCCGTCACCAGCGCCCCGGCGGCCACCTTGACGGTTCTTTCGCTGACCAACCTCATCAATATTGACTTTGATGATCTAGCCGACGGCGGCGCCACCCAGACCGGGGCGGCCGCCATGGGGTCGCCCGGGGATGTCTGGAACTCGGAAACCCCACCCGGTGGTTTCTTTGTGTTTTCCGCGAGCGGACTCACCAATTCGGCCGGCGCGACCACCCCCTTCGCATTGACTCTTTTTGCCGCCGGTGGTGCCGACACGGGCCACGAATTTTACCCCGTCACCACCGCCGATGCCGCCACCACCAGCCTGATGGAGGATGCGGCCTATAGCGCGGGTTATTTTAATCTGGTCATGGGCGGCTTGAGCCCGGGCCAGCAATTTAAGCTGACCATCTATGCGGCGGGCACCAATGGCGGCGGCAACGTGATGTCGAAATATGTCGGTGACGACTCCACTTATACCTCGGCCACTCTCCAGACCAATACCGCAGCCAGTCAATCGATTGTGGCCGGTCCGGGTGTGGCTTATAATACCTTTACTGGCATCGTGGGCCCCGGCGGCGCGGTGATCATCACCGTCACGCCGCAAGCGGACCCTCACGCTCATATCAATGGCTTGCAATTGCAGTTGATCGCGCCTCCTGATCCGGCCATTGCGACGGCGCCGATTTCGCAGACCAGCCTGTTTGGGGCCACGGTCACGTTCAATGTGTCCGCGTTCGGGACGGCCCCTTTGAGTTATCAATGGCAGGCGACAAATAGCGCCACCGGCGGTTTCACCAATCTGCCCAATGTCGGCGTCTTCACGGGCGCGACCAGCAACGTCTTGACTCTCACCGGCATAACCGCCGCACAGGCGCTGGCCTATCAGGTGGTGGTCACCAATATCAACGGCGCCATCACCAGCACCCCGGCGGCTAACCTGACGGTGATTACCATTCCGGTTATCACCAATGAGCCGGTTTCCCAATCGGTGCTGCAGGTCCAGACGGCCGTGTTTAGTGTGGGCGTGGCGGGGGAGGCGCCATTCAGCTATCAATGGCAGGCGACGAATAGCACTCTCGGCGGCTTTACCAACATCGTGGGAGCCACCACCAACGTTCTGACGCTGACGGGTGTGACCACCAACTTTGCCTCGTCCTATCAGGTGATCGTGACCAACCTCAACGGCTCGGTCACGAGTGCGCCGCCGGCTATCTTGACCATCCTGCCGGCCACCCAATTGATTAATGGCGATATCGGCCTAAGCGGCCAGCCGCTCCAAACCGACGGCGCGGTGTTGGGTACCTCGGGCGATGTCTGGAACGCGCTATTCCTTACCCAGAACATAATTGTAAATTCCGCCAGCAACACCTTGAACGGGGTCGGTTACGGAATCCTTGGCGGAGATAGTATTGCCTACAATGGCGGGGGTAGCCCCATGGATGCTGCCACGTCGCCCTTGATGTCGGATTTCGTTTATGGTCATACCGGCAATTTGGCTACTTTTGACATTACTGGCTTGACCCCATACCTCAATTCACCGTTTGCCCTGGTGATTTATGCGGCCGAGGACACTGTTGGTGAGGGCGCTACCCTTACCTTGACTGGGGCCACGGGTGGAAATGCCACCAACACGCTGGCTACCACGGGTGCCTCACGGATGATTTCCGCCGGTCCCGGTGTGGCCTATCAGGTGTTCACGGGTATCTTGACCAACGGCACACTGCAGGTCTCGGCCGGCGTGCTGCCGAGCGAAGTCAATTCGGCAATCAATGGTTTCCAACTTCTGCTCTCGCCGACACTGCCGCCGTTGATTTCTACAAATCCGGCTTCGGTCGCGGTGACCTCTGGCAGTTCCGCAACTTTCAGTGTGGGCGTGTTGGGGACGGCGCCGTTTGGCTACCAATGGCAGACCAACGGGGTGAACATTGGGAACGGCGGGAGCATCTCCGGCGCAACCAGCAATATATTAAACATTGCCAGTGTCTCCTCCAAGCTGGTGCACTTGCAGGTGGTGGTGAGCAACGGCAGCGGCTCGGCGACGAGTGCGCCGGTCAACTTAAATATCATCCCTGGGCCAAGCCTGCTGGGTGAATGGCTGACCAATTCGATTGGTGGAGTGCCTAATCTGGCTGAATTGACCGGCACCCAGCCGCAGCATGGCGGTTATGTGGTGGGCGCCGGATCGTTGGTGCTGCAGGCGGGTCAGGTACCCCCGAATTACGCCGGCGACTCGGTGTACTTTGACGGGAACGAAGCGGTGGCGATCAGCAACACAGTCAGCACGGATGCGGGTTATGTGGGGACGTATGACAGCTATCTAACCAACGCGATGACGGTGGCCTTCTGGGCGCAGTATGTTCCCCAACCCGGTGCGTATGTCTCGAAGAACGGGGTGACGGCCGGCTGGCAGTTCCAGCAGACCAATGGCGGTGCCCCCTACTCGCCGACGTTTAGCGTGGTGGGGACAGGCAGCGGGATGACCAATCTGGCGGCCGTGGCGGTGACGAATACCCTCAACGACGGCAACTGGCATCATTACGCGGGCACGTGGGACGGCCCGTCCGGTATCCGCAAAGTTTATGTGGACGGGGTGCTGGCCACGAATCTATCGGGTGACACTGGACCGGCCAACGCAGCAAGCGCGTTCCGGCTGGTGCTGGGCGGGTTGGACACCGTCGGCAATGACGCCGGAATTCTCACCCCCTTCGTCGGGGCGCTGTACGACGTGCGCATTTACAATTACGCGTTGAACCAGGCGCAGGTGACTGGTTTGTATTCAAACGTCACAGTGGTGCCTGGCCTGAGCACGAATGCGAATTTGACGTCGCTGACGCTTAGTCCGGCGGGCACCTTGAACCCGGCCTTCGCCTCCAGTACCTTGAGTTACTCGGCCACCAATGCCTACGGCAGCACGCCCACGGTGACGGTGGTGGACGCGGATCTGACGGCGACCAACCGGTTGATCTATAATAATGCAACCAATCTGCTGGCGTCCGGCACGCCGAGTTCGGCCCTGTCCCTGACCTTGGGTACACCCAATGTGGTGAAAGTTCAAGTGACGGCCCAGGACGGGGTGACGGTAAAGACGTACCCCGTCAACGTGATTGAACAACCGAGCCTGTCGCCGCGGCCGAAGCTGACGAACAGCGTGAGCAGCGGGGTTTTGAACTTGAACTGGGGTGGTCAGTATCTGGGCTACCGGTTGCTGCAACAGACCAACAATCTGAGCAAGGGTGTGAGCACGAACTTGACGGATTGGGGAACGGTGGCGGGTACGGCGTCGCTGACGGC
>Ga0302266_10000392_pt1 | contig 44733 bp, 37 predicted proteins | sample III_Bog_E1_2_FD_194559 | JGI IMG/M metagenome (GOLD analysis project Ga0302266, IMG submission 194559) | Peat permafrost microbial communities from Stordalen Mire near Abisko, Sweden - III_Bog_E1_2 | ecosystem: Environmental > Terrestrial > Soil > Wetlands > Peat | place: Sweden: Abisko...
TGCAAGGGGGGAGATCATTGCGCCTACCAGTGTGCAGTACCGGGGGGCAAAAGGGCAAGGGGAAAGACGGGGTGGGGCGAGATTTGCGAATCTGCTTGACAGGGATTTCCCGGAGACCGGACGATGAATTGTGCGAGCCGGGTTCGCAACGGAGGATTCTGGATGCATCCTATTTATCACTTCAATGCAATCGCCATTCTGGTTTCTGCTCTTTATCAGTGGATATTGGGCGCGCTTTGGTACTCGCTGATTTTTGCTAAGCCGTGGATGGCGCTGGCTGGCCACAAGACGGGGACGAAGCCCAAGGTTGCGGTCTTTGGCATGATCACGTCGTTTTTTGGAGGGCTGGTGCTGGCGTTTGTGGTGGCGCATGTGGTGATGTGGTCCGGGGCGGCGCACCTGCGCGGAGGAGTGTTCGTGGGTGTCGTGTGCTGGCTTGGGTTTATCGTGGCGCCGCTGTTGTCGGAGACGATCTATGAGCAGCGCTCGTTCAAGCTGCTGGCGATCAATACGGGGTATTGGCTGGCGGCGGTGGTAGGGAGCAGCTGCCTGCTGGCGGTGTGGCACTAGAGAAGTAGCGGTGCTGCGGCTACAATCGAGTCATGCACAAACACGTAATTGCAACTCACAAAGCTCCCGCGGCGATTGGGCCGTACTCGCAGGCGGTGCGCGCGGGGAATCTTATCTTCACTGCAGGGCAGGTGGGCGTGGACCCGGCTAACCAGCAGGTGGTGGCGGGCGGGATTACCGAGCAGACTACGCGCGCGCTGGAAAATCTGAAAGCGATTTTGGAAGAGGCGGGCACGAGCCTGGCCATGGCCGTGAAGGCTACGGTTTTTCTGAAGGACATGAAGGATTTTGCGGCGATGAATGCAGTGTACGGAGAGTACCTGGACGCGAAGGGCGTGGCGCCGCCGGCGCGGACGACGGTGGAGGTTTCGCGGCTGCCGAAGGATGTGCTGGTGGAGATTGAGCTGGTGGCGGAGGCGTGAAGACAGGGACTAGGGACTAGGGAATAGGGAGTAGACGCCCCGGCGAGCAATGAGCGAGAGGTGCAGGAGGCATCCATGAGCGAGACGCCTGATAAGGTGGTGCGCACGGAGGCGGAGTGGAGGGCGCTGCTGACGGCGGAGCAGTACCGTGTGCTGCGCGAGAAAGGGACGGAGCGGCCGTTCAGCGGGGCTCTGACGGAGAACCACGAGAGCGGAAATTACCACTGCGCGGGATGCGGGGCGCTGCTGTTTCTGAGCGGGACGAAGTTCGACTCGGGGTGCGGATGGCCGAGCTTCCTGCTGCCGGCGGATTCGAAGGCGGTGGCGGAGCACGAAGACAACAGCCTGGGAATGCGGCGCGTGGAGGTGACATGCGCGCGGTGCGGCGGGCATTTGGGGCATGTGTTTCCGGATGGACCGCGGCCTAAGGGGATGCGTTATTGCATCAACTCGGCGTCGCTGAGCTTTGAGCGGGAACGCGGCTAGAGCGGGAAGAGGGTGTCTGATTTGGGGGGCATGGTGGCCAGGCGGGCGCGGCGGCGCGGCGGTTGCGGATTGGGTGAAGCGAGCAGGCCGGCAATCTCACGAAGTTCAGCGCGGGCATGGGCGATGGTGGCGGCGGCGTTCTGTGAAGACTGGGCGGAGACGGCGGCGGGTAGAGGCAGCCGGGGGTTAGACTCTGACGGCGGAGTCTTGCGGGAGTGGGCCTGCTCCAATGCCTGACGGGCGCCGGAGATGGTGTAGCCCTCGGAGTGAACCAAGTGCTTGATCTTCAATAAAAGCTCAACATCTTTGCGTCGATAAAGCCGCTGGCCGGTTCCGCTCTTGTTTGGCTTGAGCTGGGGAAACTGCGTCTCCCAAAAGCGCAGGACATAGGTTTCAACGCCGCAGATGCGGGCCACATCGCCAATCTTGAAGTAGAGGCGGTCGGGGATCAGGGGCGAATCCGGAGCGCGATTCTGGGGAAGTTGCATGGGCATGGCAAGACGAGAGGGAGGCCGCAACCGCGGTGGGAAGCCTTCTCTAGAGAAAGTATAGGCCCAGGTTTGCACGAAAAGCGATGCAAAAAATGCGGAGGGGGTGAAAATTGCTAGGGGAATTGTGGAACTTTGGGTGAATTAGATTCGAGATTTCCCACCCTTTCGCCAGAAAGAAGGCGAAAGGATGGGGCACGGTGCATCTTTGTGTTTCCGAATACAGGCATGGCGCTATCCCACCTATTTCGCATCATTTCCTCGAAAAGCCGCGAAAAGGATGGGGCACGGGGTTGTTGTGCGCCCGGACAGATCCTCAGGCATTTTCAGGGCGGGTGATGGGAGTTCGGGCGGGGGAGTGGGGCGGAGCGGCGCGCAGATACTGCGGGGGCCAACTGCCGGGTTCGGCGAGCGCGGCGGCGGCGTGGAGAGGCCAGTAGGGGTCGCGCAACAGTTCGCGGCCGAGGAGGACGAGGTCAGCCTCGCCCTTGGTGATGATGGCATTGGCGTGGACGGGATCGGTGATGAGGCCGACGGCGGCGGTGGGAATGTTGGCCTCGCGCCGGATTCTGGCGGCAAACTCGACCTGAAAACCGGGAGCGGCGGGAATTTTGGCGTCGGGGACCTGGCCTCCGGAGGAGACATCGACGAGATCGATGCCGCGCTCTTTGAGGAGCGCGGCGAGTTGCACGGATTCGTCGACGGACCAGCCTCCGGGAACCCAGTCAGTGGCGGAGATGCGAATCAGGAGCGGGAGGTGAGCGGGCCAGACGGCGCGGACAGCATCGACGACCTGCAGGGTGAGGCGCGCGCGATTTTGAAAGCTGCCGCCGTAGGAATCGGTGCGCTGGTTGGCGAGCGGCGAGAGGAACTGGTGGAGGAGATAGCCGTGGGCGGCGTGAATTTCAACGGCGTCGAAACCGGCCTTGAGGGCGCGGCGTGCGGCCTGGGCGAAGGCGTCGATGATGGCGTTGATGCCGGCTTGATCGAGCGCCAGGGGCAGAGCGTAATCGGAGGAGAAGGCCAGGGCGCTGGGCGCAACGGGCTGCCAGTCGCCTTCGGAGGGAGAGAGAGGAGCGGATGTGGCGAAGGGAATTTTCGAGCCGGCTTTGCGTCCGGCATGGGCGAGTTGAATGGCGGCGCGGGCCCCCTGCGAGTGAATGAACTGGACAATTCTGTCGAGGGCGGGGATGTGGGCGTCGCTCCACAGGCCAAGATCGCCGGGGGAGATGCGTCCCTCGGGGAGGATGGCGGCAGCTTCAAAGATGACCAGGCCGGCGCCGCCCTGGGCGCGGCTGCCCAGATGGACGAGGTGCCAATCGGAGGCGATACCGTGGTGCGCGGAGTACTGGCACATGGGGGAGACGCCGATGCGGTTGGGAAGGCTGACCGAGCGGAGTTGAAGAGGGGAAAAAAGAGGATGGCTCATAAGTAAAGGATGCGGGGGATGGGGGAGGGATTCAAAGGGAGACAGCGGGGTGAGCGAGTTACTTGTTGGCGGAGAGGACCGTTTGCAGAACGCGGTCGGTCCAGAGGGCTTGCTCGCCGGGGCAGGCGAGAGGCGCACCATCAAGGATGGCGGAGACGAAGTTTTCAATGCACGGATAGTGGTTGTTGGTGTGGGCGGGCAGCGACTCTTCTACGCCGCCAAGGCGGAGGATGGGGCCGCTGAGAGGGTCGAGATTGAGTTCACCGTCGGTTCCGATGACGCGAAACTGGTCGCGCTCGATATGCGAGTTCCAGCGCACATCGACAGCGGCATGGATGCCCTGGGGATACTGGATGAGGACGGTGGCTGAATCCTCGACGGGCGCCTGTTGGACGGCGTTGGAGAGCAGGCCGGTGGAGCGGGCGGGTTCGCCGAAGAGGAAGTTGATGGCGTCGATGCGATGACAGGCGATGTCGAAGAGCGGACCGGCGCCGGCCATGGCGGGATTGAAGAGCCAGCTTCTGGGCCCGTCCGGTGCGTTGTTGCTGCGCCATTCATGGCAGTTGGCTTCGGCCAGGACGGGCTGGCCGATGGCACCCGAGGCGATGAGTTGGCGTGCGCGGATGAGCTTGGGATAGAGGCGACGGTAGTAGGCGACGGCGAAGAGGCGCTGGCTGGCGCTGGCGGCGGCGACCATGGATTGAGCGGCGGCGAGGTTGAGGGCGGTGGGTTTTTCGCAGAGGACGTGCTTGCCGGCGCGCAGACAGGCGATGGTTTGGGGCGCATGGAGAAAGACCGGCGAGGCAACGTAGACGGCGTCGATGGGGGTGGTTTGGAGGGCGACTTCAAGGTTGGTGAAGACTTCGACGCCGGGGTAGGCGGCAGCCTTTTCAGGGTCGCGGGTGACGAGCGCCTGGAGGCGGCTGCGCGGCTCCGCAAGGATGGCGGGGATGACGCGGCGGCGCGCGATGTCGCCGATTCCGATGACCAGCCAGCGAATCATGATGTGATTCTAATTCCCCGGTCTACAAAAGCGAGGGACCGGGGGCACCCATTTTTGTGTGGAGAGATTAGCGAACGTGGGCCAGGAGGCCCACATTACAGCCGGCCGGGAGGCCGGCGCTACATTTCCAAATGGAACATTTTCATACGGCCAAAGAACTAGTTCTTCAACCGTCTACTGTTTTTTGAGGACGGCGGTGTTCTTTTCGTCGGCGAGGATGACGGATTCAAGGTGGCGGAAGGCGGAGGCTTTGGCGGGAGGAATCTCGACCTGGCGGACGATGTATTCGCGCTCGTAGTGGAGGAGATTTCCTTTGGCAGAAACCGAGGAGTGGTAGCTGGCGAAGTCAAGGTCAAGGCTGACGGGGTCGGGCGTCTCATCGACGACGTAGCCGGGAGGGATGGCGATGTCGAAGCTGTCACGCCAGTGGCCAGTGGCGTAGAAATCGATGGGATAGATGCGCGTCTTGTCGTCAAAAGGATGGGCAAAGGAGCCGACAACGCGGGGACGGACGAGCAGGAGCGGACCGGCCTGATGGGAGTATTGGCGGGCGGTCACCTTGTAGTGGAACTCGATGGGCTTGTCGAGATCTGACGGCTGGATGAATTGAAAAGCGTCCAGGGTGACGCCGGGCAGGGTCTCGGCGACATACTTCTCCCAGTATTCGCGGCGCTCCTTATCGTCGGTGTACTTCAGGTATTCGCGCAGATCGGCTCCGGCGGGGCCAATATGGGAGCTATCGATGGAGCCGGTCAGTGTTCCGTCCGCCGCCAGCGTAAAGGAGCCCTTGCGTTCGGAGCCGTTGGCGCCGGGGTCAAGGACGGGGAGGGCGATGATCTGGCTGGAGGCTCCGGCGGCAAGTGTTCCGAAGCTACCTTGCTCTTCAGAGGGCAGATTGCCGACGGGAGTGCGCTCGTCGGTGGGATCGAAGATGAGGTAGCGCTTGCCGTCGCGGGCTTTGACGATGGCCTTGAGGCGCGGGTCCTGCACGTCGGGGGGAATCTCGATAGCGGTGATCATGTGGTTGCCGTAGAGGGATGGCGCATCGGGATCGACGCCGCCTCGGTGGCTGTCCACGGGCATATAAACGGCGTGGATGCCGGCCGCCTGGAGCATGGAGATGAGCAGAGTGGTTTTATCTTTGCAGTCGCCGTAGCGGTTGCGGAAGATGTCAGCTGCATGGTTGGCCTGCAAGCCGCCAATGCCGCGCATCACGATGAAATAGCGGATATTTTTTTGGATGTACTCGGTGATGCGGCTGAGCTTGGCGTAGAAGTCGGGCGCTCCGGCGATGAGGCTTTGGGTTTGGGCAGTGATTTCCGGCGATGGGTCGGGGCGGTTTGCCTCCAAGGTGGACACCCATTGGCCGATGGCGCGCCACTGGTTGTCTTTGCCTTCAACGGCGGCATCGCCCCACTGGACGGACATGCGGGCGGCGAGAGCCGACCAGGCAGGATGAGATTTTACGTCGCGCAGGTCGAGGGCGGGCATGTCTTTGATCTCCCAGCGCCAATGGTTGGGAGCGACCTCGACGGGCTTGACGGGCGGGAATTTGTGCCATGCCTCGGAGTGGGCGCGGCCGGGGGGCAGGTCCACTTCAAGGGCCTGGAAGACCACGGGAACGTGGCCTTGAATACCCCAGACCGTCTCCTGGAGATAAGGCTGGAGAAGTTCTTCAGACTCGCAGATGATGGTGGCTCCGACATCGGCGGCGGGAGGATGGACAACGCGGGCTTTGCGGGAGGAGAGCATGACGGGGATGGCGGTGTCGCCCATATCGATGAAGTCGGTGTCCTGGGCCTGGTACTGTTTTTGGTCGGCGGCGATGGTCCACTCGCGGAAGTAGTTGATCTTTTCGTCCACGTCGTAGGTGACCTCACAACCGACGGCGCGGCCCTGGGGCTTGAGGATGCGAATGGCTTCGCGCTCGCGCTCGACGGCACGGCCCTGGGCGTCCACGGTTTCAAGGTACTCATCGAAGAGGATGATGGTGGCGGCATCCTTGGCGTAGGCGGGGGTGGGAGATTTTGCGGCGTCGAGGCCCCACTGCGGGGGATCCTGCTTGACGCCGAACCAGTTGGCGAGGCAGGGTGCGCAGAGAACAACCAGCAGAGCGGCAGCCAAAAAACGAGTAGTGCGAGAAGAAAGCGAAAATTTCATTATTGGCTGCCTTTCGGAGCGGGCGGTGTTTTGGCGAGGACGAGCTGGGCCTGGTCGGCGGCGGCAATTTTCTGGTAGAAGCCGCGGAGGTCGTTGTACTCCTCGGGCTTGGCGGTGGTGAAGGCGCTGGCCAGGGAGTGGGTGATGGTGATCTGGCCGGGTGCGGAAACGGATTTGACGGTCAGGATGGCGTGCTGGGGCCAGGCAATCTTGTTGTCCTGAGGTGCACCCTCGACGGTGAAGCCGTCGGGGATGCGATAGGTGACCTGATCGGCAACGAGATCGCCATAGTGCATATCGACGGGCTGCGTGCGCTTTTCCTGAGCGACGAAGGGCTGCTTGCCGCGGGTCTCGAAGAAGAAGGCGGGGAGCATGAGGCGTTTGGAGGTAGCGGCGCCGATGGCGCCTTTTGCATTGATGACGGCTACCAGGTTTACATTGGGATCGTCGAGTCCGATGAAGTGATCGATGTGGGCCTCGACACCGTCGGGGAAGATGGACTCAAGTCTGCTATGGTCGAACTGCTTTTTGAGCTCTTCGGGATCGTTTCTGAGGGCGGTTTGCCGCCAGTAGAGGGCCTCCTGGCCGGTCATGACGAATTGGAAGTTGCTGGTGAAGTCGCCGTGGGCGTCGAGGTTGACGTTGCCGATGCGCAGTGTTTTGTTATCAGGATATTGCTGGGCGCCGGTTGTAACGGCACCGACTCCCTTAGCGGACTGCGTAAGGCCGCCGACGCTGGAGTGCCTCCAATTGACGGTCTGGAAGGGACACATTTTTTCGCCGGGGTCGAGCTCGATCTCCTTGCCGCCGGTACTGAGAATGACGAGGGTATCGTCGAGCTGGGACAAGGATAAATAGGAGATATCAAAGACGCCCTGCTGTCGATTCACGACCTTGCTGGCGTAGGCGGTGAGACCGGCGGCGCGGAGCATGGCCAGATAGAGCAGGGCGATGTCCTCACTGTCGCCGCTCTTTTGCACCCAGGTATCCTCGGCGTGCTTGGCGGTCTTCAAGTGGAGTTGCTTCATCTCGGTTTCAGATTTTTTGCGGGAATAATCGGTGTTGTCGAGGGCCTGGACGGCTTTATAGAGCTTTTTGGCCTTGTCGAGGTCGCTGTCACCGGGAGCGATCAGGCCGGCAACCGCTTGCTTGATGGATTTGGAGGGCTCGGCGAAGTGATCCACATCCTTGGACCAGAGCTTGGCGTCGTTGATCCAAAACTCGATGGCGCTGCTGGCGGCTTTGTAATAGAAGAAGACTCTATAACGAATGCTCTCAATGGGCGGCATCCACTCTTCGTCGGGAGTGGGAGGAACATCGGTGACATCGACACTGTAACGGCCGGCGGCATCTTTCTGCACGGTCACGCCTTGAGGAAGCCTGGGCCACCAGATCAGGGTGTTGACTACGCGCCCATGCTCATCCATTAAATTTATGCTGGTCTGATTCTGGAGGCCGGGCAGGAATGCCTTGAAGGGCAAGAAGGAATAATGCGCCTTGTGGACGAAGTAGGGACGCTGAATCTCCCACCGCGGAGAAGAGGAGATATTGTCGTCATCCTGGATGGTATAGGTGTATTCGAGGATGCTGCCGACCTCGACGCTGGGCAGGGTGAAGACCTTGCGGTTGACCTGCACCTGCTCGCCTTCTTTGTTTTTTCCTTTAACGACCAACAGATCTTCCGGCTTGCCGACAAGAGGGATGACTGTGCCGTCGGAGTGAATGGTTCGGGCCTTGATGTCGGTGATTTTGGATGTGCCGCGCAGGTAGGGAGGGACATCGACGGTGGCCAGCTCCTTGCCCTTCTCGGTGAGGACCTTGATGCGGGCGTAAAAGGACTGATAGTGAAGCTGATCGCTGGTGACTTCCTCGACGTTGAGGTAGACGGCGGCGGCTCCGGGAGCTTTGGGATCGGCAGTCATCTTGAGTTCTTCGCTGGTGGGCTGCTGGAACTGGGCGAGCATAAGGGCCGGCGAGGTGAAGGCGAGAAGAAGGGGCAGGTGGCGCACAAAAGCAGAAAGCCGCATGAGACGATCCTTGGCTTGCAGACGAATAGAGGCCTGTAGCGAGACTTGTGGAAAGAATGCAAGGATTCTACATCGGAGGGAGGGTAGAGTCGAGGGGGAATATTGTAGCTAGTCAGCGAATCCCACCCTAGCGACAAAAACAAAGTCGTCGCGAGGGTGGGGCACCCGATTATTCGTGGGGAAGGCGGGAATCGAGGAGGGAGGAGACGAGGGCGATGGGAAGGCCGACGACGTTGAAGTAATCGCCTTCGATGCGGGGAATCCAGCGGGCGGCGCGTCCCTGGATGGCGTAGGCTCCGGCCTTGTCCATGGGTTCGCCGGTGGCGATGTAGGCGGCGATGTCGTCGCCGGTGAGGGGGAGGAAGGTGACGGCGGTGGTTTCGGCGGCGACCTGGGTGGAGGTTGCGGAGATGAGGGCGATGCCGGTGATGACGTGATGGGTGCGGCCGGAGAGGAGGCGCAACATGCGGGCGGCGTCGGCGGGGCTGGAGGGCTTGCCGAGGATTTGGTTGTCGAGGGTGACGGTGGTGTCGGCGGCGAGGACGGTGAGGGTTTCCGAAAGAACGCCCGCAGGGGCTAAAGCCCGGGAATTTATTGCATCGCATTCGGCACGACTAAAGTCGTGCCCTGACGCTTCTAGCGAACCCGGGACTTGTTTCTCGGTGGATTTGAAGCCGTGCCTTTTCAAAACCAATTCATTGTAGACGGCTTGGGCTTTTTCGCGGGCCAGGCGGGTGACGTAGGCGACGGGGTCTTCGTTGGGGAGTGGGTCCTCGGGGATGTCGGCGGGATGGACCTCGAAGGAGTAGCCGGCTTGGGTGAGAAGTTCGCTACGGCGGGGCGAGGAGGAGGCGAGGACGAGCATGAATTGATTATGGCAGGGAGCAGGGGTCAGGAAGTGGCGAGTTAGTTAGGGAGTCAGAGAATCCCACACTAGGCGCAAAAACAAAGACGCGCCGAGGGTGGGGCACCCAAAGTGTGAATGGTTAGACGGAGAGGCCGGTTTGGAGGCCTTTGTTTGTGGCTAGGCCCCAGGCCATGGCGGGTGTGTTGTGGGCGAGGCCGAAGCGGCCGTCGGGACCTAATAAGATGATGCCGCCGTGGCCGCCAAGACGGTTGAAGAGATAGGCGATGGCTTCGCGGGCTGCGATGTCGGGGGCTGTGCCGGAGGCGACGCGGTCGGTGGCCCACTTGCCGAGGACCAGCTTCATGATGGGTTCGCCCCAGCCGGTAAGAGAGACGGCGGCGGAGAGATTGTCGGCGTAGCAGCCGCAACCGATGAGAGAGGAGTCGCCGACACGGCCGGGAGTTTTGTTGAGGGTTCCACCGGTGGAGGTGGCGGCGGCGAGGTTGCCGCTGGAGTCGAGAGCGACGGCGCCGACGGTGTCGTGGCTGTTCAGATGAGACGGGAAGGCGGTTTCCGGGCTTTTGTCGTCGTGAAGTACGGGGTGCAATGGGGAATCCTGTCCGGAGAAGGTGTCGTCGCTGAGGCCGGCAGACTCACGGAGCTTGGCATGGACGAGGCGCTCGCGCTCGCGATCGAGTACGAGCTCGGAGTTGTCGATGAGGGTCATGCCGTGAGCCTGGGCAAAGTTCTCCGCGCCGGGACCGACGAAGTAGACGTGTTGGCTTTGTTCGAGGACCAGACGGGCGGCTTGAATGGGGTTGCGAAGACGCTCGACGCAGGCTACGCCGCCGGCCTTCATGCGGCCGCCGTCCATGAGGAGTGCGTCGAGCTGCACGCGGCCATCGGAGGTGAGAAAGCTGCCGCGGCCGGCGTCGAAGGTGGGGTCGTCTTCGAGGACGGTGACGGCGGCTTCGACGGCATCCAGGGCGGATGCTCCGCGCAGGAGGATTGCGTAACCGGCTTCAAGAGCCTGGCGGACACCGGCCTGATGGGCGGCAGCGGCGTCGGCAGGGATGGCCCATGCGCCACCGTGCACGAGGAGAGTTGGGGAGTGGAGAGCCGAGGAGGTCACCGAGTTATGGTAGAGCATTCGGGCGCTGGGCTGCATGGAAGGGTTGTGAAGAGGAAAAACTATAAAAACTTTAGAAATAAACTGTAGTTATAGATATCCCACCTTAGGCACAAAAACAAAAACGTGCCGAAGGTGGGGCACCCACTTCCATTGAGGTGGGACACCCACTTCTATTAAGGTGGTACGCCCGCCTCGATTTTAGAAACGAGAAACTTTTTAGGGCTATTTTGTTCCTGCTTGGAATTCTTGTCAAAGAGCGGGAGTTGGGGAAATTGGGTTAAGTGATTGAAAATATGGGAGAAGATAGTTGTTTAAATGTTGCATGAAATTCGCTATAGATTGGTTAAGCTAAAAACATTCAACGGGAACAATGAGAAGAGAGCGACAGGGGAGCAAGGAAGTGGCTTCCTGGTTTAATCGGACCACTTCCACGGAGTTGCAAGAGTGGGGAGAGGCTGAGAGCGTCTTCAGAGAACAAGTGGATGTTTTACCTTAACGAAGGGCCGCACCTGGAAGCGTTGAAAGCGGCCGAAGGCAGAATGGCATGGGCAAGGCAAACTCTGGAAGAGATCAGAATGTTCTCCGAGTTGATGCGGAGCGGCGAGGGGCATAGCCAGGCGGTTTGAAGCGCAGGAAGCCGCCAGTGTTCGCGGCATCCGAGGAGTCCAATTCGGCGAATGCAAGGGGTGGTTCCCATAGGGAATCACCCCTTTCCCTTTCTACGGAGAAGAAAGTGAGGCCGTGGAAGATCGGGACGGGATTGGCGGAGAAATGGTGGTGGCAAGGAAGTGGATGGCGGCTGCAGGCAGGTCGCGCGGAACAGAAACGAAGACGGTCAACCCAGGCAAAGCAAAGTTGATTGCGGCATTGGACAAGAAAATCGGCGAGAAGAGCGGCGAGATGGCAGATAAGCTGGTCAACGATTTTCTCGCCGGCAAAGAGACAAGCATGAAGATGCTGAATGCGCTGGCAGACGAACTCATAAATTGCGAAGACCCGGTGGTGATGAGTCAGCTTTGCGGTTATGCGGAGAGGTTGGAGAAGGATCGGCAGCTGACCGATGCCGAAGTCGCGGTGGAAGAGAAGAAGCGGGAAGAAGCGGATAAAAAGGTGATTCCCACCCTAGATCCCCCCAGCGAGCAAAGTTCACTCGCCGGGGACCCCGATAGCCGCAAGAACAAAAGCGTGTCGAGGGTGGGGCACCCGGAAAGTTAGCGGGCAGACAAAAAATTGCGGGAGCAGGGCGGAGAGGAAAAATTCTTTGCCCTGCTTCCGGGAAGAAAGAAGAGAGACGAATGAAGCTCACGAATCACAAAGGTTTGCGCGCCAGTGGAATGATAGGGCTGTTGCTGATTGAGTTGTGCCTGATGGTTTTGGGAAGCGTGGCCCACTCGCAGACATTCAGCACGACGACGGTCGAGGGGACTGTGTATCTGGCGAACGGCCAGCCAGGGACAGGAACACTGGTGGTGAGCTGGCCATCATTTACGACGGCGAGCGGGCAGATGGTGACGGCCGACAGCATGACGGCGGCGATAGCGCCGGATGGATTTGTGAGCGTGAATCTGGCAGCCAACCAGGGGTCGACACCGGCGGGATTGTATTACACGGCAATTTTCTATCTGAGCGACGGGTCGGTGAACACGCAGTACTGGGTTGTTCCGACGGGGATATCGGCGACGCTGGGGCAGGTGCAGGCGCGGTTGATGCCGGCAACGCAGGCTATTCAGGCAGCGAGCAAGACGTATGTGGACCAAGCGATCACGGCGTTGGCGGGAAGTGCGTTGACGGCATCGGGTGGGACACTGATCGGGCCGCTGACCCTTTGCTGCGATCCGGCGACGCCGTTTCAGGCGGCGGACAAGAGCTATGTGGATGCGGCGTTTGCGCAGGCGGTTCCACTGACGGGCGGGACGCTGACGGGGCCGTTGACGAGCGTGAAGTTAGGGGCGGTCTACCAGGTGGACCAGTTTGCGGGAGCGGATTTCGGCACCCAACTGGGAGCGTGCCTGAGCGGGTTGAACTCGACGAATGGCGGAACGTGCGATGCGCGGAATTTCACGGGGACGCTCGCGATGGGGTCGAGCTTAATAATTTCTACGGCGAATGCGACGGTGCTGCTGCCGTGCGCGACGATTTCGACGGCGAACCAGTTGGTGGTGACGGCGGGAACGAGAAATGTAACGCTGCGCGGGTGCGCCTTGCGTGGCGCGAGTACGGCGAGCGGGAGCCAGGGCGGGACGGTTTTTTATTACTCGGGCACGGGAGCGATGGTGCAGGTGGGCGACCCGACCTATGCGGCGGACACGCTGGGTTTTCATCTGGACAACGCGGTGATCAATCTTACGGCCGCGACGAGCGCCAGCGCGCAAGGATTCGCGGCTTATCGCACGCAGGAATTGGATCTAGAAAACTTGTATTTTCTTGGTAACTCCAATCAGACGGCGATGACACTGGACGGGACAGGGAATTATACCGGGGGAACGTTTTACGACAACGAGTTTACGGGATTCCAGACGGCGGTAAACGCGATTGGGCACCAGATCACGAATCCGGCAACGACGGACTGGGTGAATGCGAGTACTTTTGTGCGGTTGCACATAGACTGTCCGACGAGCGGAGGCAGCCCGATCAGCGGAACGTACGGGATCAATTTGCAGCAGGGCGATGGAAACACGTTTACAGGCGGAGATGTGGAGGGCTGTTCGACGGCCGTGCACCTGGGGGCGAACGCGCAGAACAACACGATCATTGGGTTGCGGAACGAGAACTCGACGAATCAGGTGTTGGCGGACGCGGGCAGCTCGTACAACGACTGGATAACCGGCGGAACGATTTTTACCGGGCAATTGACCGACAACGGCACGCGCAACAGCTTCCAGGATACATTTCACCGGAGTTTCAACGGCTTGAATGGCGATTGGTACGGGAGCCAGAAGGACGCGACGGTGACCAACCACTATCGGCTGGGGATTGGAGCTGGGAACGAGCGCGGATTGCTGAACCGCTATCAAAGCGACTACGGCTACCGCTGGACGATGGGTTTGAGCGACGCGACGACGGGCGAGCAGTTTTACCAGATTCTGGATGAGCTGAACAATGTGTACCGGGTTTCGGTGGGTCAATATAACAATGGGCAGAGCAGCACCAACAACCAAACGGTGATCAATTCGGCGGGGACCGGGGCAGTGGTGCTGAACGGGTCAAACAACGCGGGGACGGGCGGGGTGGTGATCGGGTCGGGCGGGGCGAACGAGACGACCGTGGCAACGATCAGCAACGCGGGCAACGCGCAGTTCAATGGCAGCTTGCAGGTGGGCGGGAGTTCAACGCTTGCCGGGACAGCGACAGTAAAGAATCAGGCGGACGCGGAGATCGACGCGACGCTTTGGGCGGGATTGACGGCGGCGCAGAACGAGTCGTTCATTTACAAGAACTATCTTGGCGCGAGCCAGTGGTACATGGAGAATCACACCACGAACGACTGGTCTCTTACCTCCGCAGTGGGGGGACTGGACAGCTTCAAGGCTTATCAGAGCACGAACAGCGGCGACACCTACATCAATACATCGAACAGCACAGGAGTGGTGCGGATCAATAACGAGACCGGATCTGGCACGCAATTCAAGGTGTACGGGGGAAACAGCAGCACATTGTATGCCAGCTTTACGGGAACGACATCGATACAATTTCCTGGGATAGCGGCGAGCAGCGGTCACAACTGCCTGCAGGTAGATAACTCGGGGTATGTGACGAATACAGGGTCAGCGTGCGGGGCAGGCGGCGGCGGCGGCACGGTAAACACGGGAAGCAGCGGGCAGATAGCCTATTACAACGGAGCAGGCACGGCGCTGTCTGGGACCAGCACGGTATCGGTAACAGCGGGAGGAACGGGAGCCTCGACAGCAACCGGCGCGCTGGCGAACCTGGGCGGGGCGGCTCTGGCCGGCGCGACGTTTACCGGGCCGGTGAGTGCGCCGAGCGCCAATGCCAGCACGCCAGAGCATATCAGCATTTCCGCGCCGCCTTACAATGCGTCCTGCAACTGGACATCAAAAGCGGTCTCAATGACTTCGGGCGCCAACATACTTACTCTCGCAGGCTCAGGCCAAAACTTCACTTCATCTATGGTTGGTCAGACTGTGGTGGTGCGCTTTGCGGGGACTGGTCAGACGAATTTGCAAACGACGGTCAGCGGCTACACAGACAGTCAGCACTTGATCCTTGCTGCTCCAGCAGTCAATTCTACGAATGGGACCATGGCGTGGATTGGAACCTCTGACGATACAGCGGCAATCAACGCCGCTTTTAGCGCAGGCGGATCGTTCACGTCCCCGAAAACAGTTTTCTGGAACTATTCGCCGCAAGGCGGACCGCTCAATAGTGATGCCGCGGCAGTAGACTTCCCATCTAATGCAATTTGCCGAGTGACAGGAGAGTTGCTTGTAACTCCCGGCATCACCATCAACGGGAATGGTGCTGGAATACTTCAAACCGGCGATTATGACGGGCTTTCTCTTGATTACACGCTTTGCGAAACAGGGTCACTCGCTGGCACCTGCTCGATTGGGTACGGAATTGGGAAGAATGGCTTTCACAATCTGACGATATGGGGTCCAGGTTGGCAAGCATCAACTCATGCGGGATTGAGGCTTGAGGGAACTGCGTGGGGAAATGTTGACAATTTAGTTATATCCGGTTTCCGCTACGGCGTCGAAACCGGCGAAGATGGTTATATGACCTACAATAACATAACGTCAGAACTCAACCTGATAGGTTGGTACTCATCAACACAGATCGGCGTGGGCTTTCATCCGACAACCATCAGCGGCAATGGAACGACAATGACATTGACAGCCGCAAACAATCTAGGGTACGACTACCCTAGTCCGTTTGTGGCAGCAGTAGGCATCCAAGGTTGTACATCAGCGGCCGGGTTACAGCTAAATGGGGGCCTTTATCCGCTGACTTCTGTATCATCTAGCAACCTCACCTTTGCAAGCACAGTTAGTGGTTCGGCATCGGACGCGAACTGCACAATCTATTCGATTTCAGGAGCAGCATTAACGCCTAACGACAATCACTATTCGAACATTATTTTGGATGGAAACGCCGCCTATGGCCTTTGGTGCCAAACCTGCGCCTACGCGCAATTCGACAAAATGGACTCGTCATACAACGGTGAAGCTGATTACGTAATTGGCCAGCAACTTCGTCCTTTCCTGTATTTTGCATCCAGCACCGCGTCGGGCGGAACCTGCACGGCAAATCTGGATGGAACCACCAGCGGCGGAGCAATCACATTTTCAGGTGGAAGCCCGCTTTTTGCCGCACAAGGCTACATCACGACCGACAGCAGCGGATACGCTACCGGCGCTTATATGGTGACTGGCGGGGCAGATTATGGCTCTATTCCAACCATGACGGTAGCAGGTTGCTCAGTTGCGCCTACGCTACCGGCGCTGGCAATCAAGGATGATTCGTCCTACGGAGCGTACTACGGCACGAACGGCAATCAGACGACCAACAGGGGAGCATTGCGTTTCAATACGCCAAAGTCTGAAACAGGAGATTCTATACCTTCTACTGTGAGTGGGTATCCCACTAACGGATTTGCGGTTTACATCGACGGCGGAATACACGGCACGGTGAACGATATTGTGTTCAATAATATGATCGCCATGACCGGGACATATCGTCGCCGCCTAGCGTGGGTCAATCAATCGAGTCGCGGGATTGTATTCAACGATCCAGCTAGCGCTGGCAGTTCGTTTGATAATTCTGTGAACCCCGGTCAGTCTGCCTTTACTGACTATTCTCAGATTGTTTCCAATGTCGGCCATGCCTTGAAAGTGGTGTGGGGTCCGGGGGCTGTTACTCAATCGGACCAGTGGGGTCTGGTTGTTGGGGTGAACGGATTGGTTACAGGGCAGTACCAGCCTCCATTTCTTGACGCTTTTACAGTGAACTCCGAACGTGAAGCCAACGGCTATATCTCTATGCAATATCAGTGGAGCGCCGCCGGGAACAATGCATACAGAGCGCGTTTGTGGGGAGACACTTACGACAGGTGGATTGTAGACAGCTTCGGGAACATGAGATGGGGGACAGGAAGCGGAGCGCAGGATGTAGGAGCGTGCCGGTCTGGTGTTGGTTCGTTGTCTGTTTCAGATGGGTCTACGACCTGCGATGCTAACGGGAGTTTATATGCAGCTTCATTTATCGGCGCGTTAACTGGCAACGCAAGCACAGCATCCAACCTGAGTGGAACCCCAGCTTTACCGAATGGCACGACGGCGACAGAGCAATCAGCGGCCAGCGCGGACGGGAAGGTGGCAACTGATAGTTATGCTGATCGAGCGGCGACGAATGCGGCGGCGGCAATTACATTGAATAGCCTGGGCGCTCAAGCTGCATTAAGCCTCATCAAGGGCACCTATGCGAACGGCAATCTGTGTACCTACACTGCGTCTGGAACGCTGCTGAACTGCAATACAACTGTACCCACGTCATTCCCCGGTTTTGGAACTACGAGCAGTACCGCCGCGGCAGGCAACGATTCGCGCATTACTGGCGCGGTGCAGTCGGGCGGAGCGCTAGGCACTCCATTATCAGGCACAATTACGAACCTCACCGGCACCTGTACCTCATGCAATATCGGCGGCAACGCGGCTACGGCTACATCGGCTACCAGCGCAACCACGGCGACTTCGGCAACGTCTGCTACCACAGCGGCAAATTTGAGCGGCACGCCGGCGCTGCCCAACGGCACAACGGCCACCACGCAGACCGCGGGAGATAACAGCACGAAACTGGCTACCACGGCCTATGTGTCTAGCCAGATTGCAGTCGGCAACGCAGCCACCGCCAGCGCCGTGCCATGGGCAGGGCTGACCGGCACGGTCCCGACGTTCAATCAGTCAACCACCGGCAGCGCCGCCAGCTTGACCCGAATCATGGGAACGACGGGCACTGTCGCATTAGGCGTATCGACGCCGGTTTACACGTTCAATTCAAACTGCTACCCCTACGCGTGCGTCTATCAGTTCATCACGCTCGTGAACGGCAACGACTTTAGCTCCTGGGGAACAATCGACAATGTGGTCTGCGGCTCTGTAAGCTGCATCGTCTTTAATATCGGGAAAGCGGCTTACGGGCCCACTCTGACGGCCAGCGGTTTTGTGATCTCCGTTTCCCAATCCACACTCGGTACGTCGTATTTCAGCTACATCTTTACGCGGACGAACTAGACGCCTCGCAACTTTGCGATATGCGTTTACGCTGGAAAGGCTGGAGTAGCACCGCAGCATACCGAATTGTAATGAGGTGCAGGGAAACGCAATTGGGTTGCAGTCAATAAGGTTTAGCTGAAACGCAAAGCTAACCGAGTATCGGCACAGTGGCGGCCGGGAGTTCGTTTGCCATCAATTCAGAATCCTCGACGGCGACTGTCGTAACAGGCGACAAGAGCGTCGTTTGCTGGCAGATCAATTCATGCGGCGATGCATCTTGAGCTGAATGGCGGGCGTGGATGTGAACAAGCCTCACCCGCCTTCCACTCGCCGCACCGTAATTTGCGGTGAATGAATCCGGGACCTCTATTGCATTGAGCAAAGTATTTTCCGGCCGAATCAAACGTATTTCTTAGAGCGAAACCAGAGTAAACGTGCCTTTGGCGAGAGTGTTCGAGGTGGCTTTTACTTCCACCCCGGCGACGAAGACCTATCCCTTCACCCCAGCGAGCAAAAATCGCTCGTTGGGGACCCCGAGTCGCCGGGGACCCCGGAAAGGAAAAAGCCACTTGATGGTATTGCTTCCGAGGTATAACTACTCTGGTTTCGATCTACCCGCATGAAAGGAGGGATCCGTGGAGGAGACAACAGGAGGTAGCGCGGCGGTAGCGGGGGGATTTTGCGCGGAGGAGCTGGACCGGGAGCAACTGGAGCGGCTTGGGCGGATACTCGATACTTGGCCTGCGCTCCTGCGGGGGCGAACGGTGGCGATGGAGCTGGCCGAAAAGCTTTTGCAGGTAAGGATGCGGGACGGCAGCACGGCGCCGCTCAGGGCGAACACGGTGCAGCGAGCCTTTGAACGGCTGCGGGCGCCGCGGAATATTGTGCTGAAGGCGCGACAGATGGGGCTGACAACCTGGGCGGCGGCGCGGTTTTTTCTGAGGACCATTACCCAGCCGGGGACGCTGACGCTGCAGGTGGCGCATTCGCAGGAGGCAGCGGAAGAGATCTTCGGGATTGTGCACCGGTTTGTGGACTATCTGCCGGATGTGCTGCGCGAGGGGCCGTTGCAGGTTTCGCGGGCCAATGTGCGGCAGATTGTGTTTCCGGAGATGGACTCGCAGTACCGCGTGGTGACGGCGGGCGACCGGAACGCGGGACGGGGATTGACGGTGCAGAATCTGCATTGCTCGGAGCTGGCGCGATGGCCGGGCGATCCGGCGGAGACACTGGCGGGCTTGAGGGCGGCCATGGCGCCGGGAGCGGAGCTGATTCTGGAATCGACGCCGGAGGGCGTGGGCGGCTGCTTTTATGAGGAGTGGCAGAAGGCCGGCGAGCAGGGGATGGTGCGGCACTTTTTCCCCTGGTGGATGGAACGGCAGTACCGGACGAAGGCCGTGGATGAGGCCAGCCTGACGAATGAGGAGCGGGACATGATGGAGCAAAAGCTGCTGGATTTGGAGCAGATTGGATTCCGGCGGCAGATACGGGCGGATTTTCGCTCACTGGCGCGGCAGGAGTACGCGGAAGATTGCGAGAGCTGCTTTTTGGCCAGCGGGGATTCGGTCTTTGAACTGGCGGCGATTGAGGCGCGGCTGGCGACGGTGACGGAGCCGATTGAGGTGCGGAAGAACGGGGAACTGGAGATCTGGCTGCCGCCGCTGAAGGGCAAACAGTACCTGGTGGCGGTGGACCCGGCCGGGGGCGGGAGCGAAGGGGATTATTCGGCGGCCGAGGTGCTGGAGCTGGAGACGGGATTGCAGTGCGCGGAGTTTGCCGGGCACGTGGGCGGGTTGGAGCTGGCGCGGCTGTTGACGGGGCTGGCCGCGGAGTACAACCAGGCGTGGCTGGTGGTGGAGAGAAACAATCACGGCAGCGGGATTCTGGCGCTGATTGAAAGCGTCTGCGGGTATAAAAAGGTTTACCAGCAGAAGGATCAGGCGGGCTGGCTGACGACGGTGATGAGCCGGCCGGCGGCGCTGGGGCGATTGGGTGCGGCGCTGGTGGAGCAGCCGGAGTGCTTTCAGAGCCGGAAGCTGCTGGCCGAGTGCCGGAGCTTTGTGCGGCGGCCGAATGGCGGGAGCGGGGCGCGGCCGGGAACGCATGACGACCGGGTGATGGCGATGGCGATCGGGCTGGGGGCGCGGGAAGAGCTGGTGGGGAGAAGCTAGTTCTCAGTTCTCAGTTTTCAGTTGTCAGGGATTAGGGGTTAGGGGTTAGGGGTTCACAAGGACACTTTTCCGTGTTACGGCATTGTCAAGCAGATTCTGGAATCTGGACGCATCGTTCTGAGTTTCGAAGCGGCTTACTGATCACTGACCACTGTTCACTGTTCACTGTTCACTGTCAACGCATAGAATTCGAGTGAGGCTGTTGACGCGGCGGGGGCACGGCTTGGCGGTTCTGGCGGTGCAGCATATCCGAAGGATGCGGGGCGGGGCGCAAGGGCAGTTGATGCTGGGCGCCGACGGCCAGGTGTACGTGGTGAAGTTTCAGAACAACCCGCAGCATGTGCGGGTGCTGGCCAACGAGTTTCTGGCTTCAAGGATTGCTACCGCGGCGGGGCTGACGGCGCCGGAGACGGAGCTGGTGGAGGTTTCCAGCTGGCTGGTGGAAAATACGCCGGAGCTGGAGATGGACCTGGGACGGACGCGGGTGCGCTGCGCGACGGGATTGCAGTTCGGGTCAAGATTTGTGGGCGGCCTGATGCCGGGACAGGTGGTGGACTACCTGCCCGAGGAGCAGATGGCCGAGGTGAGAAACCTGGGTGAGTTTGCCGGGATACTGGCCTTGGACAAGTGGACGGGAAACGCCAACGGCAGGCAGGCGGTCTTCGCGCGCCGGCAGCGGGAGCGGCGCTACCGGGCTGTCTTCATCGACTACGGGTACTGCTTTCATGCCGGGGAGTGGAGATTCGAGGATCTGCCGCTTCGCGGGGTCTACTATCGCAACGACGTGTACCGGGAGATTGCCGGATGGGATGCCTTTGAGCCGTGGCTGACGCGGCTGGAGACCATGGCGGCGGATACGGTGTGGGCGGCGGCCAATGAAGTTCCCCCGGAATGGTACGGCGGCGATCTATCCGAGATGGAAGCGCTGGTGGAGAAGCTGCTGGCGCGGCGCAGCCGGATTCGGGAGCTGATTGAAGGGTTTGGGAAGTCGGACAGAAGGCCATTTCCGAAATGGGTGGGGATGGGAAAAGATGTGGGGGAGGGATGGAAAGAGACGCGATGGGGGAATAGCATTGTGGGGAGAGTGGATTGAGGGATTAGGGGTTAGGGACTAGGGACTAGGGATTAGGGACTGCGAACTGCGAACTGCGAACTGAGAACTGCGAACTGAGAACTGAGAACTGAGAACTGCGAACTGCGAACTGAAGGCTGTGAGCTTATATCCATGAGTAACGAAAACCAGCGGCGGGCCTGCACATTTCAACTGCTCCGGTATGTTCCGGATGCGGTCAGGAACGAGTATGTGCATATCGGGGTGATCTTGAGAGAGCAGGGCGGCGGAGAGCCGGCAGCGGTGCAGTTTACCCGCGACTGGCGGCGGGTGCGCTGCCTCGATCCGGAGGCCGATACCGCGCTGCTGGAGGGGATGGAGAGCGAGCTGCGGCGGCGCTTCCAGGAGGAGCCTGAGGGCAGGCTGATGCAACTGCTCTCCGAAGCGCTCTCGCTGAACGTGCAGATGACCGAGCCCAAGGCGTATCTGGCGGAGAGCCTGCCGGCGGGGATGGAAGAGCTGATGCGGCTGTATGTGGAGCCGCAGCCGCGGGAGCGCGTGAGTCGGCTGAGCGGACGGGCGGCGATTCAGGCGAAGATGCGTACGGAATTTGAGCAGGCCGGGGTGTGGGATTTATTGAGAAAAAGAATTGCGGCCTCGGAGTACACCAGGCCCGGAGATCCGCTGCGGATTGACGTGGGGTACCGGCCGAACGGGGTGATCCGGATGTTTCATGCGGTGAGCCTGGAGCCGGGCGTGGAGATGGCCAAGGTGCTGGCCTTTTCCGCGGCGGGGCTAAGAATTGGAGTCGAGCGGGTGGAGAGGGCGCAACTGGAGTTGACCGCGGTGATTGAGCCGGCGGCGCGGCTGGGGGCGACCGACGAGGAGCCGGAGCGGCTGGAGATCTACCGCTTTGGCGTGGAGACGATGGAAGAGAACCAGATCCGGGTGCTGACGACGCAGGATTTGGGGCGGGTGGCGGAGACGGCGCGGCGGGAGCTGCGAGTGTGAAAAGGCAGATCTCAGTTGTCAGTTCTCCGTTCTCAGTTACTTTCGTTCAGTTTGTAATTCTTTGTTGAGGTTTGCATATAATTTCCTGTGTTTGCGGTAGTATCGATTTTGTTGAGTAGTTAAAGCGGTTGGAAGTCTGAGGTTGTCGGCAGTTATCTGAGAACTGACAACTGAGAACTGAGAACTAAGAAGAGACGAGGCATGGCCCTTTCGGGGGTTGTGCCTTTTTTGTTTTTGGATTGCGGATCTGCGGGTTGGGAAGACAGCTTTTAGCTGGCAACTAAAGGCTTGAAGAAGGAAGGTGCGCGTGAAGGTAGGAGAGCAGTTACGGGAGATCTGGCGGCAGGCGACGGGGAGTGGGCGGAGCGCGGAGATGGCGGCGGGCGCGGCGGACGCGGAGGCGGAGCGCAAGACACTGGCGCTGCCCGCAATTCTAAGCCCGGTGCAATTTCCGGGGCAGCACCTGCCCAAGCCGACACCGATGAATCTGCGCCGGTTTGCGGAGACGCCGGTAGTCAGGCGGGCGATCAACGTGATCAAAGATCGCATTGCGGCCATGGACTGGCAGGTGCGGGTGCGGCGCGGGGTGGTGGTGGACGATCTGGCCTTTGCGGAACGCAAGCTGCGCGCGCTGCGCAGGACGCTGGAAGAGCCCAACGCCGCGGACAGCTTCCGGACGCTGATGGAACAGGTGATGGAAGACGTGCTGACGGGCGGGTACGGGGCCATCGAGATGGAGCCGACCGGCGACGGGGAGCGGCCGGCGATGCTGTGGGCGGTGGACGGAGCATCGATTCGGATTAATCCGCGCTGGGATGGGCAACCGGAGACGCCGCGTTATGCGCAGGCGCTGCCGGGGCAACTGGAGTCGAGCGCGATTGAATTGCGCGACGACCAACTGATGTATGTGCGCATGAACCCGCGCAGCTTTACGCCTTTCGGGCTGGGGCCGCTGGAAGTGGCCTTCGAGACAGTGAACCAGTTTTTGAGCGCGCACCGTTTTGCGGGCAAGCTGGCGTCGAACGCGGTGGCGCAGTATGCGCTGTGGCTGAACGAGGCCACGCCGGCGCAGCATGAGCGGCTGATTCGCTGGTGGCAGGACGAGATCGAGGGAACCGGGCGGGTGCCGCTGATTTCGACCGAGCAGAAGCCGGAGGTACTTCGCTTTGCGCAGGGCACGGACGCGGATATGCGGCTGGAGTGGCAGGAGTTTCTGATCCGCATGGTGGCCAATGCCTTTGGATTGCCGCCGCTGATGCTGGGGCTGGAGAGGGATGTGAACCAGTCCACTGCATCGGAGATGGCCGATGAGGCCTTTCGCGGGGCGATCTCGCCGCTGGCGATGCTGCTGGCCGGGCACATTACCCGGGACCTGTTTGGCAAGTGCATCGGCTGGCGGGAGTTCGAGTTTGTCTTCAACGAACTGAACGCGCGGGATGAGATGACAGAGGTGGCGGTGCAGGTGCAACTGCTGCATGCCGGCGTGTTGACGGTGAACGAAGTACGCGCGATGCGGGGACTGGGGCCGCTGGGCGAGGATGGCGCGGCGGTGCAATTGACGGGCGAAGCGGAAGAACTAGGGGTTAGGGGTCAGGGATTAGGGACTAGGGACTAGGGACTAGGGAACTTAGGACGGATGAGCGGAGATTTTGATTCCCATCCTATCTGCACGATGCGCAGCCAGGACGGGCCCCCAGGTCACAGGTTTGAAGGGCCGAATCAATGGAAGACGAATTGCGAGAGCAGATGGGCGGAGAGCGCATGAGACTGGAAGCGATGGCGGTAAAGATTCCCCAAGTGGACGGACACCCCAACCGGGTGGCGTTCGAGGGGGTGCTGACGATGGTGAATACAGCCAGCGACAAGGCGCCGGCGGGGGCGCGCGGACACCGGGTGATGCTGACGCACGCGGCGGCGGAGAAGGCGCTGCCCTCGCTGCTGGGCATGGCGGTGGACTACCGGCCGGGCTGGGACGGGCACGACGCGCGGCGCAAGATTGGGCTGCTGACAGAGGCGGACCTGGTGGGGGAGCGTCTGGTGGTGCGCGGCTACCTGTATGCGCGGGACTTTCCCGAGGTGGCCGGGGCAATCCAGGCGCAGAAGCCGGAGTCGATGGGCATGAGTTATGAACTGGCCGACGCGCGGGTGGAAGATATGCGGGCCGAGGTGTGGAAGCTGACCCGCGTGACCTTTACCGGAGCGGCCATACTGCTGCGGGACAAGGCGGCTTACCGGGCCACCAGCTTCCGCATGGCGAGTTAGCGAAAACAGTTCACAGTTGTCAGTTCTCAGTCGTTCGTTCACAGCAAGCCATCGACCGAGAGCCGCCGAGAAGATGCGTCTCGATAACAGCTAACCGTTATTGATAGCTCGCAACAGACAACTGATCACTGACAACAGACAACTGAAGAAAGGAATGGCATGGAAAACAAAGAACAAGAGATTGCAGATCGGCTGGAAGCCGCGACGACCTTGCTGGAGCGGACGCTGGGCTGGCTGGAGGAACGTCAAGGCGCCTTGAGCGGCGAAGTGGAAAAGATATCGGCGACCGTCGAGCAGAGCCGGAGGGAAGCGGAGCTGGCGGAGAAGCTGGCCGCAGCCGAACGGGAGCTGGCTGATTTAAGGGCAGGGAGCGCGCAGAATGTTTTGAGCCCGCTGCGCAGGACGCTGCCCACGACGACCAGCGAGATGCTGGCCAAGCACGGCATTGGCGAGGGCCCGGTGGACGTGCGGACCCTGGACGCGGCGCTGGCCGGCTTGAGCCTGGAACAGCGCATCGCGGTGAAGACGCAACTGCTGAGGGCGGGAGCGATCTCGTAAAGGCAGCTATTAGCTTTTAGCTATTACTGATCCGGCCCCAAAGAAATGCAACACTCCCTCCCACCCATTCCGCAAAAAGCGCGGAATGGATGGGGCACAGCGTTTCAAAACTTCTGGGCCGGATCAATAGCTAAAAGCTCGTGTGTAAACGGGTGTAAGTTGCGGCTGGAAAACGACCCTGGTGAAAGGTAACCGGGAGCGAGTCCTGCCGGAAAAATGAAACCAATGCCGGATTCCGGCAGAACAAGCTGGCAGCTAAGAGCTAGAAGCTAGCAGCTAGAACGGCCCCATGGAGGGGGCGGAAAGAGCCTATGAACGCAACCTTTGCAGACATTCACGCGGCAGCAGATTATATCGGGCCGGGCGCTGTCGAAGTTCCGCTTTATCAGACCGAGATTTTCGACATTTGCCGGCGTTCAAGCCCCTTCGGGCAGCGCATCAAGCAAGTTCCGGCGACCGGGCACCCGTCGCGGTTCTTCGAGGAAACGGCGATTCCGAATCCGGGAACAGCCGGCTTTGTGAATCCGCGCAGCATTTCGCCGACGGTGGTGAGCCCGACGCGGGTGGAGCGGAGCGTGCCGCTGAAGGCGATCGTTTCGCAGATCAACTACAACCTGTTTGACATTGAACTCGGCGACCAGCAGAAGCAGTTTGCCTATCTTCAGGCCAAAGACCTGGTGGACACGGTGAGCGGCGTGATGGTGGCGCACGACGTGGCCTTGTGGAACGGGAACGACACCAGTCTGAGTTCGCCGACGACCACGCAGTACATGGGCGTGATTCCACAAATTGTGGCGGGCGGCCAGACGGCGACCATCGGCACCACGGCTTCGATTGTGGATGGGATCAAGTCGGCGGTGGCGCAGATGGTGGCCCTCAACGGCTTCCATGTGCGGCCGACGGCGATCTACGCCAACCCGGTGCTGCTGGACCTGATTGACCGGGAGATGAAAGCGGAGTTCAACGTGGTGCTCAATACCGACAGCATCACGGGTGGAATCCGGGTGAAGATGCTTTCGACGCAGGCGGGCGATCTGCCTCTGATTCCGGACTGGAGCCTGAGCTACACGGGCACGCCGGGATCGGGCACGGCAGTTTTGCCGGCCTACATCGTGACCGAGGATCTGATCGAGTATCACTGGCTCGGGGATCCGACGCCGCGCATCTTCCAACTGGGGCTGCCGAATTCACTGACCTACCAATACGTCGCGGTCAAATTCGGCGCGCCGGTGGTGAAGGGCGCCAACTACGCTCACTACCAGGTACTGGTGGACCGGTAGAAAAAACAGGGAGTAGGGAACAGGGAACAGGGAACAGGGATTAGGGAGTAGAAGATAGTCAGCCTGATTGCTTTCACCGATTCGATCGCGGTGAAAACGTTGCACAATTTTTGCATGCAGGCGCGGCGAGCACGAATGTCTTTGCTTTCTAATCCCCGATCCCTGTTCCCTATTCCTTGCATTTCGAAAGGATAGGTTATGGCATATCTGCAGCCAGTGGATTACCAGAATTATGGATTGCCGGCAGGAACGACGGCGGATTGGATTACGGCCGCGACGGCCTTGATCAACAGCTTCTGCAGGCGGCCGGACCTGAACGTGATTCAGTACACGGAGCGGTTGCGGCTGGTGAGCGGAGCGCAGACGGTGTTGCTGAGCTATCTGCCGCTGGCGCCGTTGGGAACGGCGACGACGCCTCTGGTGAGCATCGAAGGCCGTTATGCAAGAGCGCGACGGGGAGAGCTTCCGAATCAGCCGCTGGTGGAGATTGCGCTGGCATTTTCGCTGCCTGGGCAGTGGACGGCGATTGACCCAAGCACGGTGGACTACGACCCCACTACCGGTGAGTTAACGCTGCCGTGGAATGTGCTTGGGCTGCCATACAACGAAGTGGCGGTGACCTACACGGCCGGCCTGGCGACGATCGGCGACGACGTGAAGACAGCGTGCGCGCAGATTGTGCGCAATGCGCAGTCGACGCCGGCGCTGAACGCGAGCAAGACCAAGATCGACACGATGCAGATGCAGTATTTCTCGAGTTCGCTGGTGGACGAAACAGTGCAGGCCTGGCTGCGTCCCTACGTGGCGAACAGGCTGGGGTGAGGGATGAGCGATACGGCGGCGCGCAATCCAGTGGGAGCGCCGCGGATGCTGGCCGATGCCCTGCTGCGAAGCGTGACAGGCACGACGGCCCTTCTGCGGGTGACGGGAGCGAATACAACGAGCAGCCAGTCGGAGGTGGGGCTGGCGGCAACGACTTTTGCCGAGGTGGCGATAAGTCCGGTGGTGATGCGCAAGCTGAAGCCCAACTGGAAAGAGAACGGCGAGTCCGCGTGGGAGCTTCTGGTTTCGGCTACCGGCGTGGAGCAGCAGGTGAATGCGCTGGACCTGGACTCAGCCAAGGCTCTTTTTGCGATGACCCTGCTGGTTACGGTGGCGGGACAGGATTACCTGATTGAGTCCATCGCCGCCAACGAAGCTTTCAACCAGGTGTACATGTACCGGTTGCTGCTTCGGGAAGCGAGGCAACAGGCGGTGTAAGAGCAGGGGTCAGAGATCAGGGATCAGGGATCATGGATCATGATGCGTAATCAATGGTCGAAACCGAGTTTCCGACCCAATAGCGGCTGTTTGTCAACGAAGATTGACCCGGAAAGGTGAAAGGGAAAGCAAGGGAAAGTGATCAAGGTGAGGTTTTACTGATCCCTGATCCCTGACCCCTGATCCCTGTCTTCTTATGCAGAATGCGAAAGATTCGTTTTATATGGCGCTGCGCACGCGGCTGGCGGCGATCAATCCGGAGCGGACGATCCTGCTGCGCGGAGCAGTGCGGCCGGGGATTCTGGCGGAGGAAGCCGAGGCTCCGTTCAGCCAGCTTCCCAACGACGTTTTTATCTTGCGCTGGCTGGGCCTGGGCGTGGATTTTGATCTTGGTTCCACAATGGTGGCCGAGCAGTGCGAGGTGATCTACCAGACCTGCGGTACGCAAAGCTTCGGCGGCCTGGATCGCGGCCGGGAATTGAGCGCAATGGATGAGGAACTGGCGGCGATGGTGCAGCCTTTCTACACGCCCAAGCTCAACTACACGGCAACGCCGCCGGCATTGATGATGACGAATGTGTTTTGGGATGAGCCGGGATTTGCGCCGGTGGTTACGCAGCGGGACCGGCTGAGCCGTTCCGCAAGCCTGATGGTTTACAGCTTCCAGGAGCAGGGGGAGTAAATGGCGACGAATTGGTTTTCGGCTCCCGCACCGGTGGCGCGGCGGGTACGAGGTTATTTTGCGCCGGTGAACCGAGCGGCGCGGACGCCCGTGCTCTTTGATCCGGCAAAACAGGGCGGATTCAGTTTGAACTCTCCTCCGGCGCCGTGGATCAGCCTGGGCTGGATTCAGGAGTTCACGCGAAAAGCGGGGAGTAAAAGCGCCGCGGTGTTAACGGGGATTCCGGCCAGCGTGCTGGGGCAGGTGCGGGAGACGCTAGAGGCGCAGGTGAGTTTGGAATTTCTGAGCTGGACAAAGCTGACCATGGCCCTGGCGACGGGTTCGCAGCACATGAACGTGCTGGCTCCGGCGAGTGGAGCTGCGGCGGCCGCGGATGGCGCGCAGGCGGCCTCGGCGGTGACAGTGCTGAGCGGATCGACGGCAACATTTGTCGCTCTGGCTTCGGCCGACGCGGCAAGGTTTTCAGCCGGCTCGATCATCGCATTGGACGGGGATTACACGGGGCAGACGGGGTTTGTGGGCGCGCCGGTGTCGGGAGCGTATGTGCGGCAGGCGCTGACGGATGTGGATTACATCCGGAGAGTGACCTTCAACGTTGCGCAGGTATCGCAGACCAGCACTGCAGGAGCCACGACCGGGTTGACGCTGGCCGGGCCGTTGCCGGGCGGCGCACCGGCGGCAGGAGCCAAGGTGCAGGCGGTGACGGGATTTGTGGATCGCGAAGGCGGCAGCTTCTACCAGGAATGGTCGGCGCTGTTTGTGATGGAAGGCAGCCAGGGGGAACGGATCTTCTTTCACTATCCGCGTTTGCAGACGGTTTCCAGCGCGCAGGAAGCCGCATTGCCTTTGGACAGCAAGCAGAAGGCCGGGCTGGCGCGAGTGTTGCTCAAGGGAAATTTTCTGGCGCTGCCGGTGACCGATCCGCTGGATGGGGAACGGGTGGTTTGCTACCGGAGTTTCCTGCCAGCGGCTCATGCGCTGGTATAAGCGAGTAAAAAAGACAGCAAGTCGAGTGAATCCCACCCTAGCCGCAAAAACAAAGACGCGGCGAGGGTGGGGCACCCAATGCGTTAGTTAGTCAGCGAGACAGCAGGGCAAAGAGATCCAATGAAGATAACGATCAACGGGCAAGACTACACGGTTGCGCTGGATGCGGCGCGGCCGTTGACGATTGAGCGCAGGCTGAACGAGCCCTCTGTTTGCCAACTGTGGCTGAGCCTGGCGACCAGCGGCAGCTTGTCGATGCCGCTGCGCAACCAAACTATCGCGGTGACGGGCGACGATGGAACTTATTACTTTACGGGTTACATCGCGGTAACGCCGCTGCCGGAGTATGCTGGGCTAGCGCTGGAAGGCCCACGCTACCGGATAGCGATTCAGGCGTTGAGTGACGAGTTGCTGCTGGATCAGAACCTGATGCCACCGAGCAGCGGCGCAACGGGCGAAAGTGCCGGAGCGCTGATGACGACGCTGGTGACTCGCACGGGAGTCACGCAATTATCGACAGCGAGACTCTCGCTCAACACGGCGGTGAGCAATTTTGTTCCGGAGCCGGGAGCGCCGTGGAGCAAGAGCGCCGGGCAGGTGGCCAGCATGGCGCGGGCCGCGTACCGCGCCGTCAATGGCGCCCTGACGATCACTCCCGTGCAGACGACCGTGCATCCGCTGAACGAGACGGATGGCAGCCTGAACCTTGAAACCTTGTCGTTTACGGCCAGCGTGAAGCGCGGGCTGGCGAACGATGTGACGGTTTGCGGCGAGCATGAGCCTGTGGCTTACGCGACCGAATACTTTCTGGGCGACGGGGTTACGACGCAGTTTTATCTGGCGCAAGAGCCGTTCTTTCCCTCTGCCTCAAAGGCCACGATTCTCAGCGAACTCTTCAACGAGACGCAGATCAATCTGCGCGCGTGGGGCATGACGGGCGGAGCTGGATATTTCTCGCTGGGCGCAGGCGGGCTGGCGATGAACGGCGGCAACGGAATCGACGGAGAGGCTTTGCTGGCCTGGCTTGATCCGGTGGAGATGGGCGGAACGCTGCTGCTGGAGGCTGTGGGTGTGACTCTTGCCGCGAACAGCATCGGGGCGCTGGCCGGTTTCTTCGTTGGCAGGGATACGCAGGACTCGTGCATTGCGGGTTTTCAGGCGACGGCGCAGCAGGGAACGGGGGCGGTGATGCTGCAGCCGCTGATTCAAGGCAGCGCGGTGGGCACGGCGTATGCCATCAATTCGGCCTACCAATACACGTTGCGCGTGCGTGTGCATTGCGCGGAGAACGAGCGGGAACTGGCCATCTACCGCTCCTTTGGAGACAGCGGGGCTATCACCGCCGGCGGGCAGTGGAATGCGGCCGCGGGCAACGTGCAGATGGAGATTCAGCAGTTTGTGAACGGCGTGGGCGGGATGCCGGTGACGCTGTACGACGGAGCAATCTCCAGCCTTCCGGGAGCTAGTACTGTCATGGCCGCGAGCAGCATCCATCTGACGGGAACGATGCGGGCAATTCATTTAACGAATTTGGGCGCGGGCTGGGTGGTGAGCACGCCGCCGAGCGGAGGGGCGTACACGAGGCGCGTTGGCACGACGGCCGAAGCGGCTGAGTGCCATCTGGATCGAACAGGCAAGCTGGTGTTTTATACCGGCTTCGCGCCGGTGGCGGGCGAACAGGTTGCGGTAAGTTATCGCACGGTGGGCAGGGCGGTGGGTCGAGCGGTGAATACCGCGAGCCAGGCGGCGCTGGCGGCGGCCGGAATGCCGGTTGAGGCTGCGTGGATAGGCTCGGTGACGAATCCCGAGACGCGCAGTTCGGCGGATTGCCGCAATGCGGCTCTGGTGATGGAGCAGGCGGCGGCCAGCGTGAGCGCGCTGTGGAGCGGCACGTACAAGGGAATGAGATTCAGCTTCGCCAGCGATGTGTGGCCGGGCGATGCGCTGCTGCTGAATGCGCCTTCGACGAATTTGAATGCGCAGGTGGTGGTGCGGACGGTGACGGTGAGCTACAGGGCGAGCTATCCGGATTTGGTGGAGTATGCGATCGCCTTTGCGAACGATTGGGCCGACGACCTGGCGATCAAGACAAGCGCGACGGTGCCCGTGGATGCGTGGCTTCCGGCGGCTGTCGCGCCGACGGTGCTGGCCAATCTAAACACGCTCACGGTGACGGCTGTGACGGGAACGACGGTGACGATCAATGCCGGAGTGACGCCGCCGACGGGCGGAGGATTCGAGGTCAGGACGAGGGACTTTGATTTCATGGCGGGCACGGACCCGGCTCTGGTGATGCGGTCGACGCAAGCGACGATGACGTTCTCTCGCGCCAGCGCCAATGATAGATTTTTTATCCGGATGTTCGATGGCGCGACGCCGCCGAATTACTCGGAGTTTTCAACGGCATTGTTTATCAATCTGCCGCTGTGATGGTGAGCGAAATTTTGAGGGAACGTGGGCAGATGGGGTTCAGTGAATGCGGATGATGAATGAATTCGAAGCGCAGGTGCTGAGCGACTTGAGCGTGCTGAAGACGCAGATGACGAATCTTACGGGCGACGGCAACGGCGGACGGGTCGCCGACCTGGAGCGGCGCATGGAGCGTCACGAGCAGAGCTGGCAGCGCGCCAAGGGCTTTCTGGCGGCGGTCAGCGTGCTGTTCGCGGTGATCGAGGTGGCTGTGACGGCGATGTTCCGGAGGTGAGAGCCGATTAACTTTTAGATTTACTCGGCGTTCTTCTCCCAGCGCTTTGGGCGGCGATTCTGTTGCAGGACCTTCTTGCGCAGGCGCAGCGATTTCGGAGTTACCTCGACCATCTCATCCTCAGCGATAAATTCGATGGCCTGCTCCAGGTTGAGGGCCTTGACCGGCACCAGGCGGATGGCGTCATCGGCGCTGGAGGCGCGCATGTTGGTCATGTGCTTTTCTCGGACGACGTTGACGTCGAGGTCTTTGTCGCGCGCATGCTCGCCGACGATCATTCCCTCGTAGACCTCAACGCCCGCGCCGACAAACAAGATGCCGCGCTCCTGCAGGCCGTTGAGCGAGTAGGTGGTGGTGAGTCCCTGGCGGTCGGAGACCAGCGCGCCAGTGGGCCGCTGCGGAATTTCGCCCTGATAGGGGATGTAGCCGTCGAAGAGCGCATTCATGACAATCGTCCCGCGAGTCTCGGTGAGCATCTCGCTCCTCAGGCCGATGAGGCCGCGGCTGGGCACGCGAAACTCCATGCGCACACGGCCCGAGCCGTGATTGTGCATTTTGGTCATCTCGCCCTTGCGTGGGCCGAGCTTTTCGATCACCGTGCCGGTGTAGGCATCGGGCACGTCGATGGTTAGATGCTCGACCGGCTCCATGCGCGTGCCGTCCACTACCTTGGTGACGATCTCCGGGCGGCCGGCGGAAAGCTCGAAGCCCTCGCGGCGCATCATCTCAATCAAAATTGCCAGTTGCAATTCGCCGCGCCCCAGCACCTTGAAGCTGTCGGGCGAGCCAGTGTCTTCGACGCGAATCGAAACATTCGTCAGCAGCTCTTTTTCCAGCCTCTCGCGCAGGTTGCGACTGGTGACGTATTGGCCCTCGCGTCCGGCGAAGGGCGAGTTGTTGATGCTGAATTGAATGGCGATGGTGGGTTCGTCAATCACGATGAGCGGCAGCGGCGAAGGGTTTTCGACGCTGGTGATGGTCTCGCCGATGGTGATGCCCTCGACGCCGGCCACGGCCACGATGTCGCCCATGGCGGTTTCGGTGGTCTCGATGCGCTTGAGGCCGCTAAAAGTGAACAATTTTGTAATGCGCGTCTTCATCAGCGAGCCGTCGCGCTTGGAGATGGTGACGTCGTCGCCGAAGTGGAGCGTGCCCTGAAAGACGCGGCAGATGGCGATGCGGCCAAAATAATCGGAGTAGTCGAGGTTGGTGACCAGAATCTGCAGGGTTCCGTCGGCATCGCCGGTGGCCGGCGGAATGGTGGAGACGATGGTCTCAAAGAGCGGCTGCAGGTCGACGCCGGGCTTGGACGGATCGAGGGTCGCCGTGCCGTCTTTGGCCACCGCATAGAGCACGGGAAAATCCAGTTGCGTTTCGTCGGCGTCCAGGTCGATGAAAAGGTCGTAGATCTCGTTCAAGACTTCCTGCGGGCGCGCGTCGGGACGGTCGATTTTGTTGATCACCACGATGGGCTTGAGCTTGGCCTCGAGAGCCTTGGCCAGGACGTAGCGCGTTTGCGGCAGAGGACCCTCAGCGGCGTCAACGAGAAGCATGACACCATCGACCATTTTTAGCGCGCGTTCTACTTCGCCGCCAAAATCGGCGTGGCCGGGAGTGTCCACAATGTTGATTTTGCCGCCTTCAAAAACGATGGCAGTGTTTTTGGCCAGGATGGTGATGCCCCGCTCCCGCTCCAGCTCGTTGGAGTCCATCACCCGGTCGGCCACCTGCTCGTTGGCGCGGAATGTGCCGGATTGGCGCAGCATGGCGTCCACGAGAGTGGTCTTGCCGTGGTCAACATGGGCAATGATGGCGATATTACGTATCGTCTGGGTCACAGGGAGTTTTCCTTCTTCTGGTTTGGCCGATGGGCTATGGGTTGGGGGACAATACAGTGATCAGTGGTCAGGGATCAGAAAGCCCGTTCGGCGCTCTCAGCACCGCGAAACTCGCCGCACACTGCGGCAACTTCTATTGTATCAGCAGTGTGGAAAAACGGGGTTTTGGCGGACGGCGCCGCGTGGAGCCGAGTGAGCCAGACGCTGGATGTTCGCGATAAACTGGTTTGGCCTGCTGATGAGCCGCCGAGACCAAACCCGCAAAGCAAAGCCGCGCACAGCCAGGCCTCGCTTTGGCTGGATGGTGACGGTGTGCGTGGTGGTGTTTGCCGTTTTGCTGCTGCTGTTGCGGCTGCTGGTTTTTGTGCATGGGCGTCGGTGAGGGGACTGGCGGAATCATCTTCATCTGCCAAAGGTCTTCGGCTCCCACTATCGATGAGAAGAAAAATTCTTGCGCCGTCGCTCTTGACACGCATTCGCATTGGCATTATTCTACGAAGACTTGGTTGCGGCCCAAAGGATGGCGTCGCACCAGTAAAGGAATAGATGGCCCACTTCTTCACCTCCGCGCTCTGTATGTGCTGTTGTCAAGTCAGCGCAGCGCGGGCGTGTACTCTGGGCTAGATTCCGAATACGAATCTCGATTCCCGATGACCCACCCGCCCAATGGCTGGTGGGTTTTTATTTTTTCAGTGCACAATTTTGCCAAGAACCGCACGCGGTTGACTAACATTTGTGATTCATGCACCGGTGGCGAAGCGGCTAACGCGCAGGTCTGCAAAACCTGTATTCGCGGGTTCGATTCCCGCCCGGTGCTCCAAAATTTATTTGAGCAGAGCGTTTGATTTTGCTTGAATCAATTTTTCCGCGGCACGAAAGAGTTCATCATGAATTTATCTACTTGCTTCCAACCCGCCTTCCGTAGTCTTTGTTGTTGTTGTCGATAACCTGCGCCCTCTACGCGGGATCCATCCCATCCAATTCAATTGAATAGCAACCGACGAGTTGATCGCTCACCCTGAGCCAGCATGCGCAAAATCTTCTTACGCATGCACAGGCATGGGCCGGGCTTCTTCATCGTCAGATGAGGTGAACTAATGAAGAAACTCCTTGCCATTTTGTTTTTATTCGCCCCGACGCTTTTTGCGCAAACGCCAACTGCATCGCTTACCGGTTACGCGCAAGATCAATCCGGCGCAGCCGTAAGAAACGCAAAGATCACCGTGCGAAATCGAGCCACCGGAATTATCCACACAGCAACAACGGATTCCTCTGGCGTGTACCTGATTCTGCAACTTGCTCCTGCGCTTTATGATGTAACCGCATCCGCGCAGGGTTTTCAGACGCAGGAACAAACGGGGGTGAAACTTCAGGTTGACGAACGCGCACAAACCAACTTCACACTCAAGATTGGGAATGTTTCTGAAAGCGTAGAGGTGACCAGCCAGGCGGCGCTGACCGATACGGAGTCTTCCTCGGTGGGAGCCGTGATTGACAGCCGCGCAGTTCTGGAACTTCCACTGAACACGCGCAGCTTCTACTCCCTGCCGCTTCTCACTCCGGGCGTATTTCAAGCCGCACAAAACTCAACATTGGGCTATCGCGGCGGATTCAATGTTGCCGGATCCAAGGAGACCTGGAACAATTTCACCCTGAACGGCGTGGACGATAACGATGAGGCAATCAATGGCCCAAGCTATCGTCCCAGCGTGGAGTCGATCCAGGAATTCAAGGTTCTTACCGGCATCTACTCGGCAGAGTACGGGCGGGTTTCAGGCGGACAGGTTGTGATTGTCAGCAAGTCTGGAAGCAACGAATATCACGGCGATCTCTTTGAGTTCTTTCGTAATCAGGCATTCGATGCAAAGAACTACTTCACTCCCGCGGGGACGACGCCCGCGCTCAACCGCAACCAATACGGAGGCATCTTCGGCGGTCCAATTAGGAAGGATAAGACATTCTTCTTTGTAAACTACGAGGGACTCCAGTTGAGCCAGCAGTATATTGCGCTCTCCACGGTACCCACGCAGGCCATGGCGGGGATTACCACGCCCGGCATCTACGATTTTCGCAGCCTTCTCTCGCTCCCCACACCAGTGCATGTGAAGAATCCCTTCACGAACACGGACTTCATTACACCGAATGTGATCAGCGGCGCGGACCTGAATGGCACGGGAATTGGGGCCGTTCCCATCCTGAGCACTACTGGAAGTCAACTAGGGGTTGCGCTGGCCAGTTTCTATCCAGCGGCAACCCTGGCTACGCCCAGCGGGCAAGCCCCCGGCAATAACTACAATTTCTCCCAGGTGGGATCGGAGCAACTGAATGAGTTTGCGGTGCGGGTGGATCATGTGATTTCGGCAAAGGATTCCATTTTTGCCAATTACAATTATTTTGACGACCCCACCTTTGTTCCCACAAACAATCAGTGCAATTCAAATAACTACATTCCAGGCTTTGGCTGCAAGGACGGCCTTACAGTCCAGCTGGGGATGATATCGGAGACGCATGTATTCAGGCCGAATCTTCTAAATGAAGCGCGCGTGAATTATGAGCGCTTTCGCCAGTCCGGAGTGCAGCAGGATGCTAACGCGAACTTTGCCGGCATACCCGGTGCCTCGGCAGGGAACTTTACGAACAATACCGGAGTGCCGAATACCACGGTGACGGGATTTGGAGGGCTGGGCGGCGCCACGAATATGCCGCAGCAGCGCTTTGACAATACCTATCAATTCATCGATTCGCTCTCGTATATAAAGTTTCACCACGCGCTCAAGGTTGGCGTGGATCTTCGCAGAGCCGACTCGATTGATGCTACGGTTTACGACGGGCGCGGCTTGCTTTCATTCTCCGGAGGAAGCAGCGGCTACTCCTTCGCCGATCTTCTGATTGGGCTTCCACATTCAACCACAATTGAACCAGGCGCGCCGACGATGCGGCCTTACCACAACGACGTTTCCTTTTTTGCGCAGGACGACTGGCAATATCGTCCCTATTTGACCTTCAACCTTGGCTTGCGATGGGAGTACGATTCGCCGATACGGGACTATGCAAACAACCTCTCCGGGTTTGATGCGGCCAATGGCACCATTCTCTGGGCTGGTCATAATGGAGCCGCGGATGAATTGTACAACAAGGATTGGAACAACCTCGGCCCGCGAATCGGCTTCTCCTGGCAGCCAACCAAGAAGAATTCAACGGTTGTACGCGGCGGCTTCGGCATTTTTTACAATGTGCCAGTTCTGCTGCAACAGTTTGTGAATGTTCTGAGTCAATACCCGGTGCGCAATCCTCAAACCTTCACTGCGACAACAGCCAACCCGATCAATCTTGCCAACGCCTTCCCTGCGGCCAATGCGCCGGGCTCACGGACGAGCACGGGCATCGATCCAAATTACGCTACGCCCTATTTGGATGAGTGGAGCCTCGGAGTGCAACGGACTCTCTCGAAGACGGCCTTGCTTGAAGTAACGTATCTCGGATCGAAGGGAACGAAACTCCCCACGGAGATTAACATCAACCAGGCAGTCCTGGGGCCGGGCGGGACAGCGACCGAGAATGCTCGCCGTCCTTACCAGACGCCCTTTGCGTTTGGAACGAACACACCCATCACCTTCGGCAATGTGACATATTTGCAGACGCTAGGGAACTCCAGCTACAACTCGCTTCAGGCAAAACTGCAGCAGAATTATTCGAACGGGCTGTCCTATCTGGTGTCCTACACCTTCGGACGCTCAATCGACACAGGCGCCGGGGGAAGCGACTCCAGCAGCGATTCATCGAAGGCTCTTCCACAAAACTCCTATGCGCCGAAGAGCGAGCGCGGACTCTCTGATTTCGATGTTCGACATCGCCTGGTGATAAGCCCGGTCTACGACCTTCCATTTGGAAAGAGTAGAAAGTATCTGACCAAAGGATGGACGGCACGCGTGGCGGGCGGCTGGCAGATATCCGGCATCGCGCAGTGGCAGACGGGCCGTCCCTTCACCATCTATTACGGAACGGATAACAGCCAGACAGGTGAAAATGCAGACCGTCCGAATCTGGTCAGCAACCCAAACAAAAATGCTCCGCACTCCGTATCGCAGTGGTTCAATGTCTCTGCTTTCAGTTCCGCACCCTTGGGCACCTTCGGCAATGAGGGCCGGAATGCTGTTACGGGTCCGGGATACGTAGACGCGGATGTGTCAATTGGGAGGATCGTTCGAATAAGGGATGGCGTAAGCCTGAACTTGCGGGCAGATAGCTTCAACGTCGCCAATCACCCCAATTTCTATAACCCAAATCCGGGAACAGATACTTTCGGATCCGGGTCCTTCGGAAAGCTTTCACAAGCTAACGACCAACGCGAAGAGCAGTTTTCTTTGAAGCTGATCTTCTAACCAATTTCCCAGGAGGAAAAGAATGAAAATCATTACTCGCATTTCAATGATGATCTTGTTGCTTGCCGGCTTCGGCCTTGGCAATCTTCGCGCGCAGGCAGTCAACGGCGGCCCGCGCACCTCGCAAGCCTACTACAAAATCACGCTCGGGCATCAGGCGGAATGGGTCAGCCTTTACTCACACTACCATTACCCCATTCTGAAGGCGCTCCAGGAGCAGGGATTGATCAAGAGCATCACGCTGCTCAAACGCGATCGCCATCATCTGTCTCCCGCGTGGGATTACGAGTTGCAGATTGTGTGGCGCGATAAGTTTGCACAGGTCACCGGGGAATCCCCTGAGACCCTCCACAAGATCTTTCCAGACTGGGCGGACTATCAGAAGAACGAAGCCCGCCGCTGGGAGATAACCGCAGAACATTGGGATGAAGATCTTTCGCCTGTTCCCGTGGAGTAGCGGCGGGGGGATGCTCGCCTTGTCCCAGACGGCCTGCCTACTGCTTCGCAGTAGGCAGGCCGGATGCTGTGCGGTTACTTACCGGTTGACTTGATAGGATGGCAACGTTGGCCCCTCGGGTACCCCCACCCATACTTTGGACGCAAAATCCTTGTTTTCTTGAGGTTACAGGGAGGGTTGCGCTGTAAAATCTTCATAACAAAGAAGTTCCCTGCAAAATCTTCCAGGATAAGGAGTTACGGGCCGTTTCGGCTTCTGTCGGCCGCTTCCAGCTGATAAGCGGCGCGAATTGGATGTGCCGGGATGATGATTGGAAGAAAGACTTCTGAGAATCATTATGCACGAAGTGGGGAAATAATCTGCAAGGGACTGGCCCCTTCGACTTCGCTCAGGGCAGGCTGTCCAGGCGGGTGACGCATGCACGCCATGAGGTTCCTGGGTTTCCAGGTATTAAGAGTGAGATGCTTCGGCGGCCTTGCGAACAGCCTCCGCATCCGCAATGTCTTGCGGCCTGCCGGCGGCCAACTTCGACGCGATAAGGTCGGGCGCAGAGATGAAAAACGCCTTGAGTCCGCTTGCCGGATCGATTACGCCTTCAACGCGCCTCTCCCATGCCGACTCAAAATCAACGCCAGGAATATCGGGAAGAATATCGAAGCCGTGCGGATCGTGTCCGAAGCGAAAGAAAGTGCCGCGTTCGGCAAAATCCTCTGGTCGAATGCCTTGGAGCGGCGCGCCGAATGCAGCGAGTGCAGCGTAGATCGCTTGCGCGTTCGCAGGGTCTGCTTTGATGAAAAGGTCGATGTCCTTCGTAAAGCGGGGCTGTGCGTGATAGATGACCGCATATGCCCCCACAACAAGGTATCTAACGCCATGGGCATGAAAGGCGGACAAAAGGTCTTTGTAATCTTGGTACATCCGGCTTGACCTCCCAACCTTTAATCGCGTAGGCGGTCTGAATCATCTCCTCGACCGCGTCCATCCGCTCATGCACGGGCCGGCTCTGCCAATAGCGGTACTCATCAGCCTTCATCTCATCGAAGCTCGTGTACTTGCGCAGGGTCGATTCCATATCTCTATTTTAGCGCTTGGTTAGACGGTTTGCGTGATTCCAGGGCCGAAAATCTGGAGCTGGGCCGTACACCTCACTACGCGCTTTTGACTGGTCTCCGGCTTCCTGCTTGGTATCTTTCGATATGTCCTTCTACAAGCTGAACACGATAAAGTCTCCGATCTAAAACATACAAAAACTTCAGTTCATAACCCGCCTGAGGACGAATACGATCTCGATCAATTTCCACTTCAGCACCACATTCATTACAGGCTGCAATAAGCCTTTCCTTCGATACATCATTAGCTTCATTTTCGCTACAAATTGACGCCAGTGCTTTAGCTGCTCGTGTATGAGTGGAAACATACGTTGAAATCGATGTAAAATCGACAAATGGCAAATGTTCTTGAAGACGTGCAATGTTCTGTGGAACAGCTTTCATAACTATTTCTTCAATCCTAGAAAGAACAACAAATCCAGTTGCGCGCAGTATGTGTAAGTTTTCATCATCAATGAGAACATCATAATCATTGTCTAGCTTGAATGTCCGTTCTTCAATGATCTTTAATGCATCGTTGATTTCTCGAAGTAATCTACTTTTCAAAATTCCTTTAAATTGTATGGCCCGCCGTACGCACGTAAGGCGCCGCTTATTTCGATCCGAGAGCCGAGCAAAGTAACAGAAGATATGCTCCGGTTCGTTCAATGCATTTGCGACTATCGGTATCATTTCCGCTTTATGTAAATTTGCCAGAATTCCAGCATATTCTCCATTCGTAGCTGTGACGACATTTTCTTCTGAGTCATACTTCTCTGCCGGAGCAAACGTGACTTCCTCGTGTTCTGAAATTGCCGCCAATGTTTGCGAAGCCATTTCACAAAGCGCCGTTTTTATGAGCTCATCCGTAGGGATCAATACAAACTCAGTATCCTCATCCGTTTCGCGTCCGACACCAAATTCTACATGCTGAATTGCATTGAAATTGAAGTTGATCGGCATTATTCGACCTCCAAGTACACACTATTGCTGATGCGGCACGGGAGAATCCGCTCGCCTGGGAAGATAGTAGCCCTCCGCGTTATCAGTACAACGCTCTCTCTACCTGACTGTGGGTTGCCATCGTCGGGAGGACAGATTGTGAAGATTCTGTAGCCGAAAAAAGCAAACAACACGTTCATGTAATGGAGATTGCAATTACAGAAAAGAAAGACAATAAAGCACACGGCCATGAGTGTAGCCGAGAACTCACGCCAGCTTGCGAGATTGCTCGCGTAGAAAGGTAGGAGCATTGCAAACAAATAAACCAGCAAATGGTCCCGATGATCTTCTGCTTTACCAACAACGACTTCGCGTGTTTCTCGGTGTTTCTGTGCTGTTCTGAGTCTCCAGAGCAGTACGAGATTGGGCACAACAATGAAAATGACGCAACCTATCAGAAAAGCATGGTTCGGAAGAAGACAGGTTTCTTTTGGAGCCTGGCTGGGCACGCCTGAAAGCTGGCATGATGCGGTGAAGGGTTGACAAGTACCACGGATTGCCCAAAGAACAAACAACGGAGAAAGACTCGCCAAAACCATGATGAAGCGAAGCCATCCTAACCCCTCACGCCTTCGAACGATACTCATTGGTGACCTTCTCTTACTTGAAATCATCCAAGTTGTATGCCCAGATCCTACATTTGGACCTGGGAGTTTAGCTGGATGCGGAATTCCCTGCTCCTCTGCGCGGGCGCACAGCTTCCTTGGCTTCGGCGGGGCCGGTGGCGGGGACTTCGGGGACCTCGGCCTTGAAGGCGCCGATGTTCAGCTTCTTGCGCAGCTCGCCGTCCATCTTGGCGAAGATCTCCTTGTTGTCTTTGAGGTAGGAGCGGGTGTTTTCGCGGCCCTGGCCGATGCGCTCGCCGGAGTAGCTGTACCATGCGCCGGATTTCTCTACGATATTGTTGGCTACGGCCAGGTCGAGGACGTCGCCTTCGCGGCTGATGCCCTCGCCATAGATGATGTCGAACTCCGCCTCGCGGAAGGGCGCGGCCACCTTGTTCTTGACGATCTTGACCTTGGTGCGGTTGCCGGTGACGACATCGCCGTCCTTGATGGCGGTGATGCGGCGAATGTCCACGCGCATCGAGGAGTAAAACTTCAGCGCGCGGCCTCCGGTGGTGGTCTCCGGGTTGCCGAACATGACGCCGATCTTCTCGCGAATTTGATTGATGAAAATCAGCGAGGTACGAGATTTGGAGACGACACTGGTGAGCTTACGCATAGCCTTCGACATCAGCCGGGCATGCAGACCAACCTGCATTTCACCCATCTCGCCGTCGAGTTCAGCTTGGGGCACCAGCGCGGCGACGGAATCGACGACCAGCACGTCGATGGCGCCGGAATGGACCAGGGCCTCGGTGATTTCCAGGGCCTGCTCGCCGCTGTCGGGCTGCGAGACCAGCAGGTTGTCGATGTCCACGCCCAGCTTTTTGGCGTAGGCAGGGTCGAGGGCGTGCTCGGCATCGACAAAGGCCGCCAGGCCGCCGGCCTTCTGAGCCTCGGCAATAATCTGCAGGCAGATCGTGGTCTTGCCGGAAGACTCGGGGCCGAAGACCTCGGTGACGCGGCCGCGGGGGATTCCGCCTACGCCCGTTGCTGCGTCAAAGCTGATGGAGCCGGTGGAGATGACGGCAATGGGGACGAGAGCTTCTTTGGAGCCGAGACGGACAATCGACCCTTTTCCAAACTGTTTTTCGATCTGCGCAAGGGCAAGTTCTACGGCTTTGCTGCGGTCATCGGCGATTGCCATGGGAGGCTCCTTAAATTGGTGCTCACCGGAGCCGGTTCTTGCTTACCTGGGCGGGGAAGCGGCGCGGCGGCATGGAATTCATTCCGAAGGGATTGTAGCAGGGCACGACAGACAAGGCCAGAAAAAAATAGCGAAGAAACGGTGAAGGGTTGAATCAGACGGCCAAATCCAGCAAACTGAATCAATCTCGAAAAGTGCATCAATTTATATTTTGATGTAGCATGGAATTATGAGAACCACGATCACATTGAAGAATGAGACCCATACTTTTGCCAGCTATTACGCTTCTGCGCGGGGGCTCACGCTCAGTGCGGCTATCGACGAGCTGATCCGCAAGGGACAGGAGGCGCCAGCGTCCAAGCCGGAGATTTGCTTTTCTCCCATGAGCGGTTTACCCATGTTTCCTCCCAGGGGTGGAACGATCACCGCGGAGATGGTAAAGGAGATCGAGGAGGAGGAGTTTGACCCGCAATTATTTACTTGATCTGAACGTCTTGATCGCGCTGGTGGACTCCGGCCACCAGCATTTCCAAACAGCGCAGGATTGGTTCATCTCTTCCGGTAAAGACCACGTTGGACTTTGCCCACTCACAGAAGCGGGATTCCTCCGTATTACAACGAATCCTGCCTACCGGCCGGCGCCGCGCACGATAGAAGAAGCAATCGCTATCTTGCAGGTTCTCAAGGGGCACCCGCGCTTTGGTTATTGGGAGATAAAAGAAAGCTGGGTTGATTTGACCGCACGTTTTGCCGTGCGCATCCGCGGCCATCAACAGGTGACCGATGCTTATCTTTTAGGACTTGCGATCAAAGAGAACGGTGTACTGGTCACCTTCGACAAGGGCATCCAGTACATGGCGGGCGCTGAGTTTAACAAGAACGTTCTACTCCTACAGTAAAGAGAACGGGCCGCTCAGACGGTGTAAGCGCCGACGCGGATTTCGCGGCTGGTCAGATCGTCGCAGGCGCGATCCAGGGTTTCGTACTCCCGGTCATGGTCTTTGCGGAAGGCGCGGAAGGCTTCTTCACTGGCCCAGCGGTCGATGGTGAGATAGTTGCCGGGGATGTAGGCGTCGCGGAGCAGTTCCGTGCCGCGGTACTCGGGCGAGGCGCCAAAGAGTTGCGCCCATGTGCCCTGGGAAGAATAAGCGGCCTCGAAGGCGGCAATCTTATCCTCTGCAATTTCGAATTGCCAGACAACGACAAACATATGCGAATCCAATCTTAGCTTTATGGTAGCGCAGGGAGGAGTGTGTTGGCGAAAGCGGGAGAGAAATCGACGCCCCAGGTCTTGACCTCGAGACTTGGGGCACATTGTTTTTGTGGTAAACGAATGGTCTAAACTTTTCTCAGATTCGCGAACTTTTCCATCAGCTTTTTCACGCCGTGGCTGTTGAAGAGGATGGTGAGCTTGGCGGCTTCTCCATCGCCTTCGCGCAAAAGGATGGTGCCTTCGCCGTACTTTGCGTGGCGGACGTGCTGACCTTTTTTCAGGTTGACCGCGCCGCTGGATGCAGGCAGATCCATGGCGGGAGCTGACCCTGCCGGACGTGGAAGCGAGCCGGGTTTGCCGTGGCCTGCCTTGCCGCCGAAGAAACGGGCGATGTTGTCGATGGAGCCCTCCGGGTTTTTACCCTTTGAACTGGATTCCTGACTGGTCGAGGGCGCCTTGACAGTCATCCAGGAGGCGACAAAGGGCTTGGAGGAAGAACTGTTTGCGCCCAGGCCGCTGCTCTTGATGCCGCTGGCCGCGATGCCACTTGTGGGCGAACGCGGGGCTTCCTGGTTTTCGTCCTCGTAGTTGTAGTGCCGGTCGGCGAAGTCGCTCGCTGCGCCGGTGCGGTGGCTATAACTTCTGGGGTAGCCGGGGGTGGACCAGGCAGAGGATTGGGCAGTTGGCCGGCTGCCGAGATTCTCAATCAACCGGCTGGGAACTTCTTCAAGAAAGCGGGAGGGGATGCTCATCTCCGGGGCGTCGTTGCCGTAGCGGCGGCGATAATGCGCGCGGGTGAGGACAAGCGTGTTCATGGCGCGGGTCATGCCGACATAGCAGAGGCGGCGTTCTTCTTCAAGCTCGTCGGGGTTGTTGAGGGTGCGGGAGTGGGGAAAGAGTCCCTCTTCGAGGCCGGCGAGAAAGACCAGCGGAAACTCAAGACCTTTGGCGGCGTGGAGGGTCATGAGGGTGACGCGGGCGTCCGGGTCGAATTGGTCAGTGTCAGAGGCCAGGGCGGCGTGGTCTAGGAAGTCGCCCAGGGTCTCGCCGCGAACCTCGGCGTCGTGCGCGGCGTTGGCCAATTCCTTCAGGTTTTCAATGCGGCTGAAGGCTTCCGGCGAGCCTTCGGTTTCCAGAGCCTTGATGTAGCCGGTGCGGTCGAGGAGAAAACGGATCAGCTCGGGCAGGGTGGCCGCGTCGCCGGGTTTGCGAAAGGCGCTTCCGTTCTCTTTTTCGTCG
>Ga0302266_10000393_pt1 | contig 44701 bp, 43 predicted proteins | sample III_Bog_E1_2_FD_194559 | JGI IMG/M metagenome (GOLD analysis project Ga0302266, IMG submission 194559) | Peat permafrost microbial communities from Stordalen Mire near Abisko, Sweden - III_Bog_E1_2 | ecosystem: Environmental > Terrestrial > Soil > Wetlands > Peat | place: Sweden: Abisko...
AGATACGACGCCTCGATCGGATCCCCACTGGCGGCATTATCCGCCGCCAGGGCATAGACCGTCGTGTTCGTGGCGTTGCGTTTGCCGGTGGTCGCATCCAACTGGATCAGGTGAATCCCGCTCCAAAAGGAACCGAACGACATCCATAAATTGCCCGCTCCATCCAGCGTGACGCTCGGATCAATCGTGTTGTAATTCACGCTCGAACCGGACTGAATCACCGCCCCCTGGTCCGTCCACAGATAACTCGCGTTGCCGGGATCCAGGGTCGGATTCGTCGCCAGGCCGATGGCGGAAACCTGGCTGCCAAACGTTGAAACCGCGTAGTAAAGATGATATTCGCCGTTGAAATAAAGCACGTCCGGCGCCCAGAAATCGCCCGTGAAACCGGGGACCGCATTGGTGGTCCAATTCGGGGGTTGGGCAAACACGTTCGGGCCCGTGACCCAGTATCGCTTGTCCCCGGACGATTTTGAAGGGATGTTCTGGCCCGTGCCATAGACAAAATAACGCCCGTCACACTGTATCACCGTTGACGGATCGTGAATGGCCAGACTGCCACGCAGATCCGGGGGCGACGCCGGCAACCCGCCCGCGCACAGCCAGAGCCCCGTGACGATTAACAAAAGCGGAGGTTTCACAGGCGATTACCGCCCCTTGATGCGCAGCACGGTCAGGGAATGCGGCATGAAACTCAGGGAAAAGCCCGGCGCGGCATTATTGATCACCGACGTGACCGGGGACAGTAGCTCCGGTTCGCCGATGACATTGACGTCCGATAAATGGGCGCCGGCCAGCACCGTGATGCCGGCCTGGGGTTCCACGGCGGTCACGCCGTCCAGTTTGATGTCCGCCGGGGTGGCGGCGGCGCCGGGGTTGACCACTTTGAGGATGATCTCCCCGGTTTGATCGTCATGCGTGGCGCTGGCATACAAGTTTTGCACGCCGGACGGGGAGGTTTCCACGCCTTCCAAGTCGGTCGGTAAAACCTCATCGCCCCGGTTGCAACTGAACAACTGCTGCACATAATAATTCGGCGTCGCCATGACGTGCAGGCTGTCCACCCAGATCAAATCCGGCCGCCACTGCCAGGCTTCCGTGTTGCCAAACAACGGCGCATAGGACGCCATGCGCACCACCCCGGCGTTCCGCTCCAGCCCCGTCATATACGCCGCTTCGGACAATGCACACACCAGGTTGTTCTCGTTTTTCGGGCTGACGGCCGCGACACTTTGCGCCGCATATTCCCCCATGAACACCTTCGGACCGTTGGCGTCGTAATGATCGTAACGGTGCGTGTTGCTGAAAAACCAGTCCGGGGTGGCGTAACAATGTTCGTCCACCAAGTCCGCGTTCAACTCGCGCAATTGGGACCAGGCGAATTTAAAGCGCTCGTCCCCCGGGTCCGGTCCGGCGGCCGCCACCAGTTGAATTTCCGGATAACGCGCTTTCATCGCCTTGGCGAACGGCGCGTAACGGTCAATATATTGCCGGCCCCATTGTTCATTGCCCACGCCCAGCAATTTCAGGTGGAAGGGTTCGGGATGACCCAGCGCCGCGCGTTTGCCTCCCCAGACACTCGTCACCGGGCCGTTGGCAAACTCGACCAGGTCCAGCGCGTCCTGAATGTAATTCGTCAACGCCTCCGGCGGACACAGCTCGCCCGAGTTAAACTGGCAGGCCATGCCGCAGTTCAAAATCGGCAGCGGTGAAGCGCCGATATCCTCGCACAATTGAAAGTATTCAAAAAAACCCAGGCCGAACGACTGGAAATAATCCGGCGTCGGCCGGTGCAGAAATTCATAGTTCCAGCGGTTGATCAACAGGCGGCGTTCGGCCACCGGCCCAATCGTGTTTTTCCATTGGTAACGCCGCGCGAGCACACTCCCCTCCACAATGCAACCGCCCGGAAAGCGCAGGAAACCCGGCTTCAGATCCGCCAGCTTTTGCACCATGTCCGCCCGCAAGCCCCCCGGCCGGTTTTTCCACGTGTGCGCCGGAAACAACGACACCATGTCCACCTCCACCGTGCCTTTGCCCACCACCAGCAACGCCAGCCGCGCTTTGGCATCCGTATCTTTCGGATGCAGCGTGGCCGTGCATTCGCGCCAGTCATTGGTGAACCCCTTCACCGGCACCGAGTCCAGCAGCGTCCCGTCGCCGCCATAAAGCTGCACCCGCAACTCCGGCGTCCCCGCCACGCCGCGCACTTGGGCCGAGAAATCGTAGGTTTCCCCCCGGCGGATACCCATGCCGCGAAAGCCCTCGTTCGAGATTCCCAGCGGGGCCGTCCCCTGCGAGGCGATGCGGACATAATGCGGATTCGCCTCGTCGAACGGCGCGTCCTCCCGCACGGTGATCTCCCCCTTGGCCAGGCTGGGGGAAATCTTGGTCCAGCCCATCAACGGTTCCGGAAACTCGAAGCCCCGGTTCTTGACCAACTCCGCGTAGAGCCCGCCATCCGCACCGAAATTGATGTCCTCAAAAAAAATCCCCCACATCGCCGGGTTGATTTTGGCGCCCGGCCGGCCGGCCTGCACTTCAATCGTCGCCGCCCGGCCGGCGAGAGCCGCCAGCAGCAGGCCGCCGACCAGCCAGGTTCGCCCGGGGGTTCGTCGCGTCATGGCCATAGTCATAAGGGATGCGGATTTGAACACAAGCTCAAGCTCGATGGGAATAAATAAAAATACGGGGCATGGGCGCACCATGCCCCGTTGTGGGTCGGATCGCCACCCGGTCGCCCGGACGGGCTATTGCAACCGGTAGAACCGGGCCGTGCCCGTCGCCGGCATGGTGACCTGATAGTTTCCGCCCACGGTGGTTGGCAGAGTGCCGGCCGCCGACCAAACCGCCCCCGCCCCCAGGGCCGGCGAGGACACCAGATTCACCAGCGCCGATGCCGTCGGCCAGGTGATGACCAGGTTGCCCCCGGAGGATTTGGCCGTCAGGGAAACATTCGTGGACGTGCCGATGAACTGATTCGGCCCCAGGGCGTGATCCGCCGCGACTTGCGCCGCCGTCAGCGGCCCGTTATAAATGCGGAACTCATCCAGCGAGGCGTTCAGCGTGGGATCGGCCGTGTAAAGGGAATGCCCGATGTAATTATACAGATCGTAACCCAGGGTGTAGTTGAGAATGCTGCCGCTGTTATAAGTCGGTCCGGCATAAGCCACCGGGTCCATCAGATTGTTGAACATGCTGTTCTGCGCCGCGAGCACCCCGTTCGTGTAGAGGTATTCCCCGCCGGCCTGGGGATCATACACCACCACCAGATGCAGGTTCGTCAACCCATCCAGGGCGCTGCCCGCCCCGGCATCCCATTCGCCATTGTTGCCCGGATCCCCCTGGCCAAAGTTGGCCGAGCAATTCGTGCTCCCGGTGTGCGGCTGCAAACTGATGTAATTTTCCCCGTTCGTGCCCGTGTCGTCCACGCCGCCAAAGGCGAAGAGATTGGCCCAGGTGTGAATCGGTGAACCAAAGCTCGCCCACACTTCAATGGTCACTTGGTTCAGCCCGCTGAGAATCCCCGACGGCAGTTGGATGTAACCCGTGCTGCCGTCCAGCACCACCTGCGAACCCGTCAACGTCGCCCCGCCCATCAGCGTCCCATCCCAGGTCGGGCTGTTGCCGGGCACGGAATCCGCCAGGTCGGTGCCGCTGGTCTCACTGAACTTGTATTCATGGATCAGCGTGGTCGCGGCCGCCACCGTCAGCACCAGGCTGTTCGTGCTCGTAAACGCCCCGAGTTTGGCCGTGAGCGTGGCGCTGCCGGCGCCGACCGCGGTCACCACCCCGTTCGTGTCCACGGTGGCCACGTTCGGATTGCTAGAAGTATAAACCGGATGCCCAATCGCCACGGGATCCAGACCCGGTTCCGAAGAACTCAGCAACACCCCGGTGACGGCCGGATAATCGCCCACCAACTCGAGTTGTTGGAACGTGCCCGGCGGGACATTCGTGAGCAGCAGGGGTTGGAAATAAATCTGTTGCAAGACCCCGCCCAGGGGCACCGTGTTCACGAGCGTGTTCGCGCCATTATCGGTGATCACCACGTCGGTGGTGTCCTCCCCCTTGCCGTAGGCCCTGAGGATGCCCCGCGAAATCCAGTTAACCACCGCGCCGCTGAAGTTCTCCGGCGCGAGGAACGTTCCCCCGCCCACGTTGATGGACCGCGTGCCATCGGATTGCGCAAACGCCGTATCCATGTTCACATAGCCGTTGACCAGAAAAGCGGCGTTGTCATAAATGTTCAAATGCCCCCCCAGCCACAGCCCCGCCCCGAGAAAACTGTTGTATTGTGCGTTGCTGTACAAGTTCATAGTGACATACGGGGCGCCGGTGTAAAACCACGAGTCGCCGATCCCCATCGCCGCGCCGCTGGTGGACACCACCGCATTGTCTCGCAAATTCACATAACTGCGCAGCCCGGGCGCCGGGTTGTTTTGCACCGGAAACAGCAGCCACTTGAAATTAAGCGTGCCATACACGTTGAGGGTCACCCCCCATTCCGGCCCGAAGATCGTGTCGTAAGTGCCGCTGCCGGGACTTTCCACGGCACCCGCCGGGATCGTGATCACCGAATCACCATTGGCGGCATCCAGCCACACATTGGCATCCACGGTGCCGGGGGGCACCCCCACCGGAGTCCAGTTCGTCGCCACGTTCCAGAGCGTATTCCCCGGCGTTCCGTTCCAATGGGAATCCTGGGCCGAACTGCCGGGCGCCAGGCACAGCGCCAGTCCGGCGACCGCCAGGCCGCCGATTGCTTTTAACATCATTTTTTGAATCATAGCTCGTATTGGGTTTTATGGGTCATCCGCCCCCCACGATCGAAACCGGCGGTCCGGTGAGGGAATCCGGCCCGGGACGGCCTGATGATTCGACTTGGGTGGCTTATACCCATACATGCGCCATCCACCCCCCAAACCCGACAAACTATTTTTCACCCCCTTCACAAATCTGGCGGCGGAGGATCGGCCGATGCTTCTCCTTACCCCTGAACCTTGACGTGTACGAGGGTGCTGACGCTTGTGGAGATGGCAGAGCGCGAGCGGCGACGGCGTTTTCGACCCGCCAGCCCATGGCCCCGCAACCCCACGCCCTTCGCTCCAGGCACCGGCGGCGCCTTTGAACTCGTAGGAGACGACGTCAGGAGGCTCTGAATGATAGCCTTCACGACCCTTTGACCTACCAACCCCCACTATGTCACCCCGCGTCACCCGCCACCGTTTCCGCCCTGTCCACCAGCTTGTCCGCCGTAGCTTTAGCGTAGGAGGAAGCTTCAGCGACGGCGGATTTCCCGCTTTCCGTTTTGGTTTTCTCTGCGTTCTTAAGAAACAACTGCTGGAAGTGGTTGCCTTGCAGTCAGTCGCCCGGAAACGGACTGCACCCCGGGCAGGGGTGCCAGAGCCACCCAACCTGAAACCATCCACTTGCGAAGGAGTTTCTTCCTCAATCAGCACCCGCAGGGCGTCCCCGCTCTTCTCCTCCTTCCGGGGGCGGAAGCCGGGCTGAGGGCGGCCTTTTACCCTGATTTTACCCCGCCGCCGCGCCCTACGGATGGCCCGCCAACGGCACCGGACTCGCATTCAACGCCAGCGCCTCCTGCAGCATGATCCGGGCAAACACCCAGTCGAACCAAAACCCCAGTTCCCCATCCCCCCGCTCCAATCCGTCGCCAAACCGGGCCTCAATGGCGTCCCGCCCCAGCTTCAATTCCGCCGCCGCCTCACCGGTCCGGCCCAGTTGATGATCGGCCATGGCCAGCAGCACCTGCACCGTCGCCGTGCGGGGCTGGTTCGCCTCCGAATACGCCCGGCTGCGGTGGCACCATTCCACCGCCCGCGTGTAATTCCCCCGGCGATATTCCCACAACGCCAGCGAAACCGAACCCCACGCCGCGTGAAAAATCGCGTCCGTGGTGTCGCTGTTCAGATTGGCAAACGCCGCCGCCGCCGTATCCGCCAACGGCCGCAAGGCATCCATCGTCGGACCGTCCACCGGGCGCAGCAAACTGATTTTCAACGTGCGCTCCGCCACCACCGGATTCGCCGTGCCCGCCAGCCGCGTCATCGTTTCGTGACGGAAGCGCGCATACCCCGCCTCATCCCCCATATGGGCGAGCACCGCCCCCTGCCGCAACACATCCAGCGAGGAAACATCCCAACCATCCAACTGATCCACCTGCAACATCACGCCAAAACGATCCGCCGCCGGCCGCCAGCGGTTTTGCAGCGCGTGCCACTCCCCCAGCGCGCGCAAGACCGCCGCGCCCTCCAGCGTCGCCTGCGCCGGCGGCATCCCCCCCAGAAACCGGTCCGCCTCGTCAAACTTTTCTTCGTTGACCAAGATTTCCGCCTGCGTGATTCGCTCCCGCGCCTCCGCCTGCCGCCGCAACTTCGATTCGTTGTCGCGCGCCTCCTCCGCCATTTGCCGCAGTTGACTCTGCTTTTGTTCCGCCGCCCGCGCCTTGAAAAACAGCCAGGTCGAGGTTCCCAGCCCCGCAATCAACACCAGCGCCACCGCGCCGATGGCCGCAAACACCCCCTGGTTGCGGCGCACCAGTTTTTGGAACCGGTAGATCCGGCTCGGCGGCCGCGCCACCACCGGTTCATGGTTCAGATGCCGCTGCACATCCATGGCCACCCCGTTCGCCGTTTCATAACGCCGCGTGCGATCCTTCTCCAACGCCTTCATCACGATCCAGTCCAAATCCCCCCGCAATTGCAAAATCAACTTCTGCGGCTCCACCCGGCGGTGTTGCGCCGTGGCCGTCAGCTCGCCCCCCAGCAGCGTGTGCAGCTTCGTGGATGGCCGCGGCGGCTCCGTCTCCCGCAACGTCCGCCGCATCGCCTCCAACCCCGATTGCACCAGCTCCTTTGCGTCAAACGGCGTTTTGCCCGTCAGCAGCTCATACAACAGCACCCCGAGACTGTAAATGTCGCTCCGTGTGTCCACATCCAGACCGCTCATCTCCGCCTGTTCCGGGCTCATGTAAGCCGGCGTGCCGATCAGTTGTTCGTAAGCCGTGAACAACGTCTTTTCCGTCAGCGGCGTCAGCGTGGCCTTGGCGATGCCGAAATCAATCACCTTCGGCACCGGCACCCCGTCGTGCAGGGTCACCAGAATATTCGAGGGCTTGATGTCGCGGTGGATCACCCCCTTTTGATGCGCGTGCTGGATCGCGTGGCAAATCTGGATGAACAGGTGCAACCGCAACCCCGTGTTCAATTGGTGTTCGTCGCAGTATTGCGTGATTTTCACCCCGCGCACCAATTCCATCACGAAATACGGGCGACCCGTCTCCGTCGCCCCCGCGTCCAGCACCCGGGCGATGTTCGGATGATCCATCAAGGCCAGCGCCTGCCGTTCCGCCTCGAACCGGGCGATCACACTTTTCGTGTCCATCCCCAGCTTGATCACCTTCAGCGCGATCCGGCGGCGCACCGGCTCCTCCTGTTCCGCCATATACACCACCCCGCAACCGCCCTCCCCGATCTTTTGCAACAACTTGTAACGCCCGATATGCGTGCCCAACCCCTTCATCAAGTCCGCTGCCGGCGCTGGTTCCGCCCCCTCCGCCACACAATCCCGGATGCTGAACCCCGTCGCCGACTCGAAGAACTCCGCCGCCGCGCCCTCCGCCGCAAGGAGCGACTCCACCCGCCGGCGCAACCCCGGATCCTCCGCGCACGCCTGCTCCAGAAACGCCTGTCGCGCCCGGGCTCCCGTGAGATTTCGCGCCGCCTCAAACAGGGCTTCCTCTTGCTGCCGGGAGTTGCTCATCGCTGGGCCGGGGTGATTTTTTTGGGGGGGCTCGGGCGGCCCTCAAGGCTGCACCTGGAGCGACTGAAACAACCACACCCGGGCATACGCCCACTGGCGCTCCACCGTGCGTTCCGTCACCCCCAGATTTTCCGCCACCTCCTGATTCGTCAGGCCGCCAAAAAATTTCATGATCACAATGCGCGCCTTCTGCGGGTCTTCCGCCTCCAATTTTTCCAGCGCCTCATCCATCAGCAGCACCTTTTCATCCGGCGACGCCGCGTGCAGCTCCAAATCCTCAACGTTCAACCGCACCATCCCCCCGCCCCGTTTCAACCGTGATTTGCGCCGGGCGTTTTCCACCAGAATCCGCCGCATGGCCTCCGCCGCCGCCCCGTAAAAATGCGCCCGGTTCTGCCAGGTCCGGTCCCCGTCCCCCACCAGCCGCAGCCACGCCTCGTGCAACAGCGCCGTCGCCTGCAGCGTCTGCTCCGTTGACTCCTGCGCCATGCGCATCGCCGCCAGCCGCCGCAACTCGTCATAAACCAGCGGCAGCAAATCCGTCGAGGCCCGGCCGTCGCCCTGCCGGAGCGCCTGCAAGCCCAGGGTGACCTGGCCGGCCGGCTCCGCCACCCCGGCCCCGCGTTGACTGTGTAAAGGATCGTTCATCTGAATTGATAACATCGGCTCACCTCAATAGACCACCACTCCGGGAAACCGTCAACGGGAATTCCCCCCGGGCACTGGCCGCCGATGCGGCCGAAATGCAATCGGCCACGGACGGCCGCCTGGCCGAGCATCTGGCCACCGTGTTGGCGGCCCGCTACGCCTCCACCCTGGCCGGCTGGGACGGCCAGCCCACCGAGGAATTCCGGCAGAAACTGAAAATCTTGCGCAGTCTGTGCCGGGACATTGCCGAATTGCGGCGCGGGGACCATGGCCGCCAGCGGTTGCAGCTTGAGCAGGACCGGGTCGAAGAGCAGCGCGAGAAAACCGAAGCCGAAGTGGTGGCCAAGTTCGAGCAGTGGGCCAAGCAGCCGGCGGTGCAGGACTGGCTGTGCCAGACCTGGGTGCCCCTCGAAGAGCGGATGCGCCGCAAACGGGAAATGTTCAACCTGCCGACCGAGGACGACGCGGCGGAAGGCCGGCCGGCGGCCCCCAAAACCGATCCGACCGACCCGCCGGCAGACGCCATGGTTACCGACGTGGACGACGACGAAGCCTCCACGTCAATCCCAGACAACGCTACCCCTGCCGTCCGAGACCCAAGACCCGAGACCCGAGACCCAAAAGGAGGGTCAAGCCCGGTCAAGGTCAGTCAAGGTGATGGTTCCCGGCGAGCGGCGGGGCGGGGGCCATCCACCCCGGAGGAACCCGATCCCGCCGACTCTCTGACCGGCAACCATCCGTTGCGCTTCGACGCAACCGGGGTGGGCACGGAAAATTTCCACCCTGGAGGATAAGGCATAATCCCACCAACCATTATGAAACCTATTTGCACCTGCCGCCGTCTGTGCTATTGTTAATGTATGCTTGAGCCGCTTTCATCATCGCGCTGGGATTTCTCAACGGCGGCGCACCTGTTGAACCGGGCGGGCTTTGGCGGTTCCCCGGCCGAGATCACCCGGCTGGTCGGACTCGGGCCGGACCCGGCGGTGGCGTCGCTGCTGGATTACGAGCTGATTCCCGACCCGACCCCCAACCCCGACTGGGCGCACCCGGATCCCGAACGCATGCAACGCGAGCAGGACGTGCGCAAGTCCGGCACCCCCGAGGCCAGGCGCCAGTTGCAGATGGAGGAGAACCAATCCATCCAGCGCTCCATGATCGAGTTGCGCGGCTGGTGGCTGCGCCGCATGGCCTATGGTCCCCGGCCGTTCCAGGAAAAAATGGTCCTCTTCTGGCACGGCCATTTCGCCACCAGCATGGACAAGGTCCGCGACCCCTATTACATGTGGCGGCAGAATGAACTGTTCCGCCGGCTGGCCACGGGCAACTGGGAACTGCTGCTGCTGGAGGCGGGGCAGGATCCCGCCATGCTGATCTGGCTGGATCAGGCCCAGAGCCGCAAGGCCCATCCCAACGAAAATTTCGCCCGCGAGGTCATGGAACTGTTTTCCCTGGGCGAAGGCCATTATACCGAACACGACATCACCGAAGCCGCGCGCGCCTTCACGGGCTGGTCGCTGGACCGGTTGAGCCAGCAATATGTTTACCGGCCGTTCATCCATGACGACGGCGAGAAGGTCGTGCTGGGCCGCCGGGGCGATCTGAATGGCGCGGATGTCATCGCCCAAATCGTGGCCCAGCCCCAGGCGGCGCGGTTTATCACCGCCAAACTCTGGAATTACTTCGCGGGGGAGATGCCTTCGCCGGAATTGAACACCGCGCTGGCCGGGGTCTTTCGCGAATCCGGCAACACCTTCAAGCCCTTCCTCCGCGTGATGTTTCGCAGCGCGGAATTTTACGATGCCAGCCTGATTCGCAACCAGGTGAAAAGCCCGGTGCAATGGCTGGTGGGCAGTGTGCGGATGCTCGAATGCGAACTGCCGCCGCCCCTGGTCAGCATGGGCATGCTCCGCCAACTGGGCCAGGATCTGTTTGCACCCCCGAATGTCAAGGGCTGGGACGGCGGCATCACCTGGATCACCACCAACACCCTGCTCACCCGGTATAATGATGCCCAGTCGCTCGTGCGCGGGACCGTGCCCAATTTGTCCGCCGCCGACCTCGCCCGCAAGGCCGGCGGCCAGGGCGGCCAGGTGGCCGCCCACATTGCCCAATCCCTCCGCATGGGCGGCGTGGACCCGGATAAAATCCTCACCCCAACCGAGCGCGCCAATAAAAACGAGCTGGTCGCGGCGCTGGAACGCCGCCTCTTGCAGGCGCCCCTCTCCGGCGATCAGGAAGACATCCTCAACCAATTTCTCGCACCCCGTCCCCAGTTGAACCACGACGACATCCTGAACGTGATCCGGCTGGTGATGAGCACCCCGGAATATCAAGTGGCCTGACGCGCCGTTCCACCCGCCCCGATTATGAAAAACGAAATCTCCCTCCAAACCCGCCGGCAGTTTTTGCGCACCACCATGCTGGGCAGCGCGCTCTCGTGGACCGTCCCCGCTTTTCTTGCCGAGACCTTCAACGCCCTCCACGCCCAGGCCGCCGATGCCGCCACCCAGTTTGCCACCGGCAAAGATTCGACCATTCTCGTGGTGCTCCAGATGGCCGGCGGGAACGACGGCATCAACACCGTCGTGCCTTACAGCAGCGATTATTACCGCCAGGCGCGCCCGCACCTCGGTTTGACCGCCGAGCAGGTTTTAAAAGTCAATGGCGACATCGGCTTTCACAGCGCCCTCACCGGGTTCAAGGACTTATACGACGCCGGCCGGTTGTCCGTCATTCAGGGCGTGGGTTACCCCAACCCGAACCGTTCACACTTCCGCTCGACGGAAATCTGGCAGACCGCCTCCGACGAGGATAAAATTGAGAAATACGGCTGGCTGGGCCGCTATTTTGACAACGCCTGCGCCGGGTCCGATCCGGCGGTCGGCGTGACCATTGGCAGCCAGTTGCCCGAGGCGTTCTTCGCCCGGCAACCCAGGGGCATCGTGTTCAACAACCCCCAGAATTACCGGTTCTTGTCCGGCGCCCATCCCAGGCCCGGCGAAACGGACCTGACCGAGGATTCCTATAAAAAGTTGAACGAACTGGAAATGTCCAACCCGCAACCGGACGACAATTCCGGCGGCAGCATTGGCTCCCTCCCGGCCGGCATGCCCATGCAGGGCGGCCGCGCGGTGGATTTCATCACCCGCACCGCCATGGACGCCCAGATGAGTTCGGAAGAAGTGCGGGCCATCGCCGCGCGCGTCAAGAACCAAGCCGTCTTTCCCGCCTCGCAACTGGGCAACTCCCTGGGCCTCGTGTCCAAGCTCATTGGCGGCGGGCTGCCCACGCGGGTGTATTACGTTTCCCAGGGCGGCTACGACACGCACACCAACCAGGTGGGCACGCAGCAGCGGCTGCTGCAGGACCTGGGCGATTCCCTGAAATCCTTCGTGGCCGACCTCCAGGCGCAGGGCAACCTGTCCCGCGTGCTGGTGATGACCTTCAGCGAATTCGGCCGGCGCGTGGCCGAAAACGCCAGCGGCGGCACCGATCACGGCGCGGCCGCCCCGGTGTTTGTGATCGGCGACCGCGTGAAGGCCGGCCTGCTGGGCCGGTATCCCAGCCTGGCCCCGGCCGATTTGTATGAGGGCGATATTCGCTATAACGTGGATTTCCGCAGCGTCTACGCGGCGGTGCTGGAAGACTGGCTGAAGACCCCCAGCGCCCCGATCCTGGGCCGGCAGTTCACGCCACTCAAGGTGGTGTGAGGCAAATCTGATCGCTCTGGGCGACGCCGGTGAAATCACCCGGTCTTACGAGCCGGAGCCTTAAACTCCAGCCGGAGCGCCGCCAGAAAGCCCGCCGCCTTGGCCAGTGTCTCCTCGTATTCCGCCGCCGGAACCGAATCCGCCACGATGCCCGCGCCCGTGCTGAAATACGCCGTCCCGCCCTGGCACACCGCCGTGCGGATGGAAATGCTCAACTGGCTTTCGCGGTTGAACCCCAGATAACCGTGGCAGCCCGTATACGGTCCGCGCGCGACGGGCTCCAGTTCGTCAATGATTTCCATGGCCCGAAATTTGGGCGCGCCCGTGATGCTGCCGCCCGGGAAACACGCGGCCAGCGCCGCCAAATGCGTCACCTCCGGGCGCAACCGGCCCTCCACCGTCGAGACCAGATGCTGCACCTGGGCGAAGCGTTCCAGCCGCGCCAGTTCCGGGGTTTGCACGGAACCAAACTCGCAGACTTTGCCCAGGTCGTTGCGCAGCAGATCGGTGATCATCACCAGTTCGGCGAGTTCCTTGGGGCTGGTCTGGAGTTCATAGGCCAGCCGGGCGTCACGCGCCGGGTCGGCGTCGCGCGGGCGCGTGCCCTTGATCGGCCGCGTGCGGATGTGCGCGCCGCTCAGCCGCAAAAACAGTTCGGGCGACGACGAGGCGATTTGAAAATCGCCGCCATCAAAAAACGCGGCGAACGGCGCGGGCGAAACGGCCGTCAGGCGTTGAAACAGCTCCCAGCCCGAACCGGGAAAGTCCGCCGCCAGCCGCTGGGACAGGTTCACCTGATAAATGTCGCCCGCCCGGATGTAACCCCGCGCGCGTTCCACCGCCGCGATGAAATCGGCCCGCGACCGGTTGGAAACCACACCGCCGGCGGCCGGGGCGCTGACGGGTTCGCGCGGCGGCAGACCGGGCGGTTCCGTTTGCAAGGCCGCCTGCCAAAACTGTAATTGTTCGCGCGCCCGCGCCTCACTGCGGGAACCGTCGGGGCACAAACCGGTGGCGACCACAAACACCCGGCCCAATTGATGGTCAAAAACCGTCAGGCTGTCGTAAAAACCCACGTGACAGTCGGGCAGTTCAAGGTCATTGACGGTGCGATGCGGGAGTTTGGGCTCGGTGAAATTTTTCAGATCATAGCCCCAGTAACCAAAGCAGCCGCCCAGCGGAAACGGCAGGTCAATTTCATCCAACACCTCACAACGCGCCATCAATGCGTCCAGGATGTGCCAGGGATTGCCAAATTGAACCTGCAAACCGGGCTCTCCCGGCCCACTGGAATCGTCCCCTGCCTTGGCACGAGTTTGTCCGGGTTGAACATCGTGAAAAATCTCGCAGCGCGAACCCCATGAGCGGAAAGTCAGAAACGGCCGCGCGGCCACCAGCGAGTAACGCGCGGCCGCCGACTCAAAGGCCGCCGTGCGCAGCAGCACCACGCCCGGCGCACCGCGCAATTCATCCACCAGCGACTCGGGGGTGTGTGCCGTGGCGATGGGATGAATCAACGGACGCATATTTGCGGGTGCCCGTTAACGAAACGCCGGGGCCGGCATCTCGGGGGGCGTGAGCTGGCGCCGGTATTCCAAGATGAGATCAACGGCCGCCGCCGGGTCGTCCACAAATTGAACGAGCCCCAAGTCGTTGGGGGCGATGTAAGCGGGCATTTCCAAATGTTTCCTCATCCAGTCGAACAGCCCCTGCCAATGTTCGCTGCCATACAGGATCAGCGGGCATTTCGGGATGCGCCCGGTCTGCACCAGCGTGGCCACTTCAAAAAATTCGTCCAGCGTGCCAAACCCCCCGGGCATGTAGATGAAGCCCAGGCTGTATTTGACGAAACACACCTTGCGCGAAAAAAAGTAGTGGAACCGGATCGGGATGTTGGCGAAGCGGTTGCCGGCTTGTTCATGCGGCAGCTCAATGTTGAGGCCCACGGATTTGCCCCCGCCCTGCGCCGCCCCCTCGTTGGCGGCCTCCATGATGCCCGGCCCGCCACCCGTGACCACCGCGAGCTGGTGCTGGGCCAGCCCCCGGGCGATCTCCTGCGCCGCCTTATAATAAGGGCTGTCCACCGGCGTGCGGGCGGAGCCGAAAATCGTGACCGCCGGCCCGACCTGGGACATGGTTTGGAACGAGTCCACAAACTCGGCCATGATGCGGAAGATCCGCCAGGGATCCTCCTGGATGAAGTGATTGGAATCAGTCATGCGCAAAACATAGTGCCCGGGTGGCCATGAAACAAGCCCGGAGGGAACGGCGCAAAATTCAAAGTTCAAACCACCGGTGGGTAATTTCGATCCGCAAGGCTGGACGCCAGCCGACGGCTGGCTCCGGCGACTGAGCGCGCGGCTTAAATCGTTTCACAGCTTCTGTTCCAACTTCTCAATGCGACTTTCCAGCGCGGTCACCTTTTCCTCCAACTCTTTTTTGGAGTATTTGCTGCCGAACAGCTTGGCCACCCAGTCCTGAATCCCCGTCATGCTGAGAAACCCCACGCAGATAACAATGGTGATGGACCAATCAATGAGTCGGTCGGGTGTCATAATTTTTTGTCGGGTTGTGTTTTTGTGAGTTTCACGCGAGCCGCCCAATATAGAAATCCCGGAGTGGCGGGACACCAGCCGGCGGCTCGCTCCGGCGACCGGTTGGGCCACTCAATGTGAATTGGTCTTTGCATCAGCGTCCGTCAATAATTTCCGAATCTGTCTAAAACGCCAACTCGCCCGGCCGGCAATGGCCGCCGCCAGAAAATAGCCGGGAAAAATAATCACGCGCGCCGCGGGTTGCAGCAAAGACATCGAGAAGGCAAGGCCGACGAACATCATCGCGATCCCGAAATAAGCACGCTGCGCCCGCCGTGCGATGGCGTCATCCGATGCGTCCGACCGCCAGCGGCGACGGTGCAACAAAATCAATGTTCTGGCTTTCGATTGGTCCATGGCGTGTGAATCCGGCCGGCCGGCACTCGGGTGCAATTTGCGTTTATCCATTTCCGGCATGGGGCAAAGGTATTTTTGCCGTTCCTGATTGTCAAACAAGTGTTTCCAAAGTGTGGGCCGCACTTGGAAGAGTGCGGCGGGGCCGTCCCATACGCTTTAACGCTTCAACGCTTTAACGCTTTTTAACACCCTTCCAGCCCGGCCCTGCCAAGGCGGCGGCCCCGCCGTTTCGGTTTTTCCTTTTGGTCCGGGCCGCGCGGACCCTAGAATTGCGGGGATGTCGCAAATGTTGAAGTCGTCCGGCCTGATGGCCATGGCCACACTCATGAGCCGGATTCTGGGCATGGGGCGGGAAATGGTGTATGCCAGTTTCATGGGAGATGGTTGGGTGGCCAGCGCCTTCACCATGGCGTTCACCATCCCCAACTTGTTCCGCCGGCTGCTGGGCGAGGGGGCGCTGACGGCCGCCTTCATTCCCATCTTCAAGGAAAAGGAAAAGCGCGCGGGCGAAGTGGAGATGTGGCGCACGGCCAACGCCGTGATTTCCGGCCTGGTCATCGCCACCTCGGCCATCATCGCCCTGGTCATGCTCGGCCTCTCCCTCGTGTTGGCGGTGCATCAATTCGAGCCGCAAACCGAACTCATGCTGCGGTTGTTGTGGATGATGTTTCCCTACCTGCTGCTCGTCTGTCTCACGGCCACGTTCATGGGCATGCTCAACGCCCGGGGTTATTTTTTCATCCCCGCCCTCGGGGCGACCATGCTCAACGTGGTGATGATCGCCTCCGTCCTGTGGTTGGCCCCGCACTTTGGCCGGTCACTGCCCCAACAAATTTTCGCGCTCGCCGTGGGGGTGCTCGTGGCCGGCGTGGCCCAGGGGGCGTTTCAACTGCCCGCCCTGTGGCGGGACGGTTTCGCCTACCGCTGGGTCTCCCCGTTTGGCGATGAAACCGTGCGGCTCGTCGTGCGCCGGATGATCCCGGGGACGCTCGGGCTGGCGGCCTTTCAAATCAACGTCCTGCTCACGCAAAGCATCTCCTTCGGGGTGGACCCGCACATCGTCGCCTCCTTCAACTACGCCGTGCGGCTCATGGAACTGCCGCAGGGCATGTTCGGCATTTCCCTCGCCACCTTCCTGCTGCCCACGCTGGCGGGGCTGGCGGCGGAGAAAAACTTCCCCGAGTTCCGTCGCACGCTGCGCCAGGGGCTGTCCACGCTGTTCTTTGCCAACCTCATCGCCGCCATTCTGCTGGTCGTGCTGGCGGAGCCCATCATCCGGCTGCTCTTTGAGCGGGGCCAATTCACCGGGGAATCGACGCAACGCGCCACGCTGGCGTTGATGTGTCTGGCGCCCGGCCTGGTGGCCTTTTCCACCGTCAACGTGCTGGTTCGGGCCTTTTACGCCATGGGGGACACCCGGACGCCGATGAAGATCAGCATTGCCTGTCTGCTATTGAACCTGGGACTGGTCGCCGCGCTGGTGATCCCCCTGCATCAGGGCGGCCTGGGGATTGCCAACACCCTGTCCTCGTGCCTGAACCTGGGGCTGCTGGCGTTTGCGCTGCGCCGCAAGCTGGGGCGGCTGGACTGGGAGCCGCTCCGCCAAACCTTCCTGCCGCTGCTGGCCGCCGGCGCGGTGGCCGCGCTGCTGGCCTGGCTGGGCTGGCGGGGCTGGGAGGACCGGCTGGGGCACGCGACGCTCCTTCGCAAAATCGGCGCGGTGTTCGCCCCGGCGCTGCTGGCCGGGGCGGTCTATCTGGGCATCGCCCTGGCCTGCCGCATCCCGGCGGCGAAAGAAATCTGGGTGATGGTCAGGGCGCGCGGGTTGAAACGTTGAAGCCGTCAGACGGGGACCACGGCGGTCCAGCAGTTCCGACCGAAAAAGGCGAGAAATTGTTCCCGGACATTTTCCGCCGCCGCCGCCGTTTCAAAAATGGCAAACGTCGTGGAGCCGCTGCCGGACATCAGGGTGGCCAGTGCGCCGTATTCGCGGAGAAATTTCTGGAACACCTCCAGCACCGGATATTTTTCCAGGGCGGGGGCTTCCAGGGAATTATACATCTCGGCGCGCACGGCCGGCCAGTCCTTCGTATGCAACGCCGCCGCCAGTTGCGCCGCCCGGCCCGGACGCCCCTGGAGCGCCTCGGGAAAGCGCGCCAGGTTTTGGTAGGCCCACGGGGTGGAAATCCCGAAGCCGGGATGGATCAGGAAAAACGCCGTGCCCGCCAGCGCCGGAAACACCGCCAGCGACCGCACCACTTCGCCGCGCCCCGTGGCCAGCGCCGGCTGGTCTTGCAGGAAGAAATTCACATCCGAGCCCAGGCCCGCCGCCAGTTCCCCCAATCGGTCCGCGCCCAGCGGCAGCCCAAACAACTCGTTCAAACCCAGCAGCGTCGTGGCTGCGTTGCCGCTGCCGCCGCCCAGGCCGGCGGCCTGCGGGATTTTCTTTTCCAAATGGATTTTCACCCCGTCATGGATGCCCGCCGCCTGCAAAAATGCCGTGGCCGCGCGATGTACCAGATTCCGTCCATCCACCGGCAGGCCGGGGTCATTGCAGGTCAGTTCAATCCCCGCGCCCGCCCGGGTCAGGGCCAGTTCATCACAGAGACGGACCGGTTGCATGATCGTTTCCAGTTCATGATACCCGTCGGCGCGCCGCCCGAGGATGTTCAGGATCAGGTTGACTTTACAGGGGGATGGCTTTTGCAAGGACATGGCCGGTTCCAATGCAAAACGCGCCAACCGGGAGGAGTTGGCGCGTTAGGCAAAAATTCGCGGGTGGATTAATTGTCGAAGACATTGAAACGGCTGCCCGGAATAAACGGCACCACGTCGCCACCGCTGAAACCGGTGAACGTGTCGGTGTCAAACAGACGGTCGCCAAACCGGCCGGGCTTGTAGCTCTCGGGGAAAACGGGTTTGGGGGCCAAATAGTCGGTCAGCTCGGGACCATAGGAGGGGATCGGGAAAGTCACCACTTCGTAGAGACCCAGTCCGGTGCGCGCCATGGAGCGGTCAAAACCGATGATGGCCCCGGTGGTGTAACCGGTGCCGGGATCAAACACTTCGCTCTGTTCAATCGAGCGGCGAAATTCACCCATCCGGACGATTTCAAAGGTGTTGCTGAGCCCGCGTCCCAGTTTTTGCTCCGGCCCGGCACAGCCGGAACCAAACAGGGCGGCGAACGCGATCACGGCGAGAAAGAGCGGGGCATTACGCATAAGTAATTTTAAGTTGTTGGCCAAAGATTAACCCGAATCGCGGGCTTGTAAAGCGTGTTTTCGTTTTTCTCGCAAAATCACCCGGCCGCCTCATGAACGCAACCCGCGTTTGCGGTCCCGCCATTCCCAATACCACGCCACCCAGACGGTGATTTCGTAAAGCAGGTAGAGCGGCACCGCCATCAGCACCTGGGTGAGCACCTCCGGCGTGGTCAGCACGGCGCCCAAGACCAGGTTAATGATGATCATATACCGCCACATGCTCCGCAACTGGGTGTAATTCAACACCCCGATTTTCACCAGGGTCAGGATCACCACCGGCAGTTCAAAGCCCAGCCCCATGCCCAGGATGAACTTGCAGACAAAGCTGATGTAATCCTCCGCCCGCCATTCAAACGCCCCGAGACCCAGCCATTGGGAATACATCTGCGAGGCCGACAGCGCCACCGGCATCAACACAAAATAACAGAACGCCACGCCCGTCAGGAACAAACCGCCCCCGATGAACAGGGCGCGGAAAACATATTTTTTCTCCCGGATTTTTAGCGCCGGAAAGACAAACGTGGCGATAAAATATGAGACAAACGGCGCCGCCAGCACCATCCCACCGTAAAGCGCCACCTGAAACGCCACAAAAAATCCACCCGCCGGATTCAAATTGATCAGGTCAATGTGCATCTGGTGCGCCTCAGCAACCACTCCGGGATCGCTGCTGACCTTCCAGCCCAAAACTTGGTTTGTCCCCACCATCACCGGGTCCACCTGTACCGAAATAAACCGGTTGGTGCCCGGATTCAAAGCCCGGTTCTGTTCCGCCGTGAGTTCAAATTTGCCAACCCGGTTGGTGCCGAAACTGACGAGGGCGATAATGTTGGTGCCGGGGTACGAGACTTTGGCCCGGGTCATCGGCCATTTGATGACCGCCATGACGTAGTTGGCCCCGAAGAGGCAGAGGATCATGGCCACCCCGATGGCCACAACGCTTTTAATCAGCACCCAGCGGAAATCCTCCAGGTGTTCGAGAAAGTTCTTGATGGGACCGCCCTCGTCCGCTTCCGGGTCGGGCGCTTCGTCGTGGCCGACCATGCCGGGAACGTCGCGGCTCAAGCCTTGGGCGGAGTGGGGGTTTGGGCGACCGTGGCTTGGGGTTGGGACGGCGTCGGGCTGCCGGCGGACAGTTTGCTCTGGGCCGTTTCCACCGTGGGATTTTGGATTTCATCCGTCACTTCGCGGGTAGCCTTTTTGAATTCCTTGATGCCCGTACCCAGCCCCTTGGCCAATTCCGGCAGCTTCTTGGCGCCAAACAGCAGCAAAAAAGCGGCGAAAATCAACAAGGCTTCCGATGGCCCCAACCCCAAAAATGCAAGCATGACATTCATAATTTATTTTCAGTTCTGTCCCAACCTACGCCTGCTTCAACGAATAGTAAAGCGGCAAAAGAAAATGGGGCGGCGCGCGCGTTGGCTCCAAGGAGTGGACCGGGGGAGATCCCCGAAAAATTTTCGCGCCTTGCGCCCCTGAACCTTGCGGGCTCACCTTTGGCGTGCGCGGACATGTCCGCGCTTTTGGACGAGGCGACATGTCGCCTCGTCCAAAAGCGGCGTCTTGCCGCCGCACTCCCAAGGCGGTGGCCTGCTGACCGGTTCATGAGGAGAACGTTTCGACCGCCACATGTGTTTACGAGGTTCCTGGGCTTGTTCCCCCGGAGGTTCATGAGGAAACGGGGGGGCGGCAAAAAGGCAATGGCAAAAAATGGGGACAGAATGGACAATAATTACTATTGCAAGTGGAGCGAAGAGGATTTAACGTAAATTTAACACGCCAAACCGTGTTTAATAAGTGAAAATATGTCGGCTGTAAAAGAATCATCGTCGGCGAACGATTTGCTTAAGAATTCCTCGCTTTACAAGGAATTTCAGGCCGAGCGGGAGGAAATCCTGCGGCACAAGTGGATCGAATCAGAAAAGGCCGGCCGGGATATTGGCTTTGAGCAGGCGCTGACAGATTGGATCATCAAGCACCGCGCCCGCTGGCGCAAAAATCGCCAGGCGGCCGGCAGCACCTGACGTCGCGCCATGGTTTTTTATCCTTTAACGCCCCCGCGCAAAGGCTAAGCAAGCCATGCCAGTCATACATCCCCAACGCAACGATTCCGCCCGGCGGAGTCGGCCGGCCGTTTTTTATGTCTGAATCCTGCGTCATCCTCAACGCCTCGGCCATCCAGCGCGCCCTCACCCGCATCGCCCACGAGATTGCCGAGCGGAATGAGAACGGCGCGGCCGTGGTGCTGGTGGGCGTGCCCGAGATCGGCGATGTGCTGGCCCAAAAGTTGAGCGTCATCCTCTCCGAAATCTGGCGGCTGCCCGTCCCCGTCGGCATTCTGGATGTCACCATGCACCGCGACGACCTGGACCAACGTCTGGCCCCCCGGGTGCATCCCACCGTCATCCCTTTCGACGTCACCGGCAAGACCGTGGTGCTGGTGGACGACGTCCTTTTCAGCGGCCGCACCACCCGCGCGGCCATGGACGCCCTCAACGATTTTGGCCGGCCCAAAAAAATTCAACTCGCCGTCCTGATTGACCGCGGCCACCGGGATCTGCCCATCAAGGCTGATTTTGTGGGCAAGAACGTGCCCACCGCCCTCACCGAAAAAGTCCGGGTCCGGCTGGACCTGCCGGGGCGCGAAGACGAAGTCGTTTTGGAGAAATAACATGAGCTGGCACCGCAAACATCTGCTGGACATTGAATCCCTCAGCGCGGCGGAGATCGGCACCGTGCTGGACACCGCCCGGGCCTTCAAGGCCGTGGGCGAGCGCCTCATTAAAAAAGTGCCCGCCCTGCGCGGCAAAACCGTCGTCAATCTGTTCATTGAACCCTCCACCCGCACCCGCATCAGTTTTGAACTGGCCGCCCAGCGCCTCAGCGCCGATATTGTCAACTTCTCCGCCGACGCCTCGTCGTTCAAAAAAGGCGAGACGCTCAAGGACACCGCCCGGAACCTCGAGGCGTTGAACGCCGATTTCATCATCATCCGGCACAGCGCCTCCGGCGCCGCCCATTTTCTCTCCCGCGTCCTCAACGCCCATGTCATCAACGCCGGCGACGGCGCGCACGAACACCCCACCCAGGCGCTGCTGGACGCCTTTACCATCCGCGAGCGGAAGGGAAAAATCGCCGGGTTGAACGTCACCATTCTCGGCGACATCCTGTACAGCCGGGTGGCCCGCTCCAACATCTGGGCCCTTACCAAACTCGGCGCCAATGTCACCCTGTGCGGCCCGTCCACCCTCGTGCCGAAAACCTTCGAGCAAATGGGCTGCCGCGTGACCCATGACATGGAGGACGCCATTCGCGAGGCGGACATCATCAACCTCTTGCGCATTCAGCATGAGCGCCAGCGCAAGACCATGTTTCCCGGCATTGGCGAATACACCACGCTCTTCGGCCTCACCCAGGCCCGGCTGGCCCTCACCAAGCCCGACGCCCTGATCATGCACCCCGGCCCCATCAACCGCGGCGTGGAAATTGACAGTGAAATCGCCGACAGCAGTCGTTCCCTGATTTTGGAACAAGTGACCAACGGCCTGGCCGTTCGGATGGCCGTCCTGTTCCTGGTCAACGGCGGCAAAGGCCCCCAGGAAGTGGCCGGAAATTAGCCACCCTACAAAATCACCAGATCGTCCCGGTGGATGAGTTCCTCGTGCGGGACGCGCGCCAGTGATTTGTTGGCGGACTTGGTTTCCCCGCGCATCTGAATCAGGTTGCGGATTTCCCCGGCGTCAAACCGGGCGATGCCGCGCGCGAATTCCATGCCGTCCAAGTCGCAGAGGCGCACCACGTCGCCCACCGCAAAATTTCCATCACAGCGGACCACCCCGGGCGGCAACAGACTTTTGCCCCCGTGCTGGAGGGCTTCCCGCGCGCCGGCATCCACCTGGAGCACCCCCTGGGGATGATGAAAAAAGGCGATCCACCGCTTGCGGCCCGCCAGCCGGGTGTGGGTGGCCGGGAAAAGCGTCCCCACCATGGCCCCGCCGAGGATTTGCGCCAGCATCCCGGGCTGGCGACCGGAAGCGATCACCAGGGGAATGCCCGAACGCACCACGATTTTGGCCGCCTCGATTTTTGATTTCATTCCGCCCACGGCGGTTTCACTGGCCGTGCCCCCGGCCATTTCCTCGATGGCGGAGTCAATGTGTTCGATCAGGGGCAGGGTTTGGGCGTTGGGCCGGCCGAAGTTTTCAATCACGCCCTCGACCGTGGTTAAAATCACCAGCAGATCGGCGGGCAACAGCGCCGCCACCAGGGCGGAGAGCTTGTCGTTGTCGCCGAATTTGATTTCCGTGAATGAGACCGCGTCATTTTCGTTGATGATGGGGACCACGCCGCGATTGAGGAGGGTGACGAGCGTGTTGCGGGCGTTGAGATGGCGTTCGTGATGGCCGAGGTCATCGTGGGTGAGCAGAACCTGGGCGACCACGAGGCCGTGCCTGGCAAACAACTGGTCATAGACCGCCATGAGGCGCGACTGGCCCACGGCGGCGCAGGCCTGTTTTTCCGCCAATTCGGTGGGGCGCGCGGTGTAGCCCAGCGCCCCCATGCCGGCGCCCACGGCGCCGCTGGTCACGACGATGACTTCGCGCCCGGCCAAGCGCAGGCCGGCGATTTGCGCCACCAATTGCTCCAACTGCGCCGGGTCGGGTTGCTTATGGCGGTCCGTCAGCACGCCGGTGCCGAGTTTGACCACCACGCGCACGGCGGATTTCAAAGTATCACGATGCACACCGTCAGGATAAGGAAACGGGGGAAACTTCAAATTCTAAAATTCAACTATCAAAACAGCAGCTTCAACAGTCCCGGCGAGGCCGCCGGGGGGGGGTGATTCAGCAGCGAGTTGAAGAAATCCCCGCCGCGCAGGGCGACAATCATGCTTAAGCTCAGGAGATCGGCCGGGGTTTTGACGTTTTTCAGCACCAAGTTTTCAATGCCGATTTTTTGCGTGCGGTTGTGGCGCGGGTCCTTCAGATCAAGGTATTTCAGCGTGCCGATGGAGACGTTCAGCGTGTCAATGGATTCAAAGGCCAGCCCCGTCCGGTGTTGGAATTCGGACAGTCCGGCGGCGGTGGCGGCCGGGGTGGCGGGGCCGCCGACTTTGCCCGTGGGCAGGGCGAGGCCCAGCGCGAAAATATTGGTGCGGCCGGCCTCGTTTTTGACGATGTCGAGTTCGCCGAGGTTGAAGCGCACCAGCGTGAGGTGCAGCCGGGAATGCGCCAGGGCGGGCCGGTCGTATTCCAGATGGATTTCGGGGATGTCCAGAAACAACGTCCCGCCGAACTCGGGCGAATTATAGATTTTGAGGTCGCGGATTTCCACCTGCGGCTCGAACCAGCGGAAGGCCACCCGGCCGATTTCCGCGTCCATGCCCGTCTGGGCCGCCAGGCGGTGCTCCATGATCACGCGCAAAATGGAATTGAGCGACAGAATCAGGATCGCCACCAGCAGCACGGCCAGCAGAAACAGTCGGAACATCCATTTGAAGACAAACTTGAACACAACGCGCGGTTAGATGCCCACATCCTCCGGGCGGACTTCCAGGCATTCATCCTGATCCTCCCAGATGAGGGCGGGATAAAAGTTAAGGAGCTTGGGGGCGAGCACGCGACCGGCGAAGGTGAGCAGCCGCTCGGCGGATTCCGCCGCCACCTCGAATGCGTGGTCGTAATCGCGGGTGCGGCGGCGTTGCTGGTCGTCCCAATGCGCGACGGCGTGGACCGGTGCGTATTCTTTGGCCCAAACATCGAGGTCGCCGCGCACCTCGGCGGGCAGTTCCTCGAAGGGCACCAGGGTTTCACTGCAATGCTGGCAGATGAGGCCCGATTCGTGGACGTCGCGCGTGAGCAGCGGCAGGAAGGGGGCGCGGCAGCAGGGGGATTCGGCATAGGCGGCCGGCGGGGTGGCCATGCGCTTGAACCAGACCTGGCGTTCATGCGCCGGGAGGGCCGCCAGCCGGTAGGCCCCCACGAGCGGATGCGACAACCGCCACGCCTTGCCCTCCAACTGGCCGAGCGTCTGCGCCAGCCAGCGGGCCAGGGTGAGGTCGTCGAAATCATGGAAGGTACGGCCGTATTCCTTCCAGAGCGAATCCAGCGGTGATTCGTTATCAAATGCCATGGCAACCAAGGATGCCGCGAACCAGCCCGATGGCGCAAGCCGCAAAGCAAGCGCACCGAATGCGCACCGAGGCCTGGGTTGACCCACCGGCCGTTTGGACATTGGAATTTAAATATAAAAATGGGAAAATGAACTTTTTTGGAACAACGGGGGGATTTACACGTATTAGCAGGGTGGGCGATAGACCCGGCGGCTCCGCTCCAGGAGGAGTTGGGTGAGCACGAAGGCCGCGCCAATGAGCAGCAGGCAGAGGGCGACGTTCACGGGGAGGGAAAAATGTTCTTGAAAGTGCAATCCCGTCAGGAAGCCAAGCATTATCAGGCTTATATAAATGACTTGAGCGCGGACTTGGTTGTAACCAAGCCATAGGAAGAAGGGAATCAGGTTCCTTGAATAAGGTGACGGGCAAGTTCGAGGGTTTCGGACGGGGTCAAGCCGGCTTCGGCGGACTCGCGCGCGGCCTGGCGGATTAAGTCGCGGGCGGTGTTCAACTTGGCGGCGCGGCTGCGGTCCAGCCCCTGGTCGGCCACGAACGTGCCGAGCCCCTGCCGCCGGTAAATGATCCCTTCGCGTTCCAACTCCTCGTAGGCCCGCCTGACGGTGATGACGCTGACGAGCAAATCCTCCGCGAGCACGCGGAAGGACGGCAGCGGCGAGCCGGCCGCCAGGCGCCCTTCGCTGATCTCGCGCTTGAGCCCATCCACGATCTGCTGGTAGAGCGACCCCGGGGCGGCCGGGGAAATGGGGCCAAGCATGAATGATTTGCGTTCAATGGGCATTGCCACCTACTGTTTATACATGACATGCACAGTATGTCAACAAAATATTTTCAGAGATTCGAACCTTCCCCACCCTCGGCGCCCCGGGGAGAGGCGCCCAAATACCACGGGTCGGCGACCCCGACGGCGGGAACCGTTGGCGAAATATCCCCAATAAAAACACGGTTTTCTATTGCATCCGGTCGGTTTGAGGCTTTAAATGAAGGCTCGAACGGCCGTTAAATAACCAAACACTAATAAATTCAATACATTATATATGGCAAAACCCCTTACCAAATCGCAAGTCGCCGCTGAAATCGCCACCAAAACGGGCATCTCCAAAAAAGCCGCCACCGAAATTCTGGCCACCCTGGTCGAACTGGCTTACAAAAATGCCAAAAACACCTTCACGCTGCCCGGCTTGGGCAAGCTGGTGCTCGTCAACCGCAAGGCGCGCATTGGTCGTAATCCGGCCACCGGTGAATCCATTAAAATCGCCGCCAAACGCGTTGTGAAATTCCGCGTGGCCAAGGCCGCCAAAGACGCCATCCTCGGCGTGAAAAAGTAATTTCCCGCAAAATGATCCGCGCGGCACGCCGACGAACTCGGCGTGCTTTTTATTTTCCCTTCGCGTTCCAAATCGCCAGCGTGTCCGCCGACCCCTGGGCGCGGACACCGTTGTCGGTCAGAATATCATCCGTCGCGGCCACCATCTCCGCCCGGGGGAAAACCATCGTTTCACTCACCCGGGCGTTGAATTCCACCGTCACAAACTCATCCTTGCAATCCCGCAAGACCGCCACCAAATGCGCCAGGTTTTTGATCGGAACGCCGTTGATGGAGCGGACCACCTCGGTCATCGGGTTGGAATAGCCCTGCGCCAGTTTATGGGGGAAAAACGGCGCCGCCAGAATCACCAACCGTTCCCCGTCAAACTGGGGCTGGTCTTCCATGCGCGTCACCAGCGGATTCCCCAGCGCCCCCAGCCGCGACAAAACGGAATTCCCATATTTGGTGCGGGCCAAACCGCCCAGATAATCCTCGGTCGCCTCCGAAAACACCAGCGGCCCGTAAATAAAGTAGGACGGATAGCCATTGCCCAGCGCCGGGATGAGTCGCGGATAGTCCGGTGAAACCGGCAATACCACTGGCAGTTCCTTGCTCTGGCGCACCACGGTCAGCGGCACTTTCCCGTCTTTGGCCAGGAGCTGGATTTCATACTCAAACGACAGCCGCAGTTCGTCGTCCACCTTGATCATGCCCTGGTCATCCACGGGCTTGTCCCCGATCTTGGTGACCACATCCCACATCTTGAGCGGATACGCCGCCGTGTCTTGGTAGGGCTTCGCCACGACCATGCCGTGGACCGAGGGATCCAGTTTCAAAAACGAGCGCAAGGCCGGATTCTCCAGCGTTTGCAACATGTCATACATGGCCGGCTTGCCGTCATAATGGCCCCGGGCGACCCCCTGCAAAAACAAGTCAATCTCCTCGCTGGGGATGATGTAGCCGATATTGTCCGCCTCGGCGAGCCGGCTGAAGGTCAGCCCGATCATTTTGTCGCCCACAATGGCCGGACCGCCGCTGTTGCCGGGATTGATGGCCGCATCAATCTGGATGCGCAAGCCCGAAACTGGAAAGTGATAATACGCAAACTCCACCCGCGAAACGATGCCCTTGGTGATGGACAGGCTGTTGCCCCCCTCGGGATAACCATAGGCCAGAACCATGTCCTTGACGCCCGGCAGGGTTTTGGCGCGGACGAGCGGGGGATGCGTGTCGAAGAACTTTTCGTCCTCCAGCTTGAGCACCGCCAGATCCATGTCGGGGGCAATCGCCTCGACCGTGGCAAAGATTTTGTCCCCGGCTTGATTGGCCTGGATTTGCACCTGGCTGGCATAGCGGACCATGTGCGCGTTGGTCAGGATGCGTTTGCCCTCGATCACCACGCCGCTGCCGGTGACGTCCTCGGGGGAGGCTTTGGTCCAGGGCTTGTATAAATCCGGATAACGCAGGGTGGAGAACACTTTCACCACCGAATCTTCAATCGCCCCGGACTTTTTATCCCCGGCCACCACGGGAGTCGTGGGGGCCTGCGGGTCGGCGGGGGTGAGGGGATCCGCCGCCCGGAGGGGGGCGGCGGGTGAGAAAAACAGGGAGAAGGCCAGCAGCGCCACCGCCCCCCGGGGCGACCATGAATCACAACGCATAATTATATTAATATTGGCCAAAAGCTTAGCCGAGCCCGCGCCGTGAGCAAAGCAAATCCCCGGCCTCCCGGCGGGATCACACCCGGAACCGCAACCGCAGTTCGGAGAGCAGTTGAATTTCCACGTTGGAGACGTGGGCATCGCCGGCAAACATATTTTGCATGGCGGCGTAAACCTTCTTGTGCTGGGGGCGGTTGGTGAAGGCTTGGGAAAGGGCGATCAATTGATCGCGCGCCCGCTGCACCGGCCGGGCGTGGGGCTTCATGCGGGCCACGGCCGCCTCGAATTCCCGCTGGCGTTCCGCATCCGTGTTAAACCCCATGGCCTTGAACAAGGAATCGAGCCGCGCATCATTGGCGGCCGGCAGTTGACCGTCGGCGTCCAGTGCCAACACAAAAAGATCCAAAAGCGCCCGCTGCTGGAACGGGCTGAAATCCGAGACGTCAATGTCCATGCAACAAGTTTGCCGCATCCCCGGCCTTAATTCAAGTGCCACCCCAAACCTTGTGAGCCAAACCCAATCGGGTCTTGGGGTTCGGGTCTCGGGTCCGGGGTGGCCGGCGGCTGGGCCAGCCTTGACTGACCTTGACCGGGCTTGACTGACCTTGACCGCCCCTAACCCAATCGGCAGGGTGGTGACGGCTCGTTGCCGCAGGCCATGGCAGTGCTCTGCACCCCACTGACCGATTGAGGCTTTGAACTGTGGGTTGTCCGCCGTCCGGTGTCATTTTTAACTTGGTTTAGGTTGGTTTAACCTTGAGACGCCGGCGGGGCGAGTTACGCCAGGGTTGAAACGTTAAAATGCGTTAAAATCGTAGCTTCAAGGCGGCGGCCAGGCGCAAAAGTTACCGTTACTATTGCGATTGTAGGCATATTTATACATCGCCGCCATGCGCGGGCGCCCGGCGGGGGACTGAAACCGTGCCGCGTTTTCCAGATGAACAGTGTGACGCAGATGCTGACGCGTTCATGCATTATCCTAAACCAACCATACGCTAAAAACCGCTTCGCGTCAACGGAATAATAGCAGAAAGATGCATATTTTTGGCGGCGACCCAAGCCCAAAGTCCCGCGCCTTCAGACGAGTTGCGGGTCCAGGTCACGGTTGTGGCGCTCGTAGGCGATGCGCACGGGGTTTCATCGGCTTTTTCGAGGACGGACTGATACTCCGCCGTGGGGATATTTTTCCGTTTGGCCTCGTCGTGCTTGAGGGCTTCAACGGCTTTGGGGGTGGGGGTGATTTGGCCATGCGAAGAAAATTATGGATTATGAGTCGTGAATGATGAAGGGGGAAATCCGGCGTTTTGGCGATGATGGCATAATAGCGGTGTGCCGGCCCGACAGGCCGGGGGATGGATTGGAGGGGCGTTTTACCCAGGCCTCCAGCCTGGGCTGTAACATGGCGGGCTTTCAGCCCTGGGGCCAGGTTCCGCTTGGCCGCGTCGTGTTTGAGGGCTTCGACGGATTTGGGGGTTTGCTTGGCCATATTTTTATTTAACCGCAAAGAACGCAGAGAACGCAGAGAACGCAAAGAAAATCAGCTTCCGCCGGCACGAATCGCCAAGGCAAATACGGGGCGTTCCAGCAGTAGGCCCGGCGGTCATGCCCACCGGATGGGGTTATAATGCGGCGTTCTGCCGAGACGCCGCTACGAGGCATGGTGACGCGCGGCGGCGGGGGCCAATCGGATTTGTGTTTGCAATTGGCCGGCTTTGTTTCATCTTCCCGGGCGCATATTGTATGGCTGAAAAATCGAAGAACCTTTACGACGAAAGCAAGATCAAGACGTTGTCCTCGCTGGAGCACATCCGGCTGCGGACGGGCATGTACATCGGCCGGATTGGCAACGGCAGCCACCCGGACGACGGCTGTTACATCCTGGTCAAGGAGGTGGTGGACAACACGATTGATGAATTCATCATGGGGCACGGCCGGGAGGTGCGGATCACGCTGGCGGACAACCGGGTGAGTGTGCGCGATTTCGGCCGCGGCATCCCGCTGGGCAAGGTGGTGGACTGTGTCTCGAAGATCAACACGGGCGCCAAATACAATGACGAGGTCTTCCAGTTCAGCGTCGGGCTCAACGGGGTGGGCACGAAGGCGGTGAACGCGCTCTCCAAAAATTTCCTGGCCCGGAGCCATCGGGACGGCCAGTTTGCGCAGGCGGAATTCAAGCAGGGCCGGCTGAAAAAGGAGGATTCCGGGGCCACGAAGGAGCCGGACGGCACGCTCATTGAATTCGAGCCGGACCCGGAGATTTTCAAGGACAGCCAGTTTAACCTGGAGTTCATCGAGCGGCGGTTGCGCCATTACAGTTACCTGAACAACGGGCTGCGGCTGGTGCTGAAAACGCCGGCGTCGCCGGAGCCGAAGGTGTTCGTGTCGCACCACGGGCTGATGGATTTGGTGATGGAAGACCTGGGCGCGGACGGCAGCGAGCCGATCTATCCGCCGCTGCATTACACGGGGAAAACGCTGGAGTTTTGTTTCACCCACAGCAACAGCCGTTATGGCGAGACGTTTTATTCGTTTGTGAACGGCCAGTTCACGGGCGACGGCGGGACGCATTTGAGCGCGTTCCGCGAGGGGCTGCTCAAGGCGGTGAACGAATACAGCAACGGCAAGTTCGAGGGCGACGACGTGCGCGAGGCGATGGTGGGGGCGGTGGCGATCCGGCTGAAAGACCCGGTGTTTGAGTCGCAGACGAAGAACAAACTGGGCAACACGGAAATCCGCACGGAACTGGTGAACTCGGTGCGGCAGGAGCTGCTGCAATTTTTCCAGCGCAACAAGGAGATCGCCGAAAAGATCATGGAAAAGGTGAAGGACACCGAGCAGTTGCGCAAGGAGCTGCAGGAGGTGAAGAAGCTGGCGCGGGAACGGGCCCGGGCGATCACCTTCCGCATTCCGCAGTTGAAGGATTGCAAGCACCATCTGGACCGGAAAAAGGACAAGGGCCGCGACAGCATGGTGTTCATCTGCGAAGGCCAGTCCGCCGCCGGGTCCATCACCAGTTGCCGGGATGTGAACACGCAGGCGGTGTTTGTGCTCAAGGGGAAGCCGCTCAACGTCTGGGACCTGAAGCGCGATGTGATGTATAAGAACGATGAGATGTATAATCTCATGCAGTCGCTGAATGTGGAGGACAACACCGAGGGGCTGCGGTATGAGAAGGTCATTCTCGCCACGGACGCGGACGTGGACGGCATGCACATCCGCAACCTGATGATCACCTACTTCTACCGGTTCTTCGAGCAACTGGTCCGCGACGGGCATGTGCATGTGCTGGAAACCCCGCTCTTCCGCGTGCGCAACAAGGATAAAACGATTTACTGTTACAGCGAGGCCGAACGCGAGGCGGCCATTCAGGCGCTCGGGGGCAAGCCGGAGATCACGCGGTTCAAAGGGCTGGGCGAAATCAGCCCGAAGGAGTTCGCCCAGTTTATTGGCAAACAAATGCGCCTGAGCCGGGTGGAATACTCGCCCAAACCCGAGGCCGCCGGCATTCTGACGTTTTACATGGGCAAGAACACGCCGGAACGCAAAGACTACATCATGGAACACTTGATTGTGCCGGTGGAAGATTGAGGACAAATTCCAAAATTCAAATTTCAAAATCCCGAAGGCTTATGAACAACCAAGAACATGGTTCTAAGGAACGGAAAATCTGGTTTCCGGCCAAAAGATACGGCTGGGGTTGGGGCCTGCCCATTTGCTGGCAGGGTTGGGTGGTCATGGGGTTGTGGGTGGCGGCCCTCGCGGGTGGGCAAATTTTGTTCGTTTTGTTCGCGCCGAAGCATCTCGGGTGGTTCGTGCTCTACGTGCTGGGGCTGATCATTGTCCTGGCCACCATTATGTTCCTCAAAGGCGAAAAGCCGGGCTGGCGCTGGGGCGGGAAGTAGTCTCCGCCCCCGGCGCTTGACAGCCTTTGTATAGTCGGATTGTGAATCCGGGTGAACTAAAAGGCCTGAGTCTGCTGGTGGTCGAGGACGAACCGCTGTTGCGGCGGCAACTGGCCGCCCAGTTGACGAAGGCCGGCGCGGAGGTCGCCGCCGCCGATTCCCTTGGGGCCGCCCGCCAGTGCCTCAAGGACGGTCAGTTCGATTTGGCCCTGCTGGATGTGAATCTGCCCGACGGGCTCGGGACGGATTTGCTGCGCGAACAGGCGTTTCCCGCCGCCACGGCGGTCATCGTCATGACGGCGAATGGCGCGGTGGCCGGCGCGGTGGAGGCCATGCGGCTGGGCGCGGCGGATTATCTGGTGAAACCCTTTGACGCCGGCGAACTGCCGCTGGTGATCGCCCGGGCGCAGCGGACGCGCAACCGGGCGCGCCTGGATGAACAGCAGCGCGGGGACACCGCGCAGGCGGCGGCGGTGTTCTTTTTCGGCCGCGCCCTGGCGGAGGTCGAGGGCCAGTTGAAAAAGATTCTGGAAGCCGACGCCCGCATGCAAACGCAGTTGCCGCCGGTGTTGATCCAGGGCGAAACCGGCACGGGCAAAACCACCATCGCGCGGTGGTTGCACGAGCGCGGCAGCCGCGCCGCGCGACCGTTTGTGGAGGTGAATTGTTCGGCGCTGCCGGAGGCGCTGGCGGAATCCGAGTTGTTCGGCCACGAACGCGGCGCGTTCACGGACGCGCGGACGGCGCGCATCGGACTGTTTGAAGCGGCCAGCGGCGGGACGTTGTTTTTGGACGAATTGCCGAGTCTGTCGCCGCTGCTCCAGGCGAAACTGTTGAAGGTGATTGAAGACCAGCGGTTCCGGCGGCTCGGCGGCACGCGCGAGTTGACGGTGGACACGCGGTTGATTGCGGCCACCAACCGGGATTTAAAGCAACTGGTCGCCGCCGGCCAGTTCCGGGAGGATTTGTATCACCGGCTGGATCTCTACCGCATTCAATTGCCCCCGTTGCGCGAGCGGGGCGACGACGTCGGGCGGCTGGCGGAATCCCTGCTCGAGAATCTGTGCCGGCGGCACCGGTTGCCGGTCAAGCGGCTCTCGGCGGGCGGGCGGCAACGTCTGCGGGCGTATGCCTGGCCGGGCAACGTGCGCGAACTGGCCCATGAATTGGAGCGGGCGATTGTCTTTGAGGGCGGCGCGGAGATGAATCTGGAGCAGTTGCAGACGCCGCTGGACCCGGACCACGCCCCGGCCCGGACCGAGTGGTTGAATCCCGAGTTCCGTTTTCCCCCCGAGGGGTTTGTGCTGGAGGAGGCCATGGGCGTCTTGATTGGCAAAGCCTTGAAGCAGACGGATCATAATGTTTCGGCGGCGGCGCGGTTGCTGGGCGTGTCGCGGGATTTCCTGCGCTACCGGCTGGGCGGGTCCAAGCCGGACGGTTCGGCTGGGGAATAGCCCCCAAACTCCCCCCATGGGCCAGCCATCGCCATGGGTGAAGGCACCCATGGCTGGGGCGAAAAATACCGGTCGGGTGACATTTTTTCAGAAGAAAGCGGTAATATCTGGCGTTTTCCGGTCTCAAAGAGTCATGGCACGGTTAGTGCTGAACTAGCTCTCAAGAAGGAACCGGCCTAATACCGGTTCAGAACTTTAAAACTAAAAATGATTATGAAAAAGATTTGCAGTATAATCCTGGCCGGCCTGGCTCTCGCCGTCATTTTTGGTGCGAGTGCAGGCTTGGCCCAATCCACCCCGCCGGTAACCCCGGCCCCGCATAACGGCACCGCCGGCCTCCCGGCCGATATCAAGGCGCTGATCACCAGTTTTGACGCCACCCGGGATGCTTATCTGGCCTCCCAGGGGGCGTTGCTGACCAAGCTCTCGGCGGCGACCACGGCGGCCGAACGGGAAGCCATTCGCGATCAGTTGCAGGCCAACCGCACGGCTTTTCTGACGGAACTCAAAGCCTTCCGCTCGGATTTAAAGACGGATATCGCCGCCCTGAAGGGCAAAATCACCCATGCGGAGTTATTGCGGATCATTGATGCGGCCTACCGCGCGGCCACCGAAGGCGGTCCCAATCATCACAAAGGGCACTGAGGATTCAACCCAAACTTGTCCGAACGTCCAACCCCACAATCCAAAAGTCTGGCTGTCCCCGCGGGCAGCCGGACTTTTTGCGCCGACCCACGGCGTTGCGGGTGGCTGGGGCCGGCCATTTTGATGTCGCTGGCCGGGGTGGGGCAGGGGTTGCAAGGTGCCGAAATGTCGCTGTCAGAAACCAATTTGATTCCGAAAAACATCTCCCTCTGGGATGAATCCATGCTTTGGTCCGATCAACTCAGCGTGTCGTCCGGCCTGGGTTATAACAACAATGTGTGGTTAAGCGCCTTCCACCCACACCGCAGCGCGTTTGTGGTGAACGATTTGGATTGGGTGTTCATCCGGCTGCCCTTGGACGGCTGGCAGGTGACGGGGTCCGTTTCCGTAGAGGACACGCGCTTCTGGCATGAGGCCGGCACCCCTTCGGAGGACTCTTTGCTCGCCCGGGTCAAGGTGGTGCGGGAGTTGGCGCACGGCTGGCAGGCCGGTTGGGAAGTGCGGGGATTATACGAAAAACAAGTCCTTGACGTCTCCCTCCAGACGGACCTGCCCTACGCCGTGCTGGTGGAGGGGGAAAGCTTCACGGCCCAACCCTCGCTCCGCAAAGATTGGAATGGGGGCGGTTGGCTGCAACTCGAAATGCCGGTGTCCCGCTGGTGGCTGGCATCGCCGCTGGACGATGATTGGGAATTCGGCCCGGTGCTGACCGCCGGCCATGATTTTGGCGCCCGCTCGGAAATCACCCTCAGCTACTCGGCTACGTATCAGGACCACAACGCCTGGCAGACCGTGCAATTTGTGAATGGGAACGATGGCCCGGGTTTTGGGCCGCAAAAGCTGGTGATTTTTCAGCAACAGACGGAACTGGCTTGGTGGCAGTATTGGGATGCGCACCAACGCTGGCGGTCCTCCACCGGCTTGGTGTTTGCCGACCTGACGGATAATGGCAACGGCTTTTTCAATGAAGACCAGTATCAAGTGATTCAAGACCTGCGCTGGCAAACCGCCGACTGGCTGATCAAAGGCGCGGCGGACCTGACCTACGAGGCCTATCCGGTGCAGTGGACGGGCAGCCCGAATGGGCAAACCCTGTGGCGGGATTTGTGGGATTTGTCCGGCGCAGTGGAGCGCCGCCTTTATAAAGGCTTGAAGGTTTACGCCAAATTGGATTATCAGCGGGCCATTTCCAATTATTATGGCAACGCCGGGGATTACCAGGCTGTCACCGTGTCCGGCGGCTTGCGCTGGGAATTTTGACGGTGGGCGGAGATGAGTTATATTCTACACTAATTTTTAACATCTTATGGGCGACCAGACAAAAAATGAGCGGTCCCTGGAGCGATCCCGCTGGGCGGGCGGCGTCGCCATCGGTCTGGCCCTGGCGGTGCTGGGCGGGACGCTGACCTGGGCGGCCCTGGATTTGCGGGCGCGCATCCGGGCGCAAATCGTCCAGCGCGATGCGGAGATTCTCGATGCGGTGGCGGTCATGCAGCATTTGAACGATCAGGCCGGGGGCGAGACGATTGCCACCCTGGCGGATCCCGGGGAACAATTTCAACTGGCCCTCAAAGTTTCCCGGTTGCGCAATGTCATCGGGGTGCGGCTCTATGACGGGGACGGTAAATTTGCCGTGGCCTTCCCGGCCTACATTACGGAAACGAACCTGCCGGCGGCCGATCTGGCCGGGTTGCAACGGCTGGAGCCGGTCAGCCACTTTGCCGCCCGCGCCCGGCTTGAGGAGCAGAACCTCCTGACGGAAACCAACAGCGCGCCGGCCGACCTGCTGTTTGTGGAAGTGCCGCTGCGCACGGACGGCCCGCCGCGGCTGGCGGGCGTGATTCAATTCATCATGGAGGGCGGCGGCATTGCCCGGCAATACGCCGGACTGGACCGGGAACTGGCCCTGAAATTTTTCCTCACGTTTCTGGTGGGGGCGGTGATTCTGGCCGCGGGCCTGGGCCTGGCACTGCGCCGGGTGCGGCGGGCGAATCAAAAACTGGCCGAACGCACCCGGAATCTGCTCCAGGCCAACCGCGAATTGGCGCTGGCGGCGCGCACGTCGGCGGTGGGGGCGGTGGCGTCCCATTTGATTCACGGTTTGAAAAACCCGCTGAGCGGACTGCGCAGTTTTGTCCATCTCCACAACCGGGAAAACAGCAGTGGCTCGGAGGCTGAGTGGCAGGCGGCCCTGGGCACCACCCAGCGCATGGAGGAATTGATCAACCGCGTGGTCCGGGTGTTGCAGGAGCAGCAATCGGGGGTGGAATATGAGGTGACCATCAAGGAACTGGCCGGGATGATCGAGCCCAAGGCCAAAGCCCTGGCCGAGGCCACCGGCGTCCGGTTTGAATCGAACGTCCGGTTTGACGGCCGGTTGTCCAACCGCGAGGCCGATCTGATTTTATTGATTCTGGATAATCTGGTGCAAAACGCCATCGAAGCCACCCGTTCGGGCAAATTAGTGGAATTGAAGGTGGCGGAAGCCGCCGGCCGGGTCATTTTTGAAGTTCGCGACCAGGGGTTCGGTCTGCCCCCAGGTATGGAAAAACGGCTGTTCATGCCCTGCACTTCCGGGAAAAAGGGCGGTGGCGGAATCGGTCTGGCCATCAGCAAACAACTGGCGCAATCCCTTGGCGCCGAATTGGTTCTGGTGGCCAACACGGATTCCGGTTGCACTTTTCGGCTGGTCATCCCCCCCTTCTCCGGCCAAACTGCCCCGCAAACTGAAGCTGAAAGGGATATGGCATTGAATCCGCCCGGTTGAGTCAACAAAAGTCTATGCGTTCTGTCCGCCTGGCATGGTTGGGGATCTTGTGCGCCGTTGCACTGGCCTTCCCGTGTTCGGCCCAAAAATTGACTTGGAGCTGGTCGAATCCCCAACCGCACGGCAATGACATCGTCGGGATGGCTTGGAATGGAACGCTGGGGGTGCAGGTGTGCGATGGCGGGCGGGTCTATACCAGCCCGGACCTCATCAACTGGACGCCGCAAAACAGCCACCTCACCAACGACCTGCAGGCGGTGACTTTTTTTGGCAGTCGCATCATTATCACCGGGGCTTACGGGGCCGTGGCCTATTCGGATGACGGCGTGAATTTCATCACCAATTCACTCAACCCGGCCGACTGGATTGTCGGCGTCGCCGCCTCGCCCAAGCTGGTGGTGGCTGTCACGGATGTTGGGGATATTTATACGAGCACCAACGGCGCCACCTGGCAGAAGCAAACGCAATTGGATAATTACACAAAGTATGGCTATTGGCTGAACAGTGTGGCCTATGGCAACGGCGTTTTCGTGACCGTGGGCGACGGGGATTACGTCGCCAGTAGTTCCAATGGCACCCTATGGAACAACGTTTCCGGCTCCATTTCAGATCGGAACGATTTGGAGGCGGTGGTTTGGATCAGTGCTTCAGGTTCCACTGCGGCCTTTCCCTACACGGGCTTCTGGACGGTCACCGATAACGCCGGCGGCAACAGTCATGTGTATTACAGCACGAATAACGGGGCCGATTGGAAGCCGGTCAACAACCCGGCCAACCCTTCCACCAACACCCTTTACACTTTTGCGGCGGACGCGACCAACGCCCTGGCGGCGGGCGACTCGGAGGCGCGGCTGTTGACCCCGGACGGCCGGGAGGTCGCCTGGCCGGAACAGGTCGGGGGAAACACCAATGACGTGCCGGCTTGGACCTACTTTGCCTCGGTGTTGCAAACCAACGGGGTTTATGAACTGGCCGGCGATGACGGGCAGCTCGTGGAAAGCAGCCTCACCAATGGCGTTTATAATTGGGACACCCCCTACTATTCCGCGCGCGACTGGCTGTGGCAGGTTGCGGCGGTCGGTGGGCTCTATGTGGCCGTGGGGGATAATGCGCGCATCATGACGAGTGATGATGGGGCGGACTGGACGGTTGAAGATGTGCCGGAAACCAACTCCGTTTCCATCGCCAACACCGTGTTCCTGTGCGTCGGCGGCACCACCAACCTGCTGCTGGCCGCCGGGAATGACGGCAGTCTGGCCCTCAGCCCCAACCTACTCTTTCCCGAGGTGGAAACCAATGCGGATGGCACTCTGCTTACCAACGAGGTCAGTTCCCTCGGTGTCGCCTGGTATCCGCAACCCGCGCCGGCGGGAACCACCAACGATTTGTCCGGGATCTGCACTTTCAGCAATAAATTTTTTCTGGTGGGGGCCAGGGGCACCCTTCTGAGCAGTGACAACGGCACCAACTGGAGCAAGCAGGCTTCCGGCACCACGAACGATTTATCCGGCATCACGGCCTTTACCAACGGCCTGCTTGTGGTGGTGGGCGACCATGGCACGAACTTAACCAGTGCCAATGGGACCAACTGGAGCCGGCTGGTTTCCGGCACCACCAACGGCCTTTCCCGGGTGCATTGTCTCGCCGGCCGGTTGCTGGCGGTCGGTGAATACGGCTCCCTGCTGACCAGCACCAACGGCACCAATTGGGTCGCGCTCACCAGCGGTGTCACCAACTGGCTGAACGATGCGATCTTGATCAGCAACACCTGTTATGTGGTGGGCAACCAGGGAGTGGTGCTGGCCTGCACTAATTTCAGCACCAATTATGCGCGCTGGACGAGCATCGGCACCCTCACCACCAAATCGCTGGAGTCGGCGGCCACCCAAAACGGGCAACTGGTGGCGGTGGGCTTTGAGGGTTCGATTCTGCGGAGCCAGGTCATTCCGGCCACCACCCCGGTGAATTTCATCGGGTACTCGCAAGCCTCCGGCTACAACGTGTTTTCGGTTCAGGGCCTGGTGGACCAGCAATTCACCCTGGATTCCAGCACCGACCTCATGAATTGGGTCACCGGCCCGTTGTTGGATTTAAGCTACGGCGACGGTACGCTGGTCCTCTACCAAAGCGTGGCGACCAATAATCCGGCCCGCACTCAATTCTATCGCTGCACCCTCGTGCCGTGAAACCGCACTCCGAAGTTGGGGAGCGCGCCCGCCCCGGGCGCCGTTTTCCGCGCTCCGTCAGGCTACCAAGCCCGGTCTTTCCGCCGCTGGCGAAGCAGGTAAAGTTTTCCGCTTCCGCCACCAAAGCCAGAGCCATGCGCCGTAGCCACCGATGAGCAGATAAGCCAGGATAACTTTCATGGTGGTGTCGGCCGTTTGTGGCGGAATGTGAAGTGCATCCGTGAGATTGCCCAGACAACTGCACGGCCGGATATACCCCAACCAAACCAGACCCAGGCGATAGATGAGAAAGCCCGTGGCCAGCCAGGCGATGGCGGCGGCTTTTGCCTCCGGCCTCCGGCCCACAAAGCAAAACCCGGCCAGGATCAATTCAATCACCCCGACGATCTCAAACAGATGGCGGAAGGAAACGTGCAGAATGGGGTCTTGATTCTGTAAGATGGGCGCGCTACCGCCAGCACTGATAAGCTTGGCCCCGGCCGTGACCAGCAGCAAAACCCCGGTGGAATAAAAAAAAACTGCGGTTAAAACCGGTCGGCAATTCACCCCCGGCCCGTGAGATATCGCTCCATCGTCCATAGATAATTTTCGGCCGCCACCAAAGTCCCGGTTTCAAGCCCGCAACGAACCCCGTTCCCCACCCGATAAATTACCGGTGATTTATTCTTCGCCGCCAAATTCTCCAGGAAAAAACGGCCAGCGGAGCCAGTAAGACCAAGGCGAGGGCGGCCACCACGATATTTCGCCGGGAGATTTCAGAACCCCCGACCTGCCGCCGGTATTGTTTCATCACCGCCTCCAGACTCATTCCCGGCGGATAAGTTTTACCCTGCATTACCCCCAGTTTAACCGCCAGATAATCCGCCAATTGTCTTTTTGCCAGGACAGTTTGTTCCGGCGACCAGTGTTGTTGTTTCGCCAAACGCATATTCATCCAGAGCCGGGCGTTGGTGGTGTGATCGGCCAATTTTTGCTGATAGTCCTCCAGCATGGCTTGATAAGACGCCCTGGCATTGGTCGTTAGCAATGGGTCGGCCAAATCTTGTTGACAGCGCGCCACATCCATGGTCAGCGACTCACTGATGGGATCTAAAATGTTGGTCCACGCCGTCTGCAGGTCGGCATGAACCGATTTGGTGAATTCCAATTGCTTTTGAACCTGGGCTTGGTGCTCGGCCAAACTCTCCTGTTGGTGCCTTAACATCCATTCCTGACTTCTCCGATATCCTTCATTAAGGTTGGTATTTTGCAGAGTGCGCTTCAGGTCATCAATGGTTTGGAGCACCCACTTTTCATACGGGTCGTGGTTCACCGTGTTGGAAACCGTCCCGCCGCCGCTCCCGTTGACGGCTTGTGGGGCGGTGGTCACTGGCTGATAAACCGGTCGCATCAGAAGGGGCGGTGAGAGGGACGGCACTGCATCCGGTGACGGTCCCACCGCCGGGGCGGCCCGCAGCATTCCCAGGCTCAGATGAATGACCAGCAACCACACTAGCAAGCCGCCCACGCCGGCCGGCTTGATTCGCAATACCGGGGAACGGCAGGAGGCAGGGACCATTAGATTAGTTGAGAAATTACTCATTATATGGTTTTAGATTAGAATAAAAAAACTTTCTATGAACCAAAGCAAGCGTTGTAAGCATCACAGTATGCCCAATATGCATCATTCTCCGCAATATTGTAGATTGCCGTCTGGGTATTGTTAATGTTACTAAATGTGAGTATGGCGCTTAGCGAGCAACTAACCTGAGTGGTATGATCTTTCGCTTTAGTGGCATTTAAAGCCGTTAAGGCATTGGCAACAGCGGTGTTAAAGCTGACTATGGCGGATCCGAGCGGATTATTGGGATTGGCCACCAAGGCATATGCGGTATTCGCCGTGTTCAGACTCGCTTGTTGCAGCAATTGCGCCGCACTGATGCATTTATCATATCCGGTTCCCTGCTGGGTGGGATTATTGCATTGGCAAACGGCCTGGTTTTCCTCATACTGATTATTGGCAGTGGCCGTGGCCTGGGTTTTAGTATCACCGGCCAGCGCAATTGTCGTGTTTTCAGTGTTCTGGGCATTGGCTTGCGTGAATGTGTATAATGCGTTGGCAATGGCGTCCCCGTCTGCCTGCACAGCCGAGCACATGGGGTTGTCGTGGTGATATTGCGCATCCGCCGGTCCCACGACGGCAACAAAGGCAGCATAGGCGGCTTGCACGGCAGTGTTATAATTTTCGGCGGCGGTATCCAGACAACAGTTGATGGCGGGAGGCGGGTTGGAGGCGCAGTCGGCAGCGAGTTCGCAATTAGCGTCAGCCGTATTTGCCGCCGACTTGCATAAGGGGGTTTGGTAGCTATCCTCCAGAGTAGTGGTTTGCGCATAGGTGGCTGTAACTTTGGCATCTGCCAGACCCTGGGCGGCTTGGGCTAGACTGTCCGCCTGTGCCTGGATCGCCTGGCTTGCGGGCACACAACTGTCATCGTGGGTGTTTTGAGCGTCGCTCTGGCATTTTACCATCGCGGCCTGATCTTGGGCGATGTTAAAATTGTAGGTCGCATCTGCCAGACAATCGCAAACCTGCGGCGTGGGGCTTTTGCTGGACAGGCAGTTAAACTGAGCCTGGGCATAAACGGTGGCGTTGGAGGAGTCTTGCAGGGTTTTCGTCTGCGCACAAGACCCAACGCTTTGCCCGGTAACGCCCAGGTATCCCGCTAAGGTCGTGTCACACACCGCCTTGGCCGCCGCTTGAGTCGTTGCGTCATTTTTCACGGCGATCACTTCGTTGATCGAATCAATTAAAAGATTTGTCTGCCACAAATTATACGCTATGGTGTCGCTTTTCGTTTGGTTGGCGTTGCACGCGGCCGTGGCCTTGTTCAAGGTGTTTTGACAATCCTGATTTTGGGCGGTGGCTTTGATTGGAACCAGGAGAATGGTGGCGAGACCCAAAATTGCGACGCCGACGGCTTTCCATTTATTCGGATTCATAATAGGCATATCGTGAGTTAATTATTTGAACGCTCAACTTTGTCTGATCGGGGGGCGACTTAACAGCGCAAAGAACCCGCATTTGCGGACATTATGCCGCATTTGTGGACAGTTCCGATGCGGCCATTGTGGAAATACGGGTTTCAAATGTGTTTTGCGGCCAATCCCCCGGTCATTTGTGCTGCATATACAGAGGGGTTGATGCCGGAATGCTTTTTGAATTGGCGTGAGAAGTTGTAAGACTGCTGGTAACCTAGGCGTATCGCCGTCTCCTTGACCGAGTGGTTCTCGTCCAATAAATGATGGGCGTGGCGTAGCCGCTCCTTGGCCAGCCAAACTCCCGGCCCTTGCTGGCGCGTCTTGAGGAAATACCGGCGCAAAGTCCGTTCGGAAACGCCACAATCCTTCGCCAGGACCGCCGCCGACCACTTGGCCCGCCGCGCTATTTCCGACCAGTTTTGGATGAGGAAGAGGCGGGCGCTCATGGGCGACATATCAGAAATTGTATAAGGTTTCATCTCTGAGCCTGTGTTTCTGGCGGTTTCCAACCAGCCAGCGGGAACCGGGGGTCCACAGGGATCCCCGATTCCTTCACCACACAATGCTCCTATATACTAATACGGCCGAAATCGGGCGTTCTTCCAAAAATCTTCATTTTTTGCGTTTTTTTTATTTGGGGATGGTTTGAAAGGCTCGCCGGGATTTGCGCCGGCATAGGTGGCCGTGCGGTTCATCCGGGCCGGTGCCCAAGGAAAACTTTAACCTGAATTCCGAAATCGAATGGGCAGCGCCCGGGGCGTGCGTGTTCCCCAACTTCGGAGTTCGGGTTGAATCAGCCGTTTTTAAGGGTTCCGTCCGCCACCCAAGGGAGCCCCGCCAACCCTTTGAGATACGCGAACACGAGGTCCGGCAGGTCGCGGCTGTAGCCGCCTTCGAGCAGGCTGAACATCGGGGTGTTCAGTGCGCGCAGGGACTGGCCGAGCCAGTGAAAATCCTCCACCTTCAACTTGCCGCCCCCCACCGGATCGCGTTCGTAGGCGTCAAACCCGGCGGACACGGCGATGAGGTCGGGGTGAAAGCTCCGCAGATCATCCAGCGCGCGGCGCAGGGCGGCGCGATAGACATCGCGCGGCGCGACGGGCGAGACGGGATAGTTGAAACAGTTCCGGCCGGCGTTTTCGGCGCCCGTGCCGGGGTAGTCGGGATGATGATGGACGGAATAAAATTCGACGCCGGGTTCGTTGAGTAAAATATCCTCGGTGCCGTTGCCGTGATGCACGTCAAAATCAAACACCGCGACCCGTTTGACGCCGCCGGCGAGCGCGGCGAGGGTGGCGATGGCCGTGTTGTTCAGATAACAAAAACCCATGGATTTTTGGCGCAACGCGTGATGGCCGGGCGGCCGCATGAGGCTGAACACGGTTTCGCCCGCGCGGGCGGCCGTCAGGGCGTCCAGCGCGGCGGCCACCGAGGCGCGGGCGCGGGCGCCGATGTCGGTAAACCAAGGGGTGTCGTTGTCGAAATCACCGGGTTCGTCCAGGCGCGCGAGCATCGCCGGCGTGTGGGCGCGCAGAATGTCCGCCACCAGATCGCCGGCGCCGGGCGTGGCCCACGTGAGGGGCAGTTCAGTCTGTTCCCGCAGCCGGGCCAGCGTGCCGGTGATGCGCACCGGCCGTTCCGGATGTCCGGCCTTGACGTAACCGGCGCAGGCTTCATCGTAAATAATTTTCATTGCGACGGTGGAAGGGTTAGCAAAGAATTGCCCGGGGATAAATTATGAAAATCAATTTTCTTTGGGGGGTGTTCCTGCTGGCGGCGCTGACCCTGCCGGCGCGGGCCTGGGATTACGAAGGCCACCACACCATCAACGAGTTGGCGCTGGCCGCATTGCCGGCCGATTTTGGCGGCTTTGAACTTACGCCGGCGCTGAAAAACCGCGTGGCCTTTCTGGGGGGCGAGCCGGACCGCTGGCGCAATGTCGCGGATTTGGAGTTGAAGCATGACAACGGCCCGGATCATTATATTGACCTCGAAGACCTCGCGGCGTGCGGGCTGACGCCCGAAACGCTGCCGCCGTTGCGCTACGATTTCCTGGCCGCGCTCGTCCGGGCGCGGGTCGCCCACCCCGAAAACTTTCCCGCGATTGACCCGGCCCGGGACAGTGATCATACGCGCGAGTTGGACGGTTTTCTCCCGTGGGCCATCACCGAGAATTATGAGAAGTTAAAGTCCGGCTTCGCCACCTTGAAAGCGTTCCAGCAATTCGGTGGCACACCCAGTGAAGTGGCCAACGCCCAGGCCGACATCGTTTACGTGATGGGGGTCATGGGGCATTACGTGGGGGACGGCTCGCAACCGCTGCACACCACGCGGCATTTCAACGGCTGGGTGGGGCCCAATCCCAAGGGCTACACGACCCGGCCAACGTTTCACAGTTGGATTGACGGCGGTTACTTTCGCAAAACCGGCGGGCTCCTGGCCGAGTCGCTGCGGGACAGAATTCATCCGGCGGAACGCCTGGCCGGCGCGGACCTCGAGGGGGGCGTCTTTAAACTAACCGTCGCGTATCTCGTGGCCGGCAACCAATACGTCGAGCCGCTCTACGAAATGGAGAAAAACGGCCAGTTCAGCGGCGATCCCGGCAAGGGCCTGGCCGGCCGGCCGTTTCTGGACGGACAAATTGTCAAAGCCGCGCAAATGCTGGGCAACCTCTGGTATACGGCCTGGCGGGAAGCGCCGGAGGACACCTATTTGGAACGCCAGTTGCGTTTGCGCACCGCCGATGCGGCGAAGCAGCCATGACCCAACCGACCGCCCTCCGCATCGCCGCCGCGCTCGGGTTTCTCGCCGTGACGCTGGGGGCCTTTGGCGCCCACGCCCTCAAAACCCTGCTGGCGCAGAACCACACCGCCGCCATCTGGGAAACGGCCGTCTTTTACCATTTCATCCACACTGTCATGTTGTTTTTGCTCGCCCAAAAACCAACCCCGGCGAAATGGCCCTGCCTTTTCTTCCTGGCCGGCATCGTGATCTTTTCCGGTTCGCTCTATCTCTTGGCGGTGACCAACTGCCGTTGGCTCGGGGCCATCACGCCCTTCGGCGGCTTGAGCCTGCTCGCCGGCTGGGCCGCCCTCTTCCTCCGCGCCAACCGGGAATGACCTTCCCGCCCCCCTCGGTTCGGTCATATAAATGGTTCGCCTAAGTTTAAAGTGGGAGGTCTTACGCAGATAAGAGTGGGTTAAAGCGGATGAACGATGATGAACGGAGAAAAGCGCCCAAAGTCCCGGCCATTGCGAGTCAAAAGGTAT
>Ga0302266_10000395_pt1 | contig 44652 bp, 39 predicted proteins | sample III_Bog_E1_2_FD_194559 | JGI IMG/M metagenome (GOLD analysis project Ga0302266, IMG submission 194559) | Peat permafrost microbial communities from Stordalen Mire near Abisko, Sweden - III_Bog_E1_2 | ecosystem: Environmental > Terrestrial > Soil > Wetlands > Peat | place: Sweden: Abisko...
TGAGCGCCGCTACAGGGATTTTGCAGAGATTTCTTTCCGGGTTGTTTTCCATTGGTGCGCTTACCCGGCGTAGTCCGATGCGATCAGCCAATGCCGGGCGGAATGATGAAATCCCGATGGGATTTTTAAATAATCCACCAAACCACAAAAAGAGCGGCGAACTGGCGTTCACACCCGGATTTTGCCAGTTCGCCGCCTTGCCGTTCACCAGAACGGAAGTTGGTTACTGACCCGGCGGCGGACCGGCCTGACCGGCGTCTGGCGGCGGACCACCGGCGTTCTGGCCGCCCAAGCCATCCTGCGGCGGCGGGCCGGGCCGCTTGCCGAGGTATTCATCGCGCGTCAATTGGCCGTCGCCATTCGCATCGAGCGATTTTAGTGCGGCGGGCGCGTTGGCGATTTCACTGGCGTCAATCACGCCGTCGCCGTTCGCGTCGAGCGCCTTGACTATCAGCGGCAGTGGCGGACGCGGCGCATCGGCGGGCGCGTCTTTCGGCAACGGCGGCAGATATTCATTCGTCATCAAAACGCCGTCGCCATTTTTGTCCAGCGTCAGCAACTGGGCGCTGGCATTGGCAATTTCATTGGCATCAATGATGCCGTCGTGATTAACGTCCAGCACCGAAACAATCGGCAAAGGCGGGTGGCGATGATGTCCGCCGGGACCGCCCGGTCCGCCCGGTCCGCCCGGTCCGCCCGGTCCGCCGCCGGGCGGGCTGTCATTGTTGTCTTGGGCGCTGGCGAGCAGCGCGGTGGTGCCCAGCGCCACGAGCGCCAGGCGGATTGCATTGTTCATTTTCATAATGTGTCTTTCGCGTTGTTTGTTTGTGGGTGTAAATTATCAGGCGACGCAAACCGCATCAGTCTTTATTCCGGTTGCCGCCAATGCCGCATGAATTTCGGCCAGCGAATAGGGCTTGTTCAGCAGCGCGCTGAACCCGGCGCGCTGCGCCACCGCCTGGGTGAAAAATCCGCTGCCGGTGGTCAGCACGATTTTCTGGGCCGGCGCAACCGCGTGCAGGCGCCGGCAAAGCTCCACGCCGTCCATTTCAGGCATTTCATAATCGGTGATGACCAGCTCGTATTTTTCCGGCGCGGCGGCAAAGGCTTCGAGCGCAGCCGCGGGCGTGCGGAAATGCCTGATCTCGGCGTCCGTCAGGTGGCCAAGCATGGCGGCCAGCAGGAGCAGGAGTTCGTCATTGTCATCCACCAGCATGCAACACCGGCATTCGTTCGGGGCGAGGTTTTGGTTCATAATACCTCCACTGGTTTTTTCAGGAGCACACGCACAGCAAATTTCACGAGCAACTGCCGGCTCAAGGTGATGCGCTTTGGTTTGCGTCTGGTTTCACTTTTCATACCGTCAATTTAGCATCCGCAACCTTAAGGAACCGTGAAGCCGAAAAAATAATCAGATTATTTTTCCGACCGGCCGGATTCGGCTTGGGCAACCAGGTGTGCATCCGTCAGCGTTTTCAAAAACGCGACCAACGCCCGCTGATCATCGGCGGTCAACGGCACGCCGCCGTCGGGATGCTTGGCCAGATTCGGATCGAGCGTCGCGCTGCGGACCACGCCGGTGGAGTAATGCTCGATCACCTCTTCCAAAGTGCGAAAGCGGCCGTCGTGCAGGTAAGGCGCGGTCAGGGCTATGTTGCGCAGCGATGGCACGGCGAACTTGCCGCGATCCGAGGCCCGGCCGGTGACCTTTTCGCGGCCGAGGTCGGCGAACGCGCCGTCGGAACCATTGTTCGCGAAGCTCTGGCTCTGGAACAGCGGCCCGCCGTGGCAGTGGAAACAATCCGCGCCGAATTGTCCGCGCCGCGGATCGTATTCAGTGGAAAACAATTCGAAGCCGCGCTGCTCTTCGGCCGTGAAATTTTCTTCGCCGCGCAGCACGCGGTCGAACTTCGCATTGAACGAGGTGAGGGTGAGCAGATAGTTTTCCAGCGCGAGCGAGATTTTTTCCGCCGTGATTTCAGGGGAGCCGAATGCGGCGGCGAAGAGCGCGGGATAGTCAGCTTCCGGCGAGCCAGTTGCCCTCATATTAGCACCGGGCTTCAGCCCGGTGTCGGACGCGAAGGAAGTTGATACCGTTTCAACGGTTTTGACGGTTGGGGAAACCGCTGAAGTGGTTAAGGGTGCGCCTAGCTTCGTTGTCACCGGGCTAAAGCCCGGTGCTAATGAGATGTTTGCCAGTTTCGCCACGAGATTCGTGAGCGACTCGTGCATCTCGATGGGATTTTGGATCGGCTGCAACACTTGTTCCCGCAAACTTTTTGCGCGGCCGTCCCAAAAGAATTCTTTTTTCCAGGCGAGATTAAAGAGCGGCATGGAATTGCGCGGGCCGAATTCACCTTCCGCGCCGCGTGACGTGCGGCGGCCATCGCTGAAGGCTTTCTCCGGCGCGTGGCAATCCGCGCACGACTGCGCGTTGTTGATTGAAAGTTGTTTGTCGAAAAACAGCGTCTTGCCCAGCGTGACGCGTTCGACGGTCAGCGGATTGTCGCGCGGCAAATCAGGAATTGGAAACGTCGCGCTCATTTGGAACGGATACGGCGTAAACTTTGCCGGCAGGTAAAGCGGCTTCGGATGTGCCACGGCAATTTCCGCATCTGTCAGCGACGTGATTTTGTGGACGCGAAAGGCGCCGGCCAGATTCACGACGAGCGCGGCGGAAATCGGATCGCCAGCGCGCGAGTGCGTTGAGGAACCGTCTTTGCCAAAGGACAGCGGGCGCGGCGCGTTCAACAAATTGGCCAGATCAAAATCAAGTTCCAGCTTGGTTTCATTGGTGACGACGAGCGGCGCGGCGAGGGTGATGCGCGTGGCGTTGGTGTCGCGCGCGAGGTGATACGCCCAGCCATCGAGCTGGCCGGCGGCATTGCGCCACAGGCCTTCGAGCGCGAGAAAAATGAATCCGCCCTGCCAGCTCCAGTGCAAGCCGTTCAAGTTGGGATTGAGCGGATGACCGGCGGGAAACGTGGCGATGGCCGCGTGATTCAGATGGGTGTTCAGGCCGACCAAAAAGCGCATGGAGCAAAATTCGCCCGGCGGAATATTTTCCAGCCAGATGGAATTGCGGTTCGCGTCAAAGTCCAGCCAGGCGACGGAATTGGAAAGTTCCAGCCACGAGCCGTCGCTGCGTTGCAGCGCGAAATCGCTGACGAGATAGCTAACGCGCGTGATGGAATAAGTTTCGCCCGCCGCAGTCTGGTAGCGGAACGACGCGGGCTGGAGATTTTCGCCGGAGACTTTGGGCGTGATTTCGATTTGCAGCGTCGCGGCAAGAATGTTCGCGGTGAGCGCAAAGAAACATGCCGCTGGAAAAACTATTTTCATGCGCAGTCCATCACGGCGTGAGGTTCAAGGCATTGCTGAAGCTGAAAGGCGGCGGGCCGGAGGTGAAGGTGACGACAACGGTTAGATCGCCGGTCGCGGCGCTGGACGGAATGGTGAAATTTGCCAGCACGGTACCCGACGTCGCGTCCGAGAAGCTTGTGGCGGTGAGCGATCCCAGCGTGATGCTAGAGATGGGCGCGTTGGCAGGCGGCGAAGGCGGATTGCCCGGCAAAGTGATGGTCAAGCTGATGTTCGTGCCCGATCCACGGCTGACCGTGCTGTTGCCCGGTACGGCATAGCTTGCGCCGCCACCGCCGCCGCTCCCAGTGCCACTGCCGGCGGAATCGTAGGTCGCCAATGCCGTTTGCGCGACGCGGTAAAAACGGTAGTTATCGGTCGGATTATTGGTGTAACTGGCGTTGTTCAGCACGGCGGCGACGGTGGTTGAATTGGTTGTCCAGGCCGAAAAGTTGGTCGTGGATTGCACCATGTAAGTGCCCCCTTCCGTCGCGCTCCACGTCAGCGTCACCGAGCCATTTTTGGCCGCGGGCAGGTTGAGCGACGGCTTGGCTTCCGGTCCGCCCAGAAAATTGGTTACGACCGTTTCCGAAGGGCTGGTGATCGTGCCGCCCGCCGGCGTGCCGTAATAACCGCGTCCGATGTTGTAGGGAAACACCGGCGTGCCGTCGGCGGCGATGGCAACGAAGTAGGCGTAGGTGCCGTTTGGAAATTCCGGCGTGACGCACCAGCGGCCGTTGTATTCGTCGAGGTCGTAATCCGTCCCCTGCAGGTATTTTGCCTGCGTGACTGAATTGGTGAGATCGCCCAGATACGCCTTATCCTCCATGTATTTGCCGACATTGGTGCTGATCGCCGGCCCGGTGTAGGTCGTTCCGTAACTTGATCCAAAAAGCCGCACCGCCCACGCCGGCAGGCTGGTGCGCAACGTGTTGGTGAGGTTGTCGGTGCCAAACTGGCCGTTGCGCAAAACATAACCGGAAATCATCCGGCGGATGCCGCTGCTGGCGTTATTGGAAACGCTGTAACCGTAAGGCCCGTAAATTGGAAACCCATCCGCCACCCAGCCGAGAATCGGCGAATGTTTCGTGGGCGCGCTGGCGGATTCTTTGTAAGTTTTCGCGGAAGCATCGTAATCCACGTGATCGCCCAGCAGGTAGCGCAGGGCAATCGGATTGGCATGGTAGTGGTAGGTGCCGGTGTTTTGCTGGTGCGCGTACCCGGCGTCAAATGTCGCACCTTCATTGACATAAGCGTCCTGATTCCAATAACCCCCGCTGCCGCCGCTGGTGGTTGTCGAACCGTTCCAGTAAAAGGCGTCCCAACTGTTGAACATCTCGACGCCGTCCACAAAAATTCCAATTTGCCCGCCTTCCGTGATGGATTTTGTGGCGGGCACGCCGTTTGTGCGCGGCACGCGGTAAAATAATTTCTGGTTCACCGGCAAGTTGGGAAACGCGCCGTTCTGCCACGGCCCCATGTTGTAGCTGGCGAGGCCGGTGCTGCGGACGTAAACCGAATTTGACGACGAATAAACCTCCTGCACGCCGCAATAGGCCGGCGACGACTGCGTCTGCGAGTTGTTGCTCCAGGTCGTCAACACCGTACCGCTGGCGACCATGGCGGCGTTGGTGTAAATGCGCGCATACTGGCCGGAATAAGTGGTGAACCAGCCGTTCGTGCGCGGGTCGGCGGCATGGGCGGCGGACCCGAGGGCAAAAACAATTCCGAGCAGCGCGACCGCGAAGCTGACTTTCCGTTGGGCATGAATTTGATGTTTCATGCCGCCACTTTACCCGAAGCAACCTTAAGCAAACGTGAAGCTGGTTATTAATTAAGAATTAGGGAGGTGGCGGGACCGGAGCCAGACAAAGATCACCGGCGTGACGATAAGGATGTGGATCAGGCTGCTGACCATGCCGCCAACGACCGGCGTCGCCAGGGGCAGCATCACTTCCGCGCCGGTGCGCGTGCTCCAAAATATCGGCAGCAGGCCCGCCACGATCGTGGCCACCGTCATCACTTTCGGGCGCAACCGCAGCCGCGCGCCGTCTTTCACGGCTTGTATCAGATCGGCGCGGGAAAAGTTTGCGCCCCGCTCGGCCATTTTCTTGTTCACGGCTTCGTCCAGATAAACCACCATCACGACCCCGGTCTGAATCGCCGTGCCGAAGAGCGCGATGTAGCCGACCCAGACCGCGACACTGAAATTGCAGCCCAGCCACCATTGCAGAAACACGCCGCCAGTCAGCGCGAAGGGCACCGCCAGAATGACGTGCGCGGCTTCCTTGAAGCTGTGATAGACGACGTAAAGTAAAATAAAAATCACAAACAGCGCCACCGGCACGATGACCGCCAATGTCTTTTGCGCGCGGATTTGATTTTCGTATTGGCCGCTCCATTCAATCGTCATGCCCGGCGGCAGGGAAACTTCCTTCGCGATGCGCGCCTGCGTTTCGCGGACGAAACCGGCGAGGTCGCGGCCCTCGACGTTCGCCTGCACAAACACGCGCAAACGGCCGTTTTCACTCGCGATTTCGCTGGGACCAACCTCGCGCGATATTTTGGCGACCGAATTGAGCGGAACATAGCTGCCATCGCCGACAGGAACCGGAAGGTCGCCCAGCCGCTCAATGTCATCGCGTTCGCCGCGCTCGATGCGCACTTGAATCGGAATGCGCTCGCGGCCTTGAATCGCGGTCGAGACATTCTCGCCGCCGATGCCGGCTGACACCACGTCCAAAACATCCTGAATCCGCAGGCTGTGATGCGCCATCGCCACGCGGTCAGCCTCAATGTCGAGATACGGCTTGCCCTGCGTGCGCGACGCGGCGACGCCGACCGCGCCGGGAATCGTGCGCACGATGCGCTCGACCGCGAACGCCTGCTTTTGCAATTCGTCCAGATTGTCGCCGAGAATCTTGATGCCCACCTGCGCGCGGATGCCGGTGCTGATCATCAAAATCCGGTTTTCAATCGGCTGCAAAAAACCGGGAATATAACCGGGCAGCTTCGATAATTTTTCCTCCAGCTCGGCGATGAGCTTGTCCTTGGTCATGCCGGGACGCCACTGCGATTCCGGCTTGAGCATGATGGTGGTCTCAATCATTTCCACCGGCGCGGGATCGGTGGCAGTTTCCGAGCGGCCCAGTTTGCCGCCGACCGATTCGACTTCCGGGGCCTGCTTGATGACCGCGTCCTGCCACGCCAGGATGCGCTGCACTTCCGTGAGCGATGTGCTGGGCAGCAGCACCGGCATGAAAAGGAGGCTGCCCTCGTTCAGCGTGGGCATGAATTCGCTCCCCATGCCGCGCGGCAGCTTCGCTGCGAGTTGAGGGTTGATAGCTGATAGTTGATCAACCAAAAACTTCGGCGCGCCAAACGCGAGTGCCAAGGCTGCGAGCAAACAAATCACGGCCAGTCCAAGAACGGTTTTGCGGCAACGCAGCGCCCAATCCAAAATTGGATTGTAAATCGCCAGCAATATTTTCATCAGCGGATTGGAAGCTTCGGCGTGAAACGGCCCGCGAATAAAGGTCACGCACAAAACCGGGACGAGCGTGATGGCCAGAATCGTTGAGCCGAGCATCGCGAAGGTTTTGGTAAACGCGAGCGGATGAAACAATTTGCCCTCCTGTCCGCTCAACGCGAACACCGGGACGAACGCCAGGACGATGATGGCCATCGCAAAGAAAATCGGCCGGCCAACCTGCTGCGCCGCCGCCAGCGTGGCCTGAAACGATTCGGCCGGGTTCAACCGCGTACCCTTTTCCTTTTCCGCCAACTCGCAGTGGCGGATGGCATTTTCAGCCATCACGATGCCCGCATCCACCAGCACGCCGATGGCGATGGCGATGCCGGAGAGCGACATGATGTTCGACGTAATACCGAACTGGTTCATCAAAATGAACGAGAACAAGATCGAGAGCGGCAGCGGCAGCGTGACGATGAGGATGCTTCGGAAATGAAACAGAAATACGATGATGACCAGGGTGACGAGAATCACCTCTTCCGTCAGCGCGTGCTTGAGCGTATCCAGCGTGCGCGTAATCAGTTCGCTGCGGTCGTAAAATGATTTGATGCTCACACCCGGCGGCAAACTGGGCGCGATTTGCGCGATCTTGGCCTTCACATCGCGGATAACCTGCATCGCGTTCTCGCCGGTGCGCATGACGACGATGCCGCCGACGGCTTCATGGCCGTCAATGTCGAGCGCACCGCGCCGGAAATCACCCCCGAGCTGGACATTCGCAACGTCCTTGAGATACACCGGCAGGCGGCTGTTCTGTTGCAGCACGATGTTCTCCAAATCGCCAGCCGACTTAACCAGGCCGAGGCCGCGCACGACAAATTCCATCCCATTTTCCTCGATGACTTTTCCGCCGACGTTCAAGTTGCTCTGTTTCACCGCGTCCATGACGGTTTGGAGCGTCACGTTGCGGTCGCGCATTTTCAGCGAGGACACTTCGATTTGATACTGGCGCACGAAGCCGCCGATGGTGGCGACTTCCGCCACGCCGCGAACGGAATTCAACTGGTAGCGCACAAACCAATCCTGGGTCGCGCGCAATTGGCCGAGGTCGTAGCCGCCGTGCGGAGATTTTTTTGGGTCAACGTCTAGGTAGTATTGATACACCCAGCCGAGGCCGGTCGCGTCCGGACCGAGCTGCGGCGTGACGCCGGTGGGGAGCTGGCTGCCCAGGTAATTCAACCGCTCCAGCACCCGGGAACGAGCGAAATAGTTGTCAACCTGGTCGTCAAAAATGATGGTGACGAGCGCGAAGCCGAACATGGAATTCGCCCGGACGGTTTTCACGCCGGCGAGGCCCTGCAAATTCACCGAGAGCGGATAGGTAACCTGGTCTTCAACTTCCTGCGGGCTGCGCCCCGGCCAGTCAGCGAAGACGACCACCTGATTTTCACTCAAGTCGGGAATTGCGTCCACCGGCGTTTGATAAACCGCGCGGACGCCCAGGCCGGCGAGCAGCGCGACGCCGCAGAGAACGAGGAAGCGGTTGCGCAGCGACCATTCGATGATGCGGTTGATCATAACGATTATCTCCCACTGATGAGCTGCGCCTCGGCATCAATCAACAGGTTGCCGTTAATCACCACCTTTTCGCCGGCGTCCAAGCCGGCCAGCACCTCGGCGTATTCGTCGCCGATGCGGCCGAGCGTCAATTTCCGGGGCGTGTAGTAGCCGGCGCTTTGTTCCACATAGACAATCGGATTGCGGTCGCGGGCAATGACCGCGCTGCGCGGCACCGCCAGCACTTCCGGGGTGACACCGACAATGTGAGACTCGGCGTGCAGGTTATTGAAATAAGCCTTGTCTTCAAAGCCGGGAACAATGACGGGCGAGTTCAGAATTTCCGCGCGAATTTTGGTGCTGTCACTCATATCGTCCAGCGCGCGGTCGGCGAAGGTCTCCGTGCCATATTGTTTGATTTTGGCGTGATAAATCCTGTCCGGCACGGCGGGCAGCGTGACGTCGAGCGTCTGCCCGGTCGTGATCCACGACAGGTCGCGCTCATAAATGTCGAATACAAACCACGCCGCCGTGGCGGAGTTTTTCTGGATGCGCCCGATGACGTGGATTGTGTGCGCGATGGCGCGGCGCTGCACGGTTTCCGTCTGCACATTGATGGCGCTAACGCTATCGGCGTTGAGCGCCACCAAGTTGGTGTCGGTCAACGCGCCCGCATCGCCCGCATACACCGGCACGAGGTTCATGCCGCAAATCGGGCATTTGCCTGGGTGATCGGACTTGATCCAGGGGTGCATCGAACTTTGATAATAAAGAATTTTCCGTTCCTCCTTCCGGCCGGCGGCGGGCGCACCGGTGGCAGCGAGGGCCGCTGGTTTTGCCGCGAAATGCCAAACCGCACCCGCCCCGGCGACGAGCAACAGCAATATAATTAATTTCGTTTTCATAACTTTTCTTCCAGCCAAACATTAAAGTGCAACCAAGGCTGCTTCAGACAGCCGAGAACAGGTGTTTTTGGGAGCTGTAGCACTGGGGCGAAGTTGCACTTTGGCGCAAGACACACCTCAGGCGTCAGCCAGGAAGAATCAGAGCAGCCGGGCGCAGTCGCGGGCGAAAAGCGGCGCGGCGCCGGAGGTCAAGGCGGCGGAAGCCGTCGGGGAAATCGAACTGGTTTGCGGGGAGGATAAAATCCAAATTGCCATCGCCGGAACCGGGGTCAGCATTTGCTGGTGCGAACGGGCGGGCGCGGTGGCGGCGAACGGTGATGGAACCGAAGCGTGCTGGCAGCAGCTCATCTTGCCGCCACAACCGCAGTCATGCTTGGCGCTGGCGGCCGGCATGGACGCAACCGCCGCCTGCCCCAGCATCAGGAGCAGGCTGCACAGGATGGTCAGCGCAAGCTTCACGATTGATTCATCACCCATCCGGCGTTTTTGCGCCGGACGGATTTTGTTTTTTAGCAATCAATTATTGCCGGTTTTGTCGGCGGCACGGATGAGGGCCAGATATTTGGCCGGATCCTTGTCAAACTTCGGCTTGCAGGACTTGCAGCACAGTTTCACTTCCTGGCCCTGGTAGGTGAACACAAACGGCGCGCCCATTTCATCGAGCTTGTCGCCGGACACGGGACAGGTGGTGAGCTTGTCGGGCGTGACGTTGGTGCCGGCATCCGCCGCCGTCGGGGTGGTCATGCCGCCCATGCAGCAGGAGGGCATGGCACTGTCCGCCGCCGTAAGTTTGTTGGCCAGAGCCAAGATGCCGAGGGCACCGGCGGCCAGGAATATATATTGAATCGTTTTTTTCATGTTTGGTTAAAGGTAGCTGGTTGTCGTTGTATTCGTATTGAACAGTTGGCTTACCCCGCCGGCGCGGAAACCCCGCAAACTATTTATAATTTTTTCCGGGCCGCCGCTTAAAGCTACCCGTTTCCAAAAATTACACAAGCGGTGTGGAGCAAAACCAACTCCAAACCCATTGCGCTCCAGGACCGCCAGCGCGAAACACTCCGAGAAGCCCCATTCCAAGGACCGCCGCCGCCCAGGCATACCGATTGATTGCGGATGAGGATGATGTCTCATCACGACACGGACGGTCAGGGAATTGACCTACCCATTTTATTATGTTGTTGAAGTAACGGAGGGGCGGTAAAACAAACGCATGAATCACTTTCTGGCACTGGCTTTGGCCTCCGCTCTCACTTTTCCCGCCCTGGCGCAGGAGGAAATCAAATCCGTAACGTTCGATCAGCCGGTTTCCACGCACGAATGGTCGTTAAAAGAAATCAACCCCGCCCTGCCCTCAGACTGGACGGGGTATAATTATCTGGTGATGGAATACCGGGCGTCGTCCAGCGAACGGTTTGAGCTGAATCTCAAGATGACGCCCAAATCGGTTTCCAAGCGGATCCATCCGTTCGCGGGCATGTGGGTGCGGGCGTCCATACCGCTGCGGTTTTACCGGCAGGGATTGGGCAACGGTTCGGATCTGGCGGCGACGGTGAACCAGCCGCGCAATTCCTATTGGATCAATATCGAGTCGGGCGGATTTGGGCCCACGACGAATGTGCAAGGGATGAGCGTGACGATGCGTTATCCGGTGGGCGCGCCGACACTGGAAATCCGGTCGGTGACGCTGGCCACGAATGATCCGGGTGATGACATACTGGAGGGCAAGCCGCTGCTAGACGAGTTTGGTCAATATGCCCAGGCGGAGTGGCCCGGCAAAGCGCATTCGGAAGAAGACCTGAAAAAATCGTGGGCGGCGGAGGCCGACGCGCTCAAGGTGGGCGGCACATTTCCCGGCCGGGACATTTACGGCGGTTTTGCGGATACCAAGGCGAAGGCGACGGGATTTTTCCGGGTGCAGGAGATTGACGGGCGCTGGTGGTTTGTGGATCCGGCCGGCCACTTGTTTTATTCGACGGGCGTGAATGGCGTGGGAGTGGGCGCAGGAACGCGAGTGACCGGGCGGGAAGATTATTATACGACGCTGCCCGAAGCGCTGCCGGGACTGACCAATGGTCCGGTCAAAATGCCGGGAGCCGACCAGGCGGAGGGCAAGCAAGTGAATTTTTACGGTTCGAACATCCAGCGCCGTTACGGCGACCAGTGGCGCACGAACTGGGCGCGGCTCACGGCGGAGCGGTTTGATGCGTGGGGGCTCAACACCACCTATGGCACCGGGTTAAGCGATGTGCTGGGCAGGACGCCGCTCAACAAGCCTTACGTAAATTATCTGCGCGGGTTCCAGACGAGCAACAACATCATGGGATTGCCGGACGTGTATGCGGCGAGCTTTCCGAAGAGGGTGAAAGCGGAGGCGGCGCGTCAGCTTGGGCCGCACAAGAATGATCCCTACATGGTGGGTTATTTCATCGGCAACGAACCGCCGTGGCCGGGTCGCGAAAGCCAGTTTGTTGACCTGGTGCTACAGGGAGCGCCGTCCGAGATGCGAAAACATTTCAAGGCCGGCCTGGCGAAAGGCGACACGCCGGAGATCCGGCGCCAGCTGGTGCTCGACGCGTTTGCACGCTATCTCTCGGTCATCAACAAGGCAGTGAAGAAGGCGGATCCACACCATCTCAACCTCGGCATCCGTTTTGGCGGGACGCCGCCGGATTATGTCATCGTGCTGGCAAAGGATTTTGATGTTTACAGCCTGAACAAGTACCGGTTTGAGCCGCCGCCGGAATATCTTGCCAAGATTTATTCGCTGTTGCACAAGCCGCTGCTGCTAGGGGAATTTCACATCGGCGTGCCGGGTCGCGGCATGGCCCCGGGACTGGTGCAGGCGATGAACCAGGAAGAGCGCAGCCAGGCGTATCGTTATTATGTGGAGCACGCGGCGGCGCATCCTGAAGTCATCGGCACGCACTGGTTTGAGTGGATTGACGAGCCCGTCACCGGGAGGCCGGACGGGGAGAATTACAACATCGGCTGGTTGGATGTGACCGACCAGCCCTACCATGAGCTTGTGGAGGCCGCGAAAGTGACGCACGCGCGGCTGTTGGACATTCATTCGGGAAAAATCCCGCCGACGGGCCGGCGGGCCAGGACCTCGGATGTCGGCACGCCAAGCGAAGCCTCGCAGCTGGGCATTCCGGCCATCCAATAAACCAGCGATGCCAATCCTCAACGAGTTTGAATTATGAACCGACGATTGTTTAGTTTGATGGCAGGAGTTATTGCCGCGGCAATGCCGCTCCAGCCGCGAATTGCCGGCGCCGACTCCGTAAAACTGTGCGAAACGGACGAGGTCATTCCGACTTACAAGTCCGGGCCGCCGGAACCGAACCCGATGTTTTATTTTGGCCGGGATTCGCAGGGCGCGGAGGGACGCATCTATCCATATCCGCTTTACGACAACCTCACCAATGTCCGCAGCGAGCAGTCATATCATCTGGTTTATCTCGAAAACAAATACATCAAGGTAGGCATCGCGCCGGAGATTGGCGGAAAACTTTTCTCGGCGGTGGACAAGACGGACAACTACGACTTCGTCTATCACCAGCATGTCATCAAGCCCGCACTCATCGGACTGATCGGCGCGTGGATTTCCGGCGGCATCGAATGGAACATCCCGCATCATCACCGCGCCAGCACGTTCCTGCCGGTGCAATATCGCACGGAGTCGAACCCCGACGGCAGCAAAACCGTGTGGGTGGGCGAACTCGAGGTGCGCCAGCGCATGACCTGGGCGGTCGGCTACACGCTGCGTCCCGGCAGTTCGGTGCTCGAATGTTCCGTGCGCATCATCAACCGCACGCCGCTCCCGAACTCAATGCTGTGTTTCGCGAATGTTGCGGTGTACGCCAACGACAATTACCAGATCATATTCCCGCCCGATACGCAATGGGTGACGTATCATTTCAAACGCGATTTTGCGGCGTGGCCGATGGCCAGCGGACATTACAACGGCACGGATTTCGGCGCGGGCACGGATGTGAGCTGGTATAAAAACCATCAAAGCGCCAATTCCATGTTTGCCTGGAATTACACGGATGATTTTTACGCCGGTTACGACCACGGCAAAAATGCCGGCACCATGAGCATCGCGGACCATCACATCGTGCCAGGAAAAAAATTCTGGACCTGGGGCAACGGACCGCGCGGCAAAATGTGGGACAATATCCTCACCGACAGTGACGGCCCGTATATCGAATTGATGGTCGGCGCCTATTCAGACAACCAGCCGGATTATTCGTGGCTGCAACCGTTCGAGGAACGCTCTTTCCAGATGAACTGGTATCCTTTCCGCGATATCGACGGCGTCAAAAATGCCAACCTCGAAGCCGCCGTTAATCTTGAAGTGACGAATGGCATGGCCAAGTTTGGGTTCTGCACAACAAAGGAATTTCCAAGCGCGACCGTGCGGCTAACGGCAGGCGACAAAATGGTTTTTGAAGAAAAAATTTCCATCAATCCAGCCAAGCCCTACACAAATCAGATCGCCATTCCCGACCGAGTTGACGAACACAACGTGCGCGCCTCACTTTCAGTGGATGGACGCGAACTCATCGCCTATTCGCCAGTGCGGCTGACGCCCGTGCCGCGACCCGCCATCGTCACACAACCGCCCGCGCCGGACGCATTCACCAACGAAGAGGAACTTTTTCTAGCCGGCCTTCGCATTGACCAGTTCCACGATGCGAAGCTGGATGCCGACCGGTATTGGAATGAAGTCTTGAAGCGCGATCCGGGCGACACCGAGGCAAACACGGGTTTGGGTTTGCTTGATTTGCGCAACGCGAAGTTCGCCGAGGCCGAGCAGCATTTCCGCAAGGCGCTGGAACGGCTTACGGCGAAATACACCACGCCGAAAAATGCCGAGCCGCTTTACTACCTCGGCATCGCGCTGGCGGCGCAGGGCAAAACGAACGAGGCTTTCGACACTTTTTACAAGGCTGCATGGAGCCAGGAATGGAAGTCGCCCGCTTATTTTGCGCTCGCGGAAATCGCCTCAGCCCGCGGGGATTTCGGTGCCGCGCTGAATTATGCGAACAGTTCACTGGATGCCAATGCGCTCAACGTACGCGCCTATGGTCTGAAAATTTCCGCGCTGCGGCATCTTGGTCGCGCGAAGGAAGCGAATGAAACTCTCAAATTCGCGCAGAACAAGACTGACCCGCTGGACGTTCGGCTAATGACCGAGCAATGGTTGCTCACCCGCAACATATCCGCCGCGAGCCAGTTATTCAAGACACTCAATGAGTTTCCCGCCACCGCACAGGAAATCGCCGCCGAGTTCTTTGATGCCGGCCAATGGAGCGATGGCGCTGAAGTTCTCAGCCAATCGGAGTCAGCCGCGCCCGATAAAACAAACATTTCACCGATGATTTATTATTACCTCGGCGACTTCGCCGAGAAACTTGGCAACGCTGCCGAGGCCACCAGTTATCGCCAACAGGCGATGGCGCAATCTTTGGAATACGTTTTTCCATTCCAATCCGAAGCCATTGGGGTATTGCGTGACGCGATGGCCGCAAACCCTTCGGACGCCCGCGCGCCTTATTATCTCGGCAATCTGCTGTTCGACGAGCAGCCCGACGAAGCGATTGCATGCTGGGAAAAGTCAGCCGCGCTCGACCCGAACTTTCCGATTGTCTGGCGCAACCTGGCGCAACCATGGTCGCACAAGGACGACGATGCGTCTCGCGCGAAGGCGATTGGTTATCTTGAAAAAGCCGTGTCGCTTGATGATCATTACGCGGATCACTATGCGGAACTGGATGCGCTTTATCAGGCCGCCAGTGCGCCCGTGGAAAAGCGGCTCGCGCTGCTGGAAAAACACCAGCCGATCGTCGTCCAAAAGGACGAAGGACTGGCGGCGTTGATCAGCCTGAAAACTTTCGCTGGAAAACCCGATGAAGCCATCACGCTATTGGAAGGCCGGACGTTCAGCCTCTGGGAAGGCGGCACACGCTTCAACACCGGCGAAGCCTGGGCGGATGCGCATCTTGTCCGCGGATTGCAACGATTCAACGCGAAACGATTCAGCGATGCGCTTGTAGATTTTGAGGCGGCACTGAAGCCACCGGCGAATTTGCGCGCCGAACAGCCCGGCGGTTCGCAGCAGGTGGAACTCGCCTATTGGATTGGCTGCGCGAACGAGGCTCTCGGCAATCCAGAAACGGCGCAGCAGTCATGGCTTGCCGCCACCGTTACAAATGCGCCAGAAAATCGTCGCGGCAATCAACTTTTCGCCCACGCGGCACACTACTTTCGGGCGCTTGCGTTACAGAAGCTCGGACAGAACGAAAAGGCCAAACCGATTTTTCAGGAACTTGTGGATGCCGGAACGGCAGCGTTAAAACCCGCCGCCGATGATACGACTTCAGCTGTTTCACAACCTGCAAACTTGCGCACCGCGACGGCCCATTATCTCAGGGGCCTCGGCCAGGCCGGTCTCGGAGAAAAAGAAAAGGCGCAGGCGGAATTTAACGCCGCGCTCATGGCCCAACCAGATCATTTGGGAGCAAAAATTGCGCTGGCAATCTTGAATTAAACCGCCACCGCAGGCACATTCCGCTCGTAAACCTCTGCAAGTCGTTGATCGAAAGTGGCGGAGAGAGGGGGATTCGAATCCCATCTACACCGTTTTCGGGTTCAGAGTGACAGACCGGGACCGCAGCAGTCAAGTCGCGACTTTCGCCTTTATTTGCAATTGTATTTTCAGTTTTCAACTCCCTTGTTTCAGTGACAGGCTGTGACACCGTTTGACCCGTCGCGCCTAAATTTCGGGAGTCTATTCGGGAGTCAGAACCAAAGCCCGGCAGACTGTCCATCACTTCCCGCAACGGCAGTTGTCCAACATCCGTGTAAGTCTTCATCGTCAGACGCATGTCGCTGTGCCGTGCCAGTTCCATCGCCACTCGCGGATGCACCTTCATGGTCGAGAGCCGCGTGATAAAGGTCGTCCGCAATGCGTGATAATCAATTCGGCGTCCACGTTCGTCCAGAAACGGAATGCCCGCCTTCACCAAGTCCATCCGAACCTCGTCCATGTCGGGAACACCGTTGACCAGCACCAGATCGTCCGCGTTGCCGTTCGCCGGTTTCTGCTGTTGCAATGCCTTGGCCAGGTCGTGATGCAACGGCAACGACTGTTCCTTCCGGTTCTTATTCACGGCAGCATGGAGACGCAACAATCCGCCAGACTCGCCCAGCACCAGATCGGACCAGCGCAATGTCTTGGCCTCGTTCCGCCGCAGACCCGCAAACAGGGGCAGCATATATGCCAGTTGATTCTTGCCCGCAACTTGTAGCAGCCGGGCCGATTCCGCATCCGACAAAGCGCGCCGCTGAATCCGATCCTTGCCGCGCGTGTCCGCCCGCTCCACCAATTCAAAGGGATTCGCCGAGACGCGGCTTTGCTTGCGCAGCCACGTCCAGAAAGTTGAAAGCATAGCCAGATATTCATTCAGAGTCTTGGGTGCTTTGGTGGTCTGTTCCTTGCGCCACGATTGAAATGAGGCGGGAGTCACGTCCGCCAGCCGCGTCCAACGACATTCCCGGACCAGCAGGTGCAATCGCGTCCTTACATGACGCAGGTGATCTACCGAGCGCCCCAAGATAGTCAACTCGTTGACATACTCCGAAATCAAATCGAGCAGCGGACTTAGCGCCGTCTCGCGTTCTGGTTTCGCCGGAATCAATCCCGCTGATTCGTGCTCCAGCTCCTGAATGAGCTTGTTTAATTTTTGTTGGGCAACCTGCTTGTCGGAGACGCCGAGGGAAATGTCGCGCACCTTGCTGTCACCGGTGAGCTTCACCCTCGCGCGATATAACCGACCAATGGTTCGTTTGCCGTTGCGCAGCCGTTTGGGTTTGTAAATTCTCGCTTCCATATTTTTGATGCTCCTCAACTTGGTTGACTCAATCTTTGAAAATATGCTTTGACCTGGCTTTCTAGCATTCCCACCGCGCGGCCAATCCGTCGCAACGGTGGCAACTCGCCTGCCTCCGCCTTCCGTCTTACCGTCCGCTTGCACACGCCAAAAATCCGTTCCAGTTCGGACAACCGGATCAGCCGGTCATTAAATTCATTTTGCGGGTTCATCTTCGTCCTTCCATTTCCAGCGCTTTTCATTTTTATCCCATTCCATTCCTCGTTCCAGTCGCTTCTGGTAAAATTCAGCCTTCTTTTTGTCGGACGCCATCGCCGCCATCGCCTCGGCCAGCAGCAAAAACATATCCTGTTGCCGGTTTTCCGTGCTCAATGGTTCCTCATATCGGACTTTCCGGTTGCCCTTGTCCTTCGGGTCAGTGTCGGCAAAGTCTAGGGCTTCGACGGCTTCCTTCGCGTTTTTTGGCTCATCTACCGAAGCCGCCGGCTTTAGCTTTTGTCGCTGTTTCATCAGGCTTTCATCCGGCTCATCCACATAACCCATCCGGCGTTTCATTTCCGCCACCCAAGCCTTGCATTCGCTCAGGGACAACAGAATGTAGGGACGCATTTTGACTTTGCGTTTGGTGCCGAAGAACGTGCTTTCAACATGGGTGATGTAAAAGAAGAACGCGGTCAGCTTGCCTTCCTTGATGCGTTTGTGAACCGCAGCCCGTTGGACTGGCACGAACATGGTGACGCCGGCAGGTGAGATGCCCACGTCTCCCTTGTAATGCAAGCCGAGGTCTTCAATCCATTGGCCGCATTCCGCGTGCGTCCCCTCTCGGCGATAGGCGCGCGTGCCGAGCGTTGGCTCGCCGACAATCCTGCGCAAATCTTCCGGCACTTCGATGAATGGAAACTCAATGAATCCCATATTTCTCACATAGTATCTTACTAGATACAATTGTCAACTACAATTTGAGCGGCCTCTTAAACAATTATTAAATCGTTTGCGAATTGGAGCGTATGACGCTACAATGTGCATACGAAATAATGGAAGAGAACATCAAAAAAGATCGGCAAAATGGTGCTGCTGCTGCGTTTATTGACTCGCGGCTGGCGGCGGGTCATGTGTCTTTCCCTCTGGCTGATCTGGTCAAGCAAACGGGTTTATCTGTAACGGCAGCAAAGAATCAGTTGCGTCGGCTGGGTAGTCAGGTTGTCAGGATTTCGCGATTGCAGCAGTTTTTCCTAATTGTCAGCCCGGAGCATCGCTACATGGGTGTGCCCCCGGTTGCATGGTGGCTCGACGACTATTTTAGCTGGCTGGGGCATCCATATTATCTGGCACTTCAATCGGCGGCTGGCACCTACGGTTCCAATCCGCAAGCACTGCAAGTGACGCAAGTGATGACAAGCGGTTCCCGGCGCGAGATTGAAGTCGGACGCCTGCGGGTTCGGTTTTTCGTCAAGCGCGGGATTGAACAGACGCCGACGCAACCACTGGCAAATGCTTTCGCCCCGACGCGGGTGAGCACGCCCGAGGCAACGGCGTTTGATTTGGTCCGGTATGCGTCGCGCATTGGCGGGATTGGGCGTGCGGTTGAAACCCTCACGCCACTGCTGCCGCTGATGGGTGTCACCGAACTCAAGCGTATGCTGGAAGCTGAAAACGAACCGGCAACCGCACAACGGCTGGGTTACATCATCGAGACGGCTGGCAACAAAAAATTGGCCGAGGTGATCCATGACTGGCTGCCCTCTCAACTCGCTTTGGTTCCACTGGCCCCGACGAAGGCTGATCGGACGACGGCGCCAGTGGTCGAGCGTTGGCGGGTGCTTAACAATTCAGGAGAACTATGACTTCACTTACCCGCCGGGATGTCCTGGCCCATCAAACGGCGGTTCCTTGGCCGAGCCAGCGTCAGGTCGAGCAGGATTTATTGTTATGCCAGACGATGGTTGCGTTATTCAACGATGCTTTCTTGCAGAGCCAGATTGCCATGCGTGGCGGCACGTTGCTGCACAAGGTTCATCTCGCGCCGGCAGCGCGTTACAGCGAGGACATTGATCTGGTTGTGGTCGGTGATCGCCCGGAGGGCCATATTCGCCGGGCGCTCAATCGCGTATTGAGCGGTGTGCTGGGAACTCCGAAACAATCAGTTTGGGATGATCTCAAACTGGCCATCCGCAACACCGTTAAACCATCGCGGGTACTGCGGATGACTTACGCCGTTCCCTCCCTCATGGAACCGGGAACGAACCTCGAAATTGTGGTGGAGGCCAATGTCACCGAACGCACGCCGCATCTTCCCGTGATTAAAATCCCGTTTGAATTTCCGTTTCGGGATGCGGCGGTCAGCACCCAGGTCAGCGGTTATGACATTCATGAAATGCTGGGGACAAAAATGCGGGCATTGTTTCAGCGGCGGCGTGGCCGGGATTTATTTGACCTGTATTGGGCGCTGGCGCTGGCCAAACCAGCCGTGGTTCCCGCCCGGATTATCGAATCATTTCAGCATTATCTAAAATTGGAGGGCAGCGTTGCCGGACGATTCGAGTTTGTTGCGCTGCTGGACGGGCATCTGGCAGACCGTGGATTTTGTTCGGATATGAATCAACTGCTCCGGGCAGGAATTGATTATGACCCGCAGCAGGCTGGAGAATATGTGAAAGCCAAACTGCTCGCCTTGCTGCCGGAACGATAAAAACTTTTGATACGAATTAACGCAAATCAAAGATTTTCCAAGCGGGCTTGCCACCGTCTGCAGAATGAAAGAAACTGCCTCACACGATGAAAACAAACGTCCGCCAAAGCGCCGCCGAACAGCCAGTCGGCCACGTGGACAATGTCGTCAGCGACCGCAACCTGGTCTTCTCCTCCGTGTGGACGGAGAGTTACCAAAGTTGAGCAGCTAACCGTGATATGTATCTTTCCGACAACACACTTGACGACCTCATGTTAAGGGTGTTCGAAAGGCTGCTCAATTCTAAGAATATAATCCATCCAACCCGTGGCGAAGCCACAGAGTTAACCGGTGTTCTTCTACAGCTGACAAACCCGCGAGCACGCCTTAGCCGAACGGAAACAAAAGGGAAACTGTTCAGCTGTCTTGGAGAGTTATTTTGGTATCTGGCAAAAACAAATAATGTGAAATTTATTTCATATTATGTTTCACGTTACCGAGATGAGTCTGATGATGGACGCGTTGTTCATGGTGGTTATGGCCCTCGCTTTTTCGCGATGGATGGCCGGCATGACCAAATTCAAAACATAATAAACTTATTAAAGAAGCACCAAGACTCACGCCGAGCTGTCATTCAATTGTTTGACGCAGCGGACATCGACCACTCGTCACCCAGGCACAAGGAAATACCTTGCACTTGCACGTTGCAATTCATGGTGCGGCGAAAGAGACTCCATATGTTTACCAACATGCGTTCCAACGACGCATTTATTGGGCTGCCGCATGACGTTTTCGTCTTCACAATGCTTCAAGAAATTGTCGCGAGGTCGCTGGGTCTTGAACTTGGCAAATACAAACATTTTGCCGCCAGCCTGCATCTCTACAAAAAGGATGCCGATGGTGCCCGGCATTATCTACGCGAAGGATGGCAACCCACTGTGTTTTGTATGCCACCAATGCCTTTTGGTGACCCGTGGAAATCGATAAAAACCGCCGTCCATACAGAGCGCGCAATTCGGCTACGCAAGAAGCACGATATTTCAGAACAGAAAATCGATTACTATTGGAAAGACATTCTTAGGCTGCTCGAAATATTTGCGCTTTCGAAGAATCTCGACCACAAAGCTATTGCGCAGCAAAAACGAAAGATGACCTCTCGGATTTATGATATTTACATTGAACCCAGAAGACTGGCCGCACTCAAACGCGCTAAAGACAAACAACATGAACAGCTCGGGCTTTTCTGAATTCATTAAACTTCCCCAAGTCATATGATGTTGAAAGGCGTTTTGACAACAATGGTTGAGCGGTTGGATGATAAATCACTCATCGCTTTAGGTGTCATTCCATGGAGCAGCCCTGTGATTTCTTTCGGAGATATCACGCGTTCGCACGTGGCTACATTGGGCATTAATCCAAGCAATCGGGAATTCGAAAACCTCGATGGCAACGAGTTGGATGGCTCAGCACGGAGATTCCATACGCTCAAATCGTTGGGGCTTGAGCGCTGGTCTGACACCGGAGTCGAGCATTTACAGATGATAATTGAGTCTTGTTACACTTATTTCCAAAGAAACCCATACGATGCATGGTTCAAAAAACTCGATAGGCTCATGGTTCAAGCGCAGGTGTCTTATTACAATTCACCGCTCAAGGCTTGTCATCTGGATCTCATCCCGTATGCAACAGCGTGTAAATGGACAGCGTTGAATCATTCCCAACGAAATGGGCTGCTGGCAAACGCAGGTGACATGTTGGGGCGAATGATTGCCGACTCTCCTATCCGTATTCTGATTTTGAACGGCAATTCTGTAGTGCAAAACTTCGAGAAAGTTGCAGGTGTGCAACTTGAAAAGCGTGCCATGGCGTCTTGGGCACTTCCGCGAAGTCAGAGCGAGCAAGTATCGGGGATTGCTTACAAGGGAGCGCTTAGTGAGATCGCCGGCATTGAACTAAGGCAAGAACTGGTTGTCCTCGGATTCAACCACAACATCCAAAGTAGTTTTGGCGTGACAACTCAAGTCATGGATGCGATACAGCGTTGGATTTCACTAGAAATAAAGGTGGCAATCACATGAGACCAAAAGATTTTCAACTAGCGCAACGGATTGGAGATGGATTGATTGCGTATGATAGAAACCACAGGCGATTGTTTGGAATCCGTTTAAAGGCGCACCGGGACGCATTTATCGAACAAGTTCTGGAGAGCATTCATCGAGTCGCCTATCCATCAGTCATTGCTCGCAGGGATATAAGTCCCGAACGAGCGAACCCCAACAGCCCATTGTTTGATCCAGTAAGGGCTGCGATTCTCAAACAGAGGACTGGTCAAACTGACGAAGCTTTTTGGTTTATATTTCTGTTTGTTCATTTTGGAAAGCACCTGCGCACAGGATGGCGGCTCACCAGGGATGTTTATGGATGCCTTGGTAACGGCGCGCCTTGGACTTGGGCTAGAGTGGGCAGCAACCCGCGGAGTTTTCGTTCTTGGTTAGCAGATAATCGAGCTGCGTTAACGGGAGATGGCGTCGCTCGCCATTTTGGAAATCACCGAAAATATGAATCATTGGATGCATGGTCGCGCAACGGAACAGGAGAAGCTGTTGAAAGTTATGTGCAATGGGTAGCCCCGCCCAGAACACATCAACAATTGATTCAGGCAGCTCAGGCAGAAGTCGGTAATGACGCGCGAAGACTTTTCCATTTCCTTTACGGTTCAATGAACCGAGTGACGAGGTTCGGCAGAACTGCCAAATTCGATTATTTAACAATGCTTGGAAAACTAAACCTTGCCCCCATCGAACCTGGCTCAACATACATGGAAGGTGCTACAGGTCCGTTTACTGGAGCGCGACTTCTTTTCGGCGGCAGCACAAATGCGGATTTGGAACGGTTGGAATTAGATAGCTGGCTTGTTGAACTCGGCGGTCAACTTGGGGTCGGCATGCAAGTTCTCGAAGATTCTCTGTGCAATTGGCAAAAGAGCCCTTCAAGGTTTATTGCTTTTCGAGGTTGATTCCACCCCAGACAAACCGACGTTTAAGTCCATTTAAGTAACGTGGAGATATGATACCTCGGTGCTGCATTTGGCCAACGACAATCCCTGGCGAGATGCCTAGCTTGTGTGCAAACCTAATTACCTCTGTAGAATTGCAGCTCAATTGTTCAAGGTTCGAACGCTCAGATTTTGGAATCAGTAATTCAGCAGCATATTCATTTGCTTCCCTTTCCTGCTCGGCAGAAATGGAATCACCATCTTCAAGGAAGACCAAGTCTTTGCTATGAAGCATCAAGTGGCCCGCCTCATGGAAAAACGTAAACCAAAAGTGGTCATCAGATAGGTAACGAAAGCTCAAAATTAAACAGGCTTTTGTTGGCGAAAGAAAACGCGTTGCGCCACTAGCTCGACAACCTGCAGGAGCACGAAGAACGACAACGGCGACTCCTGATTCAGCGCAAATCTTTTGTAGTTCCATTATGAAGTGACCGGGATCTTTGCGCCGAGTCAATGGGCGGACTTTATGAAGTGCAGTTTCAAAACGAGATGCACTCCATGCTTTTGTGGTAATCGCTCCTGCCTCAAGCTCACCCTGTCGAAGCCATGCTGCTGTTGCGCCAAACTCTGTTTTGAACGCTACTGATTTTTTGAACGCTGACGCGTTTAAAACTTGTCCGTAGGTTTTATGCCAATCTGAAACAGTCTGCACTCCAAAAAAATTAAGGCACGCTTTGAATTCATTTACGACTCCGGCATACGGGCTCAACCAACCAAAGGAACGCATTTCTTTTAGCGGAAGCTCGGTTAGCCATTCAGTGTCTGTTTTTTCTTTCGAAGCAGGACGGAGGCGAGCCAAGCCACAACGATATTGAGCCTCGCGCGTCATCCAAAACGCGGTAGAACCCCCAACAATTGCGACGAGTTTCTGGGCAATCTTAATTGTAATTTCCACCTCTCCGTCCAACAAAGCGTCAGCAAACTCTGGAGCTCGTCCCAAACGTTGAGCAAACACAGTCGGAGCGAGGTTTCTCTCTTCGAGAGCAGCCGCGATTGTTTCACCAGGCTTTGAAACCCAGTCAGGACTAAAACTTATGTTCTCAGGATTCATATCTTTTGACTTCGATAATTTTGATACGGGTAACTTTAGACCAGTCCACTTTTCCGGCTTTATGGACATGTTTCGCAGAATGGTTTGCACAAAAGACGATTTTAAACCCATCGCAAAGTGTGATGGACATGTGGCCGTGCAACGCTCCATCCAGTTCGCACGGATTTCCTGCAACGAGTTCGTGCACGCCTTGTATAGCGAGGAGGTCCGCCAAACGTCCGATCAGCTGTTTTGCAACTCTTACCCCGAGTGCTTTGGCTGCTAGCGTTTCGCTTTCACAAAGACTCCGTATCGATTTGTTGGCAAATGCGAGTTCCAAGGTTTCCAAAAGTTTAAGATTTTTTTCACCTGTGTCCAAGACATCTTTGACCCATACGTTCGACGTGGCTCGTTCATGGTCTGCGCAAGCGCCTCCTGGAACTGATCCATCCAAGAGCGCTTCGAAGTGATTCTACTTGAGATAAAGGCGGCGGCGAATCCCGCCACTGGCAATTTCCGCTGCAGACGGTAATCATACCCACCCCAAAGCCAAAGGCTTGCAGGGCAACTTCGTGAATTCCTAACCAGCCGCAACTTGCGACGTGAGCATTGGCAAGGAGGAACGAAACGGCGAGTGCGTTTGTTTGAGCCGGTTTCGTAGTGTCCTTGCCAAGCGGAACGGAGCGGTATCATCGGCGGCGCAATTCACGAAGCCGGTGGGCGGAAATGCGTTTATCTCTGCGAATCTCGCCGGGTATGACCCAAAACGCAAATGTCATTGGACAAAACGTGGCCCGATTTCGATACCAAAAAGGCTGGTCGCAGGATTTGCTCGTCACCAAAATGCAACTCCTGGGGATTTATATCACTCGCGACATCCTGGCTAATATCGAAACCTTACGCTCAATTGCAACCGACAAACAAATCGTAGTTTTCGCGGAAGTTTTCGGTGTGCCGGTGGGTGATCTGTTTCCACCAAAACAGCAATCCAGCGGCCGTATCGTCGGATTAAATCGCTAAATCGCTGTCAAATTCTGTCGCCGACGCTGACCAGCGTTCAGGCCAGAATATATTGGCCGGCCTTTTTAGTGCCGATACGTTTCACCAGACCGGCCTTGATCAAAGGCCGGAGCAAATCCAACGTGCCCTGTTTGGATACGCCCAGCGCATCCCAAAGCTCGCGCGGCGTCATGCTCTTGTGGTCACGGAGCAATTGCAAAAGCTGTTCCTGCTTCGGGCGCAGAACCAGTTTTTCCTGGCCCGGCTGGGCGGATAGTTTTTGCACGCGCGTCCAAACGCGTTCCAGCGTCAGCAACAAACCTTCGGCACAGTATTCCAGCCATCGAGATAAATCTTCACCTTCTCGGCGCACTGCGTCCAGCGCCGCGTAATAGCGCGGGCGGTTTTCCCAATAAAATTCGTCCACGGAAAAAATGTGATGCGTGTCGAAGCCGCGCCGGTAAAGCTCCCACAACGCCAATGCCCGGCCTGTGCGCCCGTTGCCGTCGGCAAACGGGTGAATTGCCTCAAAACGGTAATGCACGATGGCGGAACTTAAAACCGGCGACAAATTTGCCGCCTCCTTGTTCCACCACGTCAGCAACTCGAACATCAAGCCCGACACATCGGCGGGCGGCGGCGGCATATAGCGACCAACACGCACGGCCATCGTGCGGTAACGTCCCGCCGTGCCCTGATCCATCACGTCGCCGGCCATGATTTTATGTAGGCGCAAAATTTCCTCGTGCGAGATAATTTTCTTGGCGGCATTCTTTTCCACGAACCGCAGGCCGGCGAAATAATTTACTACCTCGCGTTTAGCGCGGGCGGCGACGGCTGGAATTTCCCGGCCTTCCTCCACCGCGCGAACCTGTTCCAGAGTCAGCGGATTGCCTTCGATGGCCGTCGAGGAATGGGTGTTGCGCGTGCGGGTGTCCTTTTGCAAGGCGGGAATCCAGCGCACTTGGACGGTGCCGGCCAGGATACGCTCACGCAACGCGGCGATCTGCTCCACGCGGGCGAGCAGCGCCGGGGTGATGGTGAATTCTGGCTGATAACTCACACGCGCAACCTGCCAGTAAGTCAAGTGTAAGTCAAGTTTTTAGTCAAGCGATCTGGGGCTGCGGCTGCTCGCGGCTGTCGTGGTCAATTGTGGTGACGAACTCGGGTTCGTGGAAATCTTTACAAAAGGGCACATTCATGGCGGTTTTATGCTGTTTTGAGGAATTGTTCATCGGGTGCGAAACCGTGCGTTCAAGCAAAGGGCAAATCCATTTCTCGGAGCCGATTTGACGTGATTCGGTCAAAAGCTCGGCGATGGACCATACATGGTCGGTCAATCTTGCCGCCATTGCCGGCGTTTCACCCCGGAGCGATTTATGAACACGGCAAAAATTATAGTGTGCGATGGAAAGCGCTACGGAATTCTTGAGATGTTCAAGTTTTTTGGAAAACCCGAGTGTTAAGCGGGTCAGCCGCCGGTTGAAAAGCCGCAGGTTCAAATGCGTCCGGTCAATATAGGAGGTGCTGATTTTGTCGAATCGAACCGGCCCGAACACCTGCCGCTTGTAGATGGTCTTCACCCGGCTTGGCTCATAACGTCCTTCCGCTGTATTTGAATCCTTCGCCCTCGGATGGATAAACTTTTTACTCACCTGACCGTAGGCGGCTTCGCCGTAGAACGCCCATTTCACCTCATCCTCAAAAAGCTCGTAACCGTCCGTTGAAAGCTGAAATGGTCGCGCGACACGCAGTTTCAAGTCCTGCATATATTTTTCAATCGTGCAGGAGGTGCGTTTGCCGATCATCCAATTGATGATGAATTTGCTGTCCGCGTCCACGCCGAGGAAAATGGATTGCCTTCCCCGTTCCGGGTCTCCGGTCACGTTGTTTTTTTCTTTGCATCCGACAAAACAAAACATTTCGTCAACTTGGACGAAGGGGAAATTGACCTCACGCACCATCTTGTCGAGCAGGAAGGCGGATTTACTGCCCGCCACTTCCAACACCGCCTGAATGGTGTTCGGATGCGTTTTCGTGATTCGCGCCGTGGCGCGGACGCCCATGCCTTCAACCAGGAAATTTATGATTCGCGTCGCCTTTTTGAGTGGCGTTTTGAGCCTGCCTAGTGGCCGATACGGAATGTCGGAAAAAGTTTTGCCGCAGGAATTGCAGCGGTAACGCTGGCAGCGACAATTAAAGTATCCAAATTTTATGCACGCCGTTTTGCATTGAGGACAAATCATATCCATCAACCTCCTGTGGATACTATACACGAACCGTCCTGTTTTCACAGCAGGCAGGGCGACTTTTGTCCCGACCGATTCATGTGCCCAAAGCGTTTGTGCGAAAGTCTGTTTACACGCCAGCGGCGGGATGGTCAATTGGGTGCTGATTTGCATTAGCCCAGAACTTTTCTTCCGAACCGCGCATCATCAATAGATGCGCTATGACCTCATCGGTCGGACACATGACCCCGGCCCATGTGTCGCCATAATAGCCGATTGGATGCAGGCAAAGGGCACACAACCAGTAGGCACACTCTTCGCGCTCGCGCATTGCTATCGTTGGCCGACCTTTGCGGAACAGGTATGTTACCGTCTAGGTTTGATTCGAGGTGGTTGCCTCGCCGTTGCCAACCCGGTTGCCCCGCCGCTGCTAACCGTGCTGCCAACCGAAAAAAAACTTGCTTCTATGGTGGCGTTACTGGCTTGTCGGGGCGGCGTCTGAACCTTTGCGGCTGCGTGTTGGCTGGCGGTCGTCGCTGGTCTGCTTATTAGGCGCTCTGGCTGCCGCGCCGGGCAGCGTGGCGATGCTGGCGCATCGCCGGATTGCTTTCCGGGCTGCGTTAGCTCGCTGGCGGTTTCGGTTTCAGGCTGTCATTGAATTCTTTGGCTTCCTCTGCACCCATCATTCTCACGTTGGCAATGTGCGGTCCGCGTGAACGGTATGGAGAATTTTCTTTTGGTGGCGGCGGGACATCGCTCGTGATAGCCGTTGCCGGCGGCGTGGCCGGCGTGGGTTTTACGGTCGCGGCTGGCGCACTTTGAGGCGTGGCCGGGATATTTGCGGCTGGCGCGGTTCTCGTCCGTTTACGCCGCTTGCGTTTTTTGCCGCCTTCCAGGACGGTGCGGCCGTATTCGGCCACACGCGCCCGGCTGGTCTTGACTCCATTTTGTTGCAGTATTTCTGCAATGGCAGCGTAGGACGCATTTTTGCCGCGCAATTCCACGATGGAATCATGGAACGGCTTCAAATTGCCGAATGGAATGCGACTTGGATCGGGTTGATATTCCCGAATTGCTTTGCGCAGCAATTCCAGATTGGGCGTTGTCGGTGATGTGGGTGAGGTGTTCATAATTTTAGAACGGGATGGTTAAAAACATGACGGCGGGATTCTGACGAGTCATCTTGCGAGATGTTTCGCGGCTGTTGCGCGGCCAAGTTGCGAGTTGTCTCGCAAGTTTCCGGCGCGGACATAGCGCGTTCAAGTTCGGCGCAAGGCAAGTTGTCTTGCGAGTCGTCTCGACGGGCGTTCAGCGGCATTGCTGTTGCCACTGTCCGGCCATTGCCGGGACATTGCGCGGAAATGACGCGAGATATTTCGCCGGATGTCTTGCCGGATGGTTCGCGCCCATCGCGTGACCGCCTCGCGGGATTCCGCGCAATTTTCGGCGAGCTATTGGTGAGCCGTAAAAACCTTGTCCAGACAAGGGGTAAGGCTTCCACCCTATCAAAGCGGTAGCACAAAACCGTGCGACTGCACCGTGACTTGAAAATTGTTGCATCGGGTTTGACACGTTTTGTGAACGTGGCTGTGCAAATTAACAATGCAATCTGTGAGGTGAAATTAACCGTGTCGGCGTTTTCATTTTTGCGAGCGTGCCGGGCGCAGTCTGATTGCTGGGAAAGAAATGTGATCATGGTTCGTCCATTATTTCGTTGTCGTCATTCCGCGCCGGGTCAACATCGGCGATGATGAATGGTGGTGGTTGGTGCATCGGCGGGCGTATCGTGATGATGATACCGGGAATGACTGTGGCGGAGTTTCCCTGTGGTCGTTTCCGCCGCAAGCCGCCGCTCAACACCCAGGCAATCACCGCCACGGACAACCAGACGAACACGAGGTAACAATAAACGCCATAATCTTGGATCAGGGCGTCCAGACAGTTGAATACGGGATTCAGCACTTCAGCAGGATTTAATTTCATGGCCGACCCTCCGCTGAATTGATGATGGCGAGGATTGCGGCCTTGAGTGTAGCCGGAAGTTTTTCCCAAGCTGTGACTACTTGGGACAGTTCGGGGCTTAACGGGACTGAAGTTTGTGAGTCTCTTTGTGAGTCACCCTCACGATTCCCCTGTAAAATATGGCGGAGAGAGGGGGATTCGAACGCCCTCAATACCGCTTTGCTGTTCAGAGTGACAGACCGCGACAGCCAGAGTCAAGTCGTGACTTCCGCCTTTGTTTGCAATGATATTTTCTGTTTTTAACTCCCTCGTTTCAGTGACAGGTCGTGACACCGTTTGACCCGTCGGGCCTAAATTTCGGGAGTCTATTCGGGAGTCACCACCAAATGACGGCAACGTGTCCATCACTTCGCGCAACGGCAGTTGCCCGGCGTCTGTGTAGGTCTTCATCGTCAGGCGCATATCACTGTGCCGCGCCAATTCCATCGCAAGCCGGGGATGCACCTTCATGGTCGAGAGCCGCGTGATGAATGTCGTTCGCAGCGCGTGATAATCCATGCGGTGTCCGCGTTCGTCCAGAAACGATATGCCCGCTTTTTTCAAGTCCTGCCGGAATTCTTTCATCTTCGGGACGCCGTTGACCAGCACCAGATCGTTCGCTTTGCAGTTCGCCGGTTTCTGCTGTTGCAATGCCTTGGCCAGGTCACGATGCAACGGCAACGACTGTTCCTTCCGGTTTTTGTTCACGGCGGCATGGAGGCGCAGTAACCCACCGTTATCGCCCAACACCAAATCAGACCAATGCAGCGTCTTTGCCTCGTTACGCCGCAAACCCGCATATAGGGGCAGCATATAGGCCAATTGATTCTTGCCCGCAACTTGCAATAACTGGATGGCCTGTGCATCTGACAACGCCCGCCGTTGAACTCGTTCCTTGCCACGCGTGTCCGTCCGCTCCACCAGTTCAAAGGGATTCACAGTAACGCGACTTTGCTTGCGCAGCCATGTCCAAAAGGCCGAGAGCGTGGCTAGATATTCATTCAGGGTCTTGGGCGCTTTGGTGACCTGTTCCTTGCGCCATGATTGAAACGAGGCGGGTGTGACATCCGCCAGCCGTGTCCAACGACATTCCCGCACCAGCCGCCGCAGCCGTGTGTTCACATGGCGCAGGTGATCTACCGACCGTCCCAAAACGGTCAACTCATTAACGTATTCTGAAATCAGATCAAGCAACGGACTTTGTGCCGCCTCCCGTTCTGCTTTGGCCGGAATTAGTCCTGCCGATTCATGTTCCAGTTCCTGAATCAGCTTGTTCAATTTTTGTTGGGCAACTTGCTTATCGGAGACGCCGAGGGAAATATCGCGCACCTTGTTGTCGCCGGTGAGTTTCACGCGCGCCCGGTATAACCGGCCCGTTGTCCGCTTACCGTTGCGATGCCGTTTGGGTTTGTAAATTCTCGCTTCCATATTTGATGCTCCTTTCGATTAACTTGGTTGACTCAATCTTTGAAAATAAACTTTGACCTGGCTTTCCAGCATTCCCACCGCGCGGCCAATCCGCCGCAATGGTGGCAACTCGCCGTTCTCCGCCTTCCGTCTCACCGTGCGCTTGCACACGCCAAAAATCCGTTCCAGCTCGGGCAGACGGATCAGCCGGTCATTAAATTGATGCTCGGTTGGCATAGGCCATCATTCCTCCTGCTCCTTTGGTCCGCCTTTTAATTTCCAAGTCTTTCTTTTCTTGTCCCATTCCATTCCCATTTGCAGCCGCTTCCGAAACGTTTCGGCTTTCCCGCCGGACAACATCGCCGCTTGCAGTTCCGCCATCAGATAATGCCAGTCCTGCTGCTTATCCTCCCTGGTAAAATCCTTATGATCCCGATACTTCACTTTCCGGTTGCCTTTGTCCTTCGGGTCGGTGCTGGCAAAATCATCGGCCTCTTTCGCTTCCTTGGGAGTTTTTGGCTCCTCCTTGATCGAGGTCGGTCGGAGGCGATCCCATAAACGGAGCGGATTTTCATTCGGTTCATCAATGTAGCCCACCTTGCGTTTCATTTCCGCCGCCCAAGCCTTGCATTCGCTGACGGACACCGCAATGTAAGGCCGTTGCTTGGCTTTGCGTTTTGCCCCAAACAACGTGGTTTCCTCGCTGGTGATATAAAAGAAAAAGGCGGTCAATTTGCCTTCCTTGATGCGTTTGTGGACGCCCGCTCGTGAGACCGGCACGAATAGCACGACCCCGTTGGTCGAAAGTCCCACGTCGCCTTGGTAATACTCGCCAAGGGCTTCAAACCATTCAGCGCATTGAGCGTGCGTCCCCTCCCGGCGATACGCGCGCGTGCCGGGCGTCGGCTCGCCCACCAGCTCGCGCAATTCTTTCGGCACCTCGATGAATGGAAACTGAATAAACGGCATTTGTTTGAGTGTAGTCTAAAATATGCAACTGTCAACCATAACATCGCAATTGTATTTCAGAGTGTCGTGCCATCCGCTTGGCTGCCGTCTCGCACCTGGCTTGCCCTTGAACTGAATTGCAGAAACTCCGGCTGGAAATCCCGCCGCGCCTTCCTAACCAGCCACGTCCCCAGCGCGCCGAGCACTGTCAAGGTGGAGCCGCAAAAAGAAAACCCCGCGCGAAGCGCCTCGGTTTATTTTGGACAACCTTGACAGGCGCAGTCGAGCCATACAATGAACGAAACGAGGCGCGCCGGAGTCAGCCCTTGCGAATGCACTTTTGCTTCGACGGATTAAATGTCGCTTGTGATTTACCGATACTTGCTTAAGTTGGCTGTCAGCAAACTAATGTCGGCAACGTATGCAAAAGCCAAGCCCGCTTCAAATCAGTTTTGGCGTTTCGATTTTATTTCACGCTGTTTTGTTCGGTGCGCTTGGAATTTTCGGATTTAGCACGAGCAGGCCGGCGCTTCAGCAAAATGACGATCTTGTCACGCTAACTTTGATTGCCGCGCCGGATGAACCCGCTGCTCCGTTGTCGGTCGTGAAAGTCATCACGGCAGCCGTCTTTCAACCATTGCCGTTAGAGAAACCTGTTCCCATCGAACCGCTCAAGCAACCAACGCCGCCTGAACCGCAGCCGGTTGTTCCTATTCCGCAACCAGTTCAAGTCGTCGTCGCGAAGACGGTTTCGCAAACGGAATTTCAGGGCGACGCGAGTTCTCCGAAGCCGGGAACGGATGCCATTACTGTGCAAGCGCAGCCGGACATTCGGGCAAAACCTAACTACCTGAAAAATCCAGAGCCGGTTTATCCCGAACTGGCACGGCGGCGGCGGCAGGAAGGGCTTGTTTTGCTGGCTGTAAAAATAACGGCGCAAGGCCGCGCCGAGCGCGTTGAAATTAAAAAATCCTCCGGCTTTTCCCTGCTCGACAATGCCGCTGTTGAAGCCGTGTGCGATTGGGAATTTCAACCCGCCCGCATCGGTTCGCTTGCGCTTGAATCTGAAATTGAAGTGCCAGTGCGTTTTGAATTAACGCCGCAATAGAAACCGCAATCAACGTCATAAATGTCCATAGCCAAAAACAGACTGCGCCTGCTTAAAATTCATTCTGCTTTTTCGGAGTCCAATCCCAAGTGACGACGTTTTTTGAGCAGAGTGGCGCGGTTCATTTTGAGAAACCTTGCGAGAACAGTTGGCTTCTGCTCGAAGTGTTGCATCAAATGTTTTAGCAGGGTTGATTCCACCTCGGCATGGAGTTCCTTGTAGGACGCCCCGGTCTGAACCTTGGATGCCACCCAGCGTTGCAAAACTCCGTTGAGATCAATGTTCGCTGGCTCGTCGGCTGACAAGCCAACGGCCTTGGGCAAGTGATGAGGTTGGATGATTTTGCCGGAACAGGCGGCGACGGCGTGTTCGAGGGCGTTGCGTAATTCACGCACATTGCCGGGCCAGCTATAATTCATCAGCAGCCGGCTGGTGTCCGAGGCAAATGCCAACTCGCGGCCAGCCGAAAGCCGGTTTAGAAAAAACGCGCTCAAAGCCGGGATGTCTTCGCTGCGTTTGGCGAGAGGCGGCAGTTCGACTTCCAGCACATGTAGCCGGTAGTAAAGGTCTTCGCGGAATCGTCCCGCCTGAACCTCATCGCGCAGGCTACGATGAGTGGCGGTGATCAGGCGCAAGTCCACGCGGAGGTCTTCACGGCCACCCACCCGGTTGAAGGTCTTTTCTTCGACAAAGCGCAGGAGTTTGGCTTGAATGGCCAGCGGAACATCCCCAATTTCGTCCAAGAACAAAGTGCCGCCTGCCGCGCGTTCCAAATGGCCGGGACGCATATCGCCCGCGCCGGTAAAAGAATTTTTTTCATGTCCAAAAAGTTCGCTTTCCAACAACTGTTCGGGCAGCGAGCCACAGAGCAAGGTGACGAATGGAGCATCGCGACGGCGGCTGTTGGCGTGGATAACTTGGGCGGCCAGCGTTTTTCCCGTGCCGGTCGGCCCCGTGAGCAGGGCTGGAGAATCGGTCGTGGCCGCACGGGCGATGGCCATGAATACGCGCTGCATCTCCGGGCTGGATCCGCCGAGCAACGCGCCAACCTCCGTGGCGGGCGGTGTGGCTGGACTTGCGGGTGCGGCTTCGGCCAGAAGATCAAGTATCGTCCTTTCCAGCTCGCGAAGGTCAAGCGGCTTGACCAGATAGGCTGCGGCACCAAGTTGTCGTGCGGCGACCGCGTTATCCAACGTGCCGCGCGCAGTGATGATGAGCACCGGCGGGCGCACCAAAGATTGATTAACATTCTCCAGCACACGCCACCCGCTGATGTCCGGCAGCCCAAGATCCAAAATGACCAGCGAAAAAATTTCCTTCTTCAATATTTGCAGTCCGCGTTGGCCGGAGGCGCACAGCGTGGTCTCGGCGTCAAGACGTTCGCAAACCGTGGCCAGCGCCTTGGCCAACGCAGCCTCGTCTTCGATGATCAATATTTTGCGATTCGTCATAGAATGACACGCACGACCGCTCCGCCTTCCGTCCGATTGCCGATGACCAGTCGTCCATCATGGGCGCGAACAATCTTCTGCGCCACGCTCAGGCCAAGTCCCATTCCGCCTTCCTTTTCCGAATACAGCGTGTTCGCCGCGCGCCGAAGCGCCGTCGGCGAAAAACCTGGGCCGGTATCAGCAAAACAAATTTCCTCTTCCGAAACGGTGATGGAAAGTGTTCCGCCTTCAGGCATGGCTTGGATGGCATTGAGGACGATGTTGTGAAAAACCTGGCCGAGGCGGTGGGTGTCCGCTTGGACGCGCCGATAGGGCGATGCCGTTACTTCAATATGGACTTTCGCATGATCAGCGGCGGGCGCGAGCACTCGCACGGTTTGAGCGATCAATTCCACCAGAACAATTTCTGTCTTTCGCGGCGGTTCCGGTCTGGCCAGAAACATCCATTGATTGAGCATATCCTCGATTTTTGCAGCTTCAAAAACAATCAGTCCCGCATTAACCGGCTCTTTTTGTTCCAACAATTGACCGTGCAGCCGGATGGCGGCAATGGGATTGCGAATCTCGTGCGCCAGAGAAGTCGCAATTGAGCCGAGCAATCCAAAGCGTTGGGCGTCGAGCGACGGAAGTGTCACCGCCCATGCCAGGGCAAACCAGAGCGCCCAAAAAGCCGTCAGCGCGCCCAGGGAAATCGGTTGCAGCAGCACATCGCGCAAACGCGGGCGTTCACGGATCAAAGTCAGTTCCGTTCCAGAATTGATGGGGACGGTCACGGCTTCATGGCGGGCATCCGGTGCTGCCACGCGTTGGAACTGCACATCAACGCCTAGCAACTGGCTGGGATGATCCGCAAGAAACTCGGTTTGGAAAGAACGGGCGTCGCGCATGAAATTGGCGTTGGCCTTGGCCGGAATTCCTGCGGCATCTTCTTGATTTTTAGCTTCGATGGAGTCGCGGATATAATCCGCATTGAGTTCGGCCAGCGCCACAAATTCGGAATGCGACTGGCGTTGAAAGGCCGAGTTGAGCAACAAGACAATCCCAACGGTTCCGACCGCCGCGAAGATTAAAAGTGGCCCGACAATACGAATCCAATGACGATGTTGCACGGATACTTTTTATACATTATTAGCCCCTAAATGAGCAATAACTATTCCGTTTCAGCATTCCAAGTTCATCGCCATTTTATGTAACCTGCTGTTTATATGACGATTGCATTATTGCATATCGTCTGGCCGGTAAAGTGCTGATCACGGTGCATAAAATTCTGTTCCACCGCATTTATCGTCTTTGGCAAAAGAACAAAATAGTTGAGCATGAAAATCATTCTCCAAAAAACACCATTCACTGCCCTCATTTGTATTGCAGTTCTGTTTTGCACCGCTGCGTTGAAAGGTCAGACGAACGGCGGTTACCAGATTTTTGTCTCCAACGAGCATTCCGGCACCATCACGGTCATCAACGGCGCGGATTTCAAAGTAACCGACACGATTGTCGCCGGCAAACGTCCGCGCGGCATCCATGCGAGTCCTGATGGGAAAACGGTTTATGTCGCGTTGAGCGGCACGCCCATCGAGCCGCCGCCGCAGCTCGACGCGAACGGCAACCCGATTTTTGAAAAAGGCCACGACGATGATGACGACGCCGAGGCCAAATCCGACAAGGCCGCCGACGGCATGGGCATCATTGACGCCGTGCAGAAAAAATTCCTGCGTAAAATCCCCGTCGGCTCGGACCCGGAACAGTTTGCCATCAGCAAGGACGGCAAGCGCATTTACATTTCCAATGAAGATGTCGGCGCGGCGACCGTTCTTGATGCCGACACGGGGAAAAACCTGACGTTCATCCCCGTCACGCGCGAACCCGAGGGCGCGGGCGTGCGGCCTGACGGAAAAGTTTTCTACATCACCTGCGAAACCGGCGGCGATGTTTTCGCCATTGACGCGGAAACTTTCAAAGTCATCGGCCACATCGTCGTTCATCCGCGCCCGCGCAGCATCGCGTTTCTGCCGGACGGTTCGCGCGCGTTCGTTCCGTCGGAATCCGTCGGCGAACTCAATGTGATTGACACCGTGAACCAAAAACTTTTGCAAGTCATCACGCTGCCGAAAGGTTCGCGCCCGCAGTGCGTCCTGGTTTCGCCGGACGGGAAAAAAGTTTATGCCAGCACCGGGCGCGGCGGCACGGTGGTCGTGGTGGACGCGAACACTTACGAAGTGCTGAACACGATTCCGGTCGGCAAGCGTCCGTGGGGCATCACCTTTTCGCCGGACGGAAAATATCTGTTCGCCGCCAACGGCCCGTCGGACGACGTTTCGGTGGTTGACCTCGCGACCGAAAAGGAAATCGCGCGCGTCAAATCGCCCGGCAGTCCGTGGGGTGTCGTCGCCGTGCCCGATGCACTATGAAAACCTAAACTTGATGCTAATGAATCGAAATCAGTCGTCTATGAAATTTCGCCCGAATTTGCATTTCAGCGCAACGATGATGCTTGCTGCCGCTCAGCTTCTAGCATCGCCGGTTTTGAAATCGGCGGAGATTGCCCCCACCAATTCGCCAGCCGCTGCCAGCGACACGAATTCCCCGATAACTCTTCCTGAAATTACAGTGGTTGGGCATCCTGTGCCGGATTCGCTCACTTCGCCTTCCGCTGAAAAATCTGCCGAGCAGAACAAGGAAATTCCCGGCGGTTTCACTGTCAAGACGGCGGATGAAATGAAAAAAGGCCGCACGTCAAATTTTCTGGATTTGCTTCAGGGTGTGCCAGGATTGTTCATGCAAAGTGAAAATGGCGTTGAAATGTCCAAGGTTTCGATTCGCGGTTCGGGAATTGAATCTGACGACGAGCCGTTGGGCGTGGAATTTTTGCTGGACGGAATCAGTTTCGACCAAGGCGACGGCGAAACGATCATCGAGGACTTTGACGTGAGCACGTTGAAATACGCGGAAGTGTATCGCGGCGCAACTGCTTTCAAATACGGTTCGCTGACGATGGGCGGCGCGATCAATCTCGTTCCGTTCACGGGTTATGATGCGCCGCCGTATCAAATTCAGATGCAAGGTGGGAGTTATGGTTTTGTGCGAGGCGAGGCGAGCGCCGCTGGTGTTGACGGGCCAATTGATTATTATGCCTCGTTGTCAGCGCGTTACCGCGACGGCTATCGCGCACACAGTCAGGAGAACACCGAACTTTTGTTCGCCGACATTGGAGACAAAATCAGCGACAACCTTGAAAACCGTTTTTATCTGACCGTGGATCAGGAGAATCGCCAGTTGCCCGGTGGATTGACGCAATCGCAAATGCAGGCTGATCCGCAACAGGCCGACCCGCTGGCCGCGCCGCAGGATTACAGCAAGCAATGGTATTATGTGCGGCTCGCCGACAAAATGAGTTACGAAAAGGACGGACAGGAACTGGATGCGAGCGTGTATTGGTGGCATCGCGAATTGTTGGAGAAAGGTTTTTATGATCCAAATGATTACGAACAGGGCATCCAGAACTATCATGCGGACGACGGCGGCATCAACTTGAATTCAGTCACACACAGCGAACTTTTCGGGAGGCAGAACATTCTCACAATCGGAGCAAGTCCGGCGTTTGAAACCGAGCAGGATCACAATTACGCAAATATCGGTGGTGCAGAGGGAGACACCATCGCGAAGGATTTGGAACTGTCGGTCAATGTGCCGGTGTATCTGGAAAACCAGCATTATCTCACGGAAAAACTTTCGCTGCTGACCGGCTTGCAGGGAATTTATGTGCTGCGGCATTTTTATGATTACTTCAACGACACGGTTGACGGCGACCAGTCCCACGAGAATAATTATTTCGGTTTGAATCCTAAAATCGGTTTGCTCTATGAATTGAACGACGACAGCCACGCATTCATCAATTTCAGCCGCACATTTCAGCCGCCGTCGTTCGACAACATGGTTACTTTTGACGATGGCCCCGGCGTCAGTCTTGTCTACACGCCGCTCCAACCGCAACACGCGTGGACGATTGAAACCGGCACGCGCGGCAAGCAAGGCCGTTTCGATTGGGACTTGGCACTTTATCATTCATGGGTGCGGGACGAACTTCAGGATCTTTACGATGCCGAGGATCAGGACCGCGGCGATGTCAACGTCGCGCGCTCCTATCATCAGGGCATTGAAGCCGGCCTTGGCATCGAACTGTGGAATTCAAAAAAGATAAACGCCGAGGACGGACAATCGTTGAAATTAAACCAAACCTACACGCTCAACGATTTTCACTTCGACCACGATCCGGTTTATGGCAACAATCGTATTGCTGCAATTCCCATCCATGTTTATGAGGCGGAATTGATGTATGAATCGCCGTGCGGTTTTTACGCCGGGCCGAATGTCCAATGCAATCTCTCCAGCTATCCGGTTGACCAGCAAAACACGCTTTATGCCGGCGCTTATGCGCTGCTCGGATTCAAGACCGGTTATGCCTTCAAGTGGGGAAGATCAAAGGTTTCAGTTTTTGTCGAAGCAAAAAATTTGACGGACGAAAATTATGCCGCCTCGGTTGATCCGATCCCCAATGCACAAGTCCCAGGTAACCCGCAGGTTTTTCATCCGGGCGATGGACGTTCCTTTTACGGCGGTGTAACGTGGAGTTGGTGAAATCTGCTTGGCTTTTACTTCACGTTAGGGACGGCGTCGACACCCCACGGACTCCGAAACCGGCCAGACAAAACCACCTCGAAATAAAAACCACAGGCAGCGCAGTCATGGTTCATTTCTAAAATCCCGCGACTTCAGAGCCGTTAGGTGCGCTCCGATTTCAGAAGCGGACTTTCACTGTGTTCATCTTCACCCAACTTGATACGTTCAATCGAACGGAATTTGTGGCGGCTTTCTGAAACTAGAAAGCGTAGATTTTTGGAAGACACCATCCCCTAACAAAATCGTTGTGGAAAAAACGGGGCAAAACCGGAGCGACAAAAAGCGATAAAAGGCGGCAACGAACTTGTCGCAATATGACGCCTTTTGTCGCTGGCAATTTGCCGCTAGTTGTCGCCTTTTGCCGCCAGCAGTCATACACACGGCGGAACTGATGAAGGAAACGAGGCAATTTTCCGTCAGACATCTTCCCTTAGCACAGCTTTAGGCTATGACCGCCGCCGCAAATGTTGCGCGAAATTTGCGCAACTGTTGCGTAACAAGTTCAACTCAATCAAACATCATTCAACACGGCTCAACATCAGTCGTTCATGCTGCTGGAATCATCCGGCCAAGTCACACCCAGGACAAACGCAAGGGAGCGGCGAAAAGTGGAAATTAGTCAAGGCACGCGTTACCCCTTATTTTAACAAGGTGTTTACGGCTCGCCAAAATCTCGCCGAATGTTGCGCGAAATGCTTCGTTTGTGCTAACCGTCCGTTGACACCCTGTTGCTTCGGATGTTGCCTCGCTTATTGCCAACCATATTGCGAATGTTCGCATCTTTCAAACTGACTCCGCGTGAATCGCCGTCTCATGGTATGGCTCGCTGCGCGTCGTCAAGGTTGTGCCTTCGGCCTCCACCTGTGACTACGCTTGCTTCGCCAAAGACGATAGCGATTAAGGATTCACGCTGGAAGTGTCACGGTCGTTGGGAAATTTCTGTCAGCGAACCGGCGTTATTATTTGGCATGAGACGCGATGCGCTGGCGGATTTCAGCCAGCAACTTCCGTCCGCGTGCCGGATTGCCGCGCTTCTGGCGCACCACAAAACGGGCTTCAGCCTGGCGCTCGGTGATGACGTGCGTGACAAAGTTGTCAAACAGCCTTTGCACACTCGTGCCGGTGGATCGCGCCGCGCCCAGCAACGCTTTGTGCCGTGAGTTATCACAACGATAAGGGATGGTTTTCATTTTACGATTTTCAGATGTTGCGCCGGTGTCACCACGCGCGGCGAGGCAAATTTAAGCTCGCCCCGCCCAAAGTCGCGCGTGTTGTGCGTGACCAGATGTTCCACGCCACCGGCTATCGCCAGTTCCAAAACGTGGTCGTCGTCCGCATCCGGCAGGTTTGGCCGCCAGCGAAAATAAATTGGCTGCCAGATCGCCGCCGCACAGAAATCATCCAACAACGCTTCGCGTTCCGCCACCGTCACCGGCACGCCCCGCCACAAACTTTCCCGCTGCACCAGTTGCTCGTATTCCGCAAACAGGGCGTCACCCATGACGGCTTGATCGTCATGCGCCAGACAGCGATCAAACACTTCCGCGCTCGCGCCCTCCTGACTGCGCAGGGCGGCGACGAAAACATTGGTGTCTTGCACGATTTCCATGCGCTATAAAATGACATCACAGGTGATGCCAGTCAAGCGGAAGGTTAATTTGCCCGGTTTTTGCGACTTTTGGCCGGAGTTTAATAACCCAATTCACTGGCTGGCAGCAATTCCACTTTGGCAATGTGCGGCCCGCGTGACCTGTATGGAGAATTCTCGCTTGGTGGAACCGGAACATTGCTCGTAACAGTCGGCGCAGCGGTCGGCACTGTTTTTTTGGCCACGTCCGGCGCACTTTGAGGCGCAGCAGGAATGTTGACGGCTGGCGTGGTCTGGGCGCGCTTCCGTCGTTTGCGCCGCTTGCCGCCTTCCAAGACGACGCGGCCGTATTCGGCCACGCGCGCCCGGCTGGTCTTTACACCATTTTGTATCAGCAATTCAGCGATGGCGGCGTAGGACGCATTTTTACCCCGCAATTCCATGATGGAATCATGGAACGGTTTCAAATTGCTGAAGGGAATGCGATTCGGATCGGGCTGATATTCTTGAATCGCTTTGCGCAGCAATTCAAGGTTGGGTGTTGATGGTGATGTGTTCATAATTCTGGGGAGTCATGGTTGAAAGCGTGACGACAAAATTTCGGCGAGCCATCTTGCGAGATGTTTCACTGGTTATTGCGTTGTCTGTTGCGCGGACTGCGGTGCGGGCGTTGCGCGCCATGTTGCGAGTTGTCTCGCGAGTCACCCGCGCGGAAATTCGGCGGCATTGCGATTGCCACTGCCCGGCAATTGCCGGGAAATTGTGCGGAAGTGAGCGAGACATCTCGCCAGATTTCTTGCCGGATGGTTTGCGGACATTGCGTGACCGTCTCGCGAGACTCCGCTGAATCATCGGCGAGCGAATGGCGAGTCGTAAAAACCTTACAAAGTTAAGGGGTAAGGCTTGTTTTGCATAAAGGGGCAATTCCATGACGTGCGCTTGCACTGCGCTTGATAAATTGTTGCACACGATTGTTCGTGCTTCGTCAAAATGACCGTGCAAATTTGATGGTGGAATTTGTGACGTGAAATTGAACGTGGCGGCATTTTCGTTTTTGCGATGGCACCGGGCACAGTCTGATTGCTGGGAATGAAATATGATCATGGTTCGTCCATTATTTCGTTGTCGTCATTTTGCACCGGGTGAATTACTGTGATGACGGTTGGCGGCGGTGATTGATTCGGCGGTCGCATCGTAAAAATGATGCCAGGAATGATCGTGGCGGAGTTTCCCTGTGATCGTCTCCGCCGCAAGCCGCCGCCCAACACCCAGGCAATCACTGCCAGGGACAGCCAGACGAACACGAGGTAAAGATAAACGCCGTAATTTGAGATCAGGGCGTCCAGAGCGTTGAACACGGGATTCAGCACGTCAGCCGGATTTAGCTTCATGGCTGGCCCTCCGCTGAATTGATGATGGCGAGAACTGCTGCTTTGAGTGGTGCCGGAAGTTTTGCCCAAGCCGTGACAATTCGTGTCAGGTCGGGACAGGAAGGGATTGAATTTCGGGAGTCTATTCGGGAGTCATCTTTCGATTTCCCAATAAAAAGTGGCGGAGAGAGGGGGATTCGAACCCCCGATACGGCTTTTGGCCGTATACCGGTTTAGCAAACCAGCGCCTTCAGCCACTCGGCCATCTCTCCAAACCAATTCAGCTTATCTGCCTCGATTGAATTGCCATTTTGCACGCCGCCACCGGCCGCTGGCAAGCCCATTCGCATCTTCGCTGCCCGACTTTTGAAATTATCGGGGCATCCCTCGTCGGCCGTTCGCCAGTGCACCAGAACCTGGCTTGGAAACAGTGAGCCCCCCTAAAAGTTCAGGGCTTGGTTTTCGGCAAACCTTTCCCGGCTTTTTCGGTGCTTGCGGTGGTGACGGGAATCGGGCGGTGACGATGGTGCCATGTCTGGGCTTGGATTGAATCGAGAATTTGCCACCGACCATCTCCAACCGTTCCCGCATGCCGACCAATCCCAATCGCCCGTTGCCTTTCATGCGCAGGACGCGTTTCACATCAAAGGCTTTGCCGTCGTCGGTTATGGTCAGGCAAATCCAGTCCGGCAGTTTTTTAATTTGAACCGCCACTGCGCTGGCCTGCGCATGGATGGCCACATTATTGAGTGCTTCCAGAGCCACGCGATACAGGACGGCGCTCTGGTCGATGGGCAGTTCGTTCACGGCCGCGTAGGCCGTTAAGCGCACCCGCACACCCGTCCGGTTCATGAAATCCTTCAGATGAGTATGGAGCGCGGGAATCAGTCCCAAATCATCCAAAACCGTCGGGCGCAGTTCCACGGCGAACCGATGAATCATGGCCAGCGATTTTTCCACGAGCCGTTGCGTCTGTGCAATTTTCCGTCGGAGACTCCGGTGATTGTCCCCCGGCTGCGGCGTCAAGGAGGTCAGATGGATATTAATACCCACCAGCGTTTGGAGCACCGTATCATGCAGTTCCCGGCTGATGCGCTTTCGTTCGGCTTCCTGGGTGAGCAGGATTTCGTGGGATAGTTGCCGTAATTGTTGTTCGCTGGTCTTGAGCGCCTGCGCCAGCGTTTTACGCCGGACAATTTCCTGCTCCAGTTTCCGGTTCGAGGCGGTCATCACCTCCAGGCGGACCCGGGCGGCCTCCGCCTGCCGGCGCTCGGTGAGGTCGTTGAAAAAACAAACTACGCCGTGTTCGCCTGCGGGCAGCGTGACCCGTTGGAGCTGCCATTCATAAAACTCTTTCAGGCCGGTATCCTGGCGCTGCTCGCTAAATTCAGGTGATTGATAAGCTGCTCCCGTTTCCAACGTGTGCCGAAAGCGGGCCACAATTTGATTCGCCATCCGCAGCGGCCAGATGATCTGGATGATTTCCGAAAAATCCCGGCCAATCAGCGGGTGGACATTTTTGAAAACGGGCCGCGCCCGGGGGTTGACTTGACGCAGGCACAATTGGGCATCCACCACATATACCCCCACCGGTGCCTGTTCGATGAGCGCTGAAAAAAGGACCTCATTGCGGCGCAACGTCACTTCCGCCGCCTTGCGCTCGGTGATGTCGCGCGCCACGATCGAAGCCCCCACAATCTTGCCGGCCGCGCTCCAAATGGGGGAGACCGTCATGGACAGGTCAAGCAGCCGTCCGTCTTTAACCCGGCGCACGGTCTCAAAAGGCTTCACTCGTTCCCCCCGCCTGACCTGACTCATGATTTGCACATCCTCTTTCAGCCGGTCCGATGGAATCAGCCGCGAAACCGGACAACCCAGCATTTCGCCCGCAGCATACCCGAAAATCTTTTCCGCCCCGGCGTTCCAACTGGTGATGAGGCTATTCAGATCTTTTCCGATGATGGCGTCATTCGAAGAATTCACAATGGCCGCCAATTGCAGGGTGGTCGCCTCCGCGAACTTGCGCGCGGTGATGTCAATCACGACGGCGCGACATTCCTGTCCGTTGCTCAAGCCTTGGGCCGCGATGTTCACAAACCGGCGCGGTTGACCTTGGGCAGCCAGCTCAAAATCACCGGATTGTTTGGTCTCGCTGGCAAAAACCTGTTTGAGAAAAGTGCTGAAAGCCGGGCGAAACTCGGCGGAAACCAGCTGCCCAAAAGACTGGCCCAGCAAACGGGAACGTTCAATTCCGGCCAGCGTGGCCCCGGTCAGATTGGCTTGCCGGATGGTCCCGGTGGCGGTGAGGGTGAAATAACCGCTCGGCGCAAAATCGTAGAGGTCGGTGTAATTCTCCAGCGCCAGCTCCAGTTCATCCCGGGCCTGCCGCAACTCGGTATTCTGCATCTCCAGTTCAATCTGATGGACTTGCAATTCGTGGAGTAGCCGCCGGGGTTCCGCTCCCATCTTCGCCCCCCCGCCTTTCAATTTATTCTGCTCCCGCCAATGGACTTCCGCCCGCTGGCGCAGTTGGGCCGGCTGGGCTGATGATGGCGGCGTTTTTTGCATGTGGCGGACGCCTCACCGGTTGCGCGAGCGCCGCGCTCTGCCCGCCGCCTTGGCTCGCTTTCCGCCGGCCGCTGCTGCCGTCCGCTTCGCCGAATCTGCCGCCACCCGTTTTTCCAAAGCCGTGTGCTTGCCGCGCAACTTCCCCTCCAGCGTCTTGGCCACGGTGATGTTCGCGAACGTGATCACGACGCCGTCAATCCGGTCGTCCAAGGTGCGATAAGGCATGATGCGCACAGTGAACCAGCGGCCATCCCGCGCGCTGATGGCTTTTTCCACGGCGGCCAGTTTCTGCAAAACCTCCCGCGCATCGTCGGCCAGTTCCGGATAGTGCAGGTCCGAGGATAGATCCGTGATGGGCCGGC
>Ga0302266_10000396_pt1 | contig 44609 bp, 34 predicted proteins | sample III_Bog_E1_2_FD_194559 | JGI IMG/M metagenome (GOLD analysis project Ga0302266, IMG submission 194559) | Peat permafrost microbial communities from Stordalen Mire near Abisko, Sweden - III_Bog_E1_2 | ecosystem: Environmental > Terrestrial > Soil > Wetlands > Peat | place: Sweden: Abisko...
TAAAGCTGGATTCGATGAACTGGTCCGGCAGATGTACGACAAGAATTCGCCCAACTACCATCATTGGCTGACTGTGAAGGAGTACGAAGCCCGGTTTGCGCCGAGTGCCGCCGATATGGCCGTGGTGCGGCAACATCTCGCGGCGCACAATCTTCGCGTGGTTTCCACCGACAAGCTCAATCATGCGGTAACTGCGCGCGGCAGCGTGGCCGATGTCGAACGCGCGGCCGGTGTGCAACTGAATCGCGCGTCCATCAATGGCGTGGAGCACCGCGTGCCCGCCTCGGAAGCCGTGGTTCCTGGCGCTGCCGGGAAAGTGGTCGCCGCCGTTCAGGGCCTTTCCGATTTGAAATACGAGAACTACGCGAGGCGCATGGTCGACCCCGACACCGGGAAGCCGGTGTCGATACCACTCTCCACCGCCCCCGCAACGATCACGAAGTTCTTCAACGCTGCCTGCCTTCGGGGCGTGCAGACAAGGCATTTCAATACCAGCGGCACCTTCCCGACCGCTACCTACACGGGCTCTCGCTACGGCGGCATCATCACCGACGTTGCTCCCAATCTCCCGCCCTGCGGATATGACTCGTATGAAGTGCAGGTGGCATACGGCCTCAAACCCCTGTACAACCAGAAGCTCAATGGCAACGGCCAGGCTGTGGTGCTCGTCGATGCCTACGGTTCCGACACGATTTTGGCGGACGCCGACGCCTTCTCGCAGATCAATGGGTTGCCGGCTGTGTCGGACAACATCGAAATCTACTACCCGACCGGTCCCACCAACTGCGGTGGAAATACTTGTGGCTGGGATGTGGAAACCAGCCTCGACGTGGAGTGGTCGCACACGGTAGCTCCGGAAGCTTTCATCGCCCTGGTTCTAGCGGCGGATGCCTCCTTCACCAACCTGGACCTCTCGGTGCTCTACGCCATCGAGACGGGGCTAGGACCGGTCATCTCCAACAGCTATGGCATCGGCGAGATTGTTCTCGAAACCGAAGATCCCGCCGAACTCACCGTTGAGAACAACATCTTCGAGACCGCTGCCGCGCTCGGTATTTCGGTCAATTTCTCGAGCGGCGACGACGGAGATTTCAGTGTCGCCCTAAAAGGTGTGAAGACCGTTAGCGCCGCGTCGGCATCTCCCTACGCGACTGGCGTGGGCGGCACCAGCGTGTTCCTGAACGGCAATAACTCCATCAAGTTGCAGACGGGTTGGGGCAACAACATAACCCGCATCGCGACTTATCCTCTCACTACAGGGGGAGTCAATCCACCCATTATTCCGCCGACCTTTGAAGGCTTTTACGCTGGAGCTGGCGGGGGCGCGAGCGCTGTCTGGGCGAAACCGTCGTTCCAAGGGAGCTTGCCTGGGAGCTGGCGGCTCGTCCCGGATATCGCATATCTAGCGGATCCCTACACCGGTGTTGAGTTCGTCGACACCGAAGGTGGAACGCAGTCGATCGGTGTTGTCGGCGGCACCAGCCTGGCCTGCCCCATGTTCTCGGGTCTGTGGGCAATCGCGACTCAGGCTGCTGGCGGCAACTTACTCGGCCAGGCGGCTCCAATCCTTTACGGTCTGCCTGCCGATGCGATCACCGATGTGATTGCCCATACCGCGGCGACCAACGCCAATGGCACCACCTACGCCACTGCCTCGACTCCCGTTTCCTACACTCCGGCCGAGTTGGTGGCTCCGGTAGAGACCACCTCTGATTTCGTGAGCTTGCTCTATCAGGGGACCTCCACACGCTGGTACGCAATCAGCTTCGGCACCGACACTTCGCTAAACGTCGGCGCCGGATGGGACAACGTCACTGGACTGGGCACGCCGAACGGCGCCAACTTCGTCACGGCGGTCGCCGCGGCCAAGTAGCCGCAAACGAAACACGACCCAGAGCAGGCCGGGGCAATCCCGGCCTGCTTTTTTGTTGGATCCCGTCATGCGAAACTCACACCCGTACCCACTTGGACCGGCAATCGGAACCCGAAAACTCAAGCCAAGATAAAATGGCCGATCGCATTCGTTCGTGAAACCCATGGCCTCTTCTTCTGCCAAGACAACGAAACGCTCGAAAGGATCCGTGGCGGCCTCCAAGGCGTCTCCACCGCCGGATGAACGCGGCCTCGGCGGGCAGACTTCTGATCGTCAAACCTTGCTCTTGTGCCTGTTGCTATTCTCCGCTGTGCTGGTCTCCTATAGCTCGGTCATTCACAACCAGTTCCTGGATTATGACGACGATCGCTACATCACCGAGAACCCCAGCGTAAAGGCGGGCCTGACGTGGGCCACCGTGGAATGGGCTTTCACCACCGCCGAGGAGGCCAACTGGCATCCCCTGACCTGGCTTTCCCATGAGCTCGACTTCACCCTTTTCGGTCTGAATCCCGCTGGACACCACGCCGTGAATGTCTTGCTGCACGCCGCGAACGCAGTGCTTCTATTTCTGCTGCTCCAGAGCGCTACCGGATTCCGCTGGCGCAGCCTCATGGTCGCCGCCTTGTTTGCGTTGCATCCGATTAATGTCGAGTCCGTCGCCTGGGCAGCCGAGCGCAAGAACGTGTTAAGCATGTTGTTCTTTCTGCTCGCGCTTTATGCCTACGGCTGGTACGCGCGCAGGCCGCAAATCAGCCGCTACGCCGCAGTCGCGTGCTTCTTCGCTCTCTCGCTGCTCGCCAAGCCGCAGGCGGTCACGTTTCCATTTCTGCTTCTACTGTGGGACTACTGGCCGCTCGACCGAATTGGCGCTCAGGACGAGAAGCCGCAAGCAGGGAACACGCCCAGGTTTTCGATACCAAGGCTCTTGCTCGAGAAAGTGCCGCTTTTGCTGCTCTCCGCCGCCAGCGCAGTGGTGACGATGGAGGTGCAAGAAGCCGGCCACGCCGTCAAGGATCTGTCCCTTTTCAGCTTTCCCTTAAGGTTGGAAACCACCGTAATCTCATATGCGCGCTATCTAGGCAAGGCGCTCTGGCCAGCACGACTGGTGGCACCCTACCCGCACCCCATCAACCTCTATCCCGCCTGGCAGGTTACTGGAGCCGCAGTATTGTTGCTGCTCATCACAGCCATCGTCCTCCGCGAACGCCGCAAACGTTATCTTGCCGTCGGCTGGTTCTGGTTCCTCGGCAGCCTGGTGCCGATGATCGGACTCGTGCAGGTGGGAGATCAGGCCATGGCCGATCGCTACGCCTATATCCCATTCATCGGATTGTTTCTGATGATCGTCTGGCGGATTGCCGACGGCGTCGCCGACTGGAACGCGCGACCGACCCATGTCCGGAAAATCCCCACCCGCTGGCTGGCCATTCCGGCGGTTTGTTATCTGCTCTTGCTGGGAACCCTTACTTACCGCCAAGTGCGCTACTGGCACGATCCAGAATCGTTCTGGCGCCGCGCATTGGCCCTCACCGAGGATAACTACATTGCACACGACTCCTTGGGAGCCTTGCTGCACCGCCAGGGTAGAACCGACGAGGCCGTTGAGCAATTTCGTGCCGCGCTCGCCATCCGCCCTGACAGTCTGCGCGCCAACCTCAATCTCGGCGCCTATGAGTTCAGCCAGGGCAAGTCTGCGGCCGCCATCGCACGGTTTCAAATGGTGGCGAATCGCGCGGGTAACGTTCGCCTTCGCTCGAAAGCTTACAGCGATTTGGGATTTGCTTATCGCCAGATGGGGGAGCCGCTGCAGGCGAAGCAAGCTTTCGAACAATCGCTCCAGGTTATGCCCAACCAACCCATGCTCATGGTCATGCTCGGCTTGATCGCGCAGAAAAATGGCGACTTGGCGGAAGCCGTTCGTCAGTACACCCACGCCTCGGCGCTGCAGCACGCCGACACTCAGTACTTGCTGCTGGCGCAGGCGTTGCGGCAAGAAGGACGCCTGGATGAGGCCAACGTCGCCTTCCAGCGCGCGGCGCGTGTCTCGCCCAATCTAGCGCAAGCGCAGAAAACCGCAGAGTCGCTTCTCGCCGGGAAGTGATACGCGGCAGCCCAGCAACTCTCAACCTTAATGCACTAGCGGTTGGCTAATGACCAACGACTAGAGACCACCGACTGCCTTAACGATCGCCCGCCGGAGAAGCCAACGCCCACGGTTTGCCGTCGAAATGCGCAGGCAAGGCGAGGCCAAACAGTTTCAGGATCGTCGGCGCCACATCCACGATCGCGGGCTTGTCTTCGATGAACTTGTGGCTCGAGAACAAGACTCCCGGAACTAGCCGTGGATCGATGCAATGGTCGCCGCTCCAGGCCTTGGTGTTGTCCTCGAAGATCTGTCTGGTGACCTTGCCCATCACTGAATCCCACGAGGCGCGATATCCAGCCCCGTATCCGACCAGCAAATCCGGCGCATTTTCCGTGTATGGACCGCGATAGAACTCGTCCGTAACAAACACGCCCGTCACTCCGACCGCACCCGAAGCCGGATCGACCAACCCGCTCAACCGTTCCCACAGCTCGTCTTTCAGCGCGTCAGCTTCCGCCGGATCGACGATGCCCTGCTTCTCGCGCCCCTTGAGATTCAGGTAAAGTCCGTTGAGACCCATGGTGTAAGCGCGCGTTCGCGACCAATCCACATCGTCGAACCAGTCGCCACTTTCGCTCTTGCCGTCCTTCAGCGCGAGATATCCATTCTGGTGCAGCCAGGCATTCAGATTCATGCAGCGCGCAAACGATTTGAACCCATGATCGGAAATCACCATCAGCAAAGTGTCGTCGTCGATCCTCTCCATCACGCGTCCGACGAGGCGATCCATGCGTTCGTATAAATCTTGAATCACCTGTGGATGCTCGCTGTGCGGCACATCGCGCGCCGCCGGATGGTCTTCCTCCAGATAGCGCCAGAACATGTGCTGTACGCGGTCGGTCGTATCGAAGACGCACGTGCACAGTCCCTGCTTGGTTTTATCCAGCGCGTCGAACAGCATCTTCTCGCGATCTTCGTGATTACCGTAGGCCTGCGCCAGAAAGGCATCGTCGTCGAGCACATGCTCGTTGAGCGCCCATGTGTCTTCCGCGAGACCGAGCGTCGCATACGGCCCCAACAGCTTGGCCAAATAAATCGAATATGTCACCGGATGCGAGATCGGCAGATCGGGATGGCCCGGATCGATGTTCACCGGTGTGACATACACTTCGACCTCCGGCGAAAGCCCCTTGAGATAGAAGCGGCAGATTCCGTGCGCCGTAAATCCCATGCCAGCCTTGAATTCCGCTGGAACCCACTCGGAATATTCCCCAACCTCTAACGCAAACTTTTCGGGACCAAAAACAAAGCGAGCCGACTTCGCTCTCAAGTCGGGACGAACTTCAAAATCCGCGCGCAGTTCGCCACCCTTCTCGATCAGCGGATTGTCAGGCCCCGGAATATAGGAACGATAAACGCCGTTCTTGCGGTCCATGGGAACCCGCACCCCGCCTTCGCGAAACTTGTCGTCGGAAACGCGCGTCGTACATAGGCAAAAGGTCCCCTGACTGCCCTTCAAGTCAGGCACGCACATTCCGGACAGGAGCACGCCTTGAAACTTTTCCGGCGGAAACGTAACCGGTACGCGAATCACGGAGCTGAAAATTCCCGCCTCGCCCAGCCAATGCCAGAACGGCGTACCTTTCCGCATGCCTTTGATTTGTGTCTTGCCGAACGGAATGGAATACTTCCCGATCTTGATGTGACGCTTCGGCCCCTTGATTTCCGCCGACGAAAGAAACGGGAGATAGTTGTTGGTATCGCGCGCCAGAAAATCGTAGATGTTGTGCTTGCCCGGATTGACTCCGGTCAGGAACGTCGACCAAGCCACAGGAGATATCGCCGGAAACGTCGTGCGCAGTTTGCTGAACGTCCCTCGGTCGCGCAGCTTCGCCAGGTTCGGCAGGCGGCCTTCCTTCATAAAACGCTCGGCGAGGTCCGGATCCATGCCGTCGAAACCCAAAATCACAACCCGCTCAAACTTCGCCCTTCCATAAGCATTGCGCCGCCGCAAAAATCGAACCAGCTGCCGGAACGGCCAGGTCATCAACGCATAGAACGAATAAAGAAACGCGACAAAGATCGCCCAAAACGAAGACAACACCGCAAATCCCGCGCCCGGCCCGGCATAGGCATGAGCAAGCGCGGGCAAGAAAACAAGAGCAACCAGCACAACCCGTGTGGGGCGGGCGCTCCATAAACCTTTCATATCTGAATCCCCAACAGTTCCTTGAAAATAAATCCGGCGACCATCGACAAAATGAAAAACAGCCAAATCCAATTCATTCCATAGCCCGCAATCTCGATGTTGCGATCTGGATAATTAATCGAAATGGACTCGATCGAAACATTTTCCGGTAGCGAAGGTTCCGCCGAAGAGAAAACACGATTCCAGAACTGCCCGCGCAAACGCACCGTCGAAATCCGCGGCAGGCCGCCCCCCACGCAAACGACCTTCTCCACGCTCTGTCCACCCGCATTTATGTTCATTTCGTAGCTTCCATCTCTTGTGCCGGCCAATCGCCAGACAATCTGATAGTCCGCCGCAATGTGCACCGGAGGCGCGGTCATCACGATCTCCGATGGCAGGGCGAGTGTCGCGTCATTCAGCGCGTCGCTGGAGCTGAAGTGCACGGTCAGAAGAAACGGCGCGTTGACAGGAATCGGCGTCTGCCCCAGATAGCGATCCATCTGCACCATCAGCAAAGTGATCGGGACGATGACATAGAGTAGCGGCTTGAACGCGAGCTTCAGGTATCGAACCGTCCCGCGCAGAATCTTGCCATACGATCCCATCACCACCGGAATCTGATCGCGATACAGGCGCACCGCCAGCAAATGCGCCTTCAGTTGATCCTTCGCAATTCCGATCGCCTTCTGATCGGATGTGTAGCCGAACAAGACCACCATCGCCAATCCAACAACCACCGATACCACGATCACGATCGCCAGCGGACCCGTCAATATAGAGATAACCATGGAGAAACTGAAGGCCGCGAAGCAGGCCATCGGATTTGAGAGCGGAGCCAATCTACTCGATGTACCCTAATCCGCGCAGCCGTTTCTGAATCTCTTCCTTCGACGTGCTGCTTTCGTCCGGCAGAATTTTCCTGGTTTCTTTCTCCAGCATGTGGATGACGAATTCGTCGATCGACTCATATCCCGCAGCATCCGAACACTGCTTGACTTTCTCCAGCAGCTCACCTTCGATCTTCACTTTATGTGAACCAAACATAGTTGCTCCCGTTTGTTAAATCGCGCCAGCAGCGTTTAGCGCGGCTGAAAAACCGATTGCCCTTTCATCTCTTTCGCCTTCGCAATCCCGAACTCCGCCAAAATCGTGGGCGCAATGTCAGTCAGTGCCGGAGTCTGCGCGTCAATCTTGCGGTTGCTCAACAGCACTCCCGGAACCTTGGTGAAGTCCATGCAATGATCGCCGCTCCACGCATTCGTGTTGTCTTCCAGCACGTCCGCCGGAAACGCACCCAGAATCGTCTTCCATCCCGCGCGATAACCCCGGTTGTAGCCAACCAGCGCATCCGGCCCCGAGCGCGCGTAGGGCCCCTGATAGACCTCGCTCGCCAGGTCGATACGGGTAATCACCTGCGCGTCATCCTCGGAATTCGCCTTCGGATCGCGCACTTCCAACAGCTTCTGCCGGATTTCCCGCAGCAGCGCAGCAGCCTGCTCAGGGTTAACAATGCCCTCTCGCTCGCGTCCGCGCACATTCACATACAGACCGTTCAGCCCCAGCCCATATGCCCGCGTGCGTCCCCAATCCACGTCGGAAAACGGCTCGCTACCCTCCACTGCACCCTCTTTTCGGGCAATGTAGCCATTGTTCAGCAACCACGTATTCAGATTGAACGAATGCCGGTAGGGAGCAAATCCATGATCGGATAGCACGAGCAGCGTCGTGTTCTCATCGACCTTCGGCAGCACCTCGCCGAGAACCTGGTCGATCTGCTCGTAGAACTCCTCGATCGACGATCCATATTGTGCCGCCAGCGCGGCATCATACGCGGGACTTTGCGGATCGGTCAGCCGCCACATCATGTGCGCATTCAGATCGAGGCTCGAAAAGTAAAAAAAGAACAACCCCTCCTGAAACTTCGGGAACTCCACATCGAACGCCCGCCGATGCTCGGCCAGCACCGTCCGCGCCTGTTCCAAATACTCCTTGTCGTCGAGCACTCCGGCCGTGAGCGCTTTTGTATCTTCCGCAATCCCTTGCGTGTGGAATTCTCCGATCTGTTTCGCCAGATCGCGCGAGTAACTCGATGGCGTGGAAATTGGCAAAGCGGGGTCTTCCGGATCGATATTGATGGGCGAAACATACAGCTGAAACCGCGGATGCGTTTGCTTGAGATAAAAGCGGCAAATCCCCTTTACATTGCCGATAACCGGCATCAGCTGAAATTCCACCGGTACCCATCCACTCCATTCGCCTTCTTTCAAGACAAGCTGCTGACCCTGTATGCCGATGCGCGCCACCGCCTCCAGTGGGTCCACATCCACCGTAAGCGGCTCAGTCGAAGGCGGCGAGTTCTTCCGAAACGTGTTGTCCGGCCCAATCAGATGGGTGTCGACGCGGTTTTCCTTGACCTCAACCTGCACCACTTCTCCGCCCTCGACGGCTCCTGCCGCTGCCGTAGGATCGTCCGTGTAGAAAGTAAACGTGCCGTATGTGCCGCGCAGATCGGGCGTGCCCATGCCGGAAAGCGTCTTCCCTTTCGCCGCAATCGGAGGGAAATTTGCCGGAATCCGGTAAACATAATTAGGCACGTTCTGTTCGTCCAGAATCTCCCAGAACGCCTTGCCGTGCCGCAACTGTTCCGCCGAGCCGCTGCCCAGCGGAATCACCCAACTGCCAAGGTGAAAACTGTGCTTCGGCCCTTCGACTTTCGAGGTCGAAAAATACAGTTGGAAAGTTTTCGGGTCGCGGTGAATAAAATCGAAAATCCCGTGGCCGCCGGCATTCATTCCCGTGATCAGGTTCGACCACGCCACCGGGCTTTGCGGCGGGATGCTGGTCGTCAAACGCCGAAACGATCCCTCCGAGGCCAGCCGCGCGAAGTTCGGCATCTTGCCCTCGGCCATGAACTTCGTGAGCAGGTCCGGGTCAAGACCGTCGATCCCGAGGATAATCATCTTCCGCGATGCCGCCGCTCCGCTCCGCGCGTGCTCGCAAGAGACGAGCGCGCTCAAACCCACGGCGCACAGCGCCAGCAGGCACAGCGGACGAAGACGTTTTCTGAAAGGCACGGTCACAGCAAATAGGAAATCTGATCCGGCTTCACGGAGGGCCATCGAGCCTTTCCGGCTGACTTTTCCGCCGAACGATGGGTGGTGTTCACGACATCACCACCAGAGGAGATCCCGAGTAGCACGTACACCGATTGTACGCGGAGATGCACGGGCCTCAAAGCTGAGATTAATCAACCCGCTGTGGTAGGCTGGGCGCTGATGAGGCGGCCAGCCATTTTAACCCGAATTTTAATCACAATCCTTCTCCTCGGGATCACGCCACTCGGACCTCCGGCGCTTGGCCAAACGTCCGCCCCAACCTCAGCCCAGCACAAATCCCCCCCCGACGTCTACCTCATCACCATCGATACGCTGCGCGCCGATCATGTCGGCTGCTATGGATACAAGCAGGTCGAAACACCCGCGCTCGACACACTCGCCGCCGATGGCGTCCGCTTCACCCAGGCCTTCACCCATAGCCCGATCACGAACACTTCGCACATCACGATTCTCACTGGCCTCTTACCCAGCGTGCACGGCGTCACCGACTTTGGCGTCCCGCTCTCGCCCCAGCATGTGACTGCGGCGGAACTGTTGAAAAAACACGGCTACCAAACCGCCGCGTTCATCGGAGCCATCATTCTCGATAGCAACTCGCTCGCCCCCGGCCTCGATCGCGGCTTCGATTTCTACGATAACTTCCCCAAGACCGACAGCCGGAGCGCCGACGGCAGGAATGACGGGCGCTGGGGCCGCGTCGAGCGCCGCGGCATGGAAGTTGTCGAGCACGCTGAGACCTGGTTCGACAAGCACCGCGCGGGACCTCACTTCGTCTGGGTCCACCTTTACGATCCGCACGATCCCTACGAACCGCCGCCCCCGTTCTCGGAGAAATACAAAGACCATCTCTACGACGGAGAAATCGCCTATGCCGATTCCACAATCGCTCGCTGGATTGCATTTCTCAAGAAAGCCGGTGTCTACGACAACGCCATCATCGTAGTCACGGGCGATCACGGCGAAGGTCTCGGCGAACACGGAGAAGAAACTCACGGCCTGTTTCTCTACGACTCGACGCTCCACATCCCGCTGATTCTGAAGATGCCGGGCACCGCTCATCGCGCCACCGTGGTTGATACCCAGGTGCGTACCACCGACATCCTCCCAACCATCCTCGCAGCCACCGGCGTGGCTCCGCCGGCCGAACTGAACGGCGAGTCGCTCTTGCCTCTCATCGCGGAAAACCCTGGCACGCCATCGCCGTCCGGTCGCCCTCTCTTCGGCGAGACCGACTATCCTCTCCGTTGGGGATGGGCGCCTCTGCGAGCCTTACGCGCTGATAACACCAAGTGGATCGAAGCTCCCCGCCCCGAACTCTACGACCTGCAAGCCGATCCCAAGGAGCTCAAGGATCTCTACGCTCCAGCCAGTGCCAAAGCCAGGAGCATGCAGGCAGCGATCGCCGAGTGGGAGGCCAAGCTTCCGCCGCGAAGCGGCGCTGGCAACACCGTGCAACCTCTGCCCGATCCCAAAGACAAAATCGAAGTGCAAAACCTGTTGCACAACGCCATGCTCGCCAGTGACGATCATCGATCAAGCGAAGCGCGTCAGTACCTCGAAAAGGCCTTGCAGATCGACCCGACCTCACCGACCGCGCACCGCCAACTGGGCGAACTCGAATTCTCGACCGGAGACTTCTCCAAAGCCGCCGTCCATTTGAAGCGGGCGGCCGAACTCCGCCCCGAGGATCCCACCGCTCTCTTCGAATTGGGCGAGGCCATGGAGAAATCCGGCGATTGGCCCGGAGCGCGGGATGCGCTCGAATCGAGTCTGAAGATGTCACCCAGTCAAATCTCGGCCCGGTTGCTGCTGGGCCGCGTTTACCTGCAACTCAAAGACGCGAAGAACGCGGCAGACCAGTTCGAGGCAGGCCTGCTGGTGGATTCGAGCAACAGCGAAGGCCGCCTGGGACTAGCGGAAGCTCAAATTCAGCAATCCGATTTTGCCGGCGCCCTGCCCGATCTAGAGGCTTTTACCAAAACCGATCCTCGAAACGCTGAAGCCCTGCGTTTGCTCGCGCGAGCCTATCGAGGCCTTGGTAAAGAACAAGACGCCCAGCGAACTGAGCAGCAGGCGGAAGCGTTGAAAAAATAGTAGTCGAATCTTGGATGTCTAGCGGGTAGCCTTCTGCTTCTCAACCTGTGCCTGCTTGGTCTGCCCGAGATGGTCGTAGCACTGCGCCAGCAAAAGATGCGCTTCCCGAAATTCCGGCAATCGCACCAACGCCAGCTCAAGATGAGCCGCGGCCGTCTTGAAGTCGCCCGTCTTCACCAGGCTCGCTCCCATCTCGTACTGCGCCCGCGCGGAACCGGGTCGAAGCTCGATGGCTTTGTGCAGATGCTCGATGGCCTGCGCATATCGCTGCTTCTCAGCCAGAGCGGCTCCCAATACGTACTGCGCCAGATACATATTTGGCGCGGCTGCAACCGCCTGCTCGAGCACAGCAATTGCCCGATCCGGCTTTCCCTCGGAGATGCTCGCTAGGGCGTTCAGAACCCGATTAGCCGTGGCGATCTCATCCTTTGGGTCCGTGCCCGTCACCGCCGCGTTCGACGCCGACGCCGTCTTTTGCAAACCGACATATCCCAGAGAAGCCAGCTTCTGCATTTCACTCGAAGACAGTCCCTCCGTTGCCGATTTACCACGCAGGTCTCCGAAGTGGCTGTCAAAGGCTTCCAGTTGCGCGGCCAGCGCGGCCAGCGTCGCCTTGGAAGTCTGCGCGAGATTGTGACCGGCACCCGGATCCGCCACCAGATCGTACAGTTCCGCCTGCGGAGCGCGAATATACAAGAACTTTCCCGCGCGCCACGACTCCAAAGCGCTCCACCCGAAAGCCTCCTGCGAAAAATCGCTCCGCGCGTACGCCGACTGATCGGCATCGGGATTCGTCTTCGCAATGCGAACCAGCGACTGTCCCTGCATTTGCGACGGAATCGAGACACCCGCCGTTTCGAGCACGGTCGGTGCAATGTCCAGCAGGCGCACCCGTCCCTTCACCCGTTTTCCTGCCAACTGTTCCTGAGGCATCTTCACCAAAAGCGGGACGTGGATGGTCTCGTCATAAAGAAAAATTCCATGACTGTCCTCGCCATGCGCGCCCAGACTCTCCCCATGGTCGGCGACTATCACCATGAGCGAGTCTTCAAAGAGCTTCCGCATGCGCAGTTCGGCAACGAGCTTCCCCAAAGCCGCATCCGCGCTGGCGACCCCATGATCGTAGGAAGAACGATCGTGCGACGTTCGGCAAGAAGCATCCGCATCGGACAAGTGAATCCACAAAAAGAACGGTCGGCCCCCGTTCCCGCTCAACCACTTGATCGCGCGGGCGGCCACCTGATCTCCCGGCAGTTTCGCGCCACACCCGCCACCGACCCGAAAGCTGTTCTGGATAGGGGCGTCAAACACATCGAATCCGCGATCAAAGCCCGGAGCCATCCCATCTCGCGGATCGAGCGCAGCCGACCCCACGAAAGCAGCCGTGCGATACCCGCGGGCACGCAGCAAATCCGGAAGATAAGGAAGCGTGCCCGGCAGGGGAGTGCCCAGTTCGCTCGCCTGATTCGTCTGCGGGTAAGTACCCGACAGGATGGTAGCGCTCGACACGACCGTAAGCGGAGCCTGCGCGTAGGCCCGCTCGAACACGATACTCTGCCGGGCTAAATCGTCGAGGTGCGGAGTCAACCCTCCGTGATAGCCAAGAAAACCCATGCGGTCAGCCCGCGCGGAATCGACTGTCACCAAAATGATATTCGGCTGAGTCGCAGCCCCGGAAGCAGCGGGGCAGAGAACCGAGATCAAGATCCCAAGAACACACAAGCAAAGCACACAGCGAAACATATCGGATCAGTGTAATGCCTCGCAGACCGCCTCAGGAAAGACATCCGCTGATCATCCCCAGTCAACAAGTCGTCTTGTCGGAATGGAGTTCCAATACAAGGAAGAGACAGCCGAGGCGGCCTGCCTCTCTGATTGCGCCCGTTATCTTCACTCTAGAAGCGGGCGCGCTCGTATTGCTTGGGCCATTGGACTTGCTGCTTTAGAACATGAGCGGCACGCAGCGGCCAGTAAGGGTCGCGGAGCAGTTCGCGAGCCAGCAGGACGATGTCGGCCTGTCCGGTGGCCAGGATGTGCTGGGCCTGCTCAGGCGCCGTGATCATGCCGACGGCTCCCGTCAGGATTCCCGCCTCGCGCCGGATGCGCTCGGCAAAGATAGTTTGATAACCGGGGCCGAGAGGAATTGTCGCCTTGGGAACGATGCCTCCCGAGGACGCGTCGATCAGATCGACGCCCAGGGGCTTCACCTGCCGTGCGAGCGTGATGGAATCCTCGATGCTCCAGCCGCCTTCGGTCCAGTCCGAGGCGGAAATGCGGAGCCACAACGGCAGACGCTCGGGCCAGACTTTGCGAACGGCTGCGATGATCTCGCGCAGAATGCGGGTGCGGTTCTCAAAGCTGCCGCCGTACTGGTCGGTACGGGTGTTGACCAGCGGCGAGAGGAACTGATGGACGAGGTAGCCGTGAGCTCCGTGGATTTCAACGAGTTCGAAGCCGGCTTCGAGGGCGCGGCGAGCGCCCTCGGCGAAAGCATGGGTGACGCGCGCAATGCCTTCGGGTGTGAGGGCTTCGGGCTGAATGGACTCCGGGGTGAAGCCCTTGGCCGTGGAGGAATAGATGGGACGCCAGCCTCCCTCGGCAATCGGGACGGGCCCCCGCTGATTGTGCCACGGAACAGGGGTGGAGGCCTTGAAGCCAGCATGAGCGAGTTGGGTTCCAGCCACAGCACCGTGCTGGCGGAGGAAGCGAACGACGCGCGCGAGGTTCTCCACATGCGCGTCCTTCCAGATGCCCAGGTCGGAAGGACTGATGCGGCCCTCGGGGACGACCGCGGTGGCTTCCGTGAGCACGGTGCCTGCCCCGCCAACGGCGCGAGCGCACAGGTGGACGAGATGCCAGTCGTTGGCAAAGCCGTCTTCGCTGGAGTACTCGCACATCGGAGAAACCGCGATGCGGTTACGAAAATGAATATCGCGAATTTGGAATGTGTCGAACAGATTCATGGTCTATGGATGATCTCAGGAGGCGACGCGGTGCAAAGCACCAGTTCAATCGGAAACTCTCCCACTTTTTGGAAGGGAATCCTCATGATTTCGACATTTCATTGGACGCAGCTGGACGTCACTCTATTTTCCAATGCAGAAGCTTCCAAAGATCCGGTTGAGAATGTCGTCGCTCGTGGTTGCCCCCGTGATCTCGTCAAGCGGCCGCAAGGCGCCGTAAAGATCGAGCAGCAGCATCTCGTGCGGCACTTGGACGCCGACGGCGCGGGTCGCCGCGTCCAGCGCACCCAGCGCGTTGTTGACTAGTTTCTGATGGCGGACGCTGGTCAGAAAGCCCGATTCCGCCGGGCTCGCGGAGTCTCCCGCGATGTGGCTCAAAATCGCCGAGCGCAGCCGACCGATGCCGTCGCCGGTCAGCGCCGACGTGGGAATATGCTGCCACTCTGCCGGAGAATCCCTGCCTGCCTCTGCCTGGACTGGACTGCCGAATTGCCCGGCCCCGCGCAAGTCTTCCTCGCCTGGGCCCTGCAGGTCCGACTTGTTTTCCACCACGATCGCCGGGCGCCCTCTTACTTGACGAAGCAATTCGCGGTCTTCCTCGGAGAGCGCCTGATTCTTATCGACCACAACCAGCACCAAGTCAGCATCCGCCAGAGCTTCCATGGATTTCTGGATGCCGATGCTTTCGGCCTCATCAAGGGCTCGGCGGATGCCAGCCGTGTCTACCAGTTCCACCGGAATTCCGCCGATGGCCACGGTTTCACTCACCAGGTCGCGAGTCGTGCCCGGCTGAGCTGTGACAATGGCCCGCTCCCGCTCCACCAGCCGATTAAAGAGACTCGACTTCCCGACATTGGGTCGCCCCACGATGGCTAGCGTCAATCCCTGGTGAACGATCTTGCCATAAGCAAAACTGCCGGCGAGTTGCAGCAGCGGCGCTCGAACCTGGGCGATGCGATCCAGAATCGTCGCATCGGATGCGACGGAAATATCGTCTTCGGCAAAGTCGATCCCCGCCTCCAGCAGCGCGATCAGGTCAAGCAGACCGTTTTTGATCGGCTTCAGGCGATTAGAGAGGGCGCCCTCAAGCTGCTGCGCCGCAACCTTGGCTTGAAAAAGCGTCTGCGAGTCAATCAAATCGCGCACCGCCTCGGCCTGCGTCAGGTCCAGGCGTCCGTTAAGAAAGGCGCGCATGGTGAATTCACCCGGCTCGGCAAGACGCGCACCCCCCGCAAGAGCGAGTTCGACGATGTGCCGCAGCACCACCGGCGAGCCGTGCGCCGAGATCTCGACAACGTCGTCGGTGGTGTAAGAGTGCGGCTTGGCAAAGAAGGTAACCACGACTTCGTCAATGCGCGCGGAGGTCCTGATGTCGGCCCCAGTTTCGCGGACATCATCGCCCGCGCCCCCCGGTTCTACCAGATCGCCTCGAACGGCTCGTCCCGGTTCCAGTTCACGACTGAGGCGGAGCATGGGCGCGGCGATTGCCCGCGCTTCAGGCCCCGCCAGCCGAACCACGCCGATCCCGCCGCGCCCGGGCGGTGTGGCAATCGCGACGATGGTATCGTCCAAGTTCACAAGAACATTCTAGCCGTGTGGCGGTCGACCCTCGCCGAGCCTTTGCCTCGCGTTTGCCGCATCCGCCGCATGTCATTTATACTAGCGGTTTGCCTAGAGCAAGCCGATTCAATCAGGAGCAAGGGATTTTCGATGCCGAAACGTACATTTCAACCCAACAAACGCAAGCGCTCGAAGAAGCACGGGTTCCGGACTCGTATGAAAACCAAGAGCGGAGCCGCCGTGCTCTCGCGCCGCCGGGCCAAGGGGCGCAAGCGTGTTGCAGTGAAGCCGGGTTTCCGCGATTAGTCTTCCCCCCACGGGTGGTAAAGGCCGTAATTTGTGCAGGATCGTGAGTTGGTGAGCGCCGACGCTCCGGAACGGAGTCGAGAGGAGCCCGCGGCGAACTCGGGGGCAGGTTTTCCGCGCGCCGCGCGGTTGCTGAAGCACTTCGACTTCGAACGCGTCTACAAACAGGGAAAGCGCCACTTCTCCTCGCACATGACTGTCTTCTACCTGCGGCCGGCGACCGGCGCTTCGCCGGAAGGCGCTTCCGAGGAGAAGCAGGCGCGCGTCGGCTTCACCGTGGGACGCGTGCTTGGCGGTGCTGTCGACCGCAACCGGATCAAGCGGCGTCTGCGCGAAGCCGTTCGGCGGCGGCGGCCGCTGCTGAAAAGCGTGAGCCCGGTTGACGTGGTGATCAATCCGAAGAAGTCGGTGCTCACCCTAGAGTTCCCGGTGGTGCTCGAAGAAGTGGCCCGGGCGTTCGACGCGATTGCAAAAAAGCTGGCGCTTAAATAAAGCGAACCGCTGTCGCGGAAATCAGAAGTTGAGAATTAACGAGGACAAGCAATGCGGTCTTTCGCGCTTCGCCTGTTACGGCTCTACAAACGGTGGATCTCGCCCGTGTTTCCGCCTTCCTGCCGCTATGCCCCGACGTGCTCTGAATACGCGATGGAAGCGGTCGAGCGACATGGCGCGCTGCGTGGAGGATGGATGGCCGCGTGGCGGCTGTTGCGCTGCCATCCGTTGGCCAAAGCCGGCCTCGACCCCGTGCCACAGACTGGCGGACGCTTCATCCCACTCATCTCCAATAGAGGCGTGGCAATTCCCGTCTCGACAGCGACTAACCCAGAAGAAGTGATGAGCAACTGACTTGGCGGAATTTAAAAATCCTCAGCAAGAACCCGGCATGGACCGCAAGCTGTTGCTGGTCTTTGCCCTGACCTTCCTGGTCATGATGCTCTTCCAGCCGCTGATGAAAAAGTACGGGCCGCAGCCTCCGGCCAAGCCGGAGAATCCTCAGCCCGCAGCGCAAAATCAGGCTCAACTTCCTACCCAACCTTCCACGCAACTCCCGCCGCGAGCTTCGACTCCCGCCGCGAGCGCGCCAGCCTCAGCTACGGCGCTGCACGCGGCGACCGAATCCGAGACCGTGATTGAAAACGGCGTGTACCGCATTGTGTTTACCAATCGCGGCGGCCGCGTCAAGTCGTGGATCCTCAAGAAATACACCGACGACAAAGGCGCTCCGCTCGAACTCGTCAACGCCACGGCCGCCGAGCAGTATGGATATCCGTTGACCTTGTGGAGCTACGACGAGACCCTGCGCAACCATCTGAACTCCGCCCTCTATGTGGCGACCAGCACCTCAACGACGGCTCCAACAGAAATCGAGTTCGCCTACGCCGACTCCGAAGTCTCGGTTCAGAAGACCTTCAAGTTCGATGCCAACAGCTATGTCGTCGACGTGCGGACCTCGGTTGCGGTGAAGGGAACGCCGGTCACCGCGTTCCCCATGTGGCCGTCCGGTTTCGGCGCCGATATGACCGGCCCGCAGTACGCAACCGCGCAGATCGCGTATCAGTACGACGATAAGGTCGAGCGCCTGGCGATCAAGAAGATTAGTGGCGGCGGAACGATCCAGGGTCCTCTGCAGTGGGCCGGCGTTTCCGACCAGTATTTCGCTGCCGTCTTTCTGCCCCAGGATCCCCGCAACGCGGCGCTGGTCACGTTGCGCAACGCGATTGAAATTCCCCACGGCGGCGACAGCCAGCAGAAGGACAAGATCGACGTCCTTGGCGCGGCCGTCGGCAGCCTTAGGGGCCCGACCAACGACCGGATCTATGTCGGCCCGAAGGCGCTGGCCGATCTCGAATCGGTATCCGTGCCCGGCATCACCGGTGCCGAACCCGACCTGCGCGCGATCATCGACTTCGGCTGGCTCGGTCTTATCGCCCGTCCCTTGTTTCTGTGGCTAAAGTGGATGTACGGCCACATCGTCGCGAACTGGGGTTGGGCCATCCTCCTCCAGACCCTGATCATCAATCTCACCCTGATGCCCCTGCGAATTTCACAGATGAAGTCCATGCTCAAGATGCAGCGTGTGGCACCGCAGATCAAGTCGATCCAGGAAAAATATAAGAAGTACAGCCTGCGCGACCCCGAAAAAGCGAAGATGAACGAAGAGATTTCGGCGCTCTATAAGACGGAAGGCGTGAATCCGGCCGGCGGATGCCTGCCGCTTCTGATCCAGATGCCTTTCTTCTTTGCCTACTACCGGATGCTCGGGGTGGCCATGGATCTGCGCCATGCGCCGTGGCTCTGGGTGCGTGATCTTTCCGCGCCCGATCCCCACCACATTATTCCGATCGCTATCGTCGTCACCATGCTGGTCATGCAGCGCATGACGCCGCAGGCCGGTATGGACCCGGCACAGCAAAAAATGATGAACATCATGATGCCCGGCATGTTCGGCGTCATGAGCTGGAACATGGCTGCCGGCGTGGGACTGTACTGGTCCGCGGGCCAGTTAATCGGCATCGCGCAGCAATCGGTAATGAATCGCACTTCGCTCGGCCGCGAGATGCGCGAGATGATGGAGAAGCGAGCAAGAAAGAAAGAGAAATAGCCGTCAGCTTTCAGCCGTCAGTAAAACCTGAGGCCTGACTTAAGACCTGACACCTGAGACCTTACCTATGCCGATCACAGACAAAGTTGCAGCTGCGAAACAAATTGGCGAATTTCTGCAAGCCGTAATCTCGAACGGCGGCTTCAAGCTCAAGTACCGCATTACCGTCGATCCTCCGATCGCACAAGATCGCGAGTGGGAGCATCCCGAAATACTCGTCGAGTTTGCCGGACCCGATTCCTCCTTGTTGCTCGAGCGCGCCGGCGAGTTGCTGCGCTCGTTCGAACTCCTGGCGTCGGAAATCCTGCACCTCCAGGGCAGCGAGCACGAGAAGATCTGGTTCGACTGCAAGAATTTCCGCGCCATGCGAATCGACGAGTTGCAGCAGGCCGCGCGGGTTGCCGCCGAACAGGTTCGCAGGACGAGCGAACCCTACCGCTTCGGACCCATGTCCTCCCGCGAGCGCCGCATCGTTCACCTGGCGTTGCGTGAGGAAAAAGATTTGCGCACCGAAAGCGACGGCGAGGGCGGAAGACGCTCCGTCGTAGTCTATCCCGCAAGTTACAAAACCGCGCCCCCGGCAAGACACGAACGCCGCCCGATTTCTTAGCGAAGGTCGGCCGAGAAGTGATCGCGCGATCCTTCAGCCGCGGTTGCACACTTTGCGCGGCAGTTATTTTCTCGACACTTGACAGCGCAACAAAATCGCGGTTCGATTCTCGCTCGCGCAAAAGTTTTTTGTTGCCAGGGCACCGACGGGCGATTTTTTTTATGCTACTATGCGGTTCGTCTCGGAATGAATTTCACAGACAACCTGTACGGCAAAACAGCAGCAGCTCTGCACTAAAGTAGCGCAGCACTCATATTTCAAAGTTTGTTTTTTCCCGGAAGTTTTGTTCCGGCGTTTTTCAATAATTCTGGTAAAAAATGTCTCTCTCCAGTTCCACCATCATCCCGAATCCGTGGGTCCGCATCCTCGACGCCCTGGAAAAGAAAATCAACCGCCATTCCTACGACACATGGTTGAAGCCCACGCGCTACAGCCACGCCAGCAACAAGGTTTTATTCGTGCGGATTCCGACTGCCGAATTCCGTCACGTCAGCGACAAGTACGCCGACCTGATTCAGGAAGCCGTCGACAATTTGAATCTCGGCTACGACGAAGTAAAATTCGTCACCGCCGATGACGATCCTTCGAACACTCCGATCCGCCACAACGGCGGCCTGTCCGCTCATAGCTCCAGCGCTGCTTCTGGAACAGGCCCCCAGTCCGTGCCCGGTCTGCATCCTTTCCAGGGACGGTTCGACTGGGATAGCGCCGCGCAGTTGAATCCGCGCTACACCTTCGACGCCTTCGTCATCGGCAGCGGCAACCAGTTCGCGCATGCCGCCTGCCAGGCGGTCGCCGAGCGTCCGTCCAAAGCCTACAACCCGCTCTTCCTCTACGGCGGCGTCGGCATGGGCAAGACCCACCTCATGCAGGCCATCGGTCACGAGATCAAGCGCCGGACACCGCAAGCGGCCATCTGCTACGTCTCCAGCGAGAAGTTCACCAACGAGATGATCAACTCGCTCAAATACGACAGGATGGTCAGCTTCCGCGATAAATTCCGCACTATGGATGTGCTGCTCGTCGACGACATCCAATTCCTGGCCGGCAAAGAACGCACCGCCGAAGAATTTTTCCACACCTTCAACGCCCTGCACGAATCCATGAAGCAAATCGTGATCGCCAGCGATCGTCCACCCAAGGAATTGGCTGAATTCGAGGATCGCCTGCGCAGTCGGTTCGAGTGGGGCCTGATTGCCGACATTCAGCCGCCCGACCTCGAGACCAAAGTCGCCATCCTGCAAAAGAAGGCCGATCAGGAACGCGTGACGTTGCCGATGGATGTGGCGTTGTTTATCGCCAACAACATCCGTTCGAACGTCCGCGAACTGGAAGGCGCGCTGATCCGCCTGGTGGCTCATTCGTCGCTGATCGGAGCCGAAATTACGCTCCCTTACACCCAGCAGGTCTTGAAGAATTTTATCGATTCCCAGGCCCGTAAAGTCACGATTGAATCCATTCAGAAGGCGGTGGCGGAGCAGTTCGGCCTGCGTCTGGTGGAAATCAAGGCAAAGAATAATTCGCGCTCCATCGTCTACCCGCGCCAGATCGCCATGTATCTAGCCAAGCATCTGACGGAAGCTTCCCTGCCCGAGATTGGTCGCCAGTTCGGTGGCAAGCATCACACCACCGTCCTGCATTCAGTCGATAAAATTGAAAACGCTCGCAAGGATGATAAGGATTTGAACAGGTTGCTCAATAAGTTGACCGAGCAATTAGGCGCTTAATTGCAGGTTTTTGCCGCCTTTTCCACGATTCGGGCTGGTCTTACAAACACCCGACTGTGGAGCGCCTGTGTAACCTGTGGGATACAGGTCAGAAGTCTGAAAATGGTCCAAGCAATCCGCTGGCCTCCGCCAAGGCTGGTACCGATTCTTCACATAAAGGGTTGCTATCGAAACCACTGAACCGCAAGGCGCCTGGACTGGTTTTCCACTTCTCCGAACTGCCTACGGTTACTACTGGTCTTCTTGCTTTTGTATTTGATATAAGAAGAGAACAGAAGTAGAGTCGGGAGACCCCATATGCCGGTAGAAGTCGCCCCCGCCATTGCCGCAACGACCATGGAGATTACCGTCGGCAAATTTGAGCTTCTTCGTGAACTGACCGCCACACAAGGCGTCGTCGAGCGCAAGACCACCATCCCCATTCTCTCCAATTATCTTTTTGAAGCCGCTGGAGACAAACTGTCGCTGACCGCGACCGACCTCGACCTGAGCCTGCGCACCTCCTGCAACGCCAAAGTCAAAAAAGAAGGCGCCTGCACCATCCCGGCGCGCAAACTGTACGACTACGTAAGGCTGCTGCCCGACGCCGACATCACCATCAAGTTGCTCGAGAACCACTGGGTTAGCATCCGCTGTGGTCGCTCCAATACCAAAATGGTCGGTATGGCCAAGTCAAATTTCCCCGGCCTGCCGGTATTTCCCTCCGCCGGAGCGATCAAAATTCCCGCCGCCGTCCTGCGGTCTATGATCGCCAAAACCGGCTTCGCCATAGCCAGCGAAGAGTCGCGGTACACACTCAACGGCGCGTTGATGGTGCTGAAGCCCGAGTCCATCACCATGGTAGCCACCGACGGCCATCGCCTGGCCCACATCGAACGTGCCGGAGAAAAGTTTGAAGGCGTTTCCGGCGAAATGAAAACGCTGATTCCGAAAAAGGCGATGGACGAGCTGAAATCGCTCTTGGATTCCGATGTCGAGACCATCGACTTCGCCAAAGACGAGTCCACGCTCTTCTTCCGCGTAGGCCCTCGCCTGCTGACTTCCCGCCAACTCACCGGCCAATTCCCCAACTACGAAGCCGTGCTTCCCAAAGACATCACCAAATCCATCGCCCTGCACGGCGAAGAGCTGGGAGCCGCCATCGCCCGCGTAGCCCAGTTCGCCGACGAGCGCTCCCGTGCCGTCCGTCTGCGTCTGGAAAAAGGCGAGTTGAAAATTTCCGCATCCTCCACCGAAACCGGCGAGTCCGAAGATTCCATCGAAGTAGCCTACGACGGCGACCCCGTCGCCATCGGATTCAACGCGCAGTACCTGATGGATTTCATCAAAGCCACCGGCTCCTGCGATGTGAAACTGGAGTTGAAAGACGCCCAGTCCGCCGGGCAGCTCCGTCCCGCAGAGGCCGAAGATTACAAGTACCGCTATATCGTGATGCCCATGCGCATCTGAACCAGTCGCTGATCGAGCGAACCGTGGCTGCGCACTTCTCGCGTTTTTCGAGAAGTGGCCCCAAATCCTCGCTGCAGGCATTCCACGCACGCTATCTTCGTTTTCGACGGCACTTTGCCACTTGACCAAAAGTCATCCCAACATTTACATTCCTTGCCACTTTTGTTTTAGGAGAATAAAGAATGCTATCTGGGTTTAAGCAGTTCATCTTACGCGGCAATGTAGTGGATATGGCGGTGGGCGTCGTGATTGGCGCGGCCTTTGGCGGCGTGGTCAAGGCGCTGACGGACGACTTGTTGATGCCGTTCATCGCAGCGATCGTGGGCAAACCGGATTTTTCCGCCATTCATTTCACGATTAACGGGTCAGCGTTTCCTGTGGGCCTTTTCATCAACGCCCTGGTGGCGTTTGTCTTGGTGGCCGCAGCCGTCTATTTCTTTGTCGTAACCCCGGTGAATGCGCTCATTGCGCGGATGCGCAAGGACCCAGCTCCGGCCGATCCGACCACCAAGAAGTGCCCGGAATGCCTGAGTGAGATTCCCATCGACGCCCGCCGCTGTGCGCACTGCTCGCAGCCGGTAATGGGGAAGGCCGCCTAGTTCGCATCGTTTGCACTCAGCAAGCGCAACAAGAGAGCCCGCGGGATCGATCACGGGCTCTTTTCCTTTTCCGCCCTTGGCGAAATCCCCCGAATTCCTGTAAAATTGTGGTTTCGGCAAACGCACCGGTATCAGCCTGGAAGGATCCTAGAGTTATGGCACGAGTATGCGATGTCTGCGGCAAGGGTCCGCAGTTCGGTAACACCATCAGCCACGCCCACAACGTCAGCAAGCGCCGCTGGAATGTCAACCTGCGCCCCGTTCACGCTAAGGTGGGAGCCGCCACCAAGCACATCCGCGTCTGCACTTCCTGCCTGCGCAGCGGCAAAGTCGTCAAAGCGTAAGGACGGAAGCATTCGTCCGTCCGGCCTCGCGCAGCGAGGCCCGTTCCCGCGCAGCCGCTCTATTTCACATCGACCAACTGCACGTCGAAGATCAGGGTTGCGCTCGGGGGAATCGCCCCCGGATAGCCTTTCGCCCCATACGCCAGATCCGGAGGAATCCGCAGCTGCCGTTTGCCCCCAACCTTCATCCCCGCAACCCCTTCGTCCCACCCCTTGATCACCTGACCCCCGCCCAGCAGGAATTCAAACGGTTTCCCCGTACCCACTGAACTGTCGAACTTCTTGCCGTTGGTCAGCCAGCCCGTGTAATCGACTTTGACGTGCTGTCCAGCGGTCGCAACCGCGCCGGTGCCCACTTTAATGTCCCAGTATTCCAGTCCACTGGCAGTCTTGGTGGAAGCGCCCGTGACCTTGGTGGGCCCACCAGCAGCAGGTTTCGCCGCCTGGGCAATCGCCAGCCCGGCCAGCCCAAGTAGTGTGATAACCACCGTAACGATGAGAGTTTTCATAATTCCCCTTTCGTGCATTTCGGAAAAGCGGGTACCCCACGTCTCACGCTTTTCGAGACGTGGGATTCCACTGCGTCAAGCCAGCGCAATCACATCAATCTCAACCAGCACGTCCTTCGGAAGCCGCGCCACTTCCACCGTCGATCGCGCCGGCGGCGCCTGCTTGAAATAATGCCCGTACGCTTCATTCATGGCTGCGAAATCACCCATGCTCTTCAGGAACACGGTGCAGCGCAAAACCTTCTCCATCCCGCTGCCCGAAGCCGCCAGCACCGCGGAAAGGTTCTTCAGTACCCGCTCCGTCTGCGCGCTCACATCGCCCGCAACGACCTGCGAAGTCGCGGGGTCGATCGCGATCTGTCCCGAAGTAAAGATCAACCCCGCCGCCCGAATAGCCTGCGAGTAAGGCCCAATGGCCTGCGGAGCCTGCCCCGTAGCGATTACATCGCGCATGTTCCCTCCAGCACAGCGATTCTAAGCCAATCAGAAAGAAAAAAGAGTAACGCGGAGTGCACCCGTAGCAGTCAACGGCTTTTGGAGGGATGTCTCAGAACAGCGAACTCTGCCGCCGATTTGGAGTAATCCCAAAATGCTCATAAGCCAGCTGCGTCGCCACCCGCCCTCGCGGAGTCCGATTCAAAAATCCAATCTGAATCAGAAACGGCTCATAAATCTCCTCAATCGCGTCCGGCTCCTCCGCCAGCGCCGCCCCCAGCGTATTCAACCCCACCGGGCCGCCTTGGTATTTCTCGATAATGGTGAGCAACAGCTTGCGGTCGACCTCGTCAAACCCATGCCGATCCACTTCCAGCATGCTAAGTGCCGACTGCGCCGTCGGCAGATCGATCGATCCCGCCGCCCGCACCTGAGCATAGTCCCGCACCCGCCGCAGCAAACGATTCGCAATGCGCGGCGTCCCGCGCGACCGGCTGGCAATCTCCGTCGCCCCCGGACGATCAATCGCAACTCCCAAAATCTCAGCCGACCTCTCCACGATCACGCGCAAGTCGTCATGCGTATAGAACTCCAGCCGCAACAGCAACCCAAACCGCGACCGCAGCGGAGCCGACAACAACCCCGCCCGCGTCGTCGCTCCAATAAACGTGAACGGCTTCACATCCATCGTGTGCGTCCGCGCTGATGGCCCCTGCCCGATCATGATGTCCAGCTTGTAGTCCTCGAGCGCCGAATAAAGGATCTCCTCCAGCGCCGGCTGCAACCGATGCACTTCATCAATAAACAACACCTGCCGGTCGCGCAAATTTGTAAGGATCGCCGTCAGGTCGCCCTTGATCTGCAAAGTAGGCCCCGAGGTCTGCTGAAACGCCGCCCCAAGTTCATTGGCGATAATGTTGGCCAGCGTAGTCTTGCCCAGCCCAGGCGGACCGTAGAGCAGGACATGATCCAGCGCCTCTCCACGATTGCGCGCGGCCTCAATTGCGACCGAAAGATTTTCTTTGACCTTGTCCTGCCCAATGAACTCCACCAACCGCTGCGGCCGCAGCTTGAGCTCAAAGGAAGAATCGTCCTCTACCGAGGCGGCGGAGACGAGGCGGTCTTTGAGGTGCAGCGCGGGATTATCTTTAGCGGCAGACACTGCAGCCGATGGTAGCAGTTCTGAGTTCGAGGTTCTACTGTAGCGCGGACACTCCTGTCCGCGAAACCTCAGCCCCGGCACAACCGCTGCGGTAACGCCTATTGTCTTGACGGCGGCCTTACAGACTGCGGAAAAGTCCTGGTTTCGAACGGATTCAGAAAGCTATAACTCCACAGCTTGCACAAAAAAACTCTCGGCAGTAAAAAATGTGTATAGCACCGTGGAAGAGCGGCCCTTCAGAGCCTGCCCTGAGCTTGCCGAAGGGGCCGCGTAACCTGACAATCAACGCGGGGCTTCAGCCCCGGTGGAGGGGTCGCTTAGACAACTTCACCCCCCAATCACTCCCACCCGCACGCCCTTCAGCTTTCCCGCATCAAACCACGCCACCTTCTGCCCAAACCAAGTCTTGCCGCCCGAGAGCTTGTACTTCTTGCTCGCCGCCGCGAAGTCGTGCGTAGCCAGCAAATACGCCACCGGACACTCTCCATACTTCGCCACTCGCTCCGCCACCCACCCCGCGCCCGCCGCCAGAATCACCGGCTCGCCCGGAAAGTACGCCAGCTTGCCAAAATCCTTCTGCGTCTCGATCACCGGCTCGGACCATCCATAAGCCTTGCGGAACAGCGCAATCGATGCATCCAGATTGCTAACGCCCAGTACCACATTCTCCACGCCCGACACCGGAGCACCCGCCACGCTGGCCGAAGCCTGCACCCGCCAAGCCCGCGGCGTCTCATCTTCAATAATGAACGGCAGCACCGACCCCGGAGTTCCCGAACCGACGCCCGCCGTCTTCCACTCCACCGCCATCCCGTCCGGCCGCTTCCGGCTGCCCGCCGCCGGAGACGTAACCGCAATTCCGACCTTCTTCAGCCGATCCACTTCCTGCAACAAAACGTTAGTCCCCACCGCCCAGGCGCAAGGGACCGCATCCTCCGCCATAAACTTGGCCCAGTCCGAGCCCGCCGTCACGCCCGCCTTGATCGGAGCAATCAGCTCCAGATAAGTGCCGTCGTCGAACCCAACCAAAGCCATCTGCGTAACGCCGTTGCCATGAGGGCCACCGAAGTCCGGAGTCATGCCGACGTCCGTAAACGCCTGACGAAGCGTATCCAGACTCGATCCGCAGACCGACACATGGTCCAGCTCCAGCACCACAACCTTACTTTCCGGAGCCGCAGCAGGTTGAGTCATTGCAGTTTGGTGAATGAGTATGAGAACAAGAGTAGCGAAGAAAACGCGGCAGCAGATCAGGGAACCCCTCATGGGCATCCGTGCCTCCCTAGAACGAATAAAGATTAAAAGGGAATGGTACGCCAGAATCCGCGTCACCGGCGAATCTGTTTTTTGCCGAGGCGCTGGATAATGGAGAGACGGGCGTCCTCGCCCGTTCACCACGAACCCGGCCCAGGAAGCCAACTCCCGTGTGAGTCTACTCTTCTTCTTCCTTCACCTCGCCCCGCTCCGCCTTAACCTTCTCAATAATCTTGTCCTGCAATTGCTGTGGAACCGTATCGTAATGGTGCATCTCCATTGAGAAGCTGCCCCGCCCTTGCGTCATCGAAGTAAGATCGGCGCCGTAAGTGAGCATCTCCGCCATCGGCACCTCGGCCTTCACGATCGTATTCCCCGCTTTGTTATCCATCCCCTGGATGCGTCCGCGCCGGCTGTTAAGGTCGCCCATAATCGTCCCGGCAAACTCGTCGGGGATGGAGATCTCTACGTGCATGATCGGTTCAAGCAGCGTAGGCTTGGCCATCTCCATCGCCTTGCGGAAGGCAATACGCCCCGCCATCTGAAATGAAAGGTCGTTCGAATCCACGTCGTGGTAAGAGCCGTCGTAGAGGCTCACGCGAAAATTCACCACCGGATATCCCGCGAGATATCCGCGAGCCGCCGCATCCTTGATTCCCTTCTCCACCGCAGGAATGTAATTCCGCGGAATCGCGCCGCCAAAAATATCGTTAACGAACTCGAATTCGACTTCCGCCCCGCGCGGCAGCGGCTCCATTTTGATCTTGCAGTCGCCGTACTGCCCGTGCCCGCCCGTCTGCTTCTTGTGCCGTCCCTGTACATCGGCCTTGCCGCGAATCGTCTCGCGATACGGAACCTTCGGCGCCTTCAGCACCACTTCGGCGTGGTACCGTTTCTTCATCTTCGAGACGACGACTTCGATATGCTGCTGTCCCGTGCCCGCAATCAAGAATTCTTTAGTCTGCGGGTCGCGAAAAAATCGCAGCATCGCATCTTCTTCCATCAGCTTGTGCAGCCCCACGCCGAGCTTGTCTTCGTCCGCCCTGCTTTTCGGCTCAATCGCAAACGTAATCGCCGGCTCCGGCAGTTGCACCGCCGCATACCGGATTGGCGACGACTTATCGCCCAAAGTATCGCCCGTAAGCGTTTCCTTCAGCTTCGCCACCGCGCCGATATCGCCCGCGTGCAGCTCCGCAATCGGAACCGCCTGCTTGCCCTGAATCAAGGAAATGTGGGCAAACTTTTCGACCGTGTTCCGGTTGTAGTTTTGCAGCGAGGCATCGTTCTTCAGCACCCCAGAAAAAACTTTGAAATAAGAAATGCGCCCCGCGAATGCATCCGACATGGTCTTGAACACGTACACCGAAGCAGGCTCGTTGTCCGTGCCCTTACGCGTGGTCGGTTCGGCGCCCTCCGCCGTCCAGCCCGTGATGGCGTGATGCTCGCTGGCCGCCGGCGTGTAATCGACAATAAAGTCCATCAGCTCGTCCACGCCGACATTCCCCAACCCGGAGGTGAACAGCACCGGGAAGAGTTTGTCTTCGCGAATCGCCTCGTGCAACGCCGGAACTAGATGCTCCTCGGGAATCGTCCCCGTCTCAAAGAACTCTTCCATCAGCGAGTCCTTGCCCTCGGCCACCAACTCCACCAACTTTTCGTGCGCTTCCTTGGCTGCGTCCGCCATGTTCGCCGGAATCGGACCTTCCTTGCCCTTGCCGTTTCCACCCATCTCATAGGTGTAGGCCTTCATGCGGACCAGATCGACAAGGCCGCTAAAACTCTTCTCGCTCCCAATCGGCAGCTGTAGCGGAGTAACGGCGCGGCCAAAGGCGTTGACCAGCGATTCCAGCACCCGATTGGCATCGGCGCGATCGCGGTCCATGCGATTGACCACGATCATCCGAGGCAAATCGACGTCGTTGCAGTAATTCCAGACGCGCTGCGTCACCACCTCGACTCCCGCCACGCCGTCCACTACCACCAGCGCCGCGTCCACCACCGGCAGCACCATCTTGGCCTCGTGCACAAACATATTGAAGCCGGGAGTATCCAGCAGATTGATCTTGACCTTGGCATCCGGCTTGCCCCACTCGACAAAAGCCAGCCCGGTCGCAATCGACATCTTCCGCGCGATCTCTTCTTCGTCGTAGTCGGTGATGGCCGAGCCGTCATCGACTCGTCCGAGGCGCGGCGCGCCTCCAGCCGTATAGAGCATGGCGGACACCAGTGTGGTCTTTCCGGCATGCCCGTGTCCGATCAGGGCAAGATTGCGGAGATTGCTTGCATCGTAAACTTTCACGGGTTGTCTCCTTCCGCAGGCTTACGGGAAGGGTGAAAAGGCCCGAAATCCGGAAACCCGGAATAATGAAGAGAACAGGCTACAGGCCAGCCCAACATCCCCTGCGAAACTCCCGATGCTACCACAGCCAGTTGCCACCTGCCAGTTGGCAGGTGCCAGTGAATCGGAGTTGGTTTGCATTAATTGACAACTGGTTACTGGCGACTACGCTTTCAAATACCACGGCACATTCACAATATTGATCCGCTCATCCCCGCCCAGCAGCAGCAGCGCCGTCAGCATCTGCCCCCGCTGATTGTGCAGAAAATAGTGATACCAGTGCCGCTCCACCATCGACGCAATCACCACCGCAATCGTCCGCCCTGGATTCTCCTTCTCCACCTTCAACACATAATCCACAATCGGATGCACCACCAGCCGAAACGGCGACGGCAATGTCACCAGCTTCGGAACCCGTATCCCTTCCGCCGGCTTCGCCGCATCCCACGGCGGACGCCCCTCATCCGTCTCGCACGTCACATGCACCGCCTGCACATCCGGAGACAAAGTCAAAGCAAATTGCAGCGCTTTCTCCGTCGCCGCATTCCATCGATCCACCGGAACCAGCACAATCGGGGGCGCCATATTTTCCGCGCTCAAAGCCACCCCACCCTTCAGCGCTACTTCTTCGTCAGTCAGTTCATAATGACGCCGCACGCGCCCCATAAATACCAGCGCCGTCGGCAACAGCAACACCACCACCCAAGCCCCGGCGGCAAACTTCGCCACCAGGATCACTACCACCGTGATTCCCGTAGCCAAAGCTCCGATCCCGTTCACCAGGATTGCATGCCACGCTCCTGGCTCCACTCGCCGCCAGTGTCCCACCATCCCCGCCTGCGACAACGTGAAAGCCAGAAACGCTCCCACCGCAAATAAAGGAATCAGCCGGTCCGTCACGCCCCCAAACAGAATCAGCAGCAGCGCCGCCAGAATCGCCAAACCCCAGATCCCCTGCGAGAACACCAGGCGCCTTCCCCGCCCCGCCAAAGAATGCGGAAGATAATCGTCCCGAGCGATCATCCGGCACAGCCGAGGAAAATCCGCAAACGAAGTGTTCGCCGACAAACACAGCACCAGCAAAACCGAGAACATCGTCAGATCGTAAAAAATTCCCTTGCCCACCACCGCCGCCGTCAACAACGACAGCACACTCTGATATCCCGCCGCCCCAGGATCGGTGGCCATAATCCCGTAGTACTTCACCAGCAAAGCAATTCCCCCCAGCAGCACAATCAGAATCGCGATGATCGCCGCCAACGTCCGCCGCGCCGCCGCAACCACCGGCTCCTTAAACGCCTGCACCCCGTTGCTTACCGCCTCCACTCCCGTCAGAGCCGTGCACCCCGAGGCGAACGCCTTCACCAGAATCCAAACTCCCACCGCCTGCAATCCCACCGGAGCCTGCGCGGCCGCCGCCGCCACTGCCACGGGATGTCCCCCCGAAACGATCACCTTATAAAGCCCGACCGCAATCACCACCACCAAAGTCCCCACAAACAAATACGTGGGAGCAATGAACGCCGATCCCGCCTCCTTCACTCCCCGCAGATTCACTACCGTCAACAGAACCAGCACCACCAAACACAGAGCCAACGTGTGCGGCAGCAACGAAGGCACTGCCGATACCAGCGCTCCAATTCCCGCCGAAATCCCCACCGCCACATTCAGCAGGTAATCGATCATCAGCGCCGCGCCCGCCAGCAACCCAGCCCCGCTGCCCAGGTTTTCGCGCGCAACCGTGTACGATCCCCCGCCATTCGGATACGCCGCGATCGTCTGCCGATAACTGAAATAAACGATCGTCAGCAGCGCGATCACCGCAAACGTCAGCGGCACCACATATCGGATCCCAACCAATCCCAAAGGCAGCAAAATCGTCAAAGCCGCCTCCGGACCGTATGCCGCCGAACTCAAAGCATCCAGCCCAAATGTAGGGATCCCCTGCGTAGCCGTAATCCGCTGCCCCGCGTCCTCCGACGAAGCCAGCGGCCGCCCGAACACAACGTCAATCAGTCCCATATCCCCTCACACCGCGCCCCAGGAACGCTCTCAGCGACAATAACAAAATCACACCAGCACCGTCTGAGGAAAGCTTCACCCGAAGCGGCCAGCGCCTCGAAATGTTACAAATATATGGGGCCGCCAAGACAACCTGGCCCGTCCCGCCTGAATCTTTCCTCCGTACCCCGTCATCTCTAACGCTTTGGAGGAAAAGAAAAATGGCACAAGTTTTGGAGGAACTGAAAATGGCACATGAACTACCCCCCCTGCCGTACGACTACACGGCGCTCGAACCCACCATCGACGAAAAAACGATGCACTTGCATCACGACATGCATCACGCCGCCTACGTCAAGAACCTCAACGCGGCCCTCGACAAGCATCCCGAACTGCACAAGAAATCTGCGGAAGACCTGATCCGCGACCTCAACGCCATCCCCGAAGACATCCGGGGCGCCGTCCGCAACAATGGCGGAGGCCACGTGAACCACACCATGTTCTGGAACATCATGAAGCCCCACGGCGGCGGCGATCCCACCGGACCCATCGCCGAGGTAATCAAGAAGACCTTCGGCGACTTCAAAACCTTCCAGGAAAAATTCAACACCGCCGGCGTAGGTCAGTTCGGCAGCGGATGGGTTTGGCTTGCCGGCGATGGTAAAGGCGAAGTAAAAATCATTTCCACTCCGAATCAAGACAGCCCCATTTCCCAAGGCCTCCATCCCATCTTCGGCAACGATGTCTGGGAGCACGCCTACTATCTCAAATACAACAACCGCCGCCCCGAGTACCTCCAATCCTGGTGGAACGTAGTCAACTGGGAAGAAATCAACAAACGCTACCAATCCTCAATAAAGAAGTAGCTCCTGTGGCGCGGACATTCGTGTCCGCGTGTCCGCGCCACATAAACTCCTCGCCGTCGCCCATCAGCAAGATTGCTACTGCTCAAAAAACTCCCGAATCCGCGCCCAATACTTCCGCACAATCAAATCCGTGCTCAAGTGCCCACCCCGCCGCAACAGCTTCAACCGCGCTCCCGTAACCCGCGCAAATTTCTGAACCGATCGATACGGAACATAAGGATCGTCCTGCGCATGAAACATCATGACCTTCGTCGCATCAACTTCCGCCGCCCGGTACATTGGGTTATAAAACTTCCCGTCCAACAGCTTCTTCCAATTCCGTTCCGAGAGCCGATACCCCTCCCCGAACGCCGCCCGAAGATATGCTGCATAGCTGGGATTCGAAGTCTCCTTCTTCTGCTCTCGCGGCAAAATCCCCCAATCCACCACCGGACAATTCGCCACCACCCTTTTCACTCGAGGATCCAGCGACGAAAGAATCGCCGCCGCCCCGCCAAAACTGCCTCCAATCACGAACACCTCATCTGCGCACAGCCGAAATCGCCGCCCAAACGCCAGCTCGCGAAACTCTCTCGCCAACCCGCCGACTACATCCAGAATATCCATGTGCGGAGACCGCTCCAGAAATTCGCCGCCACTCTCCCAAGCCCCCCGATAGCGCGGATAAAACACCCAATATCCCTTCGCAGACAGAAATTCCGCCAACGGCTGCTTCCGAGGAATCGAAGGCATCCCATCGCACAGGACGATCGCCCGCTGCGTTTTCAAAACTCGCCCCGGCGGCAAAAACTCCGTAACAATGTCGCGTGCAAATCGTGTTCTGAACACTAGTCCCTCCCAGTTCCCGGCTTTCCGCTAGTATTCCTTTGCGGACTCGGTGGTGAACGGTTCTTCCGCCTTGACACCCGCTCCTACCCTGACTAAACTCCTCTACCAGAGCGGCTTTTCGCCGCGCAGACCATTCCGATCCTGCAAGTGTCTACACCGCACCAGGAGGCCACAATGCCCACCCCGTTCTCGAAATTCGCCGTCACGCTTGCCGTGCTGCTCGTATTCCTTTCCGCCTTCGCCACCGCCCAGACCATCGGCTCCGGCAACACCGCCACCGCCGATCCACCCGTGCCGCATCCGAATACCACCCCCTGCACGGTGCAACTCTTTAGCGGATTCGAATTCAACATTTACGCTCCCGAGAGCTTCACCTACACCCCGCCCGCCGATTGTCCCGGTCCCTGGGCCGCCGTCATTCTGCAAGCCAATTTCTCCATTACCGCCGGGATTCAATACGACCGCACCGCCAACATCTGGATCGGCCCCACCAACGTCTATTTCGGTACGACCGCCGAGGATCAACCCGGCGAGGGCCGCCACTGGCGCATTGAGCGCGACCTCACAGACTACAGTTCCATCTTTACCGTTCCCCAGGACGGCACCGTCGATCTTTTCAACATTGTGAACAGCACCTACACCGGCATCCTCTACGGCTCCGCCGAAGTGCTCTTCTACCCGCTGGCGCCGAATCAGCAACCGCCCAGCACCGCCGACCAGGTCATCGCCTTCTCCGGAGGCCCCACCGGCGGCACCGTCGCCCTCAATACCACGACCAGCCTGCTCGAACAGACTTTGACTCTTCCCACCAACATCGAGAGCGCATTCCTCGATGTCTTTGCCCAAGGCCAGTCGACCGACGAATTCTGGTATTTCTGCGTTCCCAGCGACCTTGCTGGCGAACTGGAAAGTTGCGGCAACACTGCGTTCCGCGAGTCCGAAGTCACCATCGACGGCAACCCCGCCGGCGTCGCCCCAGTCTACCCCTGGATCTTCACCGGCGGCATCGACCCCGAACTCTGGATTCCAATTCCTGGCGTCCAGACCTTGAACTTCAAGCCCTACCGCGTCAATCTGACTCCCTTCGCCTCGCTGTTGGATGACGGTCAACCCCATACCATAGCTCTGAGCGTATTCAACGCCGACAGTTATTTCTCCGCGACCGCCACGCTCCTGCTCTATCTCGATAGCGGTTCCACGCTGGTTAGCGGAGCCGTCACCGGCAACACGCTTGCCGTGCCCGCTCCCAACATCACCACAAATCTCCACACCGCGCCCAACGGAAACGTCTCGGGCACCGTCAACACAACTTCTGGCCACAACTTCCAGATCTCCGGATACGTCAACACCTCCCATGGCACCGTCACTACAACCGTCGCCCAGAATATCAACTTCTCCAACCTGCAGTCCTTCAAGATCCAGCCCGCGCTCGACGAACAGAACGTCAAACAAAACACCACCATCCATTCCGTGGTTACCACCAAGAATCAATCCGGAACCACCGTCAACACCGTCAACCACACTTGGCCGCTCACCCTCGATTACGCCTTTGTCGTGAACTCCGACGGCTCCTATACGCAAACTACCTCGATCAACCAGTACTTCGAGAGAGATCAGGAGCAGCGTCACAACGGGCAGCCCACCTACTTCAGCCTGGTCAAGAACCGCGTGACTCCGACCGACACGTTGTATATCAGTTCCGAAGGCTACATCACCGGCAACGCCAACCAATCCAGCGCGCAAAGCTATTTCGCTTCCGACTCCAAAGGATACTGTTACAGCAAAACGCTAAAAGCCGCCGCCAACGTCCTGACCGCCATCACCAACGGCGTAGGCTGCAACTAGAGTCGTCGCTTTTGGGAGAGCTTTGAAAGGGCATGGCTCTAAGCCATGCCACCAGAACTTAATCAGACGATCCCTAGAGCGCTGGCCGGGCGGCGACGCCCAACGCTCCATCCCAAACTTTTCATTTTATTGGCGCAGGCCGATCCAGCCTTCGGCGATCACCATGGAATTGCCCGGGTTGCGGGCGTCGTACTTCACCGAGGTGTGCAGTCCCAAGCGGCAGGAATGGAGATTGATCCACTGGCGCAGATAGGTGACATCCTGCGAGGCTTCGTAGGAGACGCCGGCGACGTCATATTGATAAATCAGCATGGTGGCGGGGCGGTTCAGGACGGTCGTGATTTCCTGGACATCAATCACGGTGCCGTCGGTGATGCGGCCGGTCGTATTCAGCCAAGTGCGGCGTTCGTGTTCGATCTCGTCCGGATTCCTCGGTTTTCGCCGCAGGAGGGCAAAGCTGGCTAGGGCAACGGCGATTGTTCCAAGCGCGAGCGTGTAGAGACGAAGCGAGATCATGAAGACGAAACCCAACTTTCGGATCTCTTCCAGCATAAGCCGGAACCTCGCAAGCGCCAAGGGTACGGAGGTGGGGGAAGTGTACTGGCGCGGTTCCAATGCCGCCGAGCGGGGGCGGCTGGCTCTCCATCAAGCGGGTTGCTTCAATCTTTTGCCAGCCACCTATGACCGCCGCCGGTAGTAAATGTTGAATTCGAACCCGGGATTGGGCGGGAAGATCTCGGCGATCTTGCGCAGGCGTTCGGCCATGGCGGCGGGGGCCAGCAGCGGGTAGTCGCGCTCGCGGAGATCGTAGTAATCGACGTCGAGATAGACGGCGAGCAAATAGATGGAAATCGCATCCGCGAAGCTGGAGGCGAGGTACTCGTTCTTGTATTTCTCGGCGTCGGGGCCGTGGGCGGTGGCGAATTTGCGCGCCTCCCAGGCATCCATCGAGGTCTCGCCGCGCACGCCGGACTCGGCTTGCTGCCAGGCCAGGTCGGCGAAAGCCTGCGATACTCCCGCGCGCTCGACGAGCGCGTGGCCGACGTTGATGTAGAACTCGAAGGCGACGGAAAATTTGTCGTCCATCAAACGGGTGGAGATGAAAACACACTGGGCATCGCCGAGATCCAAGTTGCGGTGGCAAACGGCGTTGTCGCTGAGGGCTACGTCGTAGCGATCGGCGATGACGGTGTCTTCGCCCTGGGTTACGGTGAGGGGGACAAAGTAGTAGGCCTTGCGGTTGAGCGCGGAAGCGACCGACACCGGAACCGCGGCAATCATGCGCTCCAGATCGTTGTCGGCAATGGTGATCTCGCCCGAGCGGGCGTAGCAGATGCCGTTGGCGGCCTGTGAAACGGGGTTGTTTTGTACGATCTCCGCGGGGCTGCGGGTGATCGCGGATGCGCTTTCCGGCATTTGGGTATTGTAGCGTATGGCGCCAATGGAGTCGGCAGGGCGAAGGGTCTTAGCCCCGGCTTCTGAGCAGACACGATACGGCTACCGCGCGTTGCCAGAAACGGGCGGCCAGCAGGAGCAAGAGGATAAGCTGACTGATTAGAAACGCTCCCCATATGCTGGCCGACGGGACGGCTACGTTCCAGACGCAGACTCCGATGGCCAGCACGAGCAGCGCAACCATCGAGATCGCCACATACGCGCCCAGCAGACGGAAGCGCTGGGCGCGGAATTGACGAATCGATTTAAACAGCGACTTGCGCACCGCAAGCTGATCGCTGACTACCACGTCCGCTTCCGCGAGATCGAACCATATGCGGATCTTCGTGAGCACGAGGAAAATCAGAGTGAAGCCGATCAAGTGAACATAGAAGGGCAGCTTCTCGTAAGAACTCGCATCGGCGAGTTTGGCCAGGGCGTGAAAAATTCCATGGAGTATTCCGGCGGCGATGCCGGCAACGATGGCAAACAAAATCGCGAGGCGAACAAAGCGCCACAGGTTTTGTCCGCAGGCACGAAAGAACTCCTGCCGCGAGATGCGATAGAGGGACGCATAGCCGAGAAAAACGCCAGGCAGAATAACTAGAGTCACCACAGCGAACAAAGCGGCCAGAATCATGCCGGGGGTGGTCACCGCCTCAGTCGAGCCAAAGCCCGGATTGCTCAGCAGTTCTCCAACGATGCCCCAGTCGAAACCACGCAGCAGACCATCGGCATGGAGGCTGTGATCGAGCAAGTGGCCAGCCTGTACTCGGAAGGCAGAGGCGCCCATGCGAGCCAAAACGAGATTCAGTATAAAAAACCAGACGATGTAACGCTTGTGGCGGCCGACGATGGCGGCTCCGGTGGCAAGAAGACCTGATTTTTCGTTCATACGATTTCGCTCCTATACCATCCACCACGCCAGGAATTGGGCGAAGAGTTGGGTCATGAAGGTCCAATAGTTCGTGAGTTTGCTTGTTGCACTGCCATCGGGTTCGACGCGATGGCTGTTGTTGAAGTTGTCGCGGTCGATCTGGATCTTGTGATCGGGATCGATCTCCACGGTCTCGACCTTGGCCTTTTTCTTATAGGTGAATCGAATCCAGCGGTCCTTGACGTCGCCGCCGTTCCAATGTTCGCGGAGCCTTTCGCCGTTATCGAAGGCGATCGCGATCTCGACGGGAAAGATGAAGTCGCCTTTGCGGTGGATCAAGACTTCCGACTGGTACTCAGTCTCGCCCTTCTTTTCTTCTTTTTTATCTTTGTTGTCCTTGTACCAATCGACGGGCGTGGATGCTACTTTCAGCACATCGTAGTCGAGCACTTGGGTCCCATAGAATGCGGGGTTGAAATACCAGCGCAGGTCTTTGCCGGAAACTTCCTCAATCGTTCTTAGAAAATCTTCCTTGGTGGGATGGGTGAAGCGGTAGCGCATAAAGTAGGTGTGCATCGCCTTGCGCATGGTGTCTTCGCCGATGATGCCTTCGAGGGTGAGTAGGACGGATGCGGTTTTGCCGTAGGTGATTCCACCGTACGAACTGTAGTTGGCATACTCCCATCCATTGCGGGCAATGGGGTCGAGATCGGCCACGCCGACATAACTCAGCCTCTGCAACTCTCGCTCGCCCATGGTGAATCCCCACTGATTGAAGATCGAGGTGCGCGGACCAAGAATGTCGTCGAGAACTTTCACTTCGGTGTAGCTGTTGATGCCTTCGTCCATCCAGGCGTCTTCGAATTCGTTGGTGGCGACCATGCCATACCAATACTGGTGGCCGAATTCATGCTCGACGACCACCTCGGGCAAATAGATCCCTTTCGGCATCCACCAATTCGTGCCGCCGGTGATGAAGGTGGGATACTCCATGCCTTCGGCGGCCGAGTCCACTTCGGGGTCAACCAGGGTCAGCGTCTTGTAGGGGTAGGGGCCGTACCAGCGCTCAAAGTGGTCGAGACTCTGCTTGAGGATGCGGGCGTGGCGCTCTTCCTGATCGACGTGCGCGGGCTGCATCATGATATTCAGCTTCACGGGACCCATGCTGCCGACAAACGTGTCTTCGTACACCTTGTAGTGGGGACTGGCGGTCCAGGCAAAATCATGCACGTCGTCGGCGTGATAGGTGACGCTCCTGGTGCCATCGGGATTGTCGACGTTGTCCACTTCGAGGCCGGTGGCTCCGACGACCTCAAATTGAGGGACGGTGATCTTCACATCGTAGACGCCGAAGTCGGCGAAAAATTCGGTGGCGCCGTGAAATTGATGGCAGTTCCAGGCTCCGTGCCACCAGACGCCAACTTTGGGGAACCACTGACCGGCGAGCAGGAAATCCCGCTTCCAGCCGGTGCGCTCCAAGGTTTGGGGAAACTGATCGTGGAAAGCGATTTTGAACTGGACATAGCCGTTGGGAGGAATCGGCCGCGGCAGATGGATCTGAACGACTGTCTTATCGTCCTTGTTGGCGTCGTCAAGCTGAATGAACTTGAGCTGCGCGGTCAGATCCGCTGGGGCGGTTCCTGGTAGGACGACTTCGAAACGCTGGATTTCTTCTGCGCCGTAGTTCTTTTTGTCCCACTCTTCGAGCGAGACGTCGCGGGTGCCATCACGTTTGGTCTCGCGAATCCAGGTGGAGGTGGGCTGGAAGGCGTTGAGATAAAGGTGGAAGGGAAACGTGTCGAGCGCCTGGCCGGTGAGGTTGTGGTAGGTGAGGGTTTCCTGGGCGTCGAGTGCGTGGGTCTTGGGGTCGTACTTGGCGTCGATGGCGTAGTGCACGACGCGCTGCGACAGGGGCGTGGGCGAGTTGATGGCGATCGCGGTGCTTGGAATGCCAAGCGCGGGGCCGACAGCCTGCGAGGCCGTCCTTTGCGCAACCGCGGTCTTCGCGATCGCGTTCTGAGCAATCGCTGTCTGTGGAATTGCTGGAGCTGCTACCAATGTGGCCAGGAACAATAGGACCACGGGCTTGCGTGACATGAACGGCACCTCATTTGTTGAAAAACCGTAGGACGAAATCATACAGCAAGCGGCAAAACCAGTTGGACGAGCTTACGTCCTGATTCAGCCTTATCGGCCGCGCCGACGGCGTTCCTGCAGTCCGTGTCGTTCGCTATAGGACACGAGTCGGAGTCTTCATTCGTTCCCGAATTTCTCCTTTGCAACCAAGACTCTTGTGAGCCGTCGCGATGGTTGGCAGGGTTGGTGTAGCCTAAAAGCATGGCGAAGACGAATTCCGCGGGGCCGCGCTGGGTTGGGATTCCGGTGCGTGTATTCGCGATGACCTTTCTGTTCACCCTGCTGACGTTTGCGGTGGCGTTGTTGCTGAGTATCCTGGGGACGGTGGTGTACTCGCAGATAAAACACATTGCGCCCAACCTGACGTTTGCCTACCGGCACATTGCGTTTCCGTGCGCGATTACGGCGGGCGCGATCGTGCTGGCGCTGTCACTGGGGATGGAGATTCGGAACTACCGGCAGCGGAAGGCGCTGGACGGGATCGCGCGGGTGAGTTGAGCATGGGCGACCCGAAAAACCATGCGCCGCGCATTGCCATTCCGGTGCCGCATTCGGGCGATCGCGAGTATGCCGAGCGGGCTTTGCCGCAGTATGAGAACGCGGTCCGCGGGGCGGGCGGCGAGCCGGTGCGCATTGAACTGGACCTGACTCCGGCGCAGGTGATGAAGCAGATCGAGCACTGCGACGGGGTTCTGCTGCCGGGCAGCCGCGCGGACCTCGATCCGCGGAAGTATGGGGCGGAGCGGCACGAGAAGACGGCTCCCGCGGACGCGAAGCGCGACCGCGTTGACTCGGTGCTGCTGGCGGATGCCTACAAGTTGCACAAGCCGGTGCTCGGCATTTGCTATGGGCTGCAATCGTTGAATGTGTATCGGTCGGGTTCGCTGGTGCAGGATGTCGAGTCGGCGATGGGCGATTCGAAGGGTGTCCATTCCAAGATCAATCACAGCGCCGGACGCGCGGTCGAGAAGGCGCACACGGTTCGTATCGAGCCGGGGTCGAGGCTGGCGGGGATTGTTGGCGCAACGAAGCCGGTGGCGGTGAATTCTTCGCATCATCAGTCGGCGGACGCGGCGGGCGAGGGGTTGCGCGTGGTGGCGCGGTGCGCGGATGACGGAGTTGTCGAGGCTTTAGAAGGAACGACGCCGGAACATTTTGTGCTCGCGGTGCAGTGGCATCCGGAGCGAAGCGTGCATGATGGACCGGAGGTGGCAGAATCGGCGCATGCGATTTTTCGGGCGTTTGTGGAGGCGGCTCGGGCGCGGCGGGCGGAGAGCAACACGTGACAATTCTGTTGAAGCTAACTGCGTTTCAGTAAAACCGCGACGTTTGCGATGGCGGCGTTTTCGGTGGGCATTCCTTCCGGTGTTTTGGCCTTGATCCCCACGCAGTCTTCGGGGATTCCGCATAACTTGGATATTTGTTTGCGGATGGCGTCGGCGTGGGGGCCGATTTTTGGGGTGGACAGGATCAGCGTGGAATCCAGGTTCACCAGTTGGTAGCCTGCGGACTTGACGCGCTGCAAGGCTTCGCGGAGGAAGACAGCGGAATCGGCGTTTTTCCACTGCGGGTCGGAGGGCGGGAACAGCGATCCAATGTCGGGGCCGGCGATGGCGCCGAGCAGGGCATCGGTGATGGCGTGGAGGAGGACGTCTCCGTCGGAGTGGCCGCCCAGGCCTTTATCGTGGGGCAGAGTCAGGCCGCCGATTCTCAGGGGGATGCCGGGCTTGAATTCGTGGGAGTCCCAACCGTAGCCGATGCGCATTTCAGGTTTCAATTTCTTTTCCCGTCCTCGAGGTCCGTCCCTCAGGGGCTAAAGCCCTCGTCTTTATTGGCTCCATGCGGTACGACTGAAGTCGTGCCCTTCCCAACACCTGCTTGAATCAGAGTTGTTCCGCAGCCAAAAAGCCGTTCTCCCTCCAAAAAACATTAACTGCCTGTGGTTTTCAAATAGAACTCCGCCAGTTCCATGTCGGCAGGGGTGGTGATTTTTATGTTCTGGGGCGAACCCATAACTACGACCACGGGCAGATCGGCGCGCTCGATCAGCGAGGCTTCGTCGGTGCCCAGAAAACCGTCCTTTGCCGCATCGTCAAAGGCCTGTTTCAGGATGGCGTAGCGAAACCCTTGCGGGGTCTGGGCCATGACGATGCCCGCGCGCGGGAGGGTGGCTTTGATGAGGGCGCCTTCGGCGGTGCGTTCCACTTGTTTGACGGTGTCGACGGCGGGCCAGCCGGCGATGGCGGCTCCATGTTTTTGCGTGGCCTCGATTACGTGGGCAATGATGTCGGGAGTTACAAAGGGGCGCACGGCATCATGCACGAGGACGATATCGTCGGGACCGGCGGCGGTTTGGGCGAGAGCGGCGGCGACAGAATCCTGGCGATGCTCGCCGCCTTCAACGAACTGCAAACGTTTGGCGAGGATCTCGGGAAATTGCTTTTCGACCTGGGCGCGAAAGGGCGCAATTTCATCGTGGCGCAGAGCGACGATGATTTCATGAACGGCGGGAACGGCGGCGAACTTGCGCAGAGTGTGGACGAGGATCGGAATGCCGCCCAACTCCTTGAACTGTTTGCTGCGAGCCTTCTTTTTCGAGCTTTGTGGCGCGGGCGGGGCCATGCGCGTGCCCAGTCCGGCTGCGGGAACGATGACAAACACCTTCATAGGGGCGATTAGTATAGTACAGGGTTTGGCGGGGTGGGTGCAGTGGAGTGGCGCTTTGCCGGCACTTACGTGGCGGGCTTTCTTGTGACGCCGCTTCGCGGCTCGAGCAGAGTGGGGAAAAAGTGTTTTCCCCGGGCAACATTTCCCCCAGCGGCTGGAAGCCCTGTTGATTCCGCAGCGGTTACGGCACGAGTGGAACTCCTCCACCCCATCGAGCCAAAAGCAGGCTCGCTGGGGACCCCGGTCGTGCCCTTCCCAAAACGTGCTTGAAGCGGAGTTTTTCTGCAAGCTGCGAGGGCACCCAATAAGAAAGGGGCACAGCCGGATGGGTTTCGGCTGTGCCCCTTTTCTTACTTACTGGTTATTGTTTCGGTTGGGCGGATTTCGCGGCGGGGTCTTTGGTCGCGGGAATTCCGGTTAGGTTTTGCTGCTGGAGGGGTCCGAGGAAGACGCTGTTGCCATCGTACTCAAGCCAGAACAACTGCCCGCCGCTGGCCTGATAGAGGACTAGGTCGAAAGTTCCAGATGCTCCGTCGATTGCAGCCGCCAGGGGGTTGGGTATTGTATTGGTCGACAGCATGGAATAGCGCCCGGGGTTGGTGGAGTCCGCGAGCGGGTTTCCAGTGAATGTATTCCCGGAGCTGGTTGCGTCCGGTGTGCCGAGCGTGAAGAAGGGATCGCTGACCTGTCCGGTAAAGCTCAAAGCACCGGCGGTAACCGATCCCTGGGCGACCATGTCGAACTCGCACTCCTGGCAGGTGGTAAAGTCGTTGGAATTCTGCCAGGCAACGGCATAGTTGCCCGCGAAGACGCCGGTTGCGGTGTCGGTTTGCGGAACCAGAACTCCGGTGGTGCCGGGAAGGCTACCATCTTCACTCAAGTCAACGACAAGAGCGCCCCCTCCGCCACTGGTGTTGTTGGGATCGTTCAGGTTTAGGGCTGGATCGGTCATGTAAACACCCAAAGTGGTGACGTTTCCGAAATTGGCAGAATTGATTGAGAGGGACCCATACCCCTTGACCCCAGAGTCCTGCACGGTATAGGTACCTGAAATCGCGGCAGCCGGATCTGAGGCGACGCCGTTGCCCAATTCGTTGTCTTCCCCCACCCCCGAAAAGCTAGCGGGGTCGGAGCCTGTGTTGGTGGTAGTGAACTGGCCGACCTCGGCGTTATAAGTGCTCCACGGATTGCCGGCAGCAGCCAATACCGAGGCTCCGATGGATGCGTTGGTGAACGCGCCCGAGCCCTGGCCGAAGGCCGAGCCGATGGCCGCGTCGTTCGTGTCAACACTGATGAGCCGAACCGCTTCGGAACCGACAACGTAGTAGGCGAGTGTACCTGCCAGTTGGGTGCCGGTGACCGTGCCCCGCCCGAAGGAGTCGGGATCGGATGCAGCTCCCGTGGTAAGGGTTTGGCCGGTGAACACAGTTCCATCGTCGTTCACGTCAAAGGTGCCGGTTACAACGCCGCTGCCGATCGAGACCACACCTCCGATTGCAATTGGGTTGTAGCCGGTGTCAACGCCCGAAAGGGTGAAGGCAAAGTTCCCGCCCCCGATCAAGCTGGTTGCGGTCTGCAAGTCCAGGCTTCCGCTGGAAGTTGCCGACCCATCAAACTGAGTGATGAGCGCGTGGCTGGCGTTCACAAACTGGACGCCGAGGGTTATGGTCCCACCCACGCCCACATTCGTGTCGGTACTGTCCGTCAGGATAAGTGTTCCTTGGCCGTTAGCATTCACTGTCAACCCATAGGTGGGCGAAGCGGTTCCGGGCGCGATGGTGTCAGCGGCGGGCTCATTCGGCGACGTGTTTCCATGACCGTCGTTATAGTCTAGTTCGCCGCCGACGCCGTTATTATTCGAAACGATGTCGCCGAGCGAGTCGATGGTCACCGAGCCGGCCAGAGCGTAATAATTCGGCCCGCCGTTGGTCGCTTCCTGGCCGCTCAGATAGAACACGTAGGTGTTGGCGCTCACGACGACCGTAGTGTTGGTCAGAACGAAGTTGGCAGAGGTCAATCCTGGGAAGGAAGCGACCACGTTGTATTCGCCGGCGGTTGCATTCGCCGTGAACGTCGACGATGTAGCCTTGCCGGTCGCGTCCGTCAGGTCGATTTCCGTGCCGGTTGCAGTACTCGTGAACAGACCGCTAGCTCCCGTCTGGTTGGGAACCGCCGTGAAGGTAATCGGCACGCCGGCTCCCGGCACGGGGTTGTTGTAGCTGTCGACCACCGTCGCCACCAGTGGATTTGTAAAGGGCGTGCTGACCACCGTGTTTTGCGGTGTGCCGCTCGTCGCCTGGATGGCAGCGGCAGCGCCTGGGTTGTTGGTCAAGGTAAAAGCGGCGGGCGAAGTCCCGCCCATTCCCGCCGCCGTGGCGGTAACGGTGTAGCCGCCGGCGGTCGTATTTGCGGTGAATGCCGACGAGGTCGCCACACCGCTGGAGTTGGTAGTATCGGTTTCCGTGGCGGTTCCGCTCGTCGTGAAAACGCCGCTCGCGCCCGAGCCGGGAGCCGTGAAGGTTACGGACACGCCGCTGGCCGGCGATCCATTCGAGTTCACCGTGGCTACCAGCGGATTTGTAAATGGCGCTCCGACTTGCGCGGTTTGCCCGCCTCCGCTGGTCGCGGTGATGGCAACTTTCGGAGTGGAGCTTGAACTACTGCTGCAGCCAGTTAAAAAAGCGAACACCAGAGAAATGAATGCGAGAAGTCCAGCACAGGTTTTTCGGTTCAT